>ERZ795044.587-NODE-587-length-33991-cov-7.321841_pt1 | contig 33991 bp, 24 predicted proteins | sample MGYA00375128_ERZ795044 | MGnify/ENA primary metagenome ERZ795044 (study PRJEB30173, sample SAMN05720213) | anaerobic digester metagenome | isolation source: active sludge of municipal wastewater-treating anaerobic digesters | place: USA | collected 2014-12-22 ...
TGCGAGGTGCCTCGTTAGGTTCGACCGGGACACGTTCGGCGTTGCATCGTCGTCGGTCCGGACCAACACGTCGACGGTGCGGATTGCATCCTCTGCGGACCGTGCGCACGCGTCGACGGACCACGCGACCTCGTCGACGGACCGACCCGACACGCGCGCGTTCACAGCGGTACAGCGGACGTTCCGAGCTGACACGTCGACGGTGCGACGCGACGAGTGCGCGGACGGGCCGTCATGGTCGACGACCCCAGCGACGGCGTGGGCGGACCGGGCGACGCGGTGGACGGTTCGTGTTGCGTCGTGCACGAACGGGACGGACACCGTGACGGACCAACTGGCGCGATGAACGGACCGAGCGTCGTCGTCGCCGGACCGGCCGACGCGCCGCTGGATTGCAGGTGGCGAGTCGACGGTCCGCGCGTCGTCGTCGACGGTGCGAACAACGATGTGGGCGCTACGACCGACATCGTCGACGGACCGAGCCGACACGTCCACGTGCCGACCCGACAGGTGCACGGACCGAGCGCGGGTGTACTCGGACCGAGTGCGTGTGCGCACGGACCGAGCGCGGGTGCGTGCGGCCCGAGCGCGAGCGCGCACGGACTGCGGCTCGATCATGGCGTTACAGCAGGCGTTGGGAGGTATTCACCGGTGGCCGGACACGGTCGACGGCCGCCTGCGCGCGTTTTTTCGACGCGAGCCCCCCTACCCTTTCCCCCGGCACCCCTTTTCTTGTCAAGTGGGTCGGGCGCGTGAACGAGCGTTCAGGGCACCACGGAGCGGGCGTCAGGGCGCGGCGCAGGTACACATCGCGCGGTCGCCTGTCGAAGGGGAGCTTCATGAGCCGCGGCCCGCGCTGCCGCGTCGACGGGCGTTCGCGACAAGCGCGTCGGCGGCGCGGCGCCGGCAGCGCGCTTTCGGCGACGTACCGCAGGAGCGCCAGCATCGACAGTCCGCGGCGATCCGGATAGGCGGGCACAGCCGGTCGCGCTACGAGCGACCGGCGGATGTGTCAAGCGAATCCCACGCCCTGCGGCCTTGTGCCGAGCAACTGTGAGAGTTACTATCACAGTTGCTATGTCCGTCGCATCGCCCCCGTGGCTCCTTCTGGTGCACGCGATTCCCCCCAAGCCGGACTACCTCCGGGCGAAGGTGGGGAAGCGGCTGGCGCGCGCGGGAGCGATCGCGCTCAAGAACTCCGTGTACGTCCTGCCGCGACGGGACGACGCGATGGAGGACTTTGCGTGGGTCCGCCGAGAGGTCGAGGCGGGGGGCGGAGAGTGCACGATCCTCGAGGCGTCCGTCGTCGCTGGGATGTCCAACGACGATCTCGTGGCGCGCTTCAAGGGGGCGCGTGATACCGACTACGCGGCCGTCGCAATCGACGGGGATCGGCTGCGGCTGACGCTCTCCACTCCCCCGCCGCTTGAGGCCGCGGATCGGGAGCGCGTGGCCGTCGAATTGGGGCGACTGCAGCGGCGATTGGACGAGATACGGGCGATCGACTGGTTCGATGCCGAGGGGGGGCCGGCGGCCAGGGAGTCCGTGCGCGGGGTCGAGCTCGCGCTGCGCGCGCTGTCTGGACCGGCGGGCGATGCGCCGGACGGGAGCGCGGAGACGCGAGGGCGCGGCGCCCTCTGGGTCACGCGTCGCGATCTTCACGTCGATCGCCTGGCCAGCGCCTGGCTCATTCGGCGGTTCATCGACCCGGCGGCGCGCTTCCTGTTTGTCGAGGCCGGCGCCTACACGCACGCCGAGCCGCAGCGTCGCTTCGACATGTTCGAGGGCGAATACACGCATGAAGGGGCCGATTGCACGTTCGAGACGCTGCTGCGCCGCTTTGCGCTGGCCGATCCGGCACTGGTGGCGTTAGGCGAGATCGTGCACGACCTCGACCTCAAGGAGCGCGCGTTCGCTCGCCCCGAAACCGACGGGGTGGCGCGCCTGATCGATGGGCTCGTGCGATCGCATGCCACCGACGAGGCGCGACTCGAGCACGGGTTGGCCGTCTTCGACGCGCTGTACGCGGGATTTCGCCCGAGCGGCCCGTGAGGCACACGCGGGCGGCGCACCAACGGCGCTTGGCATCGCGCAACCGCAGGCGCACGCACGATTGCCTGCGCCCAATCATTTCTCGTCCACTTGTGAGGAGTTCAGGCACATGACCATCTCTCTTCCCGTGCTTTCGGCGCGTCGTTCGTCCTCACGCCAGCGCCTCACACGCCCATGGCGGCTTGTCTTGCTCGCGCTGCCGTTGTTGCTGGCGCCGCGCGGAGGGAGCGCGCAGGGCGCGGCCGCGACCTGGGGCGAGGTCGCCCGCATCCTGCAGACCCCCGCCGTCGCCACCGGTGGCTATCAACGGTTCAACTTTCCGCGCCGCGACGTCACGATGCGCATGGGCGACGTGACGGTGTCACCGATGCTGGCGTTAGGCGGCTGGGCCGGCTTCAGCGGCGAGCCTTCGGACGCCATGCTCATGGGCGACCTGGTGGTCACGCGCGATGAACTCCAACCGGTGCTGGCCGAGCTGGCACGACAAGAGATCGGCGTCACGTCGATCCACAACCACCTGGCGGGCGAGAGCCCGAGCATCACGTACATCCACTTTCATGGCGAGGGGGATGCCGTGACGCTGGCGCGCAGGCTCGACCGCGCCGTCGCGCTCACGAAGGCACCGCGCCCCGTCACGAACAGTGCGCCTCCCCCAGTCACGATCGACACGGCGCTGGTGCACCGCACGATGGGGGTCACCGGGCGCGCGTCGGGGGCGGTGTCGCAGCTTGCCTTCCAGCTGGTCCCCGGGACGGTGACGATGCACGGCAAGGTGCTGGTGCCGGCGCTGGCGTACGGGAGCCCGGTGAATATCCAGATGGTCGATGCCACGCGCGCCGTGGCAACGGGCGACTTTGCGGTGGGGGAGCATCACGTCGACCCGGTGGTGCGCGCGCTCGCGACCAACGGGATCACGGCGACCGCGGTGCATTCGCACCTGGTGGGCGAGTCGCCGCGGATCTACTACATCCACTTCTGGGCCGACGGGGCGCTGCCGGAGGTGCTGAAGGGGCTGAGGGCGGCGGTAGACGCTGGACGCTGAGCCCGGCTAGGTTGCGCGACATGCTTCTTCGGACAATGCCTCTCGCCGCACGTCGACATCGCCTAACGACGCCCGTCACGCTCCTGGCGATCGCGGCGGGGATGTGTCGCGCCCCGTCGCTCGGCGCACAGCTCCCCACCACCAACGTCCCGGCGCTGCGCGTGGGGACGGTGCGCGGCGTGGTGCACCTCGACGGTCGCCTTGACGAAGCCATGTGGGCCGGCGCCGACTCGATCGCGGCGCTCACGCAGATCGAACCGGTGCAGGGGGTGAGACCGGCGGGGCGCACGGTGGTACGCATCCTGGCCAGCGCCGACGCGATCGTGATCGGCGTGCGTGCCGACGATCCTGATCCCGCCCGAATCGTGGCCTTTGCCCGCGAGCGCGATGCGAACCTGAGCAACGAAGATCACATCAAGCTCGTGCTCGACACGTACCGCGACGGACGGTCAGGGTACGTGTTTGCCGTGAACCCCAATGCGGCACGCTACGACGCGTTGGTGTCCAACCAGGGAGAGAGCGAGAACGCCAACTGGGACGCCGCGTGGGAGGCGGTGACGGCGCGCACGGCGACGGGGTGGTCGGCCGAGATCCGCATCCCGGTGCTGAGCCTGCAATTCAAGCAGGGGGCGAGCGAGTGGGGGTTCAACGTGCAACGCCGCATCCAGCGCCTGCTCGAGACCGACCGCTGGGCGAGCCCCGAGCGCAACTTCCAGGTGACGCAGACCTTTCGCGCCGGCCGGCTGACCGACGTCCCGCCCTTCTCGCTGGGGCTGGGATTGAGCGTGCGCCCATCGCTCACCGCGGGCGGCGGCGTCCCGGCGCCCAAGGCGGGCTTCGAGGAGGCGCACGACGCGAGCCTCGACATCACCAAGACGTTAGGCGCGAACACGCTGGCCGCGTTCACGGTCAACACCGACTTCGCCGAGACGGAGGTCGACACGCGCCGCACCAACCTCACGCGCTTTCCCATCGTCTTCCCCGAGAAGCGGACCTTCTTCCTGCAGGGGGCCGACATCTTCGATTTCGGCCTGGGGACCGGAGACGACGTGCGCCCCTTCTTCAGCCGGCGCATCGGGCTCCTGAGCGGGAACGAGGTCCCGATCCAGGCGGGGCTCAAGGTCAGCGGACGCGGGCGCGGGGCCAATGTCGGCGCCCTCGTGCTGCACACCGGTGACATCGATGATCGGGAGGCGTTGGGCCTGCCGCAGACGTCCAGTACCATGGGTGTCCTGCGCGTGCGGCAGAATGCGCTGCGCGAGTCGAGCGTGGGGATGCTGGCCACGTTCGGTGACCCGTTGGGGCGCGCCGGGAGCTGGACCGCGGGAGGCGACGCGACCTTTCAGACGTCACGGCTGTTCGGCAACAAGAACTTCCTCGCCGGCGTGTGGGGGCTCGCCATGGGACGCGAGGGGCTCGGCGACGGCGAACGCACCGCCGTCGGTGGGAAGCTCGACTACCCCAATGACCTCTGGGATGTCGCGCTCACCTTTCGACGCGTCGGCGACGCCTTCGATCCCTCGTTAGGGTTCATTCCCCGCCCCGCCGTGCAGGCGCTCAACCTCAGCATGACCTACAAGCCGCGCCCCAAGGGGAACGTGCTGGGACTGGACGTGCGGCAGATGATGAACGAGCTGTTCTTCACCCTGGTGGGCGACCTCGACGACCGGTGGGAGAGCTATCGCGTCTTCTTTGCCCCGGTCAACTGGCGGCTGGAGAGCGGCGATCGCTTCGAGTTCAACGCCAATCCAACCGGGGAGCGCCTGGCGTTACCCTTCGAGATCGCCAAAGGGGTCGTGATCCCCGCGGGGTCGCACCACTGGATGCGCTACCGCTTCGAAGCGGGCTTTGCCCCCAAGCGACGCCTGAGCGGGCAGGCCACCTGGTGGACCGGGGGCTTCTACACGGGGCGCCTGGACGAGCTGGTGCTGACCGGGGCGTGGAAGCCGTCGCCCCTGTTCATCGTCGAGCTCAACTCGACGCGCAATGTGGGGCGCTTGCCGGAGGGCAACTTCACGCAGGACCTGGTGGGGACGCGCGTGCGCGTGAACGTCTCCTCCAACCTGCAGCTCAACAGCTACCTGCAGTACGACAACAGCTCCGACAGCTTTGGCGCCAACACGCGCCTGCGCTGGACCTTTGCCCCGTTAGGCGACCTGTTCGTGGTGTACAACCACAACCTGCGCCACGACATCGACCCGGAGACCGGGCGCCCGATCGACATGGGGTTGGTGACCGATCCGACCCGGCGCCTGGACCGGCGCTGGGGGTTCGGGTCGAACCAGTTGCTGGTGAAGGTGCAGTACGCGGTGCGGTACTGAGCGGCGATCACCCGCCAAGGTGCGGTGCTGGTAGGCAAAACCGGGGCGAAGCCGTAGATTCGGGCGTGCGTTTCTCCCTTCGGACCCGACTCGTCGCGCTGGCGACGGCACTGCTCGCCGGCACGAGCGCCCCGCTTCAGGCGCTGGCGCACGGCGAGGTGCATGAGCACCTCAGCAGGGCGCACGGGGCGGCGCACGAGGATGCGCATGCGGCAGCGCACAAGGATGCGCATGAGGCGGCGCACGACGATGCGCATCCAGTGGCGCACCGAGCCGGAGACGGGGACGAGCATGCTCCGACGACGCCCGGCGCATCAGGCCACACACGCACCGTGTCGAATGAACGAGGCACCGTCTCAACGCCTCGCGATTCGCACGGACACCAGCACGCGACGCTCGCCGCCGTCGTGGGACCGCGCGATGCGACGCGGGTCGCATCCTCGGTGGCGACCCCGGCGATACTCCCCAATCCGATCGCCGTGATCGGTGACCGGACCTGCAGCACGGTGGCACCGTGCGAAGAACGCGCCCTGTTGGCGCGTCCCGGTCCCGAGTACCAGCTCCCGCCCGCCCCGAGGGGCCCACCCCTCAGCTGACCGACGCCCGGCCACCGCCCTACGCGCTCGCGACCTCGCGAGGCGCCAGGGGGGAGTGGCTCGGGCGTGTCGTGCTGGCCGTCTCCCACGTCGCACTCGACGTGGGCTGTCCTGGTCCCCCTCTTCGCTCCAGTCGCGCGGCGCACTCTGCCGACAGCTGCAGCGGGACGCTGGACCTCACGCCACTCCGGTCACCCGTGTCACGCCACTCATTCAATAGACGGTCCCTCGTCACGTCGCTGCACCCGCGCCCCAACGCGCCCCCGCGCCGAGGCGCGCGGGCGCTCGTCGCCGGCGTCGTGTGTGCAATCGCGATCACCCCCGCGATAGGCGCCGCACAGCTCACGCTCGATTCGGCGCGACGTGTTGCGCAGGCGGCCAGCCCCGACCTTCGCGCCCAGCGCGAAGCCGTGCTTGCCGCCCAGGCGCGCGAGCGCCAGGCGGGGGCGCTGCTCAACCCCGTGCTCGTCTACGGGCGCGAGCAGACCTCGCGCGGCGACCAGACCAACGCGCAGAACATCACGCAGCTCGAGCAGTCGATCGAGGTGGGCGGTCAACGCGCCGCACGTCGTGCGGTCGCGCGCGTACGCGTGTCGCTGGCGATGGCACGCCTCGACAGCGTGGCGACGACGCTCGACTACGAGGTCGCCACGACCTTCGCGCGCGTCGTGACGGCCGACCAGCGCGCGCGCCTTGCCGACGAAACCGCCGCGGCCTTTGCCGAAGCACAGCGCGTGAGCGATCGCCGCCTCGCCGCGGGCGACGTCTCGGGCTACGCCGCGCGCCGCCTGCGACTGGAAGGGGCACGCTTCGCGGCGGTGCGCAGCGCGGCGGCGCTGGAACGTCGCACCGCGCGGGTGGCGCTTGCGACGCTGATGGGGCTGCCGATGATCGGAGCCGATTCGCTGGCCATTTCGACACGCATTGCGTCTGACGGCACCACCCTGGAACAGCTCCCGCTCGACTCGTTGTTGCAGTTGGCGCAACGCGACCGCGCCGAGGCGCGCCTCATCATGCTGGACACGGAGGCGGCCAGGGCCGACGCCCACCTCGTCGCACGCGAGCGCATCCCCACGCCGGTGCTCTCGGCGGGCTACAAGGGGGAGCGCGTGGCCGATCCCACCGCAGGATCGCTCACCGGCTTTCGCGGCGTTGTCGCTGGGCTCACGGTACCGCTGCCACTGTTTGACCGGCGCGCCGGTGCCATCGAGGCCGCCGCGGCCGATACGCGCCGCGTCGAGGCGGCGCGGGATGCGGTGCGGCGGCGAGTGGCCCGCGAAGTGGCCGACGCGCTGGACAACCTGCGCGCTGTCGAGGCGCAGCGCGCCGCCCTGGCACCACAACTCGGCGAGGAGGGGCGCGCCGCCATTCGCGCCATTCAAGCCTCGTACGCCGAAGGCGAGGTGACGCTGGTGGAGTGGCTCGACGCGATGCGCGCCTACCAGGAAGCCGAATCGACCCTCGTCACGCTCCAGGGTGAAGTGGCCGTTCGCCGCGCCGCATTGGCGCGCGCCGTGGGCGCTTCACTCTTCCCCGCGGCCACGCCCCTTCGATGATCCCGATGACTAGAGATATTCTGCAGCGCCGCCGCGCCACGCGCTTCCTGATTGCGTGCGCGTCGCTGGCCGCGCTGGCGGCGTGTGCTCGTGACAAGGGCGCCGAGGCGCCGGCGACCCCCGAAGGGGGTGAGCCGGCCGGTGGCGCCATCACGCTCTGGACCGACTCGACCGAACTTTTCATGGAGCATCCGGCGCTGATCGTCGGGGCGCCGGACAAGTTTGCGGTGCACCTTACCGACCTCACCGACTTCGCCCCGCTGCGCAGCGGGCGCATCACCCTCACCTTCCGCCCGCAAGGCGGAGGCGCGCCGGTGGTAGTGGTGCAGGAAACGCCGCGCGCCCCCGGCATCTACGGGCCGGCGCCGACGTTTACCGCGGCCGGCACGTACGACCTCACCATCCTGGTCGACTCGCCTCAAGCGAAGGACAGCATCTCGGTGCCGGGGTTGAGGGTGTACGCCACGGCCGCCGAGGCACCGCGCGAGGGCGACGGGGGAGACAGCGGTATCAGCTTCCTCAAGGAACAGCAATGGAAGACGCCGGGCTTCGCGACCGCGTTCGCGCGTAAGGGAGACGTGGCGGGATCATTCGAGGCATCGGGGGTGATCGAGCCGCAGGCGGGGCGCTGGGCGCAGGTGAGCGCGCCGGTGGGAGGACTGGTCGATGCGGCGGGGGTGGCGACTTCGCCCGTCCCCGGCCAGCGCGTGTCGCGCGGGCAGGTGCTGGCCACGCTCACGCCGTCGTTAGGCGAAGGGGGCGGAGCGGCGATCGCAGAAGCGCGCGCCCGGTTGCGTGAGGCGGAGGATGAGTACGAACGGGCCAAGCGGTTGCTTGCTGTCGAGGCGGTGCCCGAGCGCCGCGTGCACGAGGCCGAGATTCGCCTGACGGCGGCGCGCGAGGCGCTGGCGGGGTATGGCGCCGACGTCGGCGGGCGCGTGACGGTGACGTCGCCGATAGCCGGCGTCGTCGCGGAGCGTCGGGTGACGCCGGGGAGCCGCGTGGAAGGGGGAGCGCCGCTCTTCACCATCGTCGATCCGTCGGTGGTGTGGCTGCGCGTCAACGTGCCGGCGGCGATGGCGCCGCAGGTGTCGCGCAGCGCGGGGGTGGACTTCGAGGTGGAAGGGTCGACGCGCCGCTACACGGCGCGGCGCGTGGTGTCGATCGGGAGCGTGATCGACTCGATGTCGCGCACCGTGCCGGTCTTGTTCGAGGTGGCCAATGGCGATGGCTCCATCAAGGTGGGGGCCAACGCGCGCGTGGCGGTGCGTACCGGGCAGCGGGAGCGCGGCGTGGCGATCGCGGCGGCGGCGGTGCTGGAGGAAGACGGGCGCCCGATCGCCTTCGTGCAGCCCGAAGGGGAGACGTTCGAGCGGCGCGAGCTGGTGGTGGTGGGGCGCGAGGGCGACGTGATCCTCGTGCGCGCGGGCGTGAAGGCGGGTGAGCGCGTCGTCACGGGTGCCGCGTATCAGGTGCGCCTGGCGTCGCTCTCGACGAGCGTCCCGGCGCACGGCCACGAGCACTAGCGCCGGAGAGCGAACCGATGCTGAATGCACTCATCGCGCTCTCATTGCGCAACCGCGTCGTGGTCCTCGCCATCGCGGCGTTGATGCTGGTGGGCGGAGCGTGGACGGCGTGGCGCATGCCGGTCGACGTCTTTCCCGACCTCACCGCCCCGACCGTGACGGTCCTCACCGAGGCGCACGGGATGGCGCCGGAGGAGGTCGAGGCGCTGGTCACCTTCCCCATCGAGACGGCGGTGAATGGCGCCACCGGCGTGAGGCGCGTGCGCTCGTCGACCGCGCAGGGGATCTCCGTCGTCTGGGTCGAGTTCGACTGGGGGACGGAGATCTTCCGCGACCGGCAGATCGTGGCCGAAAAGCTGCAAACCGTGGCGGCCTCGCTCCCCGAAGGGATCGCGGCGCCGGTGCTCGCCCCCGTGTCGAGCGTGATGGGGGAGATCATGATGATTGGCCTCACGGGCCCAACTCCCGGCAGCGACAGCATGGCGCGCGAGCTGCGCACCATCGCCGACTGGACGGTGCGTCGTCGGCTGCTGGCTGTCCCGGGCGTGGCACAGGTGATCCCGATTGGCGGGGCGGTCAAGCAGTACCAGGTACTCCCCGATCCGGCACGCATGCTCGCCGCCGGCGTGACACTCGACGAGGTGGTGCGCGCGGCGCGCGGCTCCAATGCCAATGCCTCCGGCGGCGTGTACATGGACAAGGGGCAGGAGTACGTGATTCGTGGCATCGGGCGCGTGCAAACGGTGGACGACATCGCGCGCACCGTGGTCGCGGTGCATGGCGGTGTGCCGGTGCTGCTGTCGCAAGTGGCCGAGGTGCACATTGGCAGTGCGCCCAAGTACGGCGACGGTTCGGTGGACGCGGCCCCTGGCGTGGTGCTGGCGGTGCAGAAACAGCCGGGCGCCAACACGTTGGAGCTGACGGCGCGCATCGAGCGCGAACTCGCCACCATCCAGCCCATGCTGCCCAAGGGGGTGGCAATCAACGCGCAGCTCTTCCGGCAGTCCGACTTCATCTCGGTCGCCATCGGAAACGTGGTGACTGCGCTGCGCGACGGGGCGGTGCTGGTGGTCATCGTCCTCTTCCTCTTCCTGTGGAACCTGCGGGCAACGGCGATCTCGCTGGTGGCCATCCCGCTGTCGCTGGTGGTGGCGATCTTCGCCATGCAGCTGCTGGGGATCACGGTGAACACGATGACGCTGGGGGGGATGGCGATCGCGATCGGTGCGCTGGTGGACGACGCGATTATCGACGTGGAGAACGTCTTTCGGCGGCTCAAGGAAAACCACCATCGCCCCGAGGGGGAGCGTCGCGGGGCGCTGGCGGTGGTGTACGAGGCGTCGAAGGAGATTCGCTCCAGCATCGTGAATGCGACGATGATCATCATCGTCGTCTTCCTCCCGCTCTTCTTTCTGGGTGGGGTGGAGGGGCGGTTGCTGCGCCCGCTGGGCTTTGCGTACGTCGTCTCGATCCTGGCCTCGCTGCTGGTAGCGGTGACGGTGACGCCGGTGCTGTGCGCCTACCTGCTGCCGAACGCCGGTGCGGTGCAGCGCGAGGAGGAGAGCGCGCTGGTGCGGTGGCTCAAGGGGCGGTACGCCGGGACGCTGGAGTGGGTCATCGCGCGCCCCAAGGCGGTGCTCGGCGGCGCCTTGCTCGGATTGCTGCTGACGGTAGCCGCGGTCCCCGGGCTGGGCTCGGCCTTCCTCCCGGAGTTCAACGAGGGGGCGCTCACCGTGTCGGTGGTCACGGTGCCCGGGACGTCGCTCGAGGAATCGAATGGCATCGGGCGCCGGGTCGAAGAGATGCTCAAGGCCAATGCCGCGGTGGTGCACACCGACCGGCGGCAGGGGCGCGCCGAACTGGACGAACACGCGCAGGGGGTGAATGCCGCCGAGATCGACGTGACGATGAAGGACGGGATCGACAAGGAGCGCGTGTTCGAGGAACTGCGCACCGCCTTCTCGGCCATTCCCGGGACCAACGTCACCATCGGGCAGCCGATCGGACACCGCATCGACCACATGCTGTCAGGGACGCGGGCCAACATCGCGGTGAAGATCTTCGGCCCCGACCTGTACCAGCTGCGCCAGGTGGGGACGGCGGTGCGCGACGTGATGCAGGGCGTACCCGGCATCGCCGACTTGCAGCTGGAGCAGCAGGCCGACGTGCCGCAGCTTCGCATTCGCGCCGACCGCACCGCGCTGGCGCGCTACGGGATGAGCGTTGGGCAGCTGGCCGAGGCGATCGACGTCGCGCTCAATGGTGAGGTGGTGTCGCAGGTGCTGGAGCAGGGGCGCAGCGTCGACCTCGTCGTGCGCTTTCCCGATGCGCTGCGCGCCAACGCCTCAGCCATCGCCGCCGTCCCGTTCGATACGCCCACAGGGCAGCGGGTTCCACTGTCGCAACTGGCGACGGTGACGGTGGAGCGCGGCCCCAACACCGTGTCGCGCGAGAACGTGCAGCGAAAGATCGTCGTGCAGGCCAACGTGGCGGGGCGCGACCTGGGGAGCACGGTGAACGACATCCGGCGGGCGGTGACTCAACAGGTCACGCTTCCCCCCGGCTACTTCGTGGAGTATGGCGGACAGTTCGAAGCGCAGGGGGAGGCGACGCGCGTGTTGTCGGCGCTCTCGTTGCTGGCGGTGGCGGCGATCTTCGTGATCCTCTTTGCCGAGTTTCGTTCGGCGCGTACGGCGGCGCTGGTGATGGCCAACCTGCCGCTGGCGCTCATTGGTGGAGTGGCGGCGGTGTACCTCACGGGGCGCGTGGTGAGCATTGCCTCACTGGTAGGCTTCGTGACGCTCTTCGGCGTCGCCACGCGCAACGGCATCCTGCTGGTGGCGCACTACCGCCAGCTGCTCTCCGAAGGGGTGGCGTTCCGGGAGGCGGTGGTGCGGGGTTCGCTGGAGCGACTGTCGCCCATCCTCATGACGGCGCTCACCGCTGGGCTGGCGCTCATTCCGCTGGCGATGGGAGGCGGAGAGCCCGGCAACGAGCTGCAGACGCCGATGGCGATCGTGATCCTGGGCGGGCTGCTCTCGGCGACCGCGCTCAACATGCTGGTGGTGCCGGCGCTGTACTGGTTGTTTGGCGAACGCACGGTGGCGGTCGCTTCGGTGGACGTCCTGGATCCACGACGCGCGGACGACGGGGCATACGTCGTCGCGGCGCTCCCCTCCCCCTCCAACTCCTAGGCGTTGCATGCGTTCAGTGCCTTCGTTGCATCCACAACCACCACGCAGTCCCGGCGACCGTGTGGTGCCGCTTCGGTTGCTGCTGCTTGCGCTGTTGATGGTCCCGCTGGTGCCCGGCGTGGCACTCGCGCATGGCGTAGCGAGCGGCGACAAGGGGTACCTGCAGGAGGTGTCGGGGGTGCTCATGATCCCCTTTGCCTACCTCGGCGCCAAGCACATGGTGACCGGGTACGATCACCTGCTCTTTCTGCTTGGGGTGATCTTCTTCCTGTACCGGCTCAAGGACGTGGCGTTGTACGTCACGCTGTTTGCGGTGGGGCACTCGGTCACGCTCATCAGCGGGGTGCTGGCCGGGGTATCGGTCAACGCCTTCGTGATCGACGCCATCATCGGGCTGTCGGTGGTCTACAAGGCGCTCGACAACCTGCGGGCGTTCGAGCGATGGTTCGGTCGGGCGCCTAACGCGCGGGTGGCGACGCTCCTCTTCGGGCTCTTTCACGGGCTGGGGCTGGCGACCAAGATCCAGGACTTCCAGGTGTCGCCCGAGGGGCTGCTCCCCAACCTGGTGGCGTTCAACGTGGGGGTAGAGCTCGGGCAGGTGCTGGCACTGAGCATGATCCTCATCGCCATGTCGTACTGGCGGCGCCTGCCGAGCTTTGGCCGCCGGGCGTGGGGGGCCAACGTTGCCATCATGGCGGCGGGCTTTGTCCTCATGGGCTACCAGATGGTCGGCTACTTCATCACGCGTTCCTTCACCGCCTGACACCATGACTTCTCCGACTCCGCCGTCCCCGTCTGCCCCCGAGCTCCCCTCCACTCGTGCGCTGGTGCGTTCGACACTCGCGGCGCTGGCACTGGCCGGAGCGTTGCTACTGACGGTGGTCCTTCCCGCCGAGTACGGCATCGATCCCACCGGAGTGGGGCGACTGCTGGGTCTCACGCAAATGGGTGAGATCAAGGTGCGCCTGGCGCGCGAAGCGGCGGAGGACGCGGCCGCCGACGAAGCAGCGATGGATGCCGCCGAGGCCGAAGCCGCCAAGGCCAGCGACGCGGCGGCGAGCGCCGCCGACACCAGCGCCGTCGATTCGACCAGCGCCGCCGACACCACCGCGACTTCCTGAGTTGTTGCAGCTGCACCTGATGGACCTGCAGGCTCCCGTTCCCATCTTCTTCCCACGGAGTACGACGATGACCGTCCGTTTGACCCGCACCCGCCGCACCGCCGCCATTGCGCTCGGCCTACTCCTCGCCTCGGTAACGCTGGCCGCCGCGCACGACATGTTCGTGAAGCCCACGCGCTTCTTCGCACCGGAGAACGCCGAGGTGCGCGTGCGCCTGCTCAACGGGACCTTCTCCAAGAGCGAGAACTCCATCGCCCGCAATCGCCTGGCCGATGCCAGCGTCCTCACGCCGCGCGGGCGCATCAAGCTCGACACCGCCGAGTGGGGGGTGAAGGGCGACACGAGCACGTTCCACATCCACACGCGCGGGGCGGGGACATACGTGATCGGCGTCTCGACCAGGCCCAACGAACTCGACCTCTCGGCCGACGACTTCAACCTGTACCTACAGGACGACGGGATTCCCGACGCCCTGGAGGCGCGCAAGAAGAATGGCGAACTGGCCAAGCCCGTGCGCGAGCGCTACCACAAGCACGTGAAGGCGCTGGTACAGGTGGGGACCGAGCGCAGCGATGCCTATGCCACGGTGATGGGATATCCGGCCGAGATCATCCCGACGGTGAACCCCTACACGTTGAAAGCTGGTGCCACGCTGCAGGTGAAGACGCTGGTGGATGGCAAGCCGGCCGGCAACCAGTTCGTGCTGTACGGCGGCGAGGTGTCCGGGAAGGGGGCGATGGAGCAGAAGAGCACGCGCTCCAACGCCGAGGGGATTGCCAGCATCCCGCTGACGACGGCAGGGGTGTACTACATCAAGTTCATCAACATGACCAAGCTGCCGAGCGGCCCGGTGAACTACGAATCGAAGTGGGCGACGCTGACGTTTGAGGTGCGGTAGCGAAACGCAGGTACACGGCCGGCGCGACGGCGCTCGACTCGGCGGCGCGTCGGCCTCGTGGCTTGGTCGCCAGAATTGACGGGTTCTGTTCCAGACGGTTCAGGGGGTCGGCGCCACCCGCACGCTATCCACCACGCTGCGCACCGCCTTGATGACCACGTCGGGGCGATCGAACTGGACGTAGTGGGACGCGTCGTCGAGCGACACGTGCTGGCTGCGCGTCGACCACGACGCCTCCTCGTCGTGCATCGCCTTCCACAACGCCTTGAAGTCCTTCCCCTTCTCGGGGGTGAGCTTGAGCGCGGTCAACTCGGCCGCGCCCAGCGGGCGCATGGCGGTGAGCACGTACAGCGGCCGATCGCCGAGCTGGCGAAAGGTCCCCGCCTCATCGAAGATGGCGCCGAGCGCCATCATCTCCTTGAGGGCGCCAGGAAGCGACTGCGTGGAATAGGCGCTCGACGCCTGCGCGCTGGCCTCGCTCTGGTTCGGCATGCGCGGGGTGAGGCTGGTGGCGAGCCGTGCCACGCCCGCCCACGACAGGGCGGAGGCGATCTTGATGGGACCTAACGCGGACTCCGGATCGCCCGCTGCTGGCGCAATCTTGGCCATGCGTTGCATCTGCTCGGGATGCGACGCGTCGACCATCACCAGTCCGGCCACTTCATCGCCGTAGTACTTGGTGTAGGTCATGATGTACGGCCCGCCCAGCGAGTGCCCGACCATGACGAAGGGCGCCTGCTCGCCGGCCTTGGTGAGGGCAGCGTGGAGATCGTCCGCGACCCCCTTGCCGGTGACCGGATCGGGCGACGGATCGCTCCACATGATGCCGGCGCGACTGTACGCGCAGGTGCGCGACGTGGCCGCGAGGGAGTCATGCACCGCCGACCAGGCGAGCGCCCCGTTGATGTCGAGCCCCGACACCAGGACGACCGTCGGCGATCCCGCCCCGCGACAATCGACGTGAATGCGCCGTCCGCCGATGTCGACCAGCGCCCCCGGCGGCGGGAAGTCACGCGTGGCGCTGCGACGGCCGAGGAACTCGTACCCCGCTCCCGCGACCACCACGGCGAGCAAGAGGGCCACGACCGAGAGCGCGATACGACGCAGCCATTTTTTCATGGTCGGAAGAGCTGGAGGTGTCGGAGGGGGACGATGCGCCGACGAAGATGCTGCGCGTGAGCGATCGAGGCGAGGGCCAGCCCCCCGCGCACGCCGGGAAGTCGGCAAGCTATCGCGAAGGCCACGCCCATCTATCCCTCACATGACCCATGTCGTGGCGACGCTCCGCCGTCAGTCCTTCATCCAGAGCGAGTACGTCGTCGCGCGCCCGGTGCGCGCGTCGATCACGACGAGGATCGGCTCGGGGACCTTGTCGGGGATACGGGGGCGCTCGCCCACGAAGGCGGGCGACTCCGGATCCGGGAGGACGTCGAGCAGCTTCCCGATCCCCAGGTCCGTACGCCACGTGAGACTCCCGTCGGCGGCGACGCGTGCGGCGAAGACGACACCCGCGCGTCGAGGCTTGGTCTCGTAGGTGAGTAGCGCCCCACCACCCGTCAGTTCGAGCAGCGCCGAGTCGCGGGCGGTGCGCACGAGCGCTCCGTTGTAGAACTCGTCGCCCCCGACGGGCGCCAGCGCCCCCAGTCGTTTCGTCGTGCCATCCTGCTCGAGCGGTCCGACGTACATCCCCCGCGGGTCGTTCGATGGCTCGAAGTCCGCGGCGACCGGGGCGCGGAACCCGTCCTTGAAGTTGGCATCGCGGTCGCGGGGCGAGTGGACGCCTAACCACCGATTGCCCGCCACGTGACCGCCGGCGGCGAGCCAGCGCAGCATGATCCGATCGCCGGTGGCGAGGTCGGACAGGGCAAAGCGCCGCTCCGGCGGCTGCAACGACGGGTCGCGCTCGACCTCCTCGGCACTGGTCACTCGCCCGCTCTCCACGTCGACGAGCATCGTCGCCGGCGTCTCGACCCAGACGCGCGTCCCCCTGACGGCGAGGAGGCGGGCGCGCGTGAGTTCGTTTCCACCGCGCCCGCGCGCCAGCTCCACGTAACGGCGCGACCCGTCCGCTGCATCGTGCAGGAGCACTCCGACGGTGTAGCGATCGTTGCCGTGGTTGCGATTGAGCGACGGGACGTACGGCTCGAGGCGCGTCATCAGCGTGATGACCGTGCGCCCCGCGCGCATCGACGCCCCCCATGGTGCCCCCGTGGTCCGGATCTGCAGGGCCGAGCGCCCGGCCCAGGCGACGGCGGCGAGGACGAGAATGGCGAAGCCGAAAATGCTCACGAGACGCGCGCGTGTGGCCGACATGGCGAAGTACTGTCGGGCAGCACTCGCCTGTCGCGCTTGGGGGGAATCAGCGCCGCTGGCGCCCGACGCGCCGGACGGCGTGGACGAACGAGAGGGAGCGCTTGAGGATGGGCCGCTCGTTGTCCCCGACCTGCCCGAAGCCCCCGCATCGGGCAGGAGGGTGATCCAGCCATCGTCACCGATGACCGCCTTGCAGCTGGGGGCCTTCTGGCGCACGGCCTCGTCGGCGACGCGCCGCGCGATCTCGTCGCGACGCTGGGCGGCCCAGGGCTCGCGCTGGGCCCACTCGCGCGCCGTCCCGATGTTGATGAGGGCGACCGCCTCGCCCCCGCCAAACTCCCACCAGAAGCGCAGCTCCTTCCCCCGCTCTCGATAGGCGATCGCCCCACCCCGCCCGCCTTCCTCGATGCGGACCTCCCAGTCGCGCGCGCTCACCCGGGCGCCACCGGCGTACGGGAGCCCATCGCGACGATGGCGCGCGTCAGGACGGTGAGTGCCGGTCGGTGCGCGCCGGAACGGGAACCGGTTGCAGGTGGGCGCATGGGGTGCGGAGGATGGCGGCGTTCGTGCGCGCGTCGGTGCGCGACAGATCCAACGAAGAAACTGCGCGTCGGTTTCGCGACCGTCGAGATGCCGTCACCACGCGCCAAGCGGCAGGCCGAACCCGACGTCGCTCTTGTGGTGCGCGCAATCGCGCGGATCTTCTGTCTCACATCGCCCGTCCCCACCCCCGTCTTTCCGGAGCGTCTCCGCATGTTCGCCTCCCTCGGTCGCCGCGCGCTGTCAGCGGGCGCGCTCCTGCTCTTCGTTGCTTCGCCGGCCTCTGGCCAGAAGAAGGGCGACCCGCTCGCCGGGCTCGACGCCTCCATCGAGAAGGTGCGCGAGTCATTTCACATCGCCGGGCTCGCGGTCGGCATCGTGCGGAACGATTCGCTGATCTACGCCAAGGGGTTCGGGGAGAAGGAAATCGGCAAGGGCGACCGCGTCACCCCCACGACGGTCTTCGCGATCGGCTCCAACACCAAGTCGTTCACCGCGACCGCTGCGGCGATGCTGGTCGACGACGGCAAGCTGCGGTGGGACGACAAGGTCACGCGCTGGCTCCCCGGCTTCCAGCTGTACGATCCGTACGTCACGCGCGAGCTCACGATGCGCGACGTGCTGTCGCATCGCTCGGGGCTGGGACGGCGTGGCGACGCCCTGTGGTATGGGACCAGCTACTCACGGCGCGAGATCCTCCGCCGCATCCGCTTCCTGCCGCCTAACGCCGGCTTCCGGACGGAGATGGGGTACCAGAACGTCATGGTGATGGCGGCGGGCGAAGCGAGCGGCGAAGCGGCGGGGATGAGCTACGACGACCTGGTGCGCGCGCGCATCTTCAAGCCGCTCGGCATGACGAGCAGCAGCATGAGCGTGACCGAACTCGGCGCCCAGGGCGACGTATCGACGCCGCACGACCTCAGCGGCGGCACGCCGGTCGCCATCCCCTGGCGCAACATCGACAACATCGCGCCCGCCGGTTCCATCAACTCCAACATCGTCGACATGTCGCACTACGTGCGCATGCAGCTGGCGGGCGGGACCTTCGGCGGGACGCGGCTCGTCTCGGCGGCCAACCTCGACGTGACCAAGACGCCGCACATCAGCATGGGCGGGGTGGGCGACAGCCTCACGCACTTCGTGGCTTACGGGCTGGGGTGGGTGGTGCAGGACTATCGCGGGCGGCGCGTCGCCTGGCACAACGGCGGGATCGACGGGATGCTCTCGGAGATGTGGACGGTCCCCGAGGAGAGACTCGGCGTCATCGTGCTCACCAACAGCTCGCCGCACGTCGCAGGCCCCACGATCGTGCGCGATATCCTCGACCGTTTCCTCATCGGCAAGCCGGCCAAGGACTACCTGGCCGAATCGGTGACCCTCATGCAGCGCATGAGCCTCGGCGCCGCGGCACAGGCCAAGGCCGCCGAAGCGGCGCGCCTCAAGGACACGCGCCCCTCGCTGCCACTCGATCGGTATGTCGGGACCTACACCGACTCGCTGTACGGCGACGTGGGGATCGTGAAGCAGGGCGACGCGTTGGCGTTCACATGGCAGTCAATGACGCAGCCGCTCACGCACTGGCACCTGGACCAGTTCCGCGGGAAGTTCGTCCTGGGGCAGGATCTGCAGCTGAACTTCCGGATCGACGGCGCCGGCAAGGTCGCGGGAGTCGATGTGGAGGGGTTGGGCACGTTCAACCGGAAACGCTCTTCTCCGTGAGCCCCCGTGTTACCTCCGTGAGCCCCCGTGTCGTGCTTTTGGCAGCGTGACACAGAGGTTCACGGAGGAATCACAGAGGTTCACAGAGGTGCCGTCTCAGAACTTCCAGCTATACCCCACGCGCACGACCTGCGTCTCCAGGTAGTCGGTGCTCACGAGCCGGAAGTTGGTCCCCCGAATCGTGCGCTCCGCCTGGTTGGTGTTGAGCAGGTCGGTCGCGTTCACGACCAGCTCTCCCCTCCCCCGCTGCACGCTCTTCTTGGCGCCCACATCCAGCGAATAGCGACTCCCGAGGCGCCCCTGCGGGAGCAGGTCGGGGGCGAGGTAGACGTTCGAGAGTTGCAGCTGCCAGTCGCTGGGTAGGGTAATGGTCGCGTTGAGCTTGACGTTGCCTGACGTGAGCTGCTCGCGCGGCGCGTCATAGGTGACGGGGAAGGGATACTTGTTGACCACCGAGAACGCATCGACCGTGCGGCGATAGATGTTGGCGTTGGCGTTGAGCAGGAGGTTGGCGGCGAACGACTGCTGCCAGACCACCTCGCCCCCCGTGCTCCAGCTCCGCCCCGCGTTCTGGAAGACGTTGTACAGCAGCACGCTCCCCGGTGCCTGCGTGGCGATGCGCGTGATGGTGCCGTCGACGATGCGGTGGAAGGCGGCGGCGTACAGGCTCCCCTTGGGCCAGCTGGTCTTGTAGCCAAGCTCGGTGGAGGTGGAGTACTGCGGCTGCAACGCCGGGTTGCCGACCTTAATCAGCTCGGGCTCGTCGTACTTGGGGAAGATGCGGATGTCGACCTCGTTAGGCCTGTCGACGCGCCGGTTGAAGAAGAGCGAGAGCTTGTTGGCGTCGTCGAACTTCCAGGCCGCCCGCACGTTGGGGAACGGCTGGAAGTAGCGATAGCCATCGCTCTTGTAGGTGTTGTGGTTGGGGTTGACGTCGTAGTCCACCTGCACTCCTTCGAAACGAACACCGCCTTCGAGTTCGAGGCGCTGGCTCTCGAAGACGTAGTTGCCGTAGATCGCCGGGATCTTCTCGCGATACGTCGCCTTGCCGCCGGCCCCGGTGTCGATCGGGGTGTTCTGCCCCGGGAAGAAGCGCATGTTCACCGGGATCGAACGATAGCGCCCCTTGAAGCCTCCCTCGAAGCGCCCCTGCCGCAGCGGCTTGACGTAGTCGGCGTTGAAGTCCACCACGTGCTCGTCGGACAACAGCTTGAAGGCATCCTTCCCGACGAAGCTCGTGAGGGTGTTGGTGAAGAAGTACTGCTCGTCCTCTCGATGGAACGAGTAGTTGGACGTGAAGGTGAGCGTGTGCCCCGCCTGCGGGAACTTGTGCACCAGCGCCGCGGCGCCGAAGGCCGTGTACTTGACCTCGTCCTCGAGGAACTGCCAGAGGCGGTAGCGATTCTGCAGCGCCCCATCGAAGTACGGATTGTCGCCGTAGTCGAGGATCTTCTCGCGGTTGAACAGCCCGGCCACGCGCACCGTGTTCCGCGCATCGAACTCGTGGTCCACCCCCGCATTGAGGGTGGCGTAGTCGGTGCGGCGGTTGCGCTTGATCTGCTGGACGATGACGGTGCCATCGTCGTAGGTGCGCGTGGAGAACTCGTTCTTGTTGAGCGTGGGCGAGTAGAGCCAGTCGGCCTGCACGAAGCTGTTGGTCGCGCCGTCGCGATAGTTGAGGGCGACCGACGGGTTGAACTTGGGGGTGCCGCGATACTGCGGACGGATCGTGGGGAGGTTCTCCTTCTTCTCCCACAACGCGCCCGCGCCCCCCATGACCCCGAGCTTGCCGTTGAAGCCCTGCTGCTCTTCCTTCCTGAAGACCAGGTTGATGATGCCGGCGCTGGCGTTGGCGTCGAAGCGGGCCGACGGATTGTTGATGACCTCGATGCGCTCCAGCGCCGACGCCGGGAGGTTGTCCAGCCCCGCCTGCGAGCCGAAGCCGGTGAGGGCGGTCTGCTTGCCGTCGATGAGGACGACGACCTTGTCGCTCCCCCGCAGCAGCACCTTGCCGTCCTGCCCGATCGTCACCCCCGCCACCGTCGACATCGCCTGCAGCACCGACCCACCCGACTGGGTGATATTGTCGCTGACGGTGAACGTCTTGCGGTCCATCGCCTCAGCGACCGCGTCGGCGCTGCCCGTGACCACGACACCGGCGAGCGACTGGGGTTCCCTAACCATCGGGAGAGTGCCAAGGTCGAGGAAGGCGCTGAGTTCACCGACCAGGACGCGCTGCCGCAAGGGGCGATGGCCGATGTGGCGGGCCACCAGCACGTAGACCCCCTTCTTGAGACCGGTGAAGGAGAAGCCCCCGTCCTCACTGGTCAGTCGCCCGGCAACGAAGGCGCTGTCCCGCTCCCACAAGAGCTGGATCGAGAGATAGGGGAGCGCCGCCTTCGACGCGGAGTCGACGATACGCCCTGAGAGGGTGACGCCGCCGGGCGACGGCTGCGCCGATGCGGTCGACGAGAGCACGGCGATCGAGGCGGCCGATACAAGCGGGGCGATCGAGACGCCCGCTGCGATCATGCGGGCGAGGAGCGAGTGGCGCGAGCGCAGTGGGCGAAACAGCACGGCGTGAGACGATAGGGAGCCCAAGGGGGAGTAACGCTGTCGTCCTCAAGTCTAGGCACCGTGCGCGGTGCCGTCAGCGCCTTGCGAGGGTGCGCGCGCGCCGCGGTGATGGTCAGCGCGGCAGGTGGGGCCGTACGCGGCTCGCGCTCAGTCGGGACGGGGGAACAAGAGTTCATTGCCGTCCGGATCGTCCACCTGCAGCGTGTCGTAGCCCCACCACGTCTCGCGGGTAGGCACGGCACGCTCGGCAAACTCGCGTCGGAGCGCGGCGAGCCCCTCCGAGGTGAGCTCGATGAAGAGGCGCCCCCTGTCCGTGCGCGTGGCGTCCTGACAGAGGATGATCTCGCATTCGCCGCGGTTCACCTGGCAGACGGTCCAATCTTCCTCGCCCTTGGGCCACGCCTTCACGAAGCCGAGCAGGTCGACGTAGAACGCCACCGCGCGATGCACGTCGGCGACGAAGAAGACGGGGCGGGTGTACCACCGGTGGAGCGTCTCGTGATGTGCGCTGGGCTCGGGCATCGTCATCGTGGTGGGGCGACTGGTGGTGATCGCGTACCATCAACACATGCCTACTTCAATCTCTCCAGCCTCCCCTTCCGCTTGACGATGTTCTGGTAGTCCCACTGGATTTCACGCGACTCGCCCAGCCACTTCCCGAGTAACGTCGTGTCCACGTCGTCCGCCGAGGTGAAGCGCACCTCCGCCGCCTTGAACTTCCCTTCCGCCGTCAGCCCCGCCGTCGTGAACGACTGTCCGCTCCAGAAGAGCAAGCGCACGGAATCCTTCAGCTTGCTGTAGCCCACGACCGGGTTGCCGTCGAGGAACCAGACGGGGTGCGCATGCCAGACCTTGTTCTCGGCCTCGGGGAGGGCGCGCTCGATCTCGCGGGCGAGCAGCTCGCAGGTAGCGCGATCGCCGGGAGACTGGCGTGCGTTGTAGCTCGCGGTGTCGGGGTGGGGCATGGGGGACAGGTTGTGTGTGGGGCGCGCGATGCTGCCGTGCACCGTGTGTGCTACGGTTGCAGGTAGAGCGCCGCGATGCGCGTCGCCAGGCGCTCCGGCGATGAGCCCTGCAGGTTGGTCAGGACGATGACCGCGAGGTCGTCCTTGGGATAAACCAGAAAGGCGGCGCGCCCCCCGCCGAGCCCACCAACCGACGGATGCGCGGCATCGTTGAACGTCGGCCATCCGAGCGCGTAGCCGGTCGCGCTGCCGGCGCCGAGGATCTTGCCGTCGGCCATGCGCGGGGAGGCCCAGAGCGTGTCGAGGCTGGCGGGCCGCTTGAGTAGCCGCCCACCCCGCAGCGCAATGAGCCACCGCGCGAGGTCGCGCGCGCTGGTGTTCACCCCCGCCGCCAGACGCAGCTGCTTCGGGAAATCCACCACCACACGCTCGAGCGTGGTGTCGCGCCACGAGGAGTCGCCGGCATACCGCGTGTAGCTGTATGTGTCGCTCGTGCCGGCCGCCACGTCACGGACGTCACCGATGCTCGCCGTCGGCATGTCGGCCGCGGCGAACTGGCGCTCGATGGCGCGGTGCAGCGGTTCCCCGGTGACGCGGGCCATCATCAGGCCAAGGAGCCAGTAGTTGGTCTGGTTGTACGACCATCGGGTCGCTGGTGGCGCAATGATGGGGAGTCGCCGGACCTTGGCCCACGCCGCCTCGGGTGGCGTGGCGATGAGGATCCCGGACTCCGGGTTGAGGACGTCAGGGAGCCCCGAGGTATGCGTGATGAGCTGTCGCAGCGTCACGCGGCGCCACGCCGGCGGGAGCGAGTCGACATACCGTCCGATCGGGTCGTCGAGCCGCACACGCCCCGCCTCCGCCAGCTGCATGAGGGCGACGCCGGCGAACGACTTGGTCGCCGAGGCGATCGAGAAGGCGGTGGCCTCCGTCACGGGCACGCGGAAGGGGACGTTCGCGAGTCCGTAGGCGGAGAGGTGGACGATCGCTCCCCGCTGCACCACCGCGACCTGCGCGCCGGGGACGCGGGCCTCGGCGAAGAAGCGGGTGGAGAGCGCTATGAGGCTGTCCGACTGGGCGACGGCTGTCGTTGGGGCGAGGGCGAGCCCGACAGTCAGCGCGAGAAGTGCACGGGAGGTGATGCGCATGATTGGGTGAGTGCTGGCGGCGACTGTACTCGCGATGTTTCCCGCGGCAACCGGCGTGGAGGCAGCGTGGAAGCGGCGTGGATGATTGCGCACGAACGGAGCTGAGGCCTTCGGGCGATACGCCCCCCGTTCGGAAGCTGTTTCATGCTATTGCGACGCCACGATGTGGCGACTGTTGGCGATATACTGCCACCCGTTTCCAATGTGGCGCCCCGATCCGCGCCCGTCGAGCCGCTGATGCCCAGTGGACGGGAGCCGAGGCAACCCGTTGCGGATGGGCCTTACATGCGACACGGCCATGCCCCGATGCGCGCGGAGACCGTGCGCGCCAACGTGCAGTGTGTGCGTTGGAACACCGGCGAGGATCTCCACATGAAAGCGTCCGTCCTGACGGCATTCGGCCCCCCGGAGGTGCTGCAAGTGGGCGAGGTCGCCACGCCCGTGGCCGGGGAGCACGAGGTGTTGATCCGCGTGCGCGCGACGACCGTGACGTTCGCGGATCGGCTGGTGCGCAACTTTGCCGCCGTGTCGCCGCGCGCCTTTCACATGCCGTGGCTCTTCTGGCTCATCAGCAAGCTGTCGTTTGGCTTTCGTACCCCCAGGGTTCGCATCCTGGGGAGCGAGTTCTCCGGCACGGTCGAAGGAGTCGGCGCGCGCGTCACGCAGTTCAAGCCGGGGGACGCAGTGTACGGCTTCCGTGGCGCTCGCATGGGGGCGTACGCCGAGTACCTGTGCATGAACGAACGCGGCATGCTCGCGCGCAAGCCGGCGACGCTGACCTTCGAGGAGGCCGCCTCCCTGCCGTACGGCGCGCTGATGGCGATGGCGCTGCTGCGGACGCTTGGCCTGCAGCGCGGACAACGCCTCCTGGTGGTGGGCGCATCCGGCGGCATCGGTCGTTGGGTCGTTCAGCTGGCGGCGCAGCACGTCGGTGCCACGGTGACCGGCGTCTGCGGTTCGGACGGAATGGAGTTCGTACGCGCCCTGGGAGCGACGACGGTCATCGACTACACGCGGGAGCGCTTCGTCGATCGACCCGAGAGCTATGACGTGATCGTCGACATCCTGGGGACGAGTTCGTTCGCGCGCTGTCGACGCATACTCGCGCCGCGAGGGCGACTGGTCTACGTGAGCTTCAAGGTGAAACAGCTGCTGCAGATGCTGTGGACGTCCGTCGTGGGCGACCGAACGTTGCGATGTGTCGTGCTTGTCGAACGGCGGGAGGATCTCGACACCGTGCGGGCGCTGGTGGAGGCGGGGACGCTCAGGCCCATCGTCGATCGTCTCTTTCCGTTGGCGGAAGCAGCGGCGGCGCATCGCTACGCCGAGGGGGGCGCGAACCGGGGGGCGGTCGTCATTTCGGTTGCGTAGCTCGTGGGGCGTGCCGCTGGGGGGGGCACTGACGTCGTTGAAACTGGCGTTCGGCCGGTCACGAAGTGCAACGTTGGCCACCCGCTCCGCCACGCCCTTCTGCACACTGCGAGTCGACGCATGGAGACGCTCCTCCAGGACGCCCGCTACGCCCTTCGCGGCCTCCGCCGCTCGCCGGGCTTCACCATCGTCGCGATTCTCACCCTGGCGCTCGGCATCGGGGTCAACAGCGCCATCTTCGGCGTCGTCAACGCGGTCCTCTACCGCCCGCTCCCCGTCGATCGCCCGGAGCAACTGGTGAACATCTACGGACACCAGGCCACGTCGACCAAGCACGAGACGACGTCGGTCCCCAACTTCGTCGACTACGAGCGGCAGGTGACCACGCTATCGGGGCTGGCGGGGTACACGAATTTCCTCGGCCACGCCACGATCGACGGCGCGTCGGACCTCGTCCTCGGTGAGCTGGTGACCGAGCGGTACTTCTCCGTCCTCGGCGTGCGCCCCATGCTCGGCCGCGCCTTCACCGCCGAAGAGAATGCCGCGGGGCACGGGCTCCCGGTGGCCATCCTGTCGTATCGCCTCTGGCAACGGCGCTTTGGAGGCGATCGCGCCGTGCTCGGCCGGCAGTTCCGCATGAACGGGGAGCTGTTCACCGTGGTTGGTGTGGCGCAGGAGACCTTCGGCGGGATGGTGCCTGCGGTTACCGCCCAGATGTGGCTCCCGGCGGCGATGGCCGAGGTGGTCGAGCCCGTGGGGAACAACCGGACCAGCGGCCCGGTCGGCCCTGGCCCACGCGCCGAGCAGCGGGGCGAGCACTGGCTGTGGGTGCGGGGACGGATGAAGCCCGGGGTGACGTTGGCGCAGGTGCGCGCCGAGTTGGAGACGGTGAGTGCGCGGCTGGCGCGCGAGCATCCAGCGGTTAACGCGCTCGAGCGCCTAACGGTGATCCCATCGTCGGACGTGCGCATCAACCCCGACGTCGACGGGGCGGTGCGCCCGATCGGTCTCCTCCTGGTGGGGGCGGTGACGCTCGTCCTGGTCGTGGCTTGCGGCAACCTCGCCAACCTCATGCTGGCGCGCGCGGCGCGACGGGGGCGCGAGCTGTCGCTGCGGGTGGCGCTCGGTGCCAGCCGCGTGCGTGTCCTCCGTCAGCTGCTCACCGAGAGCATGGTCGTCGCGATTGGCGGCGGCCTGGTGGCAGTACCGCTGGCGGCGTGGCTCTCGATGCTGGCCGTGCGCGTGCGTCCTCCGCTCCCGGTCGATCTCGGGCTCTCGCTCGCGCCCGACTGGCGCGTGCTCCTCTTCACGGGAGCCACGGCGGTCGCCACGGGACTCCTCATCGGGCTCCTCCCGGCGTTGCGCGCCTCACGCCCGCAGCTCGCCTCGAGCATTCGCGACGGCGGGTCGTGGATGGGAGGAAGGCGCGGCCTCGAGATGCGCGACGGGCTCGTGGTGCTGCAGGTGGCGGTGTCGCTCGTCCTGGTGGTGGCCGGATCGCTGATGGTCCGCAGCGTGCGGGCGGCCGGGGACGTCGCGTTAGGCTACGACGGCGACCGGATGGCGCATCTCTCACTCGCCCCCTCGATGAGCGGCTACGACCTGGCGCGCGGGGCCGACCTGGTGCGCAAGGGGCGTGAGCGTCTGCTGGCGATGCCGCAGGTGGAAGCGGTCACGATGGCGACACGCGTCCCGCTGTCGCTCAACAACAACGGGCACGCCATCTTCATCGACGGGCACCAGTCGTCGGCGAGCGACCGACCGTATGACATCGACGGCACGCAGGTGGATGAGCATTACGCGTCCACACTGGGATTGCGTCTCGTGGCGGGGCGCTGGCTCGAAGAGGGCGATGTCCGCGAGCAACGTCACGTGGCCGTCATCACCAAGTCGATGGCCGATCGCTACTGGCCCGGCAAGGACGCGGTCGGGCGCGAATTTCGTCGAGCGTGGGGAGGCGAGCCGTGGCAGGTGATCGGCGTGGTCGCCGACTACAAGGTGAACACCCCGGGGGAAGGGGCGACGCCGTACATCCACTTCCCGTCCGGCGGCTACGACGGCTTTGCCAACTACCTCGTGCGCACGCGCGGCGCGGCCGGCGCGGAGGTCCCCAAGATGGTGGCGGAGTTCCACGCCATCGATCCCGACCTGGCCTTCATGGATGCGGGGACGTTGCGCGACCTGGCCAACGTGCGCCTCTTCCCCGTCCGTGCCGGGGCCGTGATCATCGGGAGCTTTGGCGGGCTGGCGCTCCTGGTGGCGGCGATCGGCCTCTATGGCGTGATCGGCTACTCGGTGAGCCGGCGCGTAAAGGAGATCGGGATCCGCAGGGCGCTAGGCGCGGAGACGCGGCAGGTCATCGGGATGGTGATGGGACAGGGGATGCTGCTGGTCGCCATCGGTGGGGCGATCGGGCTGGTGCTGGCCGCGATGGCGAGTCGCGCCTTGTCGGCGGTGTTGTTCGTGGGCCCGTTCGACCCCGCGAGCTTCGGCGCGGCGTTCGCCGTCCTGGCGGCGGTGGCGGCGATTGCCAACGGCGTCCCGGCGTGGCGCGCGTCACGAGTGGATGCGACGGAGGCGTTGCGCGCGGACTGACGCGCCAACGGGGGCGCGCGTTAGGCGCGCGGCCGCCCGAGGGGGACGCGTCAGGCGCCCCCTCTCCCGCCGTCCCTCACTGCACCACGATGGGCGCCGTCCAGCGAAACGTCCCCCATGAGAGCGACAGGGTGCCACGCTTCGCATCGATCGGGGTAATGCCGATCGTGAACTTCTCCACCGTGTCGGCCACAGTGTCGGTCCTGAGCGTCGTCCGCCCCAGGTCTCGTCGCTTGTCGTACTCCGTCCCCCACTGCCCCGCTTGCGTGTTGATCACCAGGTCGACGCGCGAGGCGCGAGGGACCGTCCACAGGGTGTAGGTGCCGGCCGGCACCGACAGGCCGGCGAGTGTGATCGGCGCGGAGGTCGTGAACTGCGTGGCGGCGTTCGCACCGGTGCGCCAGACGAAGTCGAACGGGATCACGTCGCCGATCAGGCGGCGTCCCCGTGCGAGCGGTCGGCTGTAGTCGACGAGGAAGGTCGCCGCGCCGATCGTGGCGCGTGTGGTGTCGCGCACGCTGAGCTGGGCCCGGCCGGTGCGCAGTTCAGCGGCGACAAACCGGTCGCCGATCGACTCGACGTCGGGGAGCAACGCGGTGCGAGTGACCGCGACCTGGTACGTGCTGCGCTTGCCGGAATAGGTCAGCATGCGTCCGGCGCTATCGACCGTGACATCGCCGCTCCCGGACAGCCAATCGTGCCGCAACTCCACCATCCCGTTGGCGCGCGGGTACACCCAGCCGCGATGCAAGACAAAGCTTGGGCCCACGTCTCGATCGGGATAGAACTGCCGGAACTCCACGCGCTCGCCCGCCGCCGTCCCGAGCGCCGCCGCACGCTTGAGCGCGGCGGCGATCTCCAGTTCTATCACGCTGTACATCATCGACACATGCGGCACCGTGATCGCCCCGCCCGTGCGGAACGACGTGTCGCGCACGCCGGCGCTGTCGCGTATCGAGATACGCACCATGTCGCGCGTCATGTCAGCCGTGATGCGTCGCCCACGCTCGGCAGGCATGCGCGCGTTAGGTGTGCGCACGTCCATCACCATGTGCGTGATCTTGCCGTCCGCATCGAGATCGAACTCGGAGTGCCGGCGGCGCACGAAGGGGAATCGATCGACACCGTCGGTCACGAGGCGATTGCGCGAGCGTTCGACGCGCTCGACCGACACGGTATCGCGTCCGAGGACGGTCACGAAGCCGTAGCGTTCGGGTGGTCGGGGGTCGTTGCAGGCGGCGAGGAGCAAGGGGAGAGAGAGCAACCGCTTCATCGAATGGCCTCGAGCCGCCGGGTGGATGTGCGAGAACCGCGCCCTCACTCGCCGTGCTCGGCGAGTGCCTCACGATGGTGTCGACGACGCGGCAAGGGAGCCCGATCGTGACGAGAGGTGTGTGGGAAGGGGCGACCGGCTCGTACGCCCGGGGGTCAGACAGAGCTGGGCAATCGTGCGCGCAGAAATGCGGCGACTTCGGGGTCGCCCACCTGACCGGTCGCCGCCTTCATGGTGATGGCATAGAGCTCGGCACCGTCCACGTGCAGCATGGCGTCGTTGACGGCCAGGAACACCAACGCGCACGCCAATCCCGTGCGCTTGTTGCCGTCGTTGAATCCCTGCGAGCGCGCGAAGCCGACGAGGTATGCCGCCGCAAGATCCGCGAGGTCGGCCGATGCATCGTAGCTCCAGCGCTGCCGCGGACGAGCCAGGGCGGAGAGCACGACGTTCTGATCGAGCACGCCGTGCGCACCACCGAAGCGCTCGATCTGCTGCGCGTGAATGGCGAGCAGTGTGGGTTCCGTGAGCCAGCGCGGTTCCCCTTTCATTCGCGGGGGAGCTATTTGGCGAGCGCGCGGAACACGGCGTCGTACTCGGCCATGATCTTCTCGTGCACCGCGAGCGCCTCGGCCGTTTCAGGCGTGTGCGGCACCACGCGGAACCCCCCCATGCCATCCTCGATCCACTCGAGTTCCTGACCGGCGGTCACGGATAGCCGCCGAGCCACCTCGGCGGGGAGGGTCGTGACCACAGAGGCGCCTTGCGCTCGTGTCTTGCTGACAAGAATGGCCATGGGGACCCGCGGGTCGGGAGCGGAGGAGAGGCGACCACGGAGCATATGACACTAAAGTGTCACTGTCAAGCTGCTTGGCGCTCACGTCAGCCCGCGACGCATTCCCGAGATCTGGCGAAGACGCATCGATCGGCGTGGGTGTGTCGCGCTCATGTCGTCTTGGGGTCAGAGCACAACTCTGACCCCAACTCTGACCCCAGCTCTGACCCCAGCTCTGACCCTACCGCTCCCCCAGCACGCGGATCGTCTGCAGCCACCCCTGCACCGCGTCCGGCCAGCGCGTCACCGGCAGGGCGGTGCGGCGCAATCCGTAGCCGTGCCCACCCTCGGCGTAGATGTGCAGCTCCGCCGCGACGCCGGCCTGCTTGAGCTGCAGGAAGTAGTTGGTGGCGTTCTCCACGTGCACGGGATCGTCCTGTGACTGCACGATGAAGGTTGGAGGCGTCTGCTTCGTGGGGGTGATCTCCGCATTGGGTGCCATCTGCTGGTCGGGCAGCGCGAGATAGCCCGGGTACACCACCACGGCGAAGTCGGGGCGGCAGCTCATGTCATCGGCCGCATCCACGCGGGCGTAGAGACGCGTGTCGAAGTGCGTGCTGAGAGCCGCCGAGAGGTGCCCGCCAGCGGAGAAGCCGAGCACACCCACGCGCGCGGGATCGATGCCCCACTCACTGGCGTGCTGGCGCACCAGCCCCATCGCGCGCTGCGCATCCTGCAGCGCCGCCGACGATGCCGGGAAGGGGCCGGAGTTGGGGACGCGGTACTTCACCAGCACGCAGGTGACACCGATGTCGTTCAGCCAGTCGCACACCTCCGTCCCTTCGAGGTCGATGGCGAGGATCTGGTACCCCCCGCCGGGGAAGACGACCACAGCGGCACCGCTGTTGGCGCCTTTCGGCTTGTAGACCGTGAGCGTTGGCGTGGAGACGTTGCCGAGTCGAATCAGCGGACGCCCGGCAATCAACTTGTCCTTCGCCGTCGTCATGTCGCGCTCGGGGGGCGCGTTGGTGGAGACGCCTGGAGCGACGCCGGGCCAGAGTGACATCGTCAGGTGCTCCGGTGGCGGCGTCCACGCGGAGGCTTGTGCGGCGGCGCGGGCCGGAGCGATGAGCGCACCTGCTGCGAGCAGGAAAACGCACGAGGCCCGCGACATCGTGATCGGATGGCTCACGGCACGATCTTCGGTCGCACGATGAACATCAGCGCATCGATCGTGTTGGCCGCTCGACACGGTTGAAAGTCGAGCGACCCGCACACCGGCGCCGGCCCCTGCGCCTTGGCGCCCGGGATCACCGGGATCGTGAGTACCGACGGCTGCGTCGCCGAGTGATAGACCGTGTTGCGCCCCGGCTGGCCCGAGGGTTGGAAGCCCCAGTCCGGCTGCGCGATCGGCGACGGTGCCATGATCGTCACCTCGAGGCGGTGTCCCTCGCGGATCACCGCGCCGATGGGCGGAAGCGACAGCTTGACTTCGTAGACCTTCCCGGGCACCAGCGGCGCGCGCCGGTTGAACGTGTGCCGGATCGCGTCGGAGCGTGAGCGTGCGGGGTCGATGGCGCGCATCGAGGCGCGCAGCAGCCCGCGCTGTAGGTACTGCACGTCGCCGTTGGGGTAGAGGTCGTGCAGGTCGACCACGAAGTCGGCGTCGTCGTGCTGCAGGCTCACGTGGAAGGTGATCTGCGGGGCGCCGAGTATCGTGAGGTCGGTGGTCATCGGGGCGCTGCGGTAGACGAGGACGCCCTCGGGTTCCACCGGGAGGGAGAACTGCGCGTTGCTGCCGATGAGCTCCGTGCCGGTGGGATAGGTGTACGTGCGCGGAGCCGTCTGCTCGGCGGACGACGGTTTGTCCGCGACAAGCTGCGCGTCGCCCGTGAGGTAGAAGGGCTGCATCTTCGCCTCGGGGACCGGCCAGGCGCTGTGCGTCGTGATCCAGTTTGGGGTCGACTGCCCGCCGCCTAACGCCGTCCCGCCCTTGCGCGCGACTTCCCAGAAGACCGTCACCGGCTGTTCCTTCTCCACGCCGTTGTCGTTCCCTTTGAGCCAGCGGTCGAACCAGCGGATCTGGTCGTCCTGGAAGACCTTCTGTCCCAGCACGACGCCGTGTCCGCCGGGGAGGACGTAGAGCCGCTTGGGCGTCTTGAGCTTGGCAAAGAGCGTGATGCCGCCCGTGATCTGCGTCTGGAAGTCCTGCCACCCCATGCCGACGATGGTGGGGACGTTGACGCGATCGACGTACGTCTCCGTGGCGCGCAGCTTCCAGAAGGCGTCGTCGAGGGGGTGCTGCTGCACCTGTCGGACGTAGTCGACCGGCGGGTGCGCCTTGGCGTTAGGCTCGCACTCCGTGTCGCCCCAGCCGATGCGCGCATCCATGCCGGCCGTGGAGAGCGCCGGCTGGTACAGCGTGAACCAGCGCGAGGTGAAGCCGATGTTGAACATCCCGCCGGGATAGAGCGCGTCTTCGTAGACGTTGGCGGTGATGCTCGACGTGACCATCGCCTTGAGCGCCGCGGGGCGCTTGGCCGCGACGAAGTACGCCGTGTGCGCCGGATACGACGATCCCCAGAGCCCGACCGCCCCGTCGCTCCATGGTTGCCGCGCGATCCAGTTCACGATCTCGGCGCCATCCGCGCCGTGCGACTCACCGTTGAGGAAGGAGAAGGTCCCCTGCGAGCAACCGGTCCCGCGCACGCTCACGCCGATGTAGGCGTAGCCCTTGTCGAGCCAGGTGGGGTTGGGACCCGAGCCGGCAGCGACGTAGGGGTCGTACTGCATGATGGTGGGGTACTTCCCGTCCCGAGTCGGTCGGTACGCAACGTAGGCGATGCGCACGCCGTCACTGAGCGGGACGTAGCCGTAGTCGCGGTGGTACGCGGACGCTGGCGATGCGCCCTGGGCGTGGGCCGCCAGCCAGGGGGTGAGGAGCGAGACGGCGACGGTCAGGGCGTACCTGCGCATGGAGGTCCTCGTCGGGCGCGAGTGGGACGGGCGGGGAGATCGCGTCCATAACCTATCATCGGATGGCGATGGCGGGATGCAGGTCAGACGCTCGCACGTCACGCCCCTCTTGGGCGGGTGCGCCGGACAGCCCGGAGACAGGCGCGAATTCGTTCGCGAGTCTCACACGGCGCCTAGGCCGTGATCCACTCCATCGCCGGGCGCGCGAGGAACTCCTCGATGCCGATGCCGTCCCCACCGACGAGCAGTGTGCGCCGGGAACCAAACGCCTCGGTGAATGCCGCCAGCCCCACCGGCATCTCGCGCGACCGTCCGCTCTTCACCTCGATGGCGACAACGCGACGCCCCGCTGTCACCACGAAGTCGACCTCGCGGTTGCGCTCGCGCCAGTAGAAGAGTTCGCACTCGCGCGCCGCCGCCGCATTGGCCAGGTGCGCACCGACCGCCGACTCGGTGAGTCGCCCCATGAACTCACGGTCGGCACGTGCCTCGTCGAATGACAGTCCGGTCACGGTTGTCATCAGCGCGGTGTTGAGCACCTGCAGCTTGGGGCTCGAGCCGCGACTGCGGGCCGCATCGCCCGCGTACTTCTGCAACCCGCACACGAGCCCTGCCCCCGCCAGCAGGTCGAGGTAGTGCGCCAGCGTGGTGGTGTTCCCCGCCTCTTGCAGCTGGCCGAGCATCTTCGTGTACGACAGGATCTGCCCGGAGTACCGGCAGGCGAGCTCGAACAGCCGCCGCAGCAAGGCGGGCTTGTCCACACGCGTCAGCAACAGGACGTCGCGCGAGACGGAGGTCTCGATCAGGCTGTCGGCGATGTAGCGGCGCCAGCGCTCGGGCTCGTGAATGAGCGCCGCCGCTCCCGGATAGCCACCGAAGTAGAGGTATTCATCGAGTCCGAAGCCGAACGCGTCACGCATCTCCGCGAAGGACCAGTGCGGCAGGTGCAAGAGTTCGAATCGGCCCGCGAGGCTCTCGGTCATCCCCTGCGCGATGAGCAACGGCGCCGAGCCGAGCAGGACGACCTTGAGGGGGCGCCGCTGCCGCGTGTCCTCGTCCCACAGCCGTTTGACGGTTTCCGACCATCCCGGGATCTTCTGGATCTCATCGAGCGCGAGCACCGCCCCCTGCTTTCCCCCGTCGCGCGCGGCAATCCGAGCAGCCTCCCACTGCTGGGCGATCCATTCCGTCCCCCGTAGCGTCGGCTCGTCCGCGCTGGCGTAGCGAACCGCCGGCGCGAGCTCAGCGGCGACCTGCTCGACGAGGGTGGACTTCCCCACCTGCCGCGGCCCCGCCACGACCTGAATGAAGCGCCGCGGCTCGGCCAGCCGGCTGGCCAGGACCGAGCCCTGCGGGCGGCGATACGAGGAAGACGAATTACTCATGACATTGAGTATTTTTACTCAACGTTCTGCGTTCCGCAACGCCCGCGG
>ERZ795044.597-NODE-597-length-33801-cov-6.959580_pt1 | contig 33801 bp, 23 predicted proteins | sample MGYA00375128_ERZ795044 | MGnify/ENA primary metagenome ERZ795044 (study PRJEB30173, sample SAMN05720213) | anaerobic digester metagenome | isolation source: active sludge of municipal wastewater-treating anaerobic digesters | place: USA | collected 2014-12-22 ...
GATTTGAACCGTCGGCTGGCCGGCAACCACGGCGCCTGCGGCGCCGCGTTGCCTCTGCCCCCCCGCAACCACGAAGGCCACAGGGTCAGCACCTTGTGGCCTTCGCCATCTGCGGCCCGGGGATTTGAACCGTCGGCTGGCCGGCAACCACGGCGCCTGCGGCGCCGCGTTGCCTCCGTCCGCCACCCGCCTCCGCAACGAACAAGGGCCGCCCGGGAAGACCGGGCGCCCTTGCCACTTGTACGGCCGCCGCCTCGGCGGCCCGTGCAGCGGCGGACGGGGAAATTGCGCCGTCGGCTGGCCGGCAGCCACGGCCGCCGGGCAGTTATGCCATACAATGTCCCCCGGCGTTTCGCACGGCGCTTCGCCCAGCCCCCGACCGGGAATCGAGCCCGGCCCGGAAGCCGCCGCAAGCCGACCCGTCCAGGAGGATGTGCCATGGCCGTCAGGATCGTCCATCCCGTTCCCAGCGACATTGATATCGCCCAGGCAGCGACGCTGCTGCCCATTGCCGACGTGGCGGCGAGCCTCGGCCTGGCGCCCGACGACCTCGACTTCTACGGCAAGCACAAGGCGAAAATCCATCTCGACGTCCTCGAGCGGCTGCAGGACGCGCCGATGGGCCACTACGTCGACGTGACGGCCATTACGCCCACCCCGCTCGGCGAAGGAAAGACGACGACGACTGTCGGGCTGTGCCAGGCGCTCGGTGCGCACCTCGGCAAGAAGGTGGTGACCGTCGTGCGCCAGCCGAGCCTGGGCCCGACGTTCGGGATCAAGGGCGGCGCCGCCGGCGGCGGCTACTCGCAGATCGTGCCGATGGAGGACTTCAACCTCCACCTGACGGGCGACATTCACGCGGTGACGGCCTCCCACGATCTGATGGCCGCGGCCATCGACGCCCGCATCCTCCACGAGTCGACCCAGGACGACGACAAGCTCTTCAACGCCTTCTGCCCCGCCGACAAGCAGGGCCGGCGGCGCTTCTCGCCGACCATGCTGCGCCGTCTCAGGAAGCTCGGCATCGACAAGACGGACCCCGCCGACCTCACGCCCGCCGAGCGCCGGCGGATGTTCCGCCTCGACATCGACCCCGCGACGATCACGTGGAACCGGGTGATCGACATCAGCGATCGGTTCCTGCGCGCGGTGCAGATCGGCCGCGGGCCCGACGAGAAGGGGATGGTCCGCGAGACCGGGTTCGACATCTCGGTCGCGTCCGAGATCATGGCCATCCTCGCCCTGACCACGGGCCTGGCCGACATGCGCGAGCGGCTGGGGCGCACCGTCATCGGCACGAGCCGCGCGGGCGAGCCTGTGACCGCCGAGGATCTCGGCGTGGCGGGCGCGCTGACCGTCCTGATGAAGGACGCGATCATGCCGAACCTCATGCAGACGCTGGAGAACACGCCCGCCATCGTTCACGCGGGGCCCTTCGCCAACATCGCCCACGGCAACTCCTCCGTCATCGCGGATCAGATCGCGCTGCGGCTCGTCGGGCGCGACGGCTACGTCGTCACCGAGTCGGGCTTCGGCGCGGACTGCGGGATGGAGAAGTTCATGAACATCAAGTGCCGCGCAAGCGGCCTCGCCCCCTCCGCGGTGGTCATCGTCGCGACGGTCCGGGCGTTGAAGATGCACGGGGGCGGGCCGAGGGTCGTGGCCGGACGGCCGCTGGCCCCGGAGTACACGGAGGAGAACCTCGGCCTGCTGGCCGCGGGCCTGCCCAACCTGGCCGCGCACATCCGCAACGCGCGGCGCTTCGGCGTCCCCGCCGTCGTGGCCGTCAACCGGTTCACCGCGGACACCGACGCCGAGATCGAGCTCATCCGCCGGACCGCCATCGACGCCGGAGCCGAGGACGCGATCCCCTGTTCGAACTGGACGGACGGGGGCGCCGGCGCGGTCGCGCTGGCCAAGGGCGTCATCGCCGCCTGCGAGAAGCCGTCGGAGTTCCGCTTCCTCTATCCGCTGGAGTGGAGCATCAAGCGGAAGATCGAGACGATCGCCACCGAGATCTACGGCGCCGACGGCGTCGACTACGCCCCGGAGGCGGAGGCCAAAGTCGAGCTCTACACGCGCCTCGGCTTCGGCACGCTGCCGATCTGCATGGCCAAGACGCATCTCAGCCTGAGCCACGATCCAGCGCTGAAGGGCGTGCCGACGGGGTTCCGCATCCCGGTCCGCGACATCAGGGCGAGCGTCGGGGCCGGCTTCCTGTACCCGCTGTGCGGGGACATGCGGACCATGCCCGGCCTGCCGACGCGGCCGGTCTTCTACGACGTCGATCTCGACCTCGAGACGGGCAGGGTGCGCGGGCTGTTCTAGAGCCCTTCGGCCAGCAGCTCGGCCATGTGCCAGACGCGCCGGCCCGTGGTCTGCTCGATCTGCTCGCGGCAGCTGAAGCCGTTCGTCACGATGTAGGTGCCGGGCGGCGCGCGGCGCACGGCGGGCAGCAGCACGCGCTCGCCGACGGCCATCGAGACGCCGTAATGGGACTTCTCGAAGCCGAACGCGCCCGCCATGCCGCAGCAGCCCGAATCGAGGACGGTGAAGTCGAGCCCCGTCCGCTTCATGATTTCGATGTCGTCGTCCAGGCACAGGGCCGCGCGCTCGTGGCAGTGCGGGTGCACGACGGCCCGGCCCGACAGCCGCACTTCCGGGATCGAGTCGGTCTTCACGAGGAACTCGGTCAGGAGCCACGCCTGCCTGCTCAGCGTCTGCGCGAGCGGATCGTCGGGAAAGAACCGCAGCAGCTCGTCGCGGAACACCGAGATGCAGCTCGGCTCCAGGCCCACGATCGGCGTGCCGGCCTCGATGTCGTCCCGTAGCGCGCCAAGGACTTCTGCCAGGCGGCGCTTCGCCGCGCTCAGCAGGCCGTGGTCGTAGAGCGGGCGGCCGCAGCACAGCCGCTTGGCCGGGATCTCCACCTGGAAGCCGGCGGCCGTCAGCACCCTGGCCGCCGCGAGCGAGACCTCGGGGTGGAAGTAGTTGTTCGAGCAATCCGGCCAGAGGATTACGCGGCCGCGGACCGGCGCCGGGACGCGGGAGGCGGGAGGCGAGAAGCGCTGCGCGGCAGTGAAGGCGCGCCGGAAGCTGCGTCGCGCGAAGGCGGGCACGCGGCGCTCGGCGGGCATGTCGAGCGCCCACTTGACCAGGCCCCTGAACGGCGGAGCCTGCGTGAAGGCGTTCGCGAGCCACGGCGCTCGCTCGGCGAGCGCCCCCCAGTAGTTGATGAAGCCGAAGGCGTACGCCCGGAGCGGCCGGCGCCGGCCTTCGTAGTAGTGAGCGAGGAACTCGGCCTTGTAGGCGGCCAGGTCCACGCCCGTCGGGCACTCGCTCTTGCAGCTCTTGCACGACAGGCAGAGGTCGAGGCTCTCTTTGACGGCCTCGCTGCGAAAGCCGTCCGTAACGATGTCGCCCTGGAGCATCTCGAAGAGCAGCCGCGCGCGGCCGCGCGTGGCGTGCCGCTCGTCGCCCGTCGCCATGTAGCTGGGGCACATCGCGCCGCCGTCCGTCTTGCGGCACTTCCCCACCCCGACGCAGCGCATCGCAGCGTCGGCGAAGCTGCCCTCCACCGGGTAGTGGAAGTGCGTCTTCACCTCGGGCGGGCGGTACTGGGGCACGCGGAGGTGCTCGTCCAGCCGGTACGGCGAGACGAGCTTGCCCGGGTTCATCTTGTTGTCCGGGTCCCAGAGCGCCTTGAACTCCCGCAGGGCCTGCATCAGCTCGCCGCTGTACATCTTCGGCAGCAGCTCCCCGCGCGACTGCCCGTCGCCGTGCTCGCCGGAGATCGACCCGCCCAGGCTCACCACCAGGTCGGCGGCCTCCTCCACGAAGCGCCGGTAGGTGGCGATGCCGTCGGGCGTCCCGAGGTCGAAGTTGATGCGCGTGTGCACGCAGCCCTGGCCGAAGTGCCCGTAGAGCGAGCCGGTGTACCCGAAGTCCGACATCTTCCGCCGCAGCGCCCGCAGGTACTCGCCCAGGCGCCCGGGCGGCACGGCGGCGTCCTCCCAGCCCTCCCAGTTCTTCGCTTCGCCCGGAACGAACGACGTCGCGCCGAGGGCCGACTCGCGCACGGCCCAGACGAGCTGGGCTTCGGCCGGATCGCGGAAGAGCCGCATCGACGGGGCGACGGCCCGCTGCCGCATCCGCTCCATCAGCCGCTCGGCTTGCCCTTCGGCGTCCGCCGCCGTGTCGGCCCCGAACTCCACGAAGAGCCATCCCTGCCCCTCGGGCAGCAGCGCAATCCCCTTCGGGTTGAGGTTCTTCTTGCGCGAGTGCCGGACGAGCAGCTCGTCGATGCCCTCCAGCCCGATCGGGCCTGCGGCCGTCACGTCCTCGACGGCGTCGGCGGCCAGGTACACATCATCGAAGCCCAGCACGAGGAGCGACCGGCAGGGCGGGCTCGGGACCAGCCTGGCCACAACCTCGAGGATCGCGACGCACGTGCCCTCGGAGCCGACCAGGGCGCGGGCCACGTTGAAGCCGTGCTCGGGAAGGAGGAAGTCGAGGTTGTACCCCGACACGCGCCGCGGGATCCTGGGGAACTCGGCGCGGACGAGGTCGCCGTAGCGGTCCCGGATCCGCGCCAGGCCGGCGTAGATCTCGCCGGCGCGGCCGCCCTCGCGAATCCGCCGCTCCAGCGCCTCCGGCGGCGTCGGCCCGACGCGCATCCGCACGCCGTCGTACGTCAGCACCTCCATCTCGTCGATGTTCGCGTCCGTCTTCCCCGACATCACCGAATGGACGCCGCAGGAGTTGTTGCCGATCATCCCGCCCAAGGTGCACCAGCGGTGCGTGGCGGGATCGGGCCCGAACGTCAGCCCGACGCGCTCGGCCTCTTCCCTCAGGCGGTCCAGCACCACGCCGGGCTGCACGCGGGCCTGCCGGCGGGCGGCGTCGATCTCGAGGATGGCGTGGCAATGCACCGACATGTCGAGCACGACGGCGACGTTGCAGCACTGCCCCGCGAGGCTCGTGCCCGCGCCCCGGGTCAAGACGGGCGCGCCAGCCTCGCGGCACGCCGCCACGGCGGCGACGACATCGTCGGCGTCCATCGGCTCGACGATGCCGATGGGGACCTGGCGGTAGTTCGACGAGTCGGTCGAGTACAAGGCCCGGCTGGCGGCGTCGAAGCGTACTGCGCCCTTCACGGTCTCGCGGAGGCGCGTTTCGAGCGATCGGACGGTGCCGGGACCGGCGGAGAACGGCGCGGGAGCGGTCTGGTCGAGGCTGGGCATGGCGATGGCCGTCCGGGGGCACTGCGCCGGCACCCGCGCCGGCGCGCCATCAGCATAGCAGAGCGTTGTATACTCGGAGGATTCGCGCCTCCCGGAAGACGGCGGAGAAAGGCCAGCGCCCGTGGAGCACATCGAGAGCTTCTTCAGGTTCTTCTACAACGTCCCGGAGCTCATCCGGATCGCGGGCCTGTACGGCCTCATCGCCATCATCTTCTCGGAGACCGGGCTGATGGTGGGCTTCTTCCTGCCGGGCGACTCCCTGCTCGTCACCGCCGGCCTGTTCGCCGCGCGGGGTGATCTCAACATCGAAACGCTCCTGCCGGCGCTCATCCTGGCGGCCATCGCCGGCAACACGACGGGGTACTGGATCGGCAACCGCGCCGGGCGCGCGCTCTACAGCCGGCCGAACTCGTTCTTCTTCAGGCGGGAGCACCTCGTGCGGGCGCACGAGTTCTACGAGCGCCACGGCGGCAAGGCGGTCACGCTCGCGCAGTTCATGCCGTTCTTCCGCACCTTCACGCCCGTCGTCGCGGGCGCCGCGGAGATGGCCTACCGGAGGTTCATCACGTTCAACGTCATCGGCGCCGTCGCCTGGATCACCAGCATGCTGCTCACCGGCTACTACCTGGGCCGCGTCGTGCCGGACCTCCAGCACCGGATCCACCTGCTCATCGCGGGCGTGATCTTCGCATCGCTGCTGCCCGCCCTCGTCGCCTGGCTCAAGGAGAAGCTGAAGGCGGCTCAGTAGTGGCGTTTCAGGTCGAGGCCCGAGTACAGCGACGCCACCTGGTCGCCGTACCCGTTGAAGAGCAGCGTCGGCCGCCGTCCGGACTCGCCCAGCCGGCGCTCGTGCGCCTGGGTCCACCGCGGATGCGGCACGCCGGGATTCACGTTCGCGTAGAAACCGTACTCGCGCGGGCTGGCCTTCCCCCACGAGGTCGCGGGCTGCCTCGCGACGAGCCGGATCCGAACGACGGCCTTGATGCTCTTGAAGCCGTACTTCCAGGGCACCACGAGCCGCAGCGGCGCGCCGTTCTGGTTGGGCAGGGCCCGCCCGTACATCCCCGTCGCGAGGATCGTCAGCGGGTGGAGCGCCTCGTCGAGGCGGAGCCCCTCGACGTACGGCCAGTCCAGCACGTTCACCCGCTGCCCCGGCATCCGGCGCGGGTCGTCGAGCGCCGTGAACTCGACGAACCTCGCCGACCCGAGGGGCCCGGCGCGCTGGATGAGATCCTTGAGCGGAAATCCTGTCCAGGGGATCACCATCGACCAGCCTTCGACGCAGCGCATCCGGTAGATGCGTTCCTCCAGCGGATGCGGCGCCAGCAGGTCGTCGAGGTCGTACCGGCGGGGCGCGCTGACGAGGCCGTCGATCGTCACGGTCCAGGGCCGCGGCACGAAGCTCGCCGCGTTGCGCGACGGGTCGGCCTTGGCCATCCCGAACTCGTAGTAGTTGGTGTACCCGGTGGCGTCGGCCCACGGCGTCACCGCCTCGCCGGTCGTGACGAAGCCCTTCCGAGGGGGCGGCGGGGCATCCTGCCCGTCGGCCGCCCGCAGGGGGGCCGCCCCGGCCACGAGCGCCGCGGCCGGGGCGGCGGCGGCGGCGAGGAACTCGCGGCGCCCCAGGTAGAGCCGCTCGTCGGTGATGTCCGATGCCCGGATGTCAAGCACGCGCGTGACCAGCATACCGCCCCGATCGAGCCTAGCACACGCGCGCGGCCGACCCGGGCCAGGCGCGGCGCTCGGGCCGCCTGTTCGTCCGCGGCCCCGCACGACGGCGGCGCCCGGAGCCGTGTGCGGCGGGCCTTGCCCGGCGGGCTTGGATTCCGGCGGGACGAGCAGTACACTGCACGCGGATCGAAGGAGCCGACGCTCGTGATCGATCGGATGGCCGCGTCCCGGCCCGCGCACCCCGACTCCGAAGCGCGCTTCACCGCGCGGTCCGTCGCCTTTCTGCGCGCCCTCGAGCGCCACAACCGCCGCGACTGGTTTCGCGCGCGAAAGGCTCGCTACGACGAAGTGGTGCGCGGGCCGATGCTGGCACTCGTGCAGCGGTTCGCGGCCGACCTGCCCGCCTTCGCCCCGGATCTTGTGGCCGATCCCCGCGTGTCCCTGTACCGCCCGTACCGCGACACGCGGTTCTCCGCCGACAAGGCCCCCATCAAGACGCACATCGGCGCGCTGTTCCCGCACCGCCTCCTGCCCAGGCACGAAGGCGCGGGCTTCTATGTCGAGGTCGCGCCGCATCGCGTCTGGTACGGCGGCGGGATGTACATGCCGTCGACGACCGCCCTGCAGCAGGTGCGAGAGCACGTCGCCGCCCACCACCGGCGCCTCGCGCGCATCGTGTCCGCGCCGGCGTTCCGCCGGACGTACGGCGTGCTGGAGGGCAACCGGCTGCAGCGCGTGCCCCGGGGCTTCCCGGCCGATCACCCGGCGGGCGACTTCCTGAAGCACCGCCAGTTCCTTGCCGGCTGCGAGCGCCCGGCCGAGTTCGCCGCCAGCCCGGCCTTCTATCGGACGGTGCTCGCGGCGTTCAAGGCGCTGGCGCCGCTCACGGCGTTTCTGAACGAGCCGCTCCTTGCGGCTCTGCGGTCCGGCGAGCTGGGGCGGCCATGGACGGACGCCGCGCGCTGATCGCGGCCGGGATCCTGCTTCTTCTCCGGGCTCTCCCGGGCTCGGCGCAGGTCCGCCTCGCCGACGAGGCGGACCGCGAGGCCTTTCGGGCCTGGTTCACCTTCCTGGCCGACGCCGAGTTCTACCGACCCACGCCCGACGTGGCCGATTGCGCGGGCCTCGTGCGCCACGCCGCGCGCGAGGCGCTGCGCGCCCACACGCCCGAGTGGCATCGGCTGGCCGCCCTGCCCGCGCTCGCGCCGTTTCCCGACGTGCGCGATCGGCCGGCTGGCGGCCCCGGCGGCCTCCCGCTGTTCCGCGTCGCTCCCGGCCGCTACGCCGAGTTCGCGGACGCGAGGACGATCGTGACGCTCAACGCGCGCTTGATCGGCCGCGACCCGCGCGCGCTCCAGCCCGGCGACCTGGTCTACTTCAGGCAGGCCTCGGGGGCGTCGCCCGATCACCTGATGGTGTTCGTCGGCCGCTCGCGCCTCGAGCGCGCCGCGGCCGACTGGATCGTCTACCACACCGGTCCCGCCGATGGCGGGGCCGGCGAAGTGCGGAAAACCCGGCTCGCCGACCTCGTCCGCCACCCGGCGCCGCGCTGGCGCCCGGTGCCCCATAACCCCGCGTTCGTGGGCATCTTCCGCCTGGACTGGCTATGACACGACATCTGCTTCCGTGCGCCGCGGGTTTGGTGTTCCTCGCCGTCGCTCCGGCGTCCGCCCAGCCCGCCGGCGACGCGGGTCCGGCCTTCCATCTCTGGAGCAGCCAGGTGTTCACGACGACCGACCGGCCGTCGTTCTCGCTGACGTACCGCGAGGTCGATCACCTCGACTTCAGGGTCTACCGCGTCGCCGAACCTTTCGCCTTCTTCGCGTCGCTGCCCGATCCCCATCAGCTCGGCAGCGAAGCCCCGATTGTGCCGCAGGAGCGGAGCCCGATCGAGCGCATCGCCGCGTGGAAGGCCGGACAGCGGAAAGCGCTGCGATCGTTTGTTCGCCGACAGGTCAGCCGCGACTACCGAGCCAAGCGGCGCGAGGCGCGGGCCACGCGAGACGTGCGCCGGCGGGTGCCGCTGGACTACAACAGCTTCGCGCAGGTCCCGCTGTTGAACCCCTCGCGCCTGGTCGCCTCGTGGCGCGAGCTCCTGCCGCCGGTGCGCGAGCCCGAATCGAGGCGAATCCCCCTCGACGTCAGCGCACCGGGCGTCTACGTCGTCGAGGCCGTGGGCCCGCCGCTCAAGGCCTACACGATCGTCATTGTCTCCGACGTCGCGCTCGTCACGAAGACGGCCCCGGGCCAGGCGCTCGTCTACGCCGTGGACCGGCGGACCGGCGAGCCGCAGGCCGGGTGCGGCCTGCGGACCATCGTGGACGGCCGTCCCCTCGAAGCCGCGACAACGGGCGCCGACGGCACCGCCCTCGTGGCGATTGCGCAGCCGAAGCCGGACACCGTCATCGCGCTCGCGACGTGCGGGGGCCAGGTGGCGGTCACCGATCCCGGCAGCTGGGCGCTGCAGGTGCCGGCCCGCGAACTCGTCGGCTACCTCTACACCGACAAACCGGTCTACCGCCCCGGGCACACCGTGCGCATGAAGGGGGTCTTGCGGTGGCGCACCGCCGCCGGGCTCGAGCCCTTCGGCGGCAGCGATGTCGAGCTGTCCGTCACGGACTCCAACGACAAGGTCGTCCTGCGCGAGAGGCGCCCGGTGGACGCGTTCGGCTCGGTCAGCAGCTCGTTCGCGCTGCCCGCGGGCGCCGCGCTCGGCGGGTACGTCGTCACGGCGGCAAGCGGCGACGAACGCGCGAGCGGCAGCTTCGAGGTCCAGGAGTACCGGAAGCCGGAGTTCGAGGTCACGGTGACCGCCGCCGATCGATTCGTCGTGCAGGGCGGCGCGGTCGAGGCGGTCTTCAAGGCGCGCTACTACTTCGGCCAGCCCGTGGCTGGAGGCGCGGTGACCTACGTCGTGCACCGCCAGCCGTACTACTCGCCGCTGCGGTGGAGCGACGACGACGACGACACGGGCGGCTGGTGGGGCGGCGGCGAGGAGTCCGAGTCGATCACCGTCCGCCTCGACGACGCCGGCACGGCGGCCGTGTCGATTCCGCTGCCGGTTGACGACGACGGGCGCGACTACACCGCTCGCATCGAGGCGCGGGTCACCGACGCCAGCAACCGGGAAGTGGCGGGGCATGCCTTCGTGCACGCCACCTGGGGCCGCTTCCTCGTCGTCTCGGACGTCGATCGGTACGTCCAGAAGCCCGGCTCGACGGCCCAGGTGAACATCCGCGCCGTCGATTACGAGGGCGTGCTGCAGGCGGGCGTGGCGCTCCGCCTGGCTCTCGAGCGCCTCAAGTACGTGCAGGGACGGTGGAACGAGCCTCAGGTGACAATCATCGCCTCCGGGACCGCGACGACGGATGAGCAGGGCCGGGCCTCGTGGTCCGCGGCGCTCCCGCAGGAGCCTGGCTCGTACCGCTTCCGCGTGTCGGCCGAGAGCGCCGGCCGGCGCGTCGAGGACACGAGCGGCGTCTGGGTGACCGGTTCGGCCGACGAGTTCGGCGGCGGCGACACCTATCTGGAACTCGTCGCGGACCGCGCCTCGTACGCCCCCGGCGACACCGCCAGGCTGGTCGTGCGGGGCGGCGCCGTCTCGGCGCCCGTACTCGTCACGAAAGAGGCCCGGCAGATCTCCTTTCACCGCGTCGTCAGGACCGGCGGCGAGCACGCCATCGAGGTGCCAGTGTCGGACGCGGATCTCGGGGACACGTACGTGAACATCGCGTACGTGAAGGACGATCGCCTGTACCGCGCGGAGAAGCGGCTGAAAGTGCCCGCCGTCTCGCGCCGCCTGAACGTCGCGGTCGCCGCGGAATCCGCCACGGCGAAGCCGCGCGAGGCCGGGGTCTTCACGCTGACCGTCACCGACGCAAGCGGCGCGCCCGTAAGGGCCCAGTTGAGCGTCGGCGTGATCGACGAAGCCGTGTACGGCGTGAAGCCCGACGACACGCCGGACGCGCTCCGTTTCTTCCACCGGCTGAGTTACAGCCGCGTGTCCACCGATTACTCCCGGGACTACTCGTTCGTCGGATACGCCGGATCGCACGAGCTGCAGCTGGCGCAGCGGCGAAGGCCGTACACCCTCGCCGACTTCAAGCGGGAGGGACCGCCGCGCCCGCAGGTGCGCAAGGACTTCCCCGACGCGATCTTCTGGGCCGCCGACGTCACGACCGACGCGCAGGGGCGGGCGACGGTCCGCGTGCCGTATCCCGACGCGCTGACGACGTGGCGCCTGACGGCGCGCGCCGTCACCGCCGACACGCTCGTCGGCGCCGGCCTGGCCAGGACGACGACCACGAAGGACCTCATCCTGCGCGTGGTGACGCCCCGCTTCCTCACCGAGGCGGACCGGATCGACATGCCGGTCATCGTCCACAACTACCTGCCGGATACCCAGGCGGTGAAGGTCACCGGAGAGGTTGAGGGCCTCACCTTCGCCGGCGGCGATCCGAGCCGGGCCAGGCCGCAGACCGTGGAGGTGCCGGCCGGCGCCGAGCGCGCGCTGGCCTGGACGATCGACGCCCCGCGCGCCGGCGCGGCAGTCGTCTCCGGCACGGCGGCTGCCGCCGCCGACGCAGACGCGATCCAGCTCTCCTTCCCGGTGCTCCCCTTCGGCCTGCAGCGCGAAGAGGGGCGAGCCGGGTCCATGCGAGGCGCCGGCGAGCAGGCGGTTGAGGTGGACGTGCCGGCGTCCTCGAATCCGTCCGCGCGCGCCATCCGGATCCAGGTCGCGCCGTCGCTCGGAGGGCCGATCCTCGCCGCCCTCGACTTCCTGACCAGCTACCCGTACGGGTGCACCGAGCAGACGGTCTCCAGCCTCCTGCCGAACCTGGTGGCCCGGCGGACGCTGACCGACCTGCAGCTGCCGCTCACCGAAGGGCTGAAGTCGCTCGACCGCCAGGTCACAGAGGGCCTGGCGCGCCTGCTCGACTCCCAGCACGAAGACGGCGGATGGGGGTGGTGGAAGACGGACCAGAACCATCCGTTCATGACGGCTTACGCGATCGCCGGCCTGCTGGAAGCCCGCGCGGCCGGCTACAAGGTGGAAGAGTGGCCGATCCGCCGCGGCGTGCGGGCGCTCGGCGCGCTCTATGCCGAGTACCCCGCCGCACTCCCCGACTTGAAGGCCTACGAAACCTATGTGCTGCTCGCCGCGGCAGCAGCCGGGTTCGAGGCGCCTGCGCGAGGCGAGGGCAAGGGATGGAGCCGGACGGCCGCCCTCGACGACTTGTGGTCCGCACGCGACCGCATGAGCGCGTACGGGCGGAGCCTGCTGCTGCTCGCGCTCGACGCCGCGAAGGACGCGCGCGGCGACGCGCTGGCGCGCGACGTGGCATCGCGGGCGGAGCGGAAGGGCGACCTGGCGTGGTGGACGAGCGCCAACGACCCGCTGCTCTTCGATTTCGTCGACACGAGCGTCGAAGCCACCGCGCTGGCCGCGCAGGCCCTCGCCGCCAGGGACCCGAAGCATCCGCTGATCGAGCCTGCTGTCAGATGGCTCCTGCTGAACCGCACCTTCGGCACGTACTGGGCCAGCACGAAGCAGACCGCCATCGTCCTCCTCGGCCTGCTCGACCTCATGAAAGCGCGCCGGGAGACCGGCGCGCCGTCCGAGGTGGAGGTCGTCGTCAACGGCGCCAGCATCGGGACGCACCGGTTCGCCGCCGGCAGCCTCGCGGCGCCGGACCCGGTGGCATTCTCAGCGCCGGCCCAGGCCGGCCGGAACACGGTCAGGCTCGTGACACGCGGGGAGGGCGCGATCTACTGGTCCGTGCAAGCCGCGTACTACGACACCGGCGCGGCGCGCGAGCGCACGGGATCGCACGCCCTGGCGCTGCAGCGCGAGTACTTCAGCCTCGCGCCGGTGACCGTCAAGGGCCGCGTCGTGTACCGGGCGACGGCGCTCCGGGGCCCGGCGCAGCCCGGCGACCTGCTGCTCGTGCGCCTCACGGCCGCCGGCGCCCGCGATTGGCGCTACCTCGTGCTCGAGGATCCGATCCCCGCGGGCACCGAGCCGATCCAGCGCGACGACCTGTACCAGCTCGAGCGGGGGCGCACCGACTGGTGGGGCAGCCGGCGCGAGTTCCGTGACAGCCGGGCCGTGTTCTTCCAAGAGCGCTTCGACCAGGGCCGGTACGAGTACTCGTACCTGTTGAAGGTGATCGCGCCGGGAACGTTCCGGGCCTCGCCCGCCCGGATCTCGGCGATGTACGTACCCGACGGCTTCGCGTCGAGCGCCGCCGCCGAGGTGGTTGTCCGCTCGGGCACTCCGCCGGCCGAGCCGGCGGCGTCGAAGGGAGGCCGGCAGTGACGACCCGGACGCGCATCGTGCTGGCGTGGCTCTCGGCGGGCCACGCCGCTGTCGGGGGCCTCTATTGGCTGCTGCTGCAAGTTCCGGAATCCAACGCGTGGATGCTCCTCGCCTCCGCCCTCGTCGCCATCGCGGCGGTCCTGCTGCTGGGATGGGTGGAGATGGCCGCTGCGCTCGGCTTCAACGCGGTCATGCCGATGCGCGAGGCCGCCCGCCTCGGCGCGCGGCGCGCCTGGCTCATCGTGTTTCCGCTGGCCGTCTTCGGCTGCTTCTGGCTCGTCACGGCTGATGCCACCGGGTGGCTCGAGCAGAACGCGGGACGCATCGACGCCTGGGTGATCGCCCGCACGGGATGGACCCGCACGACCGGCCTGCACTCGGCAGCCGGCCGGATCGTGGCGTTCGTGCGATACGGCATCGGCGTGTCGCTGGCCGCCGCGCTGCTGAGGGCGCTCGCCGTGCGGGGCTTGCGGGGGCTGGGCACGGATTGGGTGCGGTCCGGCTTGTCGGGACCGCGGCTGATTGCCGTCAGCGCAGCGCTCGTGGCGGGGTTCTGGCTGCCGTGGCATGCGGCCTACTGGAGGCCCGCGTGGCTGCCGCCCACGTGGGTGCAGCCGGCATTTGCGGCGGCCAAGCTGCTCGCGATCTTCATCATCGCGAATGCGGGATGGGCGTTCATCCTGCGCAGGGCGCCGCGCGAGCGCGCGAAGCCCTCAGCGGAGATCCTGCCAGCGGCGGCCGCCGGCGAGCGCCTCTGACACGCAGCGCCCGGCGGCTTCGTACGCGCGGCGCCACGCGTCAGGATCCCGCGGCGCGCGCAGGTCCTCGTCCGACGGGCACGCGGCGGCCCTGGCGCCGCCGAGCCCCTGCGCGTCGGCGCCGGCCGACGGCAACTCCCCCGCCACGACCACCGCCAGCCCTTCACGAATCCACAGCGCGCGGCCCGCGAGGACGGGCTCGGTCAGCAGGTGCACGAACTCGTGCCGCAGTGTCGATTCGAGCGTGCGGCGCCCTTCCAGGACGCGAGGCGGCAGCAGATCGATGCGGGATCCGCTCGTGCGCGCGGCGGTCCACCACGGCTGGCCCGTGGCCCGCGCGAACGATTCGACGGTGGGATGGAACACCAGGTCCAGCTCCGCGGGCGGCTCGACGCCGAGCGCACCGGCCGCCCGGTTGAGCGCACGCCTGGCTGCGGCCCTGATGTCCGGCTCGCGCGCGCGATCGGTTTCGGGAACCACAATGCGCATGCGAGATTCGCGGGCGGGCCGGAGCGCCGCAGCCTCCGTCTGGCCGGTCGCCTTGCGGAGGCGAAGGCCGGGGAAATACGCGGAGAGGATCTCGTCGCGAGTCCCGCCTGCGCGTCCGCGCGCGATGGCGCCCCTGACGCACAGCCCGACGCCGTGGCCCGACCCCCGTCCAGCCAGCACGTAGCCCGCCCCGGACCGCGTCACCTCGAACAGGGTGCTCTTCACGCGCTGCCACCCTAGGACCCGGCCGGCTGCAGCCCGAAACGCTTCGGCGGCGATGCGATCCGGCACCAGGCCTTCGGCGGCGAGCAGGTTCGCGCGCCCGGACGGATGGCGTGACGCGACGGCGAACCTCGTGACGGCGTCTCCCTTCAGTCCTGCCGCCGCGAGCACCCGCCGAAGCTGGGGCTCGGGGATCTCCGTCGTCCACGCGGGCTCGCCGGCACAGGCCGGGTCGGGGCGGGCCGGCAGGTGCAGCCAGTCGCGCGCGCCCGTCCAGACGCGCGATGGCGTCTCGGTGTGGCCGCCGCACGAGCTCGAGTAGTAGACGTCGGCTGGCGCCGTCCCGGCGGTCAGGACGAGGCCGGCGGTCGCGCGAGCGGCGGCATCGGCGGCAGCGGTCGGACGCGCGAGCACCTGGCAGTGCGTCAGGTCGCACAGGTCGAAGCCGTCGTTCCGGTGCCGCCCCATGTTCGCGAGGGCGAACGTGCGGGCCGTGATCGCCATCGCCTCGAGGGCGGCACTTGGCGCGCCCCCCCCCATCTCTCCCGCCACCACCTGCGCGACGTAGTCCTCGAGCCGCGTCGTCACGATGTCGTAGCCGCGGCCGTCCCGGCGAGCGACGCCGACGCGGACCGTGGGTTCGCCGTGCCTCTGGGGCGCCCCGTGGCGGACGAGGATCCGGGCGGCCTCGATTGCGGCGTCCGCTCCTGCCCCTCCCGGCACGAGGACCACGATCGCGTGCGTCGGCAGCTCGGTGTCGACTGCCGCCGTCACGAGACCGGCCGCGCCGCCGCCCGGCATCGGCGCCGTCCCGGTCTTGGCGAGCCCCCTCAACCCCGACGCCGCCAACGCCGACGCGGTCCCCGAGCGGGCCGCCAGCTCGGCGCCAGCACGCAGGATCCGCGCGGCGGCGGCCGGCATCGCGACCTCGCGCGGTGACAGTCCGACCAGGCGCAGGAACGCCTCCAGCAGTTGCGGCGGCCTTGCCCGTACGCCGCGAAGCCCGAGGGCCGCGCTCGCGGTCGGCGCGTCGGGATCGGCCGGCGGCAGGCCCAGCCGGACCAGCGCCGCGTCCAGCGACTGGCGCGGGAGCCGCTGGGCGACAGTCGCGAAGAAGACGTTGCAGGAGTGCCCCAGCGCCTCCGCGGCCGACAGCGGGCGGTGCAGGTCCGGGTGCACGCACGTCAGGCGCTTCCCGTCGACGAGGACCTGGCGCCGGCACGAGATGCGGGTCTGCTCGTCGACGATGCCCGATTCCACCGCCGCGAGCAGCGTCGCCAGCTTCACGATCGATCCGGGCGCCGTCGGCGCCGCCAGAAGGTCCGGGCGGGACTCGGCGAGCACGCGGCCCGACGGCAGCTCGATCAGACGGTAGGCGGGCCCGCGGCCGCCAGCCGCCGGTGCCTGCGGCGAAGCGGGTGCGGCCCGGATCATCACCGCCGCGCACGCGACCGCCGCCGCCGTCAGCACCCGCCGCGACCGCGTTCCGGCGCGCATGGCGATCAGGTGATCAGCCCGAGGAAGGCGGCCGACTCTCGCCAGATGATGCCGGTGCTGGCCGAGAGCTGGTGGTCGTCGTCCACGAACCGAGTCGTGAGCGAAGGCCTGCCTGCTGCGAACCGCCGCACCATCCCCGGGTCGACGATGGCGTCGCGCAGGCCCTGGAAGACGAGCGTCGGGACCTCCACTGCGCAGGCCGCGCTGTCGTACTGCCGGGCGTCCTCGTAGAGCGCGTAGCGAAGGAACCGCGTCCGGTTCTCGGCATGGTGGAAGACCTCGAAGCGGTCGGTGCGCCGCCACGCCTCAAGGCCCGCGGCGTCCATCCCGCCGAGGGGCGTCCGCCCGAAATCGAAGGCGGGCGCGAGCAGGATCAGCCGATCGATCGGGTGCGCCGTGCCCGCGCGGCTCCGCCGCAGGGCGGACTGGCGGGCCGCCACGTGCCAGGCCACGAACCCGCCAAGGCTCGAGCCGATGATCGCCACGGGACCCGGCGGCAGCGCCGCCATCGCAGCCTCGACCTGCCGGATCATGCGCGAGCACGTGAGCGTCTCGAACTCCGGCTCGTTGAAGTCCGGGCAGTGCAGTTCGAGGCCGCGGGCCGCCAGGCGCTCGGCGAAGTACTGCGCCTTGGCAGAGCGGGCGGAGGAGGCGAGCCCATGGAGGTAGAAGACGCGCGGCCTTGTCGCCATCCGGTCTAAGATACACCGGTCGCCGGCACGCGCATGCCGCCGTATGTGGAGGATCGCCGATGACCCTGAAGCTGGCCGCCCTCGCCGCGGCTGCCGCGGCCTCGATGCCCACGTGCGCGGGCGCCGGCCCTCCGGCGCCCATCGCCCAGGCCTCCGCTCGGCCGCCGGCCCAGGCTGCGTTCGCCCCCGCCGCCTCCCGCGGCGGCCTCGTGTACGTTTCCGCGATCCTGCCGCCCGACTCGTCTGCCGCGTTCGAGACGCAGGCGGCTGGCGTGTTCGAGGAGCTGAAGGCCCGCCTCGACGGCGCCGGCACGACGATCGACCGCGTCGTGTCGGCGACGGTGGTGCTGGCGGACGCCGGGGACTTTCCGGCATTGAACGCCGCGTGGAACGCGGTCTGGCCCGCGGGCCGGCCGACGCGGACCACTATCGTCGGCCGCCTGCCGGTCGCGAGCGCGCGGCTTCAGGTGTCCGCCATTGCGGCCTCCGCCGGCACATCCAGGGAGATCGTCGTTCCGCCGGGATGGCAGGCATCGGCCCTGCCTTACAGCCCGGCCATCCGCGCGGGCGACACGCTGTTCCTCTCGGGCATCGTGTCTCGGCGGGGCGCGGACAACGCCGTCGTGACCGGCGACATCGAAACGCAGACGCGGACCGTCCTCGACCACGCGAGCGCAGTGCTGCAGGCCGCAGGGCTCTCGCTCTCGGACGTCACGGCCGCCAGGGTCTTCCTGACCGATGTCGGCGACTTCGAACGCATGAACGCGGTCTACCGGACGTACTTCCCGTCCGCGCCTCCCGCCAGGGCGACAGTCGTGGCGCAACTGACCTCTCCGGACTACGCCATCGAGATCACGCTGGTCGCCTCCGCGCGCCGGCCGAGATCCGCGCACGCGACGCCGAACGCGGACGGCTCGCCGGGCCGGCCGAGTCCCGTCCTGAGTTCGGCCATCGAAGCCGGCCCCACCCTGTTTCTCTCCGGCATGCTCGGCGTGGCCGCGGGCGCCGACGCTGATGCGGCGGCCCAGGCGAAGGAAGCGCTCGACCGCCTCGAACGGACGATGAAGGCGGCGGGCTACGGCTGGGCGGACGTCGTGGACTCGGTGGTGTACGTGACCGACGCGGCCTCTGCCGAAGCCGTGATCGAGATCTTCCGCCAGCGGGCAGGCGGCCGGCTGCCCGTGGGCAGCCTCGTGGTCGCCGGGCTCGTGAGCCCGCCGGCGCGCGTGGAAATCATGCTCACGGCGGGGAGATAAGGCGGCGCCGCATGCCCTGCGCGCGCCCCCTCGTCGGGCTCGGCGTGCTCGCCGCGGGGATGCTGGCGCTGACGGCCGCCAGCGTGGGTGGTGCGGCGTTCGTCGCGGCAGCCGCCGTTGCGCTGCTCCCGCTGCCGCTTTATCTCGCCGTCGCGCTGTGGCTCGACCGTTTCGAACCGGAGCCCCGCGCCCTGCTCGCCGTCGCATTCCTCTGGGGCGCGTCCGCTGCCGTCGTCGGGGCCGGTCTGGCCAACGGCGTGATGGAGGACGCCATCGGCGCCGTGCTCACGTCGATCCTGACGGCGCCGCTGGTGGAAGAGGCCCTGAAGGGCGCCGTGCTCGCGTGGCTGTTCCTGCGCAGGCGCGACGAGTTCGACGGCGCGGTGGACGGCGTGATCTACGCCGCCATGGTCGGCCTCGGGTTCGCCTTCGCCGAGAACGTGGACTACTACGGCCGGGCCTTCCAGAAGGGCGGCGCCGGCGGCCTGGCCGTCCTCTTCACCCTGCGCGGCGTGCTGGCGCCGTTCTCCCATCCGCTCTTCACCAGCCTCACCGGCCTCGGGCTGGGCGTCGCGCGCCAGTCCAGGTCGCGCGCGGTGTCCATCGCGGCGCCTGCAGCGGGCTTCGCGGGCGCGGTCCTGCTCCATGCCGTCTGGAACGCGGGCGCCTCGGCGGGCCTCGTCTTCTTCGGCGTCTATGCCCTCGTGATGCTGCCCGCCCTGGCCGCGCTCTTCGCCTCGGTGGGGTTCGCCCTCAGATTCGAGGGGCGGATCCTCCAGGCGCACCTGGCGCCGGAGGCGGCCGCGGGCCTCATCGGCGCGGGCGACTACGCGCTGCTGTGCTCGGTGCGCGGCCGGCTGCATGCGCTCACGACCGCCCTGCAGCGAGGCGGCGTCGCGGACTGGCGAAGGCGGCGCGCCTATCACCGCGCCGCGAGCGAACTTGCGTTCCTCCGGCGCCGGGCGGCCATCGATGGCGTGCGGCCGGACCCGGCAGCCGAGGCGGCGTACCTGCAGGCGCTCGAGGCCGGCGGCCGTCCCGCCGGCGGACCCGCCGGGGCAGACGGCTGAGCCGGCGCGCGGAGTCAGGGCCTGCGCAGGAGCACCACCCGGTTCGTGTTCGTGCCGAAGCGGTTGTTCGCCACGCCCCAGATGTTCGCCGTCTTCGTGAACGTCTGCGCGTTGATCAGCACGAACACCGGTTCGAGGCCCGCGTCCATGGCCGCCGGGATCGCGGCCTCCTCTAGCCGCACCGCGCCCCCTCTCACTTCGCCGACTTCGAAGGCGGCGCACGCCCCAGGCCTGAGCACCCGGCGCAGCTCGCCGAAAACGCGGGTCATCTCCTGCTGCCACTCGGCGAGGCTGTGTGCGCTGGTCAGATGGACGTCGCCCGGGTCGATGCCGCAGAACCAGCACCGCAGCCAGTTGTCGAGCCTGTAGTTGACGATCGTCAGAAACGGCGGCGAGGTGACGACCAGATCAACGGAGCCGCCGCGGAGGGCCGGCGTGTCGTGGGCGGCCCGGGTGAAGATCCGGGCCCGCTCCGCCGCCCTCGCGAGGGCCCGCGCATCGGCCTCGCCGAAGTCTCTCAGCAGGGCGCGCGTCTTCTTCAGGACGACGGCCCGGAGGTCGCGCCGCGGCGGAACCTGGCCGCGCGCGGCATTGATCTTCAGCTGCGAGGCGACCGACGTCGCCTGATTGGGCGGCAGGGTATAGACCGACAGGAAGCCCGCCGAGTGCCCCGTCAGCCGGTTGACCGTCACCATGCGGATCCACCGATCCGCCGCGTCGAGCAAGCCCGCCCGCTCGCGCTCCAGCAGGTAGGCACGCAGGGACGTGATCTCGCGCAGCGTCGCCGGGTGGTAGAAGGCCTCGAGATCGTGCCGGACCCGGGCCTGCGCTCCCAGGTCGATGGTGTCCAGCCGCCGGCGCACGTCCTCCACGGCCGGCGGCGAGAGCCGCGGTTCCAGCAGGATGGCGCTGAGCGGGTTGATGTCGCACGCGACCGGCGTGCGGCCCGCGAGTGCCGCCTCGAGCGGCGTGGTGCCCCGTCCGGCGAACGGGTCGTACACGACGGCGCCGGGCTCGGTGAGCCGGTCGATGAAGAACCGCGGCAGCTGCGGCTTGAAGCACGCGCGGTAGGAGATCTCGTGCAGGCTGTGCGCGGCGCGCTGCTTGCTCGTCCAGAACTCGTTCACGAAGGTCGGCACCGCCGCCACGCGCCCGTCGGCCAGCGGCGCGGTGGTCATCGTCTCGCGGGTGGCATGATGGTGCCACCTGAAGGCGGACACGTGGCGGAGCAGTTCGTCGGCGGTCATCGGGGAGATCATAGTCAGAATCCGGAATTCAGAAGTCAGAAGTCAGAATCTCCCGTGGACCGGCGCTCACTTCAGTCGAGGATGCGCCGGAATGGAGCCCGCAGGCTTCAGCATGCGTGAGCCGGAGCGAACGTGACCGACCGGGATGAGCTCCGGGGCTAGTAGAAGTCGTGCGAGCCGATTTCGACCGGCACGCCCGCGATGCCCTCGACGCGCTCGGCGCGCACGGACACGACGCGGTCCTGGTTCTGCAGGACGCCTTCGACGAGCAGGAACGGCTCATCCAGGATGGCCAGGCGCTCGCGGGCGAAGACATCCGGGCGCACGATGACGTTGCTGATGCCGGTTTCGTCCTCGAGGGTGAGGAACACGAACCCCTTGGCCGTGCCCGGGCGCTGCCGCGTGATGACCGTGCCGGCCACGCGGACGCGGCGGCCCTGGCGCTCGAGCGGGAGATCCGAGGCGCGCAGAACGCCGCGCAGCGACAGCTCGCGCCGCCGCAGCGCCATCGGGTGCGGGCCGATGGTGAGGCGCGTGCCCTCGTAGTCGGCCACGAGGCGCTCGGTCAGGGACATCGGCGGCAAGGGGCAAGGACCGGGCGCCAGGGACTCGGCGCCAGGCGCCGGCACGTCAGGGCCCGGGCGCTGTGCGCCAGGGGCTGGTGGCGCGACGTCAGGCGCGGCGGGCTGATCCGCAGTGCGACGAGCTTCGGCCTCACTGGCGCCTAGCGCCCAGTCCCTGATCCCGTCTTCGAAGAGCTCCCCCGCCGGCCTCACGGCCCTCTCGATCTGCCACAGGGCTTCCCGGCGGTGGTGGCCGAAGGCGTTGAGCGCGCCGATCTCGGCCAGCGTAGCCAGCTCCTCGCGATTCACGCCCGTGCGGGCGATGAAGTCCTCGAGGGAACGGAACCGGACTCGGGGCTCGGGGCTCGGGATTCCGAACGCCTCGATCGCCGCCCCCGTCTGCCGCCGCAGCCCATTCACGTACTTCAGCCCCAGGCGCACCGCGCCGTCCGCCTCGACGTCGCACGCCCAGCGGGATTGCTGCACGTCGATGGGGGCGAAACGCACGCCGTGCCGCTGCGCGTCCTTCACCAGCGTGGCCGGGTGGTAGAACCCCATCGGCTGGTTGTTCAGCAGCGCCGCATAGAAGGCGGCCGGGTAGTGCGCCTTGAGGTACGCGCTGGCATAGACGATGAGCGCGAAGCTCGCCGAGTGCGACTCGGGAAAGCCGTAGAGCGCGAACGAGGTGATCGCCCGGACCACCGAGTCGGCCGCTTCGCCGGTGATCCCGTTGCGCGCCATCCCCTCGCGCAGCTGCTCCTCGATGGCGCGCATGCGCCGCTCCGATCGCTTGAAGCCCATGGCGCGGCGCAGCTCCTCCGCCTGGCCGCCGGTGAAGCCCGCCGCCGTCATGGCCATGCGCAGCAGCTGCTCCTGGAAGAGCGGCACGCCGAGCGTGCGCTTCAGGATCGGCTCGAGCGACGGGTGGGGATAGACCACCTCCGCGCGGCCGGCCCGCCGGTCGAGGTACGGGTGCACCATCTGGCCGGTGATGGGGCCGGGCCGGATGAGCGCCACTTCCACGACCAGATCGTAGAAGCGGACGGGCCGGAGCCGGGGCAATGTCGCCATCTGGGCGCGCGACTCCACCTGGAACACGCCCACCGTGTCGGCGCGCTGCAGCAGGTCGTACACCTGCGGGTCGTCCGGCGGGATGCTCCACATCTCGATCGGCGCCGTGCCGGGGAGGCGCCGCGCGTTGATCGTCGTGAAGGCGTCCTGCAGCGCGGCCAGCATGCCGAGGCCGAGCAGGTCGATCTTCACGATCCCCATGTCGGCGCAGTCCTCCTTGTCCCACTGCACCACCACGCGGCCCGGCATGCTCGCGTTCTCCAGCGGCACCACCTCGTCCAAGCGCCCGCGGCACAGCACCATGCCGCCCGAGTGCTGCCCGAGGTGGCGCGGCACGTCCTGGATGCGCCGCCACAAATCCACGAACAGACGGACGCGCGGCTCGTCGGGATCGAGGCCGGCCGTGCGCAGATCGCGCGCCATCGCCTGCGCGTCCCCGCCCTCGGCCTCCCCGCCGCTGCCGTCCCCGGAGCCGCCGCTCGCGTCGCGGCCATCGAAGTGGCCGTGGCCATAGCGGCCCAGGAGCCCCGCGAGCCGGTCGATCTGCGCCGGCTCCAGGCCCATCACCTTCCCCACCTCGCGCGACGCGCTGCGGCCGCGGTACGTGATCACGTTGGCCGTCATCGCCGCGCCGTACGCGCCGTACTTCCCGTAGACATGCTGGATGACGCGCTCGCGGCGGTCGCCGCTCGGCAGATCCAGGTCGATGTCGGGCCACTCGCCGCGCTCCTCCGACAGGAACCGCTCGAAGAGCAGCTCCATGCCGACCGGGTCCACCGCCGTGATCCCGAGGCTGTAGCACACGGCGCTGTTGGCCGCCGACCCGCGGCCCTGCACGAGAATCCCCTGCTCCCGGCAGAAGTTCACGATGTCCCAGACGATGAGGAAGTAGCCGGGCAGATCGAGCTTCTCGATGATGGCCAGCTCGCGCTCGATCTGGGCGCGCGCGCGGGCGTGGAACGGCCGGTAGCGCTCGCGCGCGCCGACGAGCGTGATCGCGCGCAGGAACGAGCCGGCGGTCTCGCCGGCCGGCACGGGGTAGTCGGGAAAGCGGTAGCCGAGGTCCGCCATCGAGTACTGGATGCGATCCGCGAGCGCGCGCGTCTCCGCCAGCGCGCCGGGGTGATCCGCGAAGAGGCTCGCCATCTCCGCCGGCGGCTTCAGGTACCGCTCGGCGTTCGGCGTCAGCCGCCGGCCGGCCCGCTCGATCGTCGTCTTGTGGCGGATGCAGGTGAGCACGTCGAAGAGCGGGCGATCCGACGGCTCCGCGAAACGGACGCCGTTCGACGCGATGAGCGGCACGTGGAACGCGGCCGCGAGATCGCGCAGCATGCCGCCTGCCAGCTCCTCGTCGCGCTGAAAGTGGCGCTGCAGCTCGAGACGCACGTTCGCGCGGCCGAACACGCCCACCAGCCGATCGACCAGGCCCCCCACGCCGTGGCGGCCCGCCGCCAGGGCTTCGCGGCCGATCACGGCGATGAGGCCGTCGGTGCAGCCCTCGAGCTCGCCGAGCGCCAGCGCGCCCTCCCCTTTCGGCGCGCGCAGCTTCGCGCGCGTGAGCAGGCGGCAGAGGCTCTGGTAGCCGGCGCGCGTTTCGATGAGAACGGGCAAACGCCAGGTTCGGGCTTCGGAATTCTGGAGTCGGGGATCGGGGGTCGGAGATCGAGATTCCTGCCTCGTCGTCTGCAGTCCGGCGTCTGCCCCCATCATCGTCAACTCGCACCCGATGATGGCTTTCAGCCCCGCCGCCTTCGCCGCCTTGTGGAACCGCGGCGCGCCATAGACCCCGTCGCGATCGACCAGCGCCAGGGCGGGGTAGCCGAGCGACGCCGCGCGCTCGACGAGCGCCTCGGGCAGCGACGCTCCTTCGAGAAAGCTGAAGGCGGATGCGGCGTGCAGTTCGACGAACATGGGGCGCTAATCCTCTACCGCCTCCACGAACCAGCGTCCCGTGTCGCGGTCCTCGAAGATGCGGTACAAGCCGCCGTCGCTGAGCGCCACGTCCCACTCGTCCCGGTTCCAGCCCGCGCGGCGCGAGTCCCCGCTCTTCCACCACCCGCCCGACGTGCGCCACGGCCCGGCCCAACCGCGCACCTGCCCGCCGGAGAGCCCCTGCCGATCGGTCCGCACGCTGGTCGGGCGATGGCCGTCGATGAGCACACGCGCGGGAATGGGAATGCGGAAACGGCGCAGGGCCGCGCTCGGGATTCGGGATTCGGGATTCGGGGCCAGGGGCTCGAGGCTCGGCTCCTGCATGCCGGCTTCTGCATGCCGGCTTCTGGATTCCTGCTTCTGCTCCACCGCGAAGGGCGTCATCGCGAACGCCCCGGGCCTGTACGAATCCACCGTCGCCGGCGACCCGCACCGCCCCTCGCCCATGAGCGCCTGCAGGCGCGCGACGAGCGTCGAGACGAGCTCGGGCGCCGGCAGCGCGCGCGTCAGCAGCGACTCCTGGACGATGCGGCCCGGCGTGGGGTCGATGACGATGGCGACCGCGTCGATGCCCGCCGGCGCCGGATGCGCTTCGAGATCCAGCAGCAGCAGCGTGCGCAGCACTTTCGGATCGCGCATGGGCGCGGGCAGCTGCAGGCTGCGCAGGTGCAAGGCCCGCGTGACGAGGCGCAGGCGCAGGTGCAGGGCCGCGGCGCCGCGATCGCGGGACTCGAGGCGCGCGCACAGGGGATCGAGCAGCCGCCCGAGGACGAACGACAGCGGCTCGAGATCGGCAATGGGCCATTCCAGATCGAGCGAGGACTCGAAGGGCTCGTCTTCCCTGGCGGGAACCAGCGGCTCCGTGTCTTCGCCGCGCGCCAGGCGCTGCCAGCGGACGCCGTCCTGCCCCAGCCGCTCCGACAGTTCGGCGGACGGCAACGCGGCCAGTTCGCCCAGCGTGCGCAGGCCCCAGCGGGACAGAGTGGATAGGCAGCCGGGACTCGGGGCTCGGAACTCGGGACTCGCCCTTCGCCTCGCCGCTTCCGCGGCTCGCTCGGGGTGCGCCGTTCCGGCGCAGGGCTGGAGACCCGGGGCTAGTGAGCGAGGGGCTAGGGGCTGGGCGCTCACCGCGAGTTCGCCGAGTGTCCGGAGCGGCTGCGGCGCGAGCGCGCCCGCTTCCCCTCCCGGCGCCACCACCGTCACTCCCGCTCGCGCGGCGGCGAGCAGCATGGCTGCCGTCCGGGTGCCCGCGATCGCCACGTGCACCGGCGCAAAGCCGCGATCCGCCGCTTCCCGGCGCAGGCGTTCGCCGACGGCCCGCGCGTCGCCGACCAGGCGCTCGAGGCCCTCGGCGTCGAGCACCACCAGGTTCTCGCGCCGCACGTCCACGCGCGGCGACACCTTCCTGGCAATCTCGGCGAGGCTCGTACGATCGCGAGCCGGGCCGATCGCCGGCACGGCCCGGCGCATGGGTGAAGGCGGCAGGTAGAGACACGCGAACATGGCGCGCCTGCCCGTCAGGCCACCAGCGCCGCCGCCGTCAGGCGCACCGGCGCGCCCATGCCCGGCACCAGTCTCGCGCGCTGGATCCTCGCCTCGCTCTCAATCCCGCCAGCGCCCGGCGCCAAGCCCCTCGCGCCTAGCTGGCGCAGCCCCAGCGTCACGCCCCCCGCGCTCCGGCTCATGGGTACGGATCCGACGATGACCGCGGCCGTGGACTGTCCTTCGACGACCTTCTGCAACCGAAGCCAGGTCGTGATGGGAACCCGCCGCAGGGCCTGGAGCGGCGCATCGGCCACGTCGAGGGCCACAAGCGACATGGCGCCCGACTGCAGGATGAGATTCGCGGCTTTCAGCGCGCGCGCGAGGGCGCGATCGGCGCCGGGCTGGCGGCGGCCATTCGTCAGGGGCGGGAATGCCGAGGTCGAGGATTCACCGCGCACCCACAGCAGACGATCCAGCCGCACGCCGGCAGCCGCCATCGACGCCACGTCGGCCATATCGAAGGTGTCGACAAGAGCCGCCAATCCACCCTTGGCTGTCGTCACCGCCAGCATGGCCATCAGGAGGCTCGTCCGCCCCGAGGAGCGCGGACCGACCACCTCCGAAAACTGCCCCATCGGGATCCCGCCTCCAAGTTGTTGATCCAGAAGAGGCAACCCGGTTGGAAGCATTTCAGGAGAAACGCTGACGCCGCTGGTGCCGCTGACGGGCACCAGGGTGCGGTCGAGCTTTTTCGCCCGGAGCAGCGCTTCGACATCGGCACGGCAGGTGGCGGACATAGGCCTCCATAAGATTTCAGAATCCAGAATCCATGATTTCGCTTTATCTTCGCTAATCAGACTATAAGCGAACAAAAAACGAAATACAAGGGGTTATAGTCCCCTGTCGCGCCGGTTGACGTCTCCACTGCTATCGCCAACAGCGGGACATTCCTCCCGCCGGGAGCAGCGACGGATGCCCCGCGCGCCAGTTCGCCGCGCGTGTGGCCCGCAACTCTCTTGCGCACCCGTCGGCCCAGTCGTCGGCCCGCCCGTCGGCCCAGCCGCTTGCGACGATTCCTGCATCGTGCCTCTGGGGAATGAGGAGATCCTCGGCCTGGGCAGGGGGTCTGGTCCTCCGGCGGCACGCACCGCCGTTCTCGCCGGCGGGGCCTTCGTCACGGGCCTGATCGCTCTCGTGAGCGCCGGCGCCGTGCTGACGAGGACCATCCGGCCCGGAGGATGGATCACCGCCGCGATCGAGGCAGCGCTGGCGGTGGGTTCCCTCTACTTCTTCGTGGCAGGGCGCGCAGCGTCGCGCGAACAGGCCAGGGCGTAAGGGCGCGGGGCCTCTGGGCGACGTTCGGCACCCCGGCTTCCCCAATCAGGCGCGCCTCCGCCCTGGCGCGGTGGATTGGCTCCACGAGGTGCCGCCGACCGCGCGCACCTGGAATGCGATGACGGCCGTCGTCAGGGCGCTGGAAACCTGCGCGCACCGCGGGAGTATGATGAATGCGGTCGTGTGAGTCGGTCGGCCGGGCGAATCGGCCTCGCTCGGCCGTCGCTGTGACGGCGCGACGGGCGCACTGGTGAGCACCCCTGAGATTCGGCCTGGCGGCGCCAGCATGCTGGTCTGCTTCGGCTGTGAGGGCTGCGTCGCCGAGGCGCGAGACTGCCCGGGGCCGGAAGCGCGATCGTCAAGGAGGAGTGCTCGATCGGCGAGCACGGATTCGTCGCGCTCGCGGGCGACACCGAGAGCAGCGTCACCGGCCTGCATTCCCTGACGTGATCGGAGGCAGAGGCCCGAGATGAAGAAGCGGACGGACGCCCTCACCTCGATCCCCGGCGTCGGCCCGGCCATTGCCGGAAACCTTCGCCTGATCGGCATCCGCGAGGTCGCCGATCTGAAGCGCGCGGACCCGGAACGCCTGTACCGGAAGCTCGAGCGCACGCTCTGCGAGCCAATCGATCGCTGCGCTCTGTACGTCCTCCGCTCGGCGGTGTACTTCGCCAGCCGGACGAGGCATGATCCTGAGAAACTCAAGTGGTGGAACTGGAAGGACGGCGCCGCGAAGCCGAGGCGGAGGGGCCGGTGACGCGCGCGGGGATGGCGCCATTCGTGCTCGCGGCCGCCCTCGCCGCCGTGTTCGCCGGCGCGGCCGCATCAGAGCCGCCGGGTGATGTGGAGGCCGGCGTGCGCGCCGTGTGGGACGCGCAGGTCGCAGCCTGGAACCGGGGCGACCTGCCGGGTTACATGAGCGCTTACTGGAAGTCGCCGGACCTGGCGTTCTTCTCGAACGGGACTGCCTTCCGCGGATGGCAGGCCACGCTCGATCGCTACCGGGCCACCTACCAGAGCGGCGATCGGCGGATGGGCATCCTCGATTTCCCGGAGCTGGAAGTCGTCGTGCTCGGATCGGACGCGGCGCTGGTTCGCGGCCGGTGGCGGTTGAAGATGTCCGGCGGGAAAGAAGCCGACGGCATGACGTCGGTTGTGTTCCGGAGGCTGCCGGAAGGCTGGCGCATCGTCCACGACCACTCGTCGTCGAAGACAGGCGGCTGATCGCCGCATGCCGCGAGGCCGGGAAGCCGCCCGGACGGAGGCTCCGCGACTCGCGGCTGCGGGCTCGCCTGCGGGCGGTGCGGGGTCTTGGTCGCCACGCGGGCTGGCGACGGCGCGCTGGCAGGAATGTGGCCCGGGAGACGATCGAAGCCGGCCTTCCGTCGGTCGCGAGTGCGTCGCGCCAGCCTCGCGCTGACGGGAAGCGGGCGGAATGGAGAGCAGCATCATGGCGATCCGCGTCGTTCGGCTTGGCACACCGAGAGTCCCGGGAGAAGGGCTGCGCCTGGGCACCGTCCGGCGGCCGCCGCGCGGCGTGCCGAAGGCGGAGTTCGCCTCGCGGAACTATTACGACCTCTGGCTGCCCGAACTGGCCCCGTCCGAGGCGCTCGTGAAGACGGCGCAGTCTGCTTCGACCGACGCCGAGTGGCGGCGCTTCGCGAAGCGGTACCGGGCCGAGATGAGCAGCCCGTCAGCCGCTCGCCTGCTGGACCTGCTGGCGGCGTTCTCCAGGCGCGCGGACTTCTCGGTCGGCTGCTACTGCGAGAACGAGGACCGCTGTCACCGCTCCGTCCTCAGGGAGCTGCTCATCGAGCGCGGGGCGCGCCTCGCGTAGCCCGCGACGATTCGCGCCGGACGGGGGCGAGCGGCAGCCACGAGGCTGCGGGCGCCGGTCCGCGCGAAGGCCGGCGCACGGTCCGCTGGTCCCGGCTAAGATGGGCAGAGCGTGTCTCCCCACTCCGCCGCCCGACGCGCGGCTGCCGCCCTCGCTTACCGCGACTTCCGCGTCCTGTGGACGGGCGCCTGCATCTCGAGCATCGGCACGTGGATGCAGAAGGTCGCCCAGAGCTGGCTGGTCCTGACCCTCACCGGGTCGCCGTTCTACCTCGGGCTCGACGCGTTCCTGGGCGAGATGCCGATCCTGCTGCTCGTCCTCGTCGGCGGCGTCGTCGCCGACCGCCGCGATCGGCGCCGGGTCCTGCTCGTGTCCCAGTACGTGCAGATGAGCACGGCGTTCGCCCTGGCGATCCTCGTGCACACGGACGTCGTCCGCATCTGGCACGTGCTGGCGCTCTCGTGCATCACGGGCACGGCCCAGGCCTTCGGGAGCCCGGCGTACCAGTCGCTCATGCCGATGCTGGTGCGCCGCCACGACGTCCCCAACGCCATCGCGCTCAACTCGATCCAGTTCAACCTGGCGCGCATCGTCGGCCCGCTGGCCGCCGGCGTCGCCCTGGCGGCGTTCGGCTCCGCCGCGTGCTTCGCGATCAACGGCCTCTCCTTCCTCGTGGTCGTCGCGTCGCTGCTCATGCTCCGCGTCCGGATCGCGCCGGCGGCGGCCGTGCGATCCGTCGGCGAGGAACTCCGGGGCGGCCTGGCCTTCGTGCGGCGCCACGCCGCCATCCGCGCGTTCATGTTCCTGGCGTTTTGCACGGCGCTCCTCGGTTCTCCGGTGCTCACTCTCCTCCCGGTGGTGGTGCAGCGCGTGTTCCAGCAGGATGCGGCGGGCTTCAGCCGGATGATGGCCTTCTCCGGTGCGGGCTCGGTGGTGGGGGCGATCGTCGTCGCGTGGCTGGGACGCTTCTCCGCCATGGCTCGCACGGCGGTCCGGCTGCAGGCCTTCCTCGGCGTCCTGCTCGTGGCTTTCGCCGCGTCGCGCGTCCTGGCGCTGAGCTACGGGCTGCTCTTCCTGGGCAGCCTCGCGATGATGATGGTCTTCTCGCTGCTCACCTCGCTCGTGCAGCTCGAGGCCCCTGATCAGATGCGCGGCCGCGTCATGAGCATCTACACGATGGCCTTCCGGGGCGGCGCGCCCCTCGGGTCCATCGCCGCCGGCGCCCTCGCGGCCCGCACCTCCGCACCGGCCGCCCTCGCAGCGACCGGGGCGCTGCTGACGTTGATCGTCGGCGCCTTCGCGTGGCGTTCGGCGTCGCACTGGGAGCCGGCGCCGCCCGTTCCCGACGGCGACGGTCAGTCGGGTGGATCGCAGACCCAGTAGACGCCGGGCACGGCCTCCTCGCCGCGATTGGCGCACGGCCCTCGCCCGACGTACCAGACCGCGTGCGGACGTTGCTCGGCCCACCTGTGGTACTGCAGCACGCGCCACACGCCGTCCGTGTCGGCCACGACCCGCTCCTGCGACAGGAACGCCACCTGGTATCCGGTCCAGTAGTCGGTCCGAACGAGCCGGATGCGGCGCTGCACGAGGTAGTCGGTCAGCGCCCGGCGATAGGCGGGCGGCCTGTCGCGCACGTACTCGTTCAACAGCCGTGCGTGCCCGGCGACGCTGACGGCCGACCAGGCGGCGATGACGCCGACGATGGCCGCGCGGATGGCCGGGCGGGGCTCGAGCCGCAGCCACGCGCCGGCGAGGCCGACGGGCATCAGGAGGGCGAGCAGCACGTACCTCACCGTCTCGATCTGGAGGTCCCCGCAGCGTCCGACCGTGTACCCGGCCGCGGCAAGCGCTCCGACGACGACGAGGTAGATGGCGGCGCCAGCGTCGCGCACGGTCGCACGGACCCCTCGACGCCGCGCGAGCACCGCGGCGCGAACGAGGCCCGCCAGGCACCCGGCGGCGAACACGGGCCATGCCCAGGTCAAGCCCTGGTAGAGCCGGCTGTTGACGAGGAACCCGGACAAGCGCGCCGGCGTCAGGCCCAGCGGCAGGCCGAGATACGAGCCGAGGAGAGTGCCGAAGCCGCTCGCGATCCGCGACGGGTCCGTGCACACACGATCGAGAAGCCCGCGCAGGTTGTTCGCGGCGCCCGCGACGTCGAGCGGCGTCGTCCCCGGGCCTGCGCCGCTCGAGAAGGGACGCAGCGCCGCGACGGCCAGCCACACCGCAATCGCGGCGCCCAGCGCGGCCGCGATCTTGGCCGCGCGCGCGCGCCTGAAGAGCGTTCCGTCGAGGGCCAGCACGGCGACGAACGCGATGAACCCGTAGGCGGTGAACTCGCGCTGCAGGAACCCGACTCCCAACACGGCCCCCTGCCACAGGGGCCTGTCGCGCAGCAGCCAGATCAGCAACACGTAGAGGAAGGGCTCCACCGACGCTCCGAGCGCGCTGACGAGTTGGGCGGCCGTTCCCGGCGGCGCCGCGACGAAGAAGGCCGAGGCCATCACCGCGAGCCACGGCCGCAGACCCAGATCGTGGCTCAGCACGCGCAGCAGCACGAGCGCCGTCGTGGCGTTGAGCAGCACGAGCGGCAGCTTGAGGGCGGCCACCGTGGGCCCGGTCGCCAGGAACACCGGGGCGGCCAGCCAGGCCTGCACCGCCAGCAGGTAGTTCTGCCCGTAGTAGAAGAGCGGGAACGCCCGGCCTTCGATCAGATGCTTGGCCATCAGCCCTGTCACGGCCTGGTCCGAGTCGAACGAGGCGTGTTCCCACACCAGGAACGCCACGCCGCGCAGCACGGCCACCGACACCACGAGGACTGCGGCAGCCGCGAACTCCCGCGTGGATCCGCCGCCTGCCCTGCGGACAACCGCCGGCGCGGTGTGCTGAGGCATCTCGGAATGACCAGTCCGAGGGTATCACGCGGGAGCGGCCCGATCGTCGGGTGACCCGCCGGCGCGGCGGCCGGCGGCCAGAGCACGCCTCGAGCGTGCTACCGGACGCCGAAGACCCCGAGGGCCCGCTGCGTGGCCATCCCGAGCATGGCGGCCGCAGGGATCGTGAGGAGCCAGGCCCAGACGATCCGGCCGGCCACGCCCCAGCGCACGGCCGAGAGGCGCCGCGTCGAGCCGACGCCCACGATGGCCCCGGTGATGGCGTGCGTCGTGCTCACGGGAATCCCGAGCGTCGTGGCCAGGAACACGGCCCCCGCGGCGCCCGTTTCCGCCGCGAAGCCGTGGACAGGCTCGAGCTTGGTGATCCGCGCTCCCATCGTATGGATGATGCGCCAGCCGCCCGAGAGGGTCCCCAGCCCGATGGCGGTATGGGCCAGCAGCACGATCCAGAAGGGGATGAACATGTTCCCCGCCGCATCGCTCACCAGGTGGCGGAGCGCCGGGACCGAGAAGAGCAGCCCGGCGATGATCCCCATGGTCTTCTGCGCGTCGTTGGCGCCGTGGTTGAGGCTGAAGAGCGCCGCCGACACGAGCTGAAGCTTCCGGAACCAGTGATCCACGCGGCTCGGCGTCGCGCCGCGGAAGATCCAGTAGACGCCGACCATCAGCGCGAGACCGGCGGTCAGGCCGATGAGGGGCGACACGACGATGAACGCCAGCGTCTTGGTCCAGCCCGACGGGACAATAGCCGCCCAGCCCGCCGTCGCAATCGCCGCCCCGGCGTACCCGCCGATCAGCGCGTGCGAGGAGCTGGTCGGGAGGCCGAGGACCCAGGTGATGAGGTCCCACGCGATGGCGCCGCAGAGGCCGGAGAAGATGACGGCCGGTGTCACCAGGCTGATATCGATCATGCCCGACCCGATCGTCTTGGCGACGGCGGTACCGAACCCGAATGCGGCGATGAAGTTGAAGAACGCGGCCCAGACGACCGCCTGCCCCGGCGACAGCACCCGCGTCGAGACGACGGTCGCGATCGAGTTGGCGGCGTCGTGGAAGCCGTTGATGTAGTCGAAGATCAGCGCGACGAGGACGATTCCGACGATGACGGGGAGTTCCATGGGCAGATCCCGGCAGCCGAAAGGGCCGAAGCGGCGGAGCCGCGACGGGTCGAGTGTACCAGGGGCCTCCGGTATGCCGTGCGACGCCGGCGCGGCGTCTCGGCCGCCGGGCTACCAGATCCCGAAGACGCGCAGGAGCAGGCTCACGCCCGCCGCAACCGCTGCCGCGGCCGGAATGGTGAAAACCCAGGCCCAGACGATCCGGCCGGCGACGCCCCAGCGCACGGCCGACAGGCGCCGCGTCGAGCCGACGCCCACGATGGCCCCGGTGATGGCATGCGTCGTACTCACGGGCACGCCCAGCGCCGTCGCCAGGAAGACGGCGCCGGCTGCGCCCGTCTGGGCGGCGAAGCCGTGAACCGGCTCCAGTTTCGTGATGCGCGACCCCGTCGTGTGGATGATCCGCCAGCCTCCCGACAGCGTGCCGAGGCTGATCGCGGTGTAGGCGGACAGGACGACCCAGGTGGGGATCGCGAACTGGGCCTTGTCGAGGTAGCCCGCCGCCGCCAGCACGCCGGCCATGATCCCCATCGTCTTCTGCGCGTCGTTGGCGCCGTGGTTGACGGAGAGGAGCGCCGCCGACACCAGTTGGAGCTTCCGGAACCAGTGGTCGATCCGTGAGGGCGTCAAGCCCTGGCACACCCAGTAGACCGCGACCATCAGCGCGAGGCCCGCCGCGAGGCCGATCGCCGGCGACAGCACGATGAACAGGAGCGTCTTGGCCCAGCCCGACGCGATGATCGCGCCCCACCCGGCCTTGGCGATCGCGGCGCCGGCGTAGCCGCCGATCAGCGCGTGGGAGGAACTCGTGGGCAGGCCGAAGTGCCACGTGATGAGGTCCCAGGTGATGGCGCCCGCCAGCCCCGCGAAGATCACGCCGAAGGTGACGACCCGGAGGTCGATCAGGCCGGCGCCCACCGTCTTCGCCACCGCCGTGCCGAAGATGAAGAACGCGATGAAGTTGAAGGCCGCCGCCCAGATGACGGCCTTTCCCGGCGACAGCACGCGCGTGGACACGACCGTCGCGATGGAGTTGGCGGCGTCGTGGAAGCCGTTGATGTAGTCGAAGACCAAGGCGAGCGCGATGAGGAGCGCGACG
>ERZ795044.598-NODE-598-length-33776-cov-9.922837_pt1 | contig 33776 bp, 23 predicted proteins | sample MGYA00375128_ERZ795044 | MGnify/ENA primary metagenome ERZ795044 (study PRJEB30173, sample SAMN05720213) | anaerobic digester metagenome | isolation source: active sludge of municipal wastewater-treating anaerobic digesters | place: USA | collected 2014-12-22 ...
CCTGCCGCTCCCACGAGGAAGAGCAGGACGCTCTCGGTGAGGAGCTGACGCACCAACCGATGGCGCCCGGCGCCGAGTGCGAGCCGAACGGCCATCTCGCGGCGACGTCCGGCCGCGCGCGCCAGCAGCATCGCGGCCACGTTGACGCTGGCGATCATGAGCACCATGGCCGATGCCGCCAGGAGCAACGCCATGAAGCCGAAGACCGCCGTCCCCGCCTCGGACGGGAGCCCCGACAGGCGCGACAGCGTGACGCTGTTGTGCGTCTTCCAGTCCGCCGTCTCGGCGCCGGAGGCGACCCGATCGCTCGTCAGGCGCGCGAGCTCGGCGCGAGCCACCTCACGCGAGGTCCCGTCGCGCAACCGGCCAAAGGTCTGTAGCCACGCGGCGTTGGCGTTGGTGATGTCGCCGCCGCTGCGCAGGCGTGCCTGCATCATCATCGGGACCCACAGCTCGGTCTTGAGCGGAGTAAAGACGCCGCGAAAGCCCGGCGGGGCGACACCGATGACCGTGAGCGGGTGGCCGTTGATGCGAATGGTCCGTCCGAGGATCGCGGAATCGCCAGCGAAGCGGTCGCGCCACAGGGCGTGCGCGATGACCACCACGGGGTGCGTCAGCGGCGTGCGGTCCTCATCCTCGGCAAAGAAGCGGCCCAACGTCGGCCGCACGCCGAGCACCGAGAAGTAGTTGCCGCTGACGATGTTGCCGAGGATGCTCACCCCCTCGCCGCCGGTGCTCAGGGTCAGCGACAACATCCCCCAGGCCGCCACGCCCGTCATCGAGCGGGCACCATCGCGCAGCGCCAGGTAGTACGGGTACGACGCCGAGAGCGAGCCGTTGCCATCCTCGCGCGTGCGCTGGATGTCGACGAGTTGCGCGGGGTCGTCGGCGCCAGGCAGCGGGCGCAGGACGATGGAGTTGGCGGCGCTGAAGATCGTGGTCACGGCCCCGGTGCCGATGGCGATCACGGCGACCGCCACGACGGTGAAGACGGGGCTCTTGCGCAACATGCGCAGGGCGTAGCGCAGGTCCTGCGTTAGGCTGGCGAACATGAGGGGGTGTCGGCCGGCGAGGGTGGAAGGCAGCCACGTCCGGCCCCCGATGTCGGGGAGACGCGACGGAACGTGAGGCTCTCCCTACCGCGGTGGAGCCGGCGCGGGTTTCACCGCGGGCGAATGGGACGAACCGTAGCCCTAGCGACGGGTACGGCACGGGGGGCATCGTTGTCGCGCCCAGCCGGTCTCCAGCGACCGGTGCCCCTGACCAGCGAGCCACAACCATGAGTGCAGCGAGCCGCTTCCTCGAGGCGCGCGACTTCCTCCTCGCGCATCGCACCGACTACGAGGAGGCATACAACGGCTTTCGGTGGCCTGCCCTCGACGAATTCAACTGGGCACTCGACTACTTCGACGACATGGCGCGCGGCAACGATCGCCCGGCGCTCTGGATCGTCGACGAGCACGGCGCCGAGTGGAAGGTGACGTTCGAGGAGATGCGCGTGCGCTCCAACCGGGTCGCCAACTTCCTGCGGCGGCTGGGGGTGAGGCGGGGCGATCGCGTGCTGATGATGCTCCCCAACGTCGTGCCGCTGTGGGAGATCACCCTGGCGACGATGAAGCTGGGCGCGGTGCTGAGCCCGGCGACCACGCTCCTTGCCCACGGTGACATCGAGGACCGTTTCGAACGTGGTGGGGTGCGCCACGTGATCACCGACCCCGCAGGCACGGCGAAGTTTGCCACATTCACCGGGGAGTACTCGCGCGTCGTCTGCGGCGGCCCGGTCGAGGGCTGGACGCCGTACGCCGACGCCGACACGGACGCGCCGGACTTCACGGCGGACGGCCCGACAGCCGCCACGGACCCGCTCCTGCTGTACTTCACCTCGGGGACGACGGCCAAGCCCAAGATGGTGCTGCACACCCACCAGAGTTACCCGGTAGGGCACCTGTCGACGATGTACTGGATCGGGCTGCGCGCGGGCGATGTGCACTTCAACATCTCCTCGCCTGGGTGGGCCAAGCACGCGTGGAGCTGCGTCTTTGCCCCGTGGAACGCCGGCGCCACCGTCTTTCTCTACAACCAGGCGCGCTTCGATGCGAAGAAGACGCTCGACGTGCTGGTGCGCTGCGGTGTGACGACGCTGTGCGCGCCGCCGACGGTCTGGCGCCTGTGCATCCTCGAGCCGCTCGCCAGCTACAAGGTCGCGCTGCGCGAGGTGATCAGCGCCGGCGAACCGCTCAACCCCGAGGTCATCGAGCAGGTGCGGGCCGCGTGGGGGCTCACCATCCGCGACGGCTACGGGCAGACGGAGACGACGTGCCAGGTGGGGAACTCCCCCGGGCAGCCGGTCAAGCTCGGCTCGATGGGGCGGCCGATGCCTGGGTATCGCATCGCCCTCATCGACCACGACCGGCACATCGGCGACGACGGCGAAATCAGCATCGCGCTCGACCCCGCCCCGTTAGGCCTCATGGCGGGCTACCTCGACACCCCCGAGCGTACGGCGCAGCTGCTGGGCGGGGCGCACTATCCCACGTCGGACGTGGCCCATCGCGACGCCGACGGCTACTTCTGGTACATCGGGCGCGACGACGACGTCTTCAAGAGCTCGGACTATCGCATCTCGCCCTTCGAGCTCGAGAGTGCGCTCATCGAACACGAGGCGGTGGCCGAGGCGGCGGTGGTGCCGAGCCCTGATCCCATCCGGCTGTCGGTCCCCAAGGCGTTCATCGCGCTCAAGCCGGGGGTCGAGGCGTCGGAGGAGACGGCACGGGCGATCTTCGGCTTCCTGCGCGAGCGCCTGGCACCGTACGCGCGCGTCAGGCGTCTCGAATTCGCCGAACTGCCCAAGACGATCTCGGGGAAGATCCGTCGGGTGCAACTGCGGGCCGGCGAGATGGCGCGCGGCGCCCCCACGGCGCCGCGTGACGGTGAATACTGGGAGTAGCGGAGGGCGTGCTCCAGCTGCGTTGCCGGGCCGGGCTCCCGGGTCGATCGCTCACGCCGGGATCGACAGGACGGCCTCGGACGAACAAGATGGGGGCACCCGACCCGGAGGGATTCGTGCGCCGCTGCTCCTTGCTGCTCCTGACGATGGTGTTGGCCTGCGCACCGCAGGGTGATCGTGCGCCCGCCGCGCCGACGCTGACGCTCGCCGACTCCAGCGAGTTCATCGACCGACTCGGGCGTGAGCCGATGGTCGTCCAGCATCCCGCCGGGACGATCTTCGTGGCCGGCTACGGCGATACCGTGCCCCATTTGTGGCGCTCTCAGGACAACGGACGCACCTGGGCGAGCGTGAACGTGGGCGTTCGGGACGACGGAGCCGTCGGCAATTCGGACGTCGAGCTGGCGGTCGGCCCGGACAGCACGCTCTACTTCCTCAACATGAGCTTCGATCGCCAGAGGCTCGAGGGGACGCGCATCGACCTCGCTACCAGTCGCGATGGTGGGAGCTCCTGGCAGTGGCGGCAGCTGTCGGACACCCGCCTGGACGATCGTCCGTGGATCGACGTGTCGCCCGGGAACGCCGCCCACGCGATCTGGAACGATGGGGCCGGCGTTTCGCACGTTCGGAGCACCGACGGGGGGCGCACGTGGACCGAGATGTCCCGCATCCACCCCATGGGCGGGTCGAGCCACCTCGCGGTGGGTCCGAAGGGCGAAGTGGCAGTGCGCGTGGTGCCCATCTCCGTATCCGGCAACTCGTTCAATGCCGGGGAAGACTGGCTGTTCGTCTCCACCGACGGTGGTGAGACGTGGGTGAAGCACAACGCGCCCGGCACGCGCGTGTGGCGCGCGATGCGCGACACGACGGTGAAACCGCCCACGTGGAGCGAGGCACCGCAACCGCGTTGGGTGGAGCCGATCGCGTGGGACTCGACCGGTGCCCTGTTCAGCCTGTGGGGACACGAGAACCGGGTCTGGCTCGCCCGCTCGCGCGACCAAGGGGCCACGTGGAGCACATGGGAGGTCGCCCACGACTCCGCCGTCACCTACTTCCCGTACCTCATTGCCCGTGGCGACGGCCAGTTGGCCGCGAGTTGGATCACAGGCACCGGCAACGCGACGGTCGCCTCGGTGGCGTACATCGAGACCGCTGGCGAGGGCGCACCGCGCGTGGCGCGTGCGCCGACATTCCAACCCGAGGCCTTCCAGGCCGGCATGCCGCCGGACACCGCGACGTCACGTAGCGCCGCAGGAGAATACCTCGGCATGAGTTTCCTCGCGGATGGGAGCCTCGGCGTTGCCGTCCCCATCCAGCATGCGGCGGCCAAGCGCGCCGGCTTCGCCTTCCGTCGATACACGGTGCGGCGTTAGGCGGTCGTGCCATGTGCAAACCGGGGGGCAGCGCGATGCGCTGCCCCCCGGTTTGTGTTTCTGGATCGATCTTCGTCAGGCCCAGCGAATGCGCTACACCTTCTTGAGATCAAACGGCAGCTTGCGCACGCGCGTCCCCGTCAGGTCGAAGATGGCGTTGGTGAGCGCCGGGGTGAAGCCGGGGAGCGCCGGCTCGCCCGCACCGCCCGCCGCCTCGCCGTTGTCCATGATGTGGACCTCGATGGGCGGGATGTCGCGCAGGCGCGGGAGCGGGTACTTGTCGAAGTTCTTCTCGACGGCGCTCCCCTTGGCGAAGGTGACTTCGTGCGTGGTCGCCGCGCCTAACGCCATGACGATGCTCCCCTCCACCTGCTGGCGGATGACGTCGGGGTTGACCGCCACGCCGCAGTCCATCACCGTCCACACCTTGTCGATGGTGATGCCGCCGGCCTTGGCCTTCGACACCTTCACCACATGGGCCGCCCACGAACTGAAGCAGTAGGTGAGCGACATCCCGTAGCCCTCGCCCGCCTTGCGCTGCTTCCACCCGCTCACGGCTTCCAGCTTGTCGGCCAGGGCGTGCAGACGCGGCGAGTCGAAGTGCTGCCGGCGGAAGGCGATGGGGTCCATCTTCGCCGCCCGCGCCATCTCGTCCAGGAAGCTCTCGTAGGCGAAGCCGTTGGTCGACGAATACACCGACCGCCACCACATCACCGGGACCGGCGCCTGCAACGGGATGTCGCCGAACTGGTAGTTCGGGATCGTCTCGAGGTAGGTCTCCGGGAGCCCTTCGGTCACGTTGTCGTTAGGCTTCTTGGGCGTATCGCCGGGCTCCTGCGCCATCAGGTTCTGCGCCGCCATCGTCATCTCGATCGCGGAGATCTTCCCATCCTTGAGCGCGCCGCGCACGTGGTACATCGCCCCAGGCCGGAACGGCCCGACGCTCAGGTCGTCCTCGCGCGTCCACACCACCTGCACCGGCGCCTTCACCGCCTTGGAGACGAGGGCCGCCTCGAGCGGGAAGTCGGTGAAGGCCTTGCGCCCAAAGCCGCCGCCCAGGAAGGTCATGTTCACCTTCACCTGCTCCATGGGGAGCTTGAGCGCCCCGGCCAGGTGCCCGCGGTTCCAGTCCGGCGCCTGCACCGGCCCCCAGATCTCGGCCGAGGTGTCGGTCACGTGCGCCGTGCAGTTGATGGGCTCCATGCAGGCGTGCGCCTGGTACGGCGTCTCATACGTCACGTCGACGGCCGGCGTGGCGCCTAACGCCGCCGCCACGTCTCCCTTGGACTTGAAGCCGAGTGGCTTGCCGGCGAGTGACGACTTGAGGGCCGCCGCGAGCGAGGCGCTGCTCACCTCGGGAATGCCGGTGTCGTCCCACTCGACGATGAGTGCGCGGCGCCCCTTAATGGCGGCCCACGTGCTCGTGGCGACGACGGCGACCCCTTCGCGCATGTTCCCGAAGATGTCGCGCTCCGTCTTGACCACGTGCTTCACCCCCGGTACCAACAACGCCTTGGAGGCGTCGAAGCTCTTCACCTTGCCCACGAAGCGGGGCGAGCGTTCGACCACGGCGTACAACATGCCCGGCAGGCGCACGTCGATGCCGAACTTGGCCGACCCGTTGACCTTGAGCGGCGTGTCCTGGCGCGGCACCGGCTTGCCGATGAGCGTCCAGTCCTTCCGCTCCTTGAGCGCGACGTCCTTGTTGGGCGTGAGCTTGGCGGCATCCTCGACGAGGGCGCCATAGGCCAGCGTGCGCCCGCTGGCGGCGTGCGTCACCTGCCCCATCCGGGCCTTGCAGCTGTCGGCTGGCACGCCCCACCTGGCCGCCGCGGCGCGCACCAGCATGTCGCGCGCGGTGGCGCCGGTCTTGAGCAGCTGCGTGATCCCGCCACGCACCGTCGAGCTCCCGCCGGTGAGCTGGCTCCCGTACTTCGCCGGGTCGCCCTCCGCCACCACGATGGCGATGGCGGCAAGGTCGACCTCGAGCTCCTCGGCCAGGATCTGCGGCACGACCGAGTACGCCCCCTGTCCCATCTCGGCGCGGTGCGTGACCAGCGTGACCTTCCCCGCCGTATCGATCGACACAAAGGCGTTGAGCTGGATCCCGGCGGCACTCGCCGCCTCGGGGGTCATGATGCCGTGGGCGGCCGCGGCGGCGTCCTGCGCGCGCGCCAGGCGCGGCACCACGAAGCCGAGGACGAGCGCCGTCCCCCCCGTCTTGAGGAACGATCGACGCGAGACCTGCGACGCCCCGTTAGGCGCCGGCGCCGGATCGATCGGGCTGGCCGCGTCGACCGCCGTCGATGCCGTCACGGCCGCATCCATGGGAGTCCGAATCGTCGTGCTCATGGCGCCTCCGAGGTGGTGAGGCGGCGAGCGGCCGCATGGATCGCTGCGCGCATGCGCGGATACGTCCCGCAGCGGCAGAGGTTGGAGATGGCGGTGTCGATCTCGGCGTCCGTGGGATTGGGCGTGCGCGCGAGCAGCGTCGTCGCCGCCATGAGGAAGCCGCTCTGGCAGTAGCCGCACTGCGGGACGCCGAACTCGATCCACGCGTCCTGCAGCGCCTTGCCACGGGCCTCGTGCTCGAGCTCCTCGATGGTCACGACCTTCGCCGCGCCCACGGCCTGCAACTCCTGACGGCAGCTGCGCACGGCGCGCCCGTCGACATGCACGGTGCAGGCGCCGCAGCGCGCGATCCCGCACCCGTACTTGGTCCCGGTGAGGCCGAGGTGGTCACGCAGCACCCAGAGGAGCGGCGTATCCGGATCGGCATCAACCTCATGCGTCTTTCCGTTGACGGTGAGCTTGGTTTTCATGACCACGTGGAAGAGGTGTCGACCAGCGAGAGACCTAGCAGGAAACCTACGGATGACCGGCGAACTGCAATCTGCATACGTTCAAATGCGTCAGGGCGCTCGACCGAGCGACTTGTCGCGCGTGGCCTTGAACTCGTTCCCCGCGCGCCACTCCGGCATCTTCGCCGCTTCGGCCACGCGATAACCGATCGTGAGGTAGAGGCGCAGGTCTTCCACCCCACCGCTCAGGTCCCACCCTGGCTTGATCTCGTCCTGGGGGGCGTGATAGTCGTTGGCCGTGTACTCGTCGCGCTTCTGCCGCCCGAAGTCGGCCGGCTTGCCGATGTAGTCCATCCCGCCCTCGGCGTAAAACGCGGGGACACCCTGCTTGGCGAAATTGAAGTGGTCGGAGCGGTAATAGTACCCCTTCTGCGGCTCGGCGTCCGGCTTGAGGACGCGCCCTTTCTCGGCGGCTGCGGCGCTGGCGTAATCATCCAGCTCCGAGGCTCCGAGCCCGATGACCACCAGGTCCTTGGTCGGCCCCCAGGTGTTGAGCCCGTCCATGTTGATATTGGCGACCGTCTGGTTGAGCGGATAGAGCGGGGTGACCGAGTAGTACTGCGCCCCCAGCAGCCCCTGCTCCTCGGCGGTGACGGCGAGAAAGACAATCGAGCGCTTGGGGGCGACGGGCATCGCCTTGTACGCCTTGGCCATGGCCAGGAGCCCGGCGGTCCCGGTCGCGTTATCGAGGGCGCCGTTGTAGATCGAGTCGCCCTTGACCGGCGTCCCGACGCCGAAGTGGTCCCAGTGCGCCGAGTACACCACGACCTGGTCCCTGAGCGCCGGATCGCTCCCCTCGAGCTTCGCCACCACGTTGCGCGAATCGACGGTGCGGAGCTTGTTGCGCAGCGTGATGCTCGCGGTGACGCCTAACGGCACCGGCTTGAACTCGCGCGTCGCGGCGCTGGCCTTGAGCGCGTCGAAGTCCTGCCCGGCCATCTTCAGGAGCGCCTTGGCCTGGTCGAGGGTGATCCACCCCTCCACGGCGGCGCGCGACATGTTCTTGTCGGGGGTCACGAGGTCGAACTGCTCCGACGTCTTCCCCTGCACCACGGTGAACGGATAGCCCGCGGCCTCGGTCTCGTGCACGAGGAGGACGCCGGCCGCCTTGTGCTTCTGTCCCTGCTCGTACTTGTAGGTCCAGCGCCCGTAGTACGTCATGCGCGGCCCCCCAAACTGCGACGTGTCGGGGAGCGGCGGATCGTTCACCAGCATCACCAGCGTCTTGCCGGCGACGTCCAGCCCCTTGTAGTCGTCCCAGTTGAACTCGGGAGCCTCGGTGCCGTAGCCGACGAAGACGAGTTCCGAGTTGGCGAGCGATGCCGTGGCATCGACGTGCTTGGTCCAGGCCACGAAATCGTCACGCCACTTGAGCGTGGTCGTCGCGGCCCCCTTGGCGAAGGTGAGCGATGGCGCCCCGTCCACGGTGATCCCTACCAGCGGGACCTTCTGGATGTAGCTCCCGTCGGGATTGCCGGGGGCGAGCCCTATCGCCTTGAACTCCCCTTCGAGGTAGGCGATGGTCTTGTCCTCGCCGAGGGAACCGGGGAGGCGGCCCAGCAGCGAGTCGGCAGAGAGGACGCGCACATGCTGCATCAGCGTGGCGGTGTCGATGGCTGCGACCGCTTCGGCGGGAACGGTCGCGGCACCTGTCGATTCGGCGGGGGCTGCGTCCTTCTCGCCCGAGGGTGAGCAGGCGAGCGTGGCGGCGGCGACCGCCGCGGCGAGCCGGCGCACGAAGCGGCGGCTCGCAGGAGGGAGGAAGTTGGTCATGAGGGAATGATGCGCGACGGAACGCCAGCGGTCACGCCCCTTCTTGGACGCCGGGCGGCCCGCGGTTGCGACGTCGTTCTCGAGCGCGACGTCGCCCATGGGGGAGACGACCCTCCAGTCAGCGGGCCAGGGTCGTCCCCCGCTGGTTCACGGCGTCAGCGTGAGCAGGTTGCACAGCTCCGGCGTTGCCCCGAAAGACAGGTCGTTGGTGTTGAGGAGATGGCTCTCCGTCTCCAGTCGTTCCAGCAGCGTGCGGCGCGGGACCTCGGTATTACTGGCGGTGTGCCCGTGTTTGCCCGGGAGGGTAGAGAGGAGAGTCTGTAACTGGCGCCCCTTTCGCTTCTTGAAGCGCTCCCAGAGCAGCGTGCGCGGCGTGGCGTTGAGTGATCCGTGATGGCCCACCTTGTACACATCCACGTCGGCCAGCAGGTCGCGCACCTCGGCGGCATCGGGGGCGTCCTCGAGGGCATAGCTCCAGTTCTCGAGCTGCGCGTCGCCGGGGAAGAGGAGCTTCTTTCCGAAGACCTCGAAGAGGAGGATGACGCTCGTGTTGTTCATCTGCGAGTCGAGCGAGCGCACGATTTCCAGCAGTTGCTGCCCGCGCATCTTCTCGAGGCGATCGCGGAACCAGCGTCCCTCGATCGGGAGTCTCTCCTCGGGAGCTCGCGTGCGCCCCTTGAGCCCGAGCGCCAGCCCGCGACCTGTCGCGCCGTGTTGTGTACCGGCCAGCAGGTGCCAGAACTGATCGGGGTCGCGGTCGCGCTGCTTGCGAATCATCTCCGTCTGCGTGAGGTCCGGAGGGCCGAGCACGCGCACCGAGACGCCAGGGAGCAGGGCGTCGAGCCCCGACGAGTCGCCGTAATTGAGGTAGCGGCTCCTGGCGCCGCGGGCCTCTCCCATGGCGATGAGATTCTCGATCGCCGAGAGGTTGGCGATGTTGTCCTGGCCGATGAAGGCGAGCTCCTTCCGGACCGCGGCGCTCATCCACGGTGGATTGGTGGCCGCGAGTGCCGCGATCTGCCGGGCCACCTCGTGCATCGACGCGAGGCCAGCGACAAAACCCTTGCGGCTGCGATTGGAGACGCGCGTGGCCTTGGTGGCGTCCTTGGCCGCGTCGGGGTCCTCGGTCCACGGCTGCAGCACCAGTTTGGGGCGCAGCGCCTTGATGATGCTCCCCGACTCGCCGGTGCGGCCGTCGGTTCCGAATCCCGAGATGTGGTCGGCGTGCCGGTGCGTGGCCACGACGGCGGTGAGCCGACCCTTGTCGCCGCCGCAGACCCGCTGGATGTCGGCGGCCACCATCGGCATGTACGTCGACGGCTTGGGTGACTTGGTCCCCTTCGACGGGAGCTCGGTGGTCCCGAAATCGATGAGGACGTGGCGCTGCATGCGCGCCGAGTAGATGAAGGAGAGCAGGAAGCAGTCGCCGAAGCCGACCTGGTAGGAACGGATCTCGACCTTGATGGGCTGGTTAGGCATGGTTCACCACCCCTCGGCAAAGGCGCGGCGTGCGCCAATGGCGCGCAGCCGGTGGAGCGTGGACAGCCGCGAGGCGCGCAGGCGTGTGCCATCGCGGCCGGCCAGGATGAGCCCCTCGTCCCACAGGTACCGCAGGCGCGGGAACTGGCCACTCCCGAAGACGTCGTTATGCACCCAGTACTTCACCTGGCCGTACTCGTTGAAGATGAGGATGCCGCCACCGTAGAGCGGGGTGACGATTCCCTCGTCGGCTTCGTCGAGGGCGGCGTCGTATCCGTCCGGCGCGCCGTCATTCGATGGTGGCGCCTTCCCCTTGGCGGCCGCCTCGCGCTTCTCGCGCGCCTCCCGTTCGAGCTCGGCCAGGCGCCGGAGATAGGCGGCGGGGGCCTTGACGCCGACGTCGGTCAGTTCCTGGGGGGTAAGGCGTGCCACCTGGTAGTACTCGGCCACCGTCTCGCGCACGACAAAGCCGTCGATGCCGACGCGCACCGTGGGGCGCACCGAGAGGACCTCGGTATAGGCGCCGTCGCGCAACTCCAGGGCGGTGCGGTTGTCCCAGATGAAGCGAAAGACCTCGTCCTTGTCGCTCTTCATCGACTCGAAGCGTACCCGGTCGTAGCGCAGCCCGGTGGGCGGCGCGTCCCAGATGCCGACGGGGTCCTTGCGGCGAGAGGCGGGGGCGAAGCCAAACGCTGCGAAGCGAGCGAGCATGTGTGCGCGCAACTGGTAGCGCGAGTCGTCGGGGCGCACCTCCAGGTCGGCGGTGAGCGCGGCGCTCAGCGCGTCGCCGAACTGCAGGTGCACCGGCGGCATGTAGTCGAGCGCGCGGATCCACATCGTCACCAGTGCGTCGGCGATGTTGGCCCCCTCCTCGGCCACGCGGGCGAGGGGGAAGTGCCGTTGGTTCGGGGTGCCTGACGAGAGGATGCGATCGGACCACGCGTCGATGAAGCCACCGATGATGGCCGCCACGAACAGCTCGCCGCGCCGATGCGACTCGAGAAACTCCGGCGTGTCCTTGAGCGCCGGGTCGGGATCGATCGACGCGCTCCGGCGCAGCGCGCTCCCGCGCATCGATTCTATCTCGCTCCCCATCTGGTCGGCGAGGCCGAAGAGGGCGCTTTGCCGCAGGGCGGCGGGGAGCACGTCCTTGCGGTTGATGAGGATCGCCTCCTTCCCCGTGCGCGGGCGCAGGAGGTGCACGACCACCTCGGGCTGCGAGAAGACCGACAGGAGGGCGACGACATCAGCGAGTCCCTCGTGGAAGGCCGCCTGGTCGGGAGTCGAGGGATCCATGTACCGCGGCCGCAGCGCGTCGATCAGCGCGTGCGTCGTTTCGTGCACGACGATGTCGTGCGAGAGGCAGGTGTAGACGGGGGTGCCCGACGCGCCGGTGAAGTAGCCGAACACGAGTCCCTCGTGCTCGGGCGAGTAGAACGCGTTGGCGTCGTACATCCCGTGGGGGGCCACCTTGAGCTGGTGCGTGCTGAACGACCAGCCGATGCGCCGTCCCAGCGCGAACTCGAAGCGCGACAGCGTGCGCATCACGAGGGCGTACGTGTTTTGCGCATGGAAGCGGTAGTCCTCGACGATGGCGGCGTCGCCGCGCCGCCACGCCTCAGGCTCCTCCTCGTAGCGAGCGGGGAGCTTGTGCTGCCCGTTGAAGTGCCGTCTGCTGGCATCGTAGTCCACCAGCTGCAACCGGTAGCCCATCGGCCCCACCCGCAGGTCTTCGGCGGGGACGGCGATGCGCGCGGTGACGATCTGTCCCTTGTAGCGGACCGCCGGATCCTGCGCGATCACCGTCATGAAGCGCTGCGGCGGTGCAGGGTCCGTGCGCGGCGCCGACGAGAGCGCCGGCTGTTTCCCACGTCGAGCGGCAGTGTTGCGCGGAGGCATGGCGAGCGGTTGAAAGCGTGGCGATGCGCGGGAGAGGTCATGCGCTTCTCCCTCGACCACATATGTGGAGATCGCGCAGCGCGCTGCAAGCTGACTGATGCGTGGCCGTGTTCGTCGGCCGAGCGAGCCAGCCGTGGCGTCGCGCGCACGCCACAGTCTCGCGCGCTGCGCCGAGCGGTTCGATCTTGTGTGACCGTCGCCTCTTCATGCCCGATCCTTCACCGATGACTCAACAGATCCGCTGCCGGATCGTGTCACGCGCGCGCTGCGCGATCCTCACGTTCGTCTTCCTGGTGGTCGCTGCACCAGCGATCGGCGCGCAGTCGCGGGATTCCATCCCCCGTGAGCTGGTGCTGGCGTTGCTGGGAGTGCAGTCGCGCATGGCCGGCGCCGAGCTCCTGGTGGGGAAGGCGCCGGCATCGCTTCCCGCCGAAGTGCTCTCGCCCGATGTGCGCGTGCTGGGCGGTTTCGAGGGCGACCAGCAGAGTACCACGGTCCTCGTGGTGCCGGCCCGCTCGGACGAGGCGCGACGGCAGCTGCGGGAACGCCTGGAAAAGGCGGGGTGGAAGCGACCTCCTGAGTCTGCGCGACCTCAGCAACCGACCCGGGGCTTCGTCGACCACCGGTTCTCCGACGACACCCCTGACGGGTGGTGTCGCGGTGAGCAGAGCGTGATGACGAGCAGTGCCCCCCGCGCCCCCGGTTCGGTGACGATGACCGTGTATCACATGCGCTCGGGGATGGGTGGGATGTGCGCGGCGCAGGCGCGCTACGGCACGTCGGTGGACGATCTGCCCATTCCAGCTCTCGAGGCACCGGACGGGTTCGTGACGGAGGGGAATGGGTATGGCGGGGGTGGCCCCGAATGGTCGCTGCGCGCGACACTGCGCGGGCGCGGTTCGACGGTCGATGCCATCCTGCGCCACTACACCGCCCAACTGGTGGCGGCCAAGTGGAGCGCCGGCGATCGCTCGGCCGTGGCCAGCGCCGGGTTGCAGCTGCTGCGCCTCGCGGATGGGGAGGCGAAGTGGACGGCGGTCTTCGGCGTGGTGTCGCGGGACGAAGAAGGGGGGTACGACGTCTTCCTGAACTTGCGCAAGCGTTAGGCACGCCGCACGACGGCCTGGTGCCCGGTGGGTGCCTCTTCGCCGTCGGTCGGCTCCACGGGCGCGAGAAGAATCCGAGAAGTCGCTGGGGATCGACCAATCGCGTCTTGCCGAACCCTGCGCCCCGCCCCTAGTTGCCAGTGCTCGAACCCACGCGCGCAGGGCGCATCGGGCTCCCCTCGACGCCGGAGATCACATGACCGAGATCAAGCGACGTTCGTTCCTGGGGATCGCGCTTGCGGCGATCCCGTTGGCGGCGCGCGCTGAGTCTGCGGTCGAGGACGGGCAGGGGAAGGCCGTGTACGTGCGGGCGGGCGAGGATCGCACCGGGACGCACAAGACACTCGGCATCAGCACCATCGACTTCAAGGTGACGAGTGCCGACAGCGGTGGGGCGATGCTGGTGATCGAGAATACCAACCGCGGCAAGGGTGGACCGGCGCGCCACCTGCACGTGGACCAGGACGAACTCTTCTATGTGATTGAAGGGGAGTATGCGATCGAGGTGGGAGGTGAGCGATTCGCGCTCAGGTCCGGCGACTCCATCCTTGCGCCGCGCCAGGTGCCCCACGTGTGGGCCTACGTCGGGGAGACCCGTGGACGTCTCCTGATCAGCTTCACTCCTCCCGGGAAGATGGAAGCGTTCTTCCGAGAGGTGTCGAAGACGAACGCGATGCCGATGCAGGATCCGCGGCTGTGGCGTGAACACGGCATGGAACTGCTGGGGCCACCGCTCACGGTCTGACGGAGCGCACGGCAGTCCATCACCGCGCGCCACGCCGCGCGGCCGACGTCGCACGGCCGGCGCCGCCACGCGGTCGGGCACCCCCAGGCGCCCTCCCGCGTGACAACGCGCGGCCGGCCGACGCCTAACGTTAGTTCTTTTCCAGGGCCGTCACCGCCTGCAGTGGTGCCCCGCCGGCATTGGCCTCGAGCACGGCAATGCTGCGCACGCTGCGGCTGGGGAGGTTGATCGTGTTGAGGTCGAGGACCACGGTCTTGGTCCCGGCCGTCGTCAGTCGGATGCGCTGCGCCCCCGACGCGACCTCGACGTAACGCGACGGCTTGAGGAACTCCACCGCGGTCACCTGCGGCACCGTGGTGGCCAGGTCGGCGTTGGCCGCCGTCACATACACGTCGACGTTCCCGGCGACCGGGGCGACGTTGAGGATGCGCACGTAGGCCTTGTCGGTCGCCGGAGTTGCGGACGTGTCGGCGAAGACCACCAGCGTGTCGGTGGTGGGGCGCTTGGCGAGCACGAGTGAATAGGCGCCACTGTTGGTGAGCGTCTTGGCCGTCGTCGCCAGGTCGGCGGCAGCGCCGGTGAGCCGGGCGGTGAAGGTGCGCGCCCCGGCGTCCAGCACGATGCTGGTGGACCAATTGGCGCCGTAGGTCTGGGCGGCACCGCGCGTCGTCCCGTCGGCGCGGAAGTCGACGGCGGCCCGACCCGGCGAGCCGTGGAGGAAGCGGACTCGCGCGACGCTTTCCGGGCCGTCGGAGTCGTCACAGGCCGCGGCGAGCGACAAGACGGCGACCGACAGGAGACGGGGGAGCGCGCGCAGCAGCTGGAGGCGGCGGGGCTGGCGATGCTGGCCCAGCGGGGCGGGACGAAGCGTATGAACGACTCGCATGGCGGAAGGTCCTCGAATCCGGTTGAAGGCCGCGCCGACCTCGGTGCGGCGTGGCGAGCGATAGGACGCGCCGTCACCGGGCGTATAGCACTTCGCCCCTCTCCCCTCGGGATGCGGGGCAGGGGGTGCTAGCATCCCACGTGTCACACGTCGTACAGGGGCCGGGATGCATGCGCCGAACGGCGACGCCTCCGCCCGCCCTTCCACAGGGTACATCCGGTCGACGACACGATGGGAAGCCACCCCGCCTGGGAAGCGATCTACGCCGAGCACCGGCTCGCCCTCCTCCGCTACGTGCACCGCCTAACGCGCGATGTGCACCTGGCGGAAGACGTGGTGCAGGATGCCTTCCTGCGGCTGTGGCGTGAGTCGCACCCGGTGGACAACCCGCGCTCGTGGCTCTTTCGCGTCTGCACGAACCTGGTGCGCGACCAGTCGCGACGCACGGCGATCCGCGAACGGCATGCGGCGCAGCCCGACGAGGCGCAGGCCGAGTCGCCCGACGAGGAGTTCGAGCGTGCCGAGTCGGTGCGCACGGTGCGCCTCGCGCTCGACCGCCTGATCCCGCGCGATCGCGAGGCGTTGCTGCTGCGCGAGTCCGGCTTTCGCTACGCCGAGATCGCCGAGGTGATCGACGTGCGCGTCGAAATCGTCCCCACCCTCATTGCCCGCGCGCTCAAGCGCTTCCACAAGGCGTACCTCGAGGAGACCTCCGATGCCACATCCTAGCGAGGCGGCGCTGATCGCCTTCGCCGACGACGAACTCGATGCCCGCGCGCGCGGCGAGGTTGCCGCGCACATGGACGGGTGCGGGCTCTGTCGCCACGCCTTGCGCGACCTGCGCGAGGCGATGGGGGCGTTGGCGGTGGAGACCGCGCTGGTCGACACGTGCGAACCGGCGTCGTGGCGGCAGGGACCGGCGGCGCTCCCGCGCACGGCCAGCCGGTCGCTGTCGCTCGTTGGGGCGACGGCGTCGCGGCCGGCCGTGGTCCGTGCACGGCCCGTGACCGCCATGCGCTGGGCGGCGGCCATCAGCCTGCTGGTCGGCGGTGGCGCGGCGGCCATGACCGCCCCGCGCTGGACGCGCCTCCTGCGAGGCGACGTGGCGGCTCCGGCGGTGGCCGCCACTGCTATGCCCGCGTCCACGTCCGACGCCGCGTTGCGCCTGTCGGCATCGGCCGCGGTCTCGGTCCTCCCCATCGATGGCGTGGCGACCGTCTCGCTCCTGAGTGGCGCCGTCGAGCGTGACGCGCGGGTGATCGTGCACGTGAGCGATCGACGCGACGTGCAGGTGACGGTCACCACCCCCACGAGCGCCGATCGCGTCCCGCGCTTCCTCACGGGCGACGGCCGGCTCGAGGTGCAGCTGGCGGGAACCGGCTCCGTGGTCGAGGTCGATTTTCCCTCGTCGCTGCGCGAGGCACGCGTGACGCACGATGGGCGCTCGGTCGTCACCGTGCGCGGCAGCGCCATCAGCCCGATCGATGCGGCGACGACCGGCGTCGCGCTCGCCCCTCGCCCGTAGCCGCCCCGGCACAGACGCCCCCCGGTTCACGCGCCCATGCGCTCCATCGTCCGGTGCTGACCCTCGCGGTCGCCCTCGCCCTCGCGACCGCGTCGCCCACACGCGACGCGTCGCCGCAGGCGCGAGCGACCGGTGCGGGTGACGCCCGGCGCGACACGCTCTCGCGCGTCGTTCATGCGCGCGACACGCTCTCGCGCGTCGTTCATGCGCGCGACACGCTTCCGCGCGTCGTCCTGGCAACGCGCGACGAGCGCACGGCGCGCCGCGACTCGGCGAATCGCCATCGTGCCACCGCCATGGGAGAAGTGCGCGGGCGAGTCATCGACGCAGGGGCCGACGTCCCGCTCGCCGCCGCCTCGCTCACCATCGAAGGGAATGGCGCCACGCGACTGGCCACCTCGGCGCTCGATGGCGCCTTCGCCTTCGCGGGAGTTTCGCCAGGGCGCTACACGCTCGTCGTGGTCCGTACCGCGTATCGCCCCACGCGCCTGGGCATCGTCGTCCCCGAAGGGTCGGCGCTCGTGCTCGATGTCCAGCTCACGCGACTGCCCGTGGCGCTGGCCCCGATGTTGGTGCAGGCCTCACGCGATGACGAGCCCGCGCTCGCCCCCGGCTTCGAGGCACCGGCCACTCGTTATGCAGACGGGGCGAGCTCGAGCCGCACCGCGACGCTCCTGGCCTCGCCCGGCGGGATGTCGAGCGCCCTGCTCGGTGTCCTCCCCAGCCGCCGCCCGACCGACCCCGGGGGCAATCGCGATGGACGCACGCTCTTCATCTGGGGGGCCAAGGACGCCGGCGCCCGCGTGACACTCGACGGCGTCCCGCTCGGTGCGCCGTTGCACCTGGGAGGGCTGCTCCCCGTGGTCGACGAGGACCTGATGGCGCCGGCCCGCATGTGGTCTGGTGGAGCGCCCGCGCGCTACGACGGCGGGACCGACTACGTGCTCGACCTCCGCACGCGCGCGGCCAATCGCGACTCGTTGCGGCTGTGGGGGACGTTCGACGTGCTGTCGGAACGCATCGGGGGAGAGCTCCCGCTCGGCGAGGGCGGGAGCCTGCTCGCCGGGGCGCGACGTGTGCACGATGGCTCGCTCGCGCGCCGCGCCGGCGCCGACCCCGACTACGGGTATGGCGATGGACTCGTGCGGTTGCAGCTGCGGCCCTCGGCGGGCCACGAACTCCGCGCGACGGCCTTCATCACCAACGAGGCGCTCGAACTCCCGCGTGACCAGGGGCGCGACGAGGCGCGGTGGGGCAATCGCGCCGGCGCGCTCGCGTGGGAGCGCACCCGGTCGTCGCACGGAACGTTGGTACGGGCCGGCCTCTCCGATGCCATCATAGACCTCCCGCTCCTGACCCTGCGCGACGGCCACCTGCGCGCCGACGCGCGGCGCCTTTCGCTGCTGGCCGAGCAACGATGGGGGGGAACGCGGGCGGTGACGGCGCTGGGGGCCGAGGCGGAGCGCTTCGACGTGCAGCGCGCCATCGACGGCGATTCGCTCGGCGGGTCGATCCCGGCGCCGCCGAAAGAAGGGCCGCCGTGCGGCGTCACCGCCGCGTGCAGCGTCGCCCCCAACGCGGCCCGCGTGACGGGGACCACGACCGCGCTGTACGTCGATCACCGGCGCCTCGTGGCCTCGTGGCTGCAGCTCGGCGTTGGACTCCGCGGCGTGATTGCGCCCGGGATGCGCGAGGGGTCACGTGCGCTCCTCCTGCCGCGCCTCGCGCTGGAGGCGACCCCCTCCAGCGGGAGCACGGTGCGGGTGGGCGTGGGGAGCTTCTCCCGGGCGGCCACGCTCTTCGACGAGGCGAACGGGGTGACCGTCCTCCAGTCCACGGGACTCGCCGCCGCCGGTGCCGACGGGGCGTGGATGTCGCAATCCACCGCGACGCAGTTCGAGGTGGGAGCGTCGCAACGCTGGACGCACGCACTGCTGGGCGTCGTGGCCTACTGGCAGCGCCCGCAGGTGACCGGCCTTGGGCAAAGTGCGCTTCGCCATCGCGGCGTGGATGCCACCTGGCAGTACGCGCGTGGCGTCACGTCGTTCACGGCGAGCTACTCGCGCGTGAACCGCGAGATTCGTTCGTGGGATGCTGACACGTCGGCCGAACTCCTGACGACGCGCCTCGAGCAGGTCGCCTCGCTCGGAGCCGCGACCCATGTGTGGAAGGTGCACGGATCGCTGTCGGCATCGTACGCACACGGCCTCTCGTTCGCGTCGGTCGTGCTCGAGCGTCCGAACCGGGCCAACACGAGTGGAACGCCGAGCGACCTAACGGGTGTCGGTGGGGCGTCGGCGCCGCCGACGATTCCCCCGCAGCGATCGTTCCTTCGGGTCGATGCTTCGATCAGCGGGCGCATCTGTGTGGCCGGCCCGTCGTGCCGGCTGGTGCTGGCGCCGTATGCCCGCGTCCTCAACGCGCTCGATCGCCGTGACGCGATCTTCTTCTATCGCGAGTCGCCGGCGCGCAACGCGAATCGACTGGGTTGGGTCCCGGCGCTGCTCTCGCTCGGCCTCCGCGTGGACGTGGCTCGCGATCGCTAGCGGGGCAAGGCGCCTAACGGCCAGCGCTCGTCTCGTGCGCGTCGAACGTGCCGCTCGTCACGGGACCACGATCACCGTTCGTTCGGCGGTCACTGGCAGGGAGTACGACGGGTTCGCGTCCTTGATGCGCCGTCCGTTCACCCGAATCACGCCCACCCCAGGCTTGGGGAAGACGGTCGTGAACGCGTGCACGAGCCGATCGGTCCAGATCATCGTGCAGACCTGCGCACCGGAATGGCGATCGAAGGCGGCAATGAAGGCCGAGTCGCCGCGCTGGGTGAGAGTCCCGCCATCGGACTGCCAGCAGCCGTTCTCGCCAATGGTATTGACCGTGATGGGGACCGACTGGCCCGCACGCACGGTGTCGCTTACCTCGATGACCTGCGCCGGCACGAGAAGGCGAATTTCATTGGCGCCAATGGGGGGAATCCACGTGGTGTTCCCGGTGTGGGTGCGCACGTTGAGTGACGCGGGAAGCGCGGCCGATGATTCGAGCTGCAGCGCGGCGAGGGTGCGCTGCGCGTCGAGCATCGGCGCGCTCGTCTCGGCGCCACCGCAGGCGGCCAAGGCGAGTAGTGAGCCGGCGAAAAGACTTGAGGCGAGCGAGGAGTCGCCGAACGGGCGTACGGGACGCATGGGCGTGAAGCGAAGGGGTGACGCGACGGAGCGTCTGTCTACAGGCGTCCGCGTAGCCTTCGTCGGACGCATGACTAGGACGCGCGTGGGGTCAGGGAGCTAGCAGACGGGAGCGCCCCGCGAATCCTGTCGATCGATTCCTCGTTGCCCGGTCCGGCGCACCGGTCAGTCGATGACTTCGAGCTTCACCCGCCCGGCGCCGGCATCGAGGATCACGACGGTCTTCTTGCCGCCGCCGGCCAGCGTGATACGTGCCGTGTCGAGGGCCGCGGCCCAACCGCGCGCGTCGCCCGGGCGATAGCTCGCGGTGTCGGTCCAGACGCGCACTTCCCACGCGCCCGGCGTGCTCTGGTAGTAGGTGTTGACCGCGTTGTAGTTGAACGGGAAGGCCCAACGAATCGGGGTCTGATAATCCGGCTGCGTGCGCCAGACCTGAACCTCGCCGGCCCTCGATGCGAGATGCAGCACGCGGAGCTTCGTGGCCCCGGACGGGACCACGGTGTTGGTGTCATCCAGCGACTGCAGGGCGAGCGTGCTGCTCCCGGCGCGGGTCGCGGCCACGGAGGAGAGTCGTCCCGAGCCCACGCGAACCGCGAGCGCTGCCGCTGTCCCGCCGGCGACGCGCACCTGCAAGATGCGATTGCCAGCGGCGGCCCCGACGCTCGCGAATTCGCCGGCGGCGAGCCCCGCGCGCGCGACCACACCGTCGATGACGACGTCCACTGGGGCATCGTAGCCGTTGATGACACGCACGCCGGTGCCGACCACATCGGGCGTCGCGGTAGGCGAGTCGGCGGCACAGCTGGCGACCAGGGTGAGCGTCGCGAGGGCGGCGAGTACGAAATGCGTGCGCATGGGACCTCCGGCGGGTGCGGCCTTCACGCAGTCTCGGGGCGGCACCGGCGCTCGGCAAGGGTGATGTGACAAGCCGTTCCGCGGGAGACGCCTTCACCTCTCGCCACCCACCGCGCGTCGGCGTGGGCGGTTACGGCGGCGCGTAGACGACCGGGAGCAGGAGACGCGGCTTGGCGTCGCCCAGTCGTCCCGCGTGCGCGCGGAGTTCGGAGACGGCGGCATCGTGCGCCACGACGGCGACACGCAGAGGTTCGAGCTGTCCGAGCCGCCGCGCGAGGGCGTAGTGCGGATTGGCGTGCAGGGCCTCTTCGAGTCGGGCACGAACGCCGTCGATGTCGCCGACATCGACCTCGTCCGAGATCAGCAGTTCATAGCCGGCACGCCCCCGTTCGGTCCATGCTCGCAGCGCGGCGTATGCCGGCGGCGCGTCCCCACGCCACGCCGCGCGAAGCGCCTCTGCCACGACGGGTTCACTCAATTTCTCGCCCCGCAGGTCGCTCACCCGCCCCGTGCGTCCCAGGAAGCGCAGTGTCGGCGCAGTCCTGAGTTGACCGGTGCACTCGACCATGTCGCTCAGGCGATAGCGCCACAACCCGCCACCGTTCGTGATCACAACCTCGTAGTGCCCGCCGCGTTCCAGCTGGTGCGCCAGGCGCGCCTCGCCGCGTTCGTCGAGGAACTCGAAGAAGTGCGAGGTGACCGCCAGCACGTGCGTCGCGTGCAGGGGGATCGTGACCACCCCCTCCGTGGCCAGCAGCCCCTTGGGTTGCACGAGCACGTGCGGCAGGCGTTGCACGAGTGCGCGCCACCCGGCTTCGGCGGCCTGTTCGCCCCAGCAGCTCACGAGCTGCAACTCCGGCCACCACGCCGTCCACTCCTCGGCCCCGATGCGCCGCAGCTCCGCGCTGCGGGCCGCGTCCGGAGCCACGCGCCATCCATCGCGCGCGACGGATGGGATGGCGTCGATCCACGGGCATTCGCCGCTCGCGATGGCGTCGAGCAGGGCGGGCCACGCGCACGCGGCGCCTTCGACGAGGAGGGTGAGGAACGAGGGATGCCAGATCGAGACCAGGCGCAGGTCGCGCCGCCGCAGGAGGGCGAGGGCGGTGAGCGCCCAGAATGCCTGCGAGTCCCGCACGTGGCGGAGCGCCGAGGGGGCGGCCAGTGCCTGCCGCACGAGCCAGGCGGCGCCACTGCCGAGGTAGTCGGCGTCGTCGGCAAATCCCACCGGAATTGCATCTGGCGGACGTCCCGCAGCGTCCACCGCCTCGGGCTCCGCGAGCGGCGACACCGACCAGTAGGCGGGACCACCCACGAGCGCCGGGCGCTGCCGCGCCAGGTCGTTCATCCAGCGGTTCACCGCGGCATTGAAGCCGGCCTGCAGCGACGCGGTGAACGGGATGAGCTTGCGCGCGCCGCTCGACCCGCTGGTGGGGGCCAGGTGCGTGACGCGCCCTACCGCGAGCACGTCGCGGGCGCCGCGCCGCACGCGGTCGATAGCGGGGGCCACGTCGTCGTAGCAGGAGAGCGGGACGCGGCGCGCGAAGTCGGCAGGAGAATGGAGCGCCCCAAAGTCGTGCGCCTGTCCGAACTCGCTGGCCGAATGGCGCTGCAGCTGCGCGAGCAGCCATCGGCGTTGCGCTGCGCCCGTGTCGCCTAACGCCCGCTCGAAGCGCCGAGTGGCGCCGAGTCCGGTGGCGAGCCAGAGCGCATTGGCGACCGCGGCGCCGAGGCTCACGGTGGCGGGGACGAATTGGTGGCCGGGCGCGCCGTGCGGACCATGCGCGCGCCGGCTGCGGTCAGGTTGTCATCGTGCAACTCGGTGAGGCAGACGAGTTCATCGCCGGCGGCGTGCGCGGCGTTGCGCGCCAGGAAGAAGCGCACGTGGGGATCCTCCTCGCGACCGTCGGGGACGGCGGCCAGCGTCCCGCGCAGCCGCTGCGGCTGCGCGAAGCGCACGACGCCGGCGCGCGCGTCATACGCGGCGCCGAACCGCTCGCGCGCCAACTCGTCGAGCATCTCCTGCACCGCGCGGGGGGGCTCGGCGTCGTACCGGGGCCAGAACGCGCGCCAGAAGACGGGGAGAAAGCGATACGTGCGAAAGCCGGACGAGAGGAGGAGCCAGTACCACGGTTCACCGGGGCGCGTCGCCTGCAGGGCGCGCACGAGGGCGATCCATCCGCGGGCGAGCAGGGGCGATCCCCAGGCTTCGGGGGCCATGATCGTGTCGCCGGAATAGATCACGTTGATCTCGCGTCCCGCCGGCCGCGCCCGATACAGCTGCAACGTGGTGAATCCCACCAGGCGCCCCTCACGCCGGATGCGCAGCACCCAGTCCTTCTCGTCGAGGTCATGATCGAACTGCGCGGGCGAGACTCCCTCGAAGTGCCGGTCGAGGAGAGAGTACAGCTCGGTGCGCTCGCCGGCGGTGAGGGCCGACCGCGGTGTCGACACGACGTCGTCTCCCGCCACCTGCAACGTGAGAAGCTCGGGTGACGTGGATGATGTCACAGCAGCCCCACCTCCGGGCGCACCAGACGCGCGTCCCACGTGGCGTGCCGTGCCGGTGTCCCCAACGCCACGTCGTAGAGCGTTGTGTGATACTCGCGCGCGTGGAGGAGCTCGCGGAGGGTCGGGAGGTCGGGGGCGCGTGCGTCGCGTGCGACGGAGAGCCAATCGAGTCCGCGCCGGACGCCCTGACGCTGCAGCGCCGGCCAGAGCACCGCCCAGTCGCTGGGTTGTACGACCACCGCGCCCAGCAGCGCCCCCTGTGCGAGCACGCTCCCCGGCGGCGGGAGTGGCGCCCGCGCGCTGAGCTGCATCGCCACGTTGGCCAGGGGCCGCGCCAGCTGCAACGCTCGGTCGTAGCCGTCGATCACGACTTGGCGAAACGGGCGCTGGTCCCAGATGGCGCCGCAGCCCACGATGTCGCCGCCGCGCCGGATCAGCACGAAGTCCTCGAGCCCGACACCGTGCGCAGCCAGCGCCTGCAACCGCGCCGCGCGCCACGACAGCGCGAGGTGCACCCCTTGGGCCTGCCGATCGAGGAAGGCGAGGAGCTCCTCCTGTTCCCCGGGCGTGCACGCATTGCCGGCCTCGCTGGTGGTGGTCCGCGCTGCGCGACGGAGCGGCGCCACCAGCGTGACCAGCGAGGCCATCGGGCGATACGCGGGGAGCCCCATGCGCCCGCCGTGCTCCAGCACGCGGCGCGCCCGGTCGTTGTCGCTCGTGATGCTGGTGAAGAAAGCCTCGACCTTCTCGCTGGCTACCGCGTGGGCCAGCGCCGTGTAGCCGGCGCGCAGGAGTCGCACGGCGCGCGACGTGCCGGGAACCACGCGCAACTCGCCCAGGTAGCCGATGCGTTGCACCTGGCCGTTTCGGTGGAGCGGGAGGATGCTGCACCGTCCCACGCCGACGAGCGCGCCATCGCGACGAGCGACCACCGTATGGTCGTGCCCCCCGGCCAGCCCCTCGCCAGCGGCGTAGCGCGGCTCCCGCGTGAAGGCGACGCGCACCGCCCCGGGGACGACCGACCCGCGCAGCAGGGCCCGCAGCGCCGCATCGTCCTCGGGGGCGAAGGGGGTCACCCCCTCCGCCCGTGGGTCACGGTCGCCGGTCAGCTCGCCGGCAGCAGCGCGCCCTGCCACGCCATGTCCCCCAGCGGATAGTGGTCGCGCAGGCTCACGTCGGCACGATGCATCGAGTTGATGAGATAGAAGTTGCGCCACATGAAGCCATTGCCGCGGTTCACCGCGTCGAGGCTGCGGCGCAGGATGCTCGGCCACCCGTAGAACGTGCGCCGCGCCGCCAGGCACGAGCGCTGCAACTCGTCAGGCGCCATCCCCTTCGGCGTGAAGGGAATGCGGTTGTAGCTGTATCGCTCGTCCAGCCACCAGGCGTCGTACAACAGGCGCCCCTCGCGCTCGAGTCGCTGGTATAGCGGCGTCCCCGGGAACGGCGTCAGGTGATTGAACGCGGCGATGTAGAAGGCATGGTCCTGCGCGAAGGCGACCGTGGGAGCGAAGCTCTCCGGCGTGTCGCCGTCGTAGCCGAAGATGAAGGTCCCGTACACGCGGATCTTGTGGCGCCGCAGGTTGGCCAGCGCCTGCTCGAAGCCCCCCTTGGCCTGGTTGAAGCGCTTGTTCATCGACTCGAGGTTGGCCGGGTTCAGGCTCTCGAAGCCGATGAGCACCCCCTGGCACCCGCTGCGCACCAGCAACTCCAGGAACTCCTCGTCGTGCGCGGCGTTGATGCTCGCCTGGCTCACCCAGCGCACGCCTAACGGGATCAGGGCGCGGAAGAACTCCTTGGCCTGCCGCAGGTTGGACGTGATGTTGTCGTCGACGAAGAAGAAGAGCTTCTTCTCGTCCTTGAGCGCCCGGATCTCGTCGAGGATCTGGTCGATGGGGCGGCGCGTCTGCGTGGCGTCGAAGACGGTCTGCACCGCGCAGAACTCGCAGGAGAAGTGGCACCCGCGCCCGGCCTCCACCAGCCCGATTGGGAGATAGCGCTTGCCGCGGAAGATCGACCGATCGGGGCGCATGCCGACGAGCGAGGACCGCCCGCTTGCCCGATAGAACTTCTGCAGGCGACCGTGCCGCGCATCGTCCACCACCGTCGGCCACAACTGCTCCGCCTCGCCCACCACCACCGACTCGGCGTACCGGGCGACCTCGTCGGGGCAGAGCGAGGCGTGAAAGCCCCCCATCACCACCGGGACTTTCCGCCGCCGGTACTCGCTGGCGATCTGGTAGGCGCGCCGCGCGGTGTAGGTCTCCACGCTGATGGCTACCAGGTCGGTCGCCTCGTCGAACGGGATGACCTCCATGCGATCATCGTAGAAGCGCACCTCGACGTCGCGCGGCGTGAGCCCGGCGAGCGTCGCGGCCGGGAGCGGCTCCATCTGCCAGGTGCGGATGTACTTCTGTCCCGGAATGCGCCCCACGCACGGATGGATGATCGTGATGCGCATCCGTTTCACGAGGCCACCGGCACCGACGGTTCCTCGTCCGGCGCAGGCAAACGAACCCCTGCCGGCGCACGCCCGATGATCCAGTCGCAATTGTAGAAGCGCGATAGGTTGTTGGCGTAGAAACGGTAGCCGAGGTTGGTGCCGATGCGCACCGGCCACGGGGCGGGGGAGTGGCGCAGGCGGCGCCAGATGGAGGAATAGCTGTAGGCGTGCTTCCACGCCGCTTCGATCCCCAGCTGCAACTCCTGCACGCTCATGTGCTTTGGCTGGAAGACGACGTGCTGTGCGTCGTACAGCTCCCAGTTCTTCGTGAGGATCCGCCCCTCCGCGTCGAGGCGATTGTACAGCGGCGTGTTGGGAAACGGGGTGACGACCGCGAAGCGCGGCAGGTCGATCCGGGCCTGGACCGCGAATTCTGCCGTCTTGAGGAAGACGTCGGGGTGATCCTCGTCGAGCCCGAAGACAAAGCACCCTTGCAGCGCGATGCCGTGCGCGTGCAGCCGCTCCACCACGCGCGCGTAGTGCTCGGGCGAGTTGAACCCCTTCCGGTTGCCCTTGAGGTTGGCGGTGGAGAGCGACTCCAGCCCCATCAGGAGCCCGGCGCACCCGCTGCGCTGGGCCAGCGCCAGCAGCTCGTCGTCGTCGGCAAGGAGCACGGTCGACAGCCCGTACCATTGCAGCCGCAACGGGATGAGGGCGGTGAAGAGCTCCACCGCGTAGCGGCGATCGGCAATGATGTTGAGGTCGACGAAGATGAGCTTGCGCGCCCCATGCTGCCGGATGTCGGCGACGACTTCGTGCACCGGCTTCTGGTACGGCTTGCGCCCCCAGGCGGTGGGCACGACGCAGAACTCGCACGGATGCACGCATCCGCGCGTGGCCTCGAAGACGTTGTTGGTGAGGAAGTGCTGGCTCGGCAGCAGGTCGCGCCGCGGAAACGGGCGCCCGCCGATCTCGAGAGCCGGCGCCTGCGTGTAGCGCGGTGCGAGGACTCCATCGCGCACGTCGCGCAGCAGTTGCGGCCACGACTCCTCGGCGTAGCCCACGACCACTGCGTCGGCGTGCGGTTGCGCGTCGTCAGGAATGAGCGTGACGTGCGGCCCGCCGAGCACCACGGTGATGCCGCGCGCACGGAAATGATCGGCCAGCTCGTACGCGCGCACCGCGGTCCCGGTGATGACCGTGATCCCGACGATGTCGACGTCAAGATCGAGCGGGACGTCCGAGATCCCTTCGTCGAAGAGCACGACCGTGTGCGCCACGTCGCGCGGGATGAGCGCCGCCAGCGTCGTCAGCGTCAACGGCTGGTAGCGCAGCGACTTCTTCCAGATCCCCCCGCGATGGCGATACAGCGGCCCCTTGGGAGAGATGAGCGCGATGCGCAGCGGTCGCGCGGCGGTGGTCGGTCCGGCCTCGGCGTTCATCGTCACCCTCCGCTGCGTGGGATCATGCCGATACTAGCGGTCGGCCGGATGGGAGCAAGGTTCGCGCGTCACAAACCACCGGGCACGGGGAGCGCAGGCCGACGATGAACGGGAAACAGAGGTCGAGCACGCCCTGTCGTGCGCCGGTCGCAGGACGCATCGTATGCGGGTCACCCTCCCTCGTCCCGTGCGCGCGAGGAGTCGAACATGGTCCCGCCGATCGCCAGCCCCGGCAAGGTCCTGATCGTCACCGGCGGCTACCTGTCGGGGGGCGAGGACAGCGTCGTGCACGCCGTGTGGAAGCAGTTGCTGCAGTCGCGACATGCGGAGCAATCGTGGCTCGAGGCCAAGGTCAAGGCGACGCTGGCCGAACCGATCGTGAAGGGACGGTGGCACGCGATGCGCGCGCGACGGCGCCTGTCGCCCGCGCTTCGCACGCTCCTCGCCGCGCGCGACAACTACGCCACCCCCGAGCTGACCGAGGTGGTCCTCGCCACCGCGCTCGCGAAGGAAGGGATCGACTTCGAGCTCCTGACCTTCGATGACCTGCTGCGCGGCGTGAACGACAGCGAGGCCAAGTTGCGTGCCTGCAGCGTGGTGTTTGCCTCGGCGACCTTCCTGCGCGACCTCAGCGAACTCGACCCGTTGGTCGTGCGACTCAAGCGCCCGTGGAACCGCATCGTCGTCGGTGGGGCGCTGGCGGGCACGCTGCACGCGCACTGGGAGGGATCGCCGCTGGTCGACATCCTGGCAGTCGGCTACGGCGAGCTGCTCGTTCCGGTCCTCGCGCACTGGATGCGGTCCGGCTTCACCGTGCTCGAGCCGCCTCTGCGTGGCCGGATCATCGACAAGCAGCATACTCGATTCCTCTTCAGCGGCACGCCGGCTGCGCTCTCCCTCGATGCGCTCGACCGTCCCGACTGGGGGCTCGTCGCCGCCCGCCGCGGGAGGCACTATCGCATGATCCACTACGAGAGCGTACGCGGCTGTCCGTATCGCTGCGCCTTCTGCAACTACCCGTACCTCTTCGACGACTCGAAGTTTCGCACGCGCTCGGCCGAGCGCATGGCCGACGACTGGGAGCACTACGCGACGACGCTGGGCGTCGAGTACATCACCTGCCTCGACTCGCTCTTCACGATGCCGCGCGCGCGCCTGATGGCGTTCTGCCATGCCCTCGTGCGACGCAAGCTCGGCATCAAGTGGATCTGCTACGCGCGCGCCGATGACCTGTGCGACGACGAGGTGGTCCTGCTCATGCGCGAGGCCGGGTGCATCCAGGTGCAAGTGGGGATCGAGTCCGGCGATCAGGGGCAGCTCGATCGCATGCAGAAGCGCACGACGGTGCGCGAGAATGCGCGTGCGCTCGAGGCCTGCCGCCGAGCGGGGCTCACGACCGTGGTCTCACTCATCGTCGGCTTCCCCGGCGAGACGCGCGCAACGCTGCAGCGTACCTGCGACATGCTGGCGGCGTCTCCCCCCGACTTTCACTTCCTCGCCACCTTCTCCACGCGCGTGGCCACGGTGCCGATCCTCCAGCCCGAGCACGCGGAGCGCCACGACCTGGTGACCGATGCCAATCCGCGCACCGTGAGCCCCTATTGGCGTCATGCGACGATGTCGTGCGCCGACGTCGGCAACCACGTGCGATGGATGGCGAACGAACTCGTGGCGCGCCGCGTTTCCCTCGACGCCACCATGTTCTATCACGGGATCCTGCACTACGATCCGTCGATGCGCGACGAGATGCTCACCTTCCAGTGCGACGCCCTGGGGCGCGCCCCGCTCGTGACGCGGGCCTTCGACCGCCTCAACGACTGGATCGACCGCCGACTGCGCGCCGACGTGGCGCGCGTCCTTCCTCCGGGCGCGCCGGTGTCGGCCGCGCCGGTGTCGGCCGCGCTGGGCACGGTGTGACGTGAGCGACCGCCCGCCGCACTTCCCGCTCGTCCCGCACGGGTGGTACTACGTCGCCCCGGTCGAGAAGATGCGACGCCCCGTCGAGCTCCGCCTTGGGGATCGGGAGTACGTCGCCTTTGCCACGGGCCGTCAGGTGCACGTCCTGGATGGGCGCTGCTCGCACTTCGGGGCGCACCTCGCACGGGGCACTGTGGTCGGCGACTGCCTCGAGTGCCCGTTGCACGGGTGGCGCTTTCGTGGTGACGGGACATGCGAGCAGACCCCATCGGGCGAGGATCCGCCGGCGGCTGCGGCGGTGCGGTCGTATCCGATCGCCATGCTCGGCGGGCACCTCTTCTTCCATACCGACAGCGGCCATCGCGCCCCCGCCCCCTTCTTCGCCGACGTCGCTCCCGACGACCTCATCTCGGCACCGCCCTTCTCATTCGACGTGGCGATGCCGTGGTGGATGGTGAGCACCAACGGCTTCGACACGCAGCACTTTCTCACCGCGCACGATCGGCGACTGGCCGGGCCACCGGAGGTCCTGCGCGACGACGCCGTGTTCGAGGCACGCGCCGCGTTCGACGTCGTGGGGGGCGAGTGGCGCGACCGCGTCACCCGCCTCGTCTCGGGGCCGCGCACGGAGATGACCGTGCGCAACGCCGGCGGTGCGCTCATCCTCGTGACGTCGCGCTTCCGGCGCACGGTGACGTACGGCCTGGTGAGCATCCATCCGCGCTCTCGCACGCAGTCGCATGTTCGCACGATCGTCTGGAAGCGCCCGCGCGCCGGCCCCGCGCGCGCCTTCGATGCCGTGGATGTGCTCCTGCGCGCGTCGTTCATCCGTGCCTTCATTCAACCCGATATCGTGGCCGGCGAAGGGATCCAGTTCGACCCGCGCCGCACCATCGCGGCCGACGCGGTGGTGACGCGATACCTCGCGTGGCTCGCCGAGCACTCGGTCGCGGCTCATGCCGACGAGCCCCTGTCCGGTGCCCGACGAGGCGCACATCTTGGAGACGCATTGCCCGAGTCGGCTGGCGATCACTAGCCGCCGCCGCACCACCCGGCCGGCGGAGCACAGCGTGAGCTGGCCGTCCCCCCACGGGAGCGACGACGACTCCGGGCGTCGTCATCCCACCCTCTTCACCGTAGGCGCCCTCGAGGTGTCCATGCATCCACCACTCGTTATGCGCGTGCTCGCACTGGCGGCGTTCCTCGGAACGTTGGCGCCAGCCTCCCTCGCGGCGCAGTCCCAGCTCGGGAGTATCACTGGCCGCGTGACCGACGCGGCGACCGGGCAACCCATCGCCGCCGCCCAACTCGCCGTCGTCGGGAGCAACGTCGGGACGCAGACCAGTACTGAGGGGCAGTACACCCTGCGCGGCGTCGCCCCCGGCACCGTCCAGGTCCGCGTCCTGCGGCTCGGCTTCGGCGAGCAGCGGCAGTCGGCGACCGTGGTGTCGGGACAGGCCACCACGCTCAACTTCCAGCTCAACGCCCTCGCGGTGACGCTGAACCCCGTCGTGACCACCGCCACCGGGCAGCAGCGCCGCGTCGAGGTCGGGAACGCGATCGCGCAGGTCGATGCCTCGCAGCTCGTCGAGTCCAAGCCCGTGTCGGGGATGGCGGACCTCCTCACCTCGCGCGCGGCTGGTGTCCTTGTGACCCCAGGGACGCAGACCGGGGCGGGGACGCGCATCCGCATTCGCGGAACCAGCTCGCTCTCTCTGACCAACAACCCGATCGTCGTGATCGACGGCGTGCGCGTGGAGGCGTCGACCGGTTCGTCATCGGTGAGCGTCGGCGGCACGCAAACGTCGCGCTTCGACGACCTCAATCCCGAGGAGTTCGAGTCGATCGAAGTGGTGCGTGGTCCGTCGGCCGCGACCCTCTACGGCACCGACGCCGCCAACGGCGTCATCGTGATCACGACCAAGAAGGGGACCGCCGGCCGCCCGCAGTGGTCGTTCTACTCGGAGCAGACCGGGATCACCGACCGCAACGACTATCCCACCGCCTGGTGGGGATGGCGCACCGGGCCGACCGCGGCAACGACGTCGACGCCGTCCAACACGGTGCAGTGCTTCCTGTCGCAGGTGGTGGCGGGGCAGTGCGTGCAGGACAGCGTCACCAGCTACAACCTGCACGACGACAAGGAGTCCACACCCTACGGGACCGGCTATCGGCGCCAGTACGGGGCGCAGCTGCGCGGCGGCTCGGATGTCTCGCGCTACTTCCTGCACGGCGAGTACGAAAACGAGGACGGCGTCACCAAGGTCCCCGACTTCGAGAAGCGATGGCTGGCGCGCAACAACCGGTCGCTCAGCAGCCGCCAGGAGAATCCCGGCATGCGCGGGCGCGTGACCGGGCGCAGCAACATCAACATCACGTTGCCGCGCAACGCGGAAATGCAGGTCAACGCCGGCTTCACGTCGCAGGACATCTACCTGCCGCGCAGCGATGACTCCGGCACGCCGGGCATTGCCGCCAACACCTTCGGTGGCCCCGGCTTCAAGTACAACCTCAACCCGCAGGGTGACACGCTCTTCGGGTGGCGCCAGTTCACGCCGCGCGACATCTACCAGACCGAAACGACGCAGTCCATCGAGCGCTTCATCGGCTCGGTCAACGGCAACTGGCGGGCGGCCGACTGGCTGACGGCGCGCGCGAACTTCGGCCTCGACTACACCAACCGCCTCGATTCGCAGCTCTGCCGCTTCGACAACTGCACCAACACCGGGCAGGACCGCCTGGGCTTCAAGACCGACAACCGCACCAACTTCTTCGTCTACACCGTCGACGCCGGCGTGACCGGCACGCGTCGCCTGTCGGAAACGCTCGAGTCCAAGACGACGGCGGGCTTCCAGTTCTACCGCAACATCTTCAACCGCAACGGCGCCACCGGGACGCAGCTTCCGCCGGGGGCCACCACGGTCACCGCCGGCTCGGTCGCCGCCGCCGATGAAACGACCGCCGAAAGCCGCACGCTCGGCGCCTTCGTGGAGCAGGCCGTCTCGTTCCGCGACAAGCTCTTCGTCACCGGCGCGGTGCGCTCCGATCGCAACAGCGCCTTCGGCGCCGACTTCAAGACGGTCTTCTATCCCAAGCTCTCCGCCTCGTGGCTCATCAGCGAGGAAGGGTTCTTCCCCAAGGCCAACTGGATCAACCAGCTGCGCGTGCGATCGGCGTACGGCGCCTCGGGGGTCCAGCCCGGCACCATCGACGCCGTGCAGTTCTTCTCGTCGTCGGTCTACCGCGGTGAGAGCGGCGATCAGCCGGCACTGGTGTACACCGCCCTCGGCAACCGCCAGCTCAAGCCGGAGCGTTCCACCGAACTCGAGATGGGCTTCGACGGCACCTTCTTCGATTCGCGCCTGACGACGGAGCTCACGTACTACCGCAAGTCGTCCAAGGACGCGCTCATCTCGCGCATCCTCCCCCCCTCGATCGGGACGGGCGCCACGGCGCGCCTCGAGAACCTGGGCGAGGTGCAGAACACGGGGTGGGAAGCGCTCATCAACGCGCAGATCCTGCGCCGCGACGCGTTAGGCTGGGACGTCTCCATCAACGCCTCCACCAACGACAACGAACTCGTGAGCCTGGGCGGCGTCCCGCCGATCGTGGGCGCCACGCAGCAGCAGAAGGAAGGCTACCCGCTGTATGGCTGGTGGTCGCGCCGTCTCAAGAGCTACGCGGACAAGAACGGCGATGGGATCATTCGCTACAGCGCCGACCCCAACCTCACTGAGATCACCGTCTCCGACACGGCCGAGTTCCATGGGTATCCGCTGCCGCGCTACGAGTTCGCGCTGACCAACAGCATCGAACTCTTCAAGCGCGCGCTGCGCCTCTCGGCGATGATCGACTACAAGGGCGGCAACCTCGTGTACAACAACTCGGAGCGCATCCGTTGCGCCTCGCGTTTCAACTGTGAGGGGCTCATCAACCCCAAGGCGCCGTTGTTCGAACAGGCACGCACCGTCATGGTGCGCGAGCACCCGAGCCGTTCGGTCGCCGGCTTCTTCGAGGACGGGGACTTCATCCGCTTCCGTGAGATCTCGGCGGTGTGGAACGTCCCGCGCGACTGGACCACGCGCTTGACCCGTGGCCGCTCGCTCTCGGTGACGGCGGCGGTGCGCAACCTCGGCCTCCTCTGGACCAACTACCTCGGCGTCGACCCCGAGGCCTTTGGCACCACCGGTGATGCGCCGTCGTCGTTCCAGGCCTTTGGCCCGCCGACCTTCTTCGCCTTCCGCGTCAACCTTGCCTACTAGGGTGATCGATATCATGCGAGCATATACGACCTTCATCCCCGCGGGCGCCCGGCTGCAGGCCGCGGCGCGCCGCACCGCCGGCGCGGCCGGACTCGCGGCGCTGTCGCTCATCGCGTCGTGCACCACCGCCACCGAGGTCCTCGAAGTGAAGGACCCCGACATCGTGAACCCCTCCGACGTGCAGTCGGTGGCCGGCGCGAATGCGGTGCGCCTGGGCGCCCTGGCGCGCCTCAACGCCGCCACCAGCGGCGACGAGTCGCTCCTCCTCCTCGGCGGCCTCCTCACCGACGAGTGGATCAATGGCGACTCTTTCATCGCGCGGCAGGAGATCGACCAGCGCACGATCACGCGCGAGAACACCTTCCTCACCGCCGCCAATCGCGTGCTGCATCGTGCGCGCCTCTCGGCCGAGCAGGCGGTCGAACTCCTCAAGACCTACAATGCGACAGCGCCCGGGTGGCAGCCGGCGGAGATGTACTTCGTGCAGGCGTACACGATCAACCTCATGGCCGAGCACTACTGCAGCGGGTTGATCTTCAGCTCGATCGTGAACGGCGTCGAACAGTACGG
>ERZ795044.606-NODE-606-length-33604-cov-10.748875_pt1 | contig 33604 bp, 32 predicted proteins | sample MGYA00375128_ERZ795044 | MGnify/ENA primary metagenome ERZ795044 (study PRJEB30173, sample SAMN05720213) | anaerobic digester metagenome | isolation source: active sludge of municipal wastewater-treating anaerobic digesters | place: USA | collected 2014-12-22 ...
AGGCACAGCTCGGACACCTGCAGCGGGCTCTTGCCGAGCGGGCGGTAGCGCATGGGAGATCCTGATCGTGTGGCGAATGGAGGCGGCAGCATAGCCGCAGCGCCGCCCGCGGCCGCGCCTACGCGCTGGCGCCGCCCGTCCAGCCCAGGCGCGACGAGATGCTGCGCGCCACCTCCACCACCGCCGGCGCGAACTGCTTGGCGACGCGCGACTTGAGGCGGTCGACGGGGCCCGAGATGCCGATCGCCGCGATCACGCTGCCGCGGCCGTCGCGGATCGGCGCGGCGACACCGCACACACCCTCACGCCACTCCCCGCGATTGATGGCGTAGCCGGCCTCCCGCACGCGCTTGAGTTCGGCGCGCAGCTCGGCGGGTTCGGTGATGGTGTTCGCGGTGTGGCCGCGCAGCTCGCGCGCCACTGCGTCGACCACAGCCGGGCTGGCGTGAGCGAGCAGCGCCTTGCCGGTGGCCACGCAGTAGGCGGGCGCCCGGCCGCCCACCTTGGAGTAGGCCCGCACAGGCTGCGGGCTGTCGACCTTGTCGATGTAGACCACCTCGCCGTGGTCGAGGATGGACAGGTGCACCGTCTCGCCGGTCAGCGCGACCAGCCGTTCCATCGGCTCGAAGGCCACGCGCTTCACGTCGAGCTTGTCGAGCACCTCCACGCCGAGCTCCCAGAGCTTGAGCGTGACCTCGTAGCGGCCCGTGGCCCCGACGTTCTGGACATAACCCTGTTCATTCAGCGTCTGCAGCAGCCGGTGCACGTTGCTCTTCGTGAGCTGCAGCTGCCGCGCGAGTTCGCTGACCCCGCAGGGTTCACCGGCGCGCGCCAGCGCCTCCAGCAGCGCCAGGCCGTTGACGAAGGTCGTGTTCATCGGCGAGCCCGCCGGTGTGGCGGTGGCGTCGGCGAGGGTGGTCGAGGCGGTCATGGCGAGGCTCCGTGTATGGCGGCTCCCGGGCATCGGTGGGCAGCGCGAACGCTACGGGTAAGCACCCGCCTGCCACACGTTGACAGGGGCAAGCGCCGGCGCCTAAAGTTCGTACCAGGGAATGATACAGCGTATCAATATATAGAACAAGCGAAATCTGCGATCAGGCGCAACAGGAGACAAGCGTGGCAGGGACCTTGATCAGGAACATGTGGTACGTCGCCGGATGGAGCGAGGAATTCGCGGCCGGCAAGCTGGTCGGGCAGACCATCGTCGGCCTGCCGGTCGTGTTGTGGCGAGTCGAGGGCGGCAGCGATGCCGGGCAGGTGGTGGCGCTGGAGGGCCGCTGCTGCCACAAGCGCATGCCGCTCGCCTCGGGCAAGTTGCTCGCCGACGGCACGCTGGAATGCGCGTACCACGGCCTGTGTTTCAACAGCACCGGCCAGTGCGTGAAGATCCCGTCGCAGCCCGGCAACCCGATCCCCAAGCGCGCCAAGGTGCGACCCTATCCGGTGATCGAGCAGGATGGCCTGGTCTGGGTGTGGATGGGCGATGCGGAAGCGGCCGCCAGGCCGCCGCGCGTGCCCGAGATGAAGAGCGCCGACTGGGAGTGCATTCACCAGCCCAACAACGTGGTGGCCGCGAACTACCTGCTGCTGATCGAGAACCTGCTCGACATCAGCCACTTCTATCCGCTGCACGACGGCAACATCGGCGACGCGGCGCACAGCGAGATTCCGGTGGAGTTCGACTTCGCCTCGATCGACGGCAACCGCTCGATCAAGTGCATCCGCCAGGCCAAGAGCTACCACCACCCGCCCTACCTGGCCGACTTCTTCGGCTACGAACTGGTCGACCGCTATCACACGCATGCGATGGTGTCGCCGGGCATCGTGCGGGTGGACCTGCGCTGCGCGCCGCCGGGGCAGCTCGGCACCGACGCCGAGCGCGGCTACATCCTCACCCACATGATCACGCCCATCGACGAGAAGCACCACAACTGGCGCATCGGCGTGACCTGCCGGGCCGACCACCGATGGCCGGCCGATCCGAACATCTCCACCGCGCGCCGCGTGGCCACGCAGTTCCCCGGCGTCGTGGCCGAGGACCTGTGGGCCCTGGTCGAGCAGCAGTCGATGTTCGACCTCGGCGACGAGCGCTACCCCGGCGAGATGCACCTGCGCTCCGACACCGCGCTGCTCAAGGCGCGCGAGATCGTGCGAGAGCTGGTGGCGGCCGAGACGGCTCAGCCAGCGACGGCCTGAGCATGGCCGAGATCGACACCGCACCTGCCGTCTGGCTCTGCGTGATCTGCGGCTTCGTCTACGACGAGGCCCTGGGCCTGCCCGAAGACGGCATCGCGCCCGGCACACGCTGGGCCGACGTGCCCGACGACTGGGGCTGCCCCGAATGCGGGGCCGCCAAGGCCGAGTTCGAGATGGTTCGCATCGAGGGTGCCTGAGAGCGCCCGTCGCCTGGAGACATTGCCCCCTGCCGCGGACCGACCATCCCCGCGGCAGGGGACCCTTCTAAAACAATGGAGACACCCGACATGAACGGAAACCACGACCAGGGCTCGCGCCGGCAGCGGCGCGATCTGATGAAGTTCGCGGCCTTGAACGCCGGACTGCTTGCCTTGCCGGGCGGCCTTCGCGAAGCGATGGCGCAGGCGACGGTGGGACCCTTCCCGGACGGCGTGAAGGGCGACACTGCGTTCGTCGGCGTGTCGGTGCCGCTGACGGGCCCGTTCTCTGCCGAGGGCAAGGACCAGCAACTCGGTTTCGAACTCGCCTTCGAGCACCTGAATTCCGGCAAGTGGGTCGGGCTGATCCCCGAGCTCAAGGCCAAGGGGGTGCTGGGCAAGCGCATCGAGTTCGGCGTGGCCGACACCGAGGCCAAACCCGAACCGGCCATCCAGGCGCAGACGCGCTTCCTGCGCAACAACAAGGCCATCCTGATGACCGGCTGCTACAGCAGCGCGGTGACGGTGGCGCTGGGCAAGCTGGCAACGCGCGAGAAGGTGCTCTACATGGCCGGCCCGGCCGGCTCTGACGACGTGACAGGCAAGGACTGCCAGCGCTTCAGCTTCAGGTCTCAGCCGAGCACCTACATGGCGGCCAAGGCGCTTGCACCGGTGCTCGCCGAGAAGCTCGGCAAGGGCCGCAAGGTCGCCTACCTGGTGCCCGACTACACCTTCGGGCACACCCAGTTCAACGCCATGGTGCGCTTCACCGAAAGCATGGGCTGGACGGTCGCCACCAAGCAGGTCTGCCCCATCGGCACAGCCGACTACAGCACCTATCTGCTGAACATCGCCAACAGCGGCGCCGACGTGTTCGTCAACTGCACGGTGGGCAACGATTGCTCGCTCTCGGTGAAGCAGGCGCGCACCTTCGGCGTGCTGAAGAACACCGCGCTGGTGGTGCCCACGCTGCAGCCCTTCCTCGCGCAGCAGCTCGGCGCCGAGGTCACGCAGGGCCTGTGGGGCGCGATGGACTTCTGGTGGACCATGGGCGCCAACAACCCGATCGCCAAGCTGTTCGTCGACGACTTCCTCGCCAAGCACAAATACAAGCCGTACTGGCCGGCGCACATCGCCTACAGCCAGATGCAGATCTGGGCGGCGGCGGTGGAGCGGGCCAGGTCCTTCAACCCGATCGAGGTGATCAAGCAGCTCGAGTCGGGCAAACCGATGACCACCAGCCTCGGCGAGGTGTACTACCGCGCCGGCGACCACCAGCTGATTCGCCCGGTGCCGGTGATGCGCGGCAAGAAGCCCTCGGAGATGAAGTCGCCCGACGACTACTACGAACTGGTGCAGACCGTGCCCGGCAAGGACGCCGTGCCGCCGCTGGAGGAGACGAACTGCAAGATGGGCGATCTCGCCTGAGCGCGGTACAGCCCCCGCGGGCCGTCCCTGAACGGCCCGCGCAGAGCGCCGCCTCTGCATTCACCGCAGCAGGAGACTGTTCGTGCCGCCCACCGCGTTGATCCTTTCGCAAGTCTTCCACGGCCTCGTGCTGGGCGGCATGCTCGCCCTCGTCGGCTCGGGGCTCACCATCATCCTGGGCACGCTCGGGCTGGTGAACTTCGCGCACGGCGCCCTCTTCACCTTCGCCGCCTACGCCGGCTGGATCGTCTACGAGCAGACCGGCTCCTACCTGGTGGCGCTGGTGATCGGCGCGCTGCTGACCTGCGCGCTCGGCCTGGCGATCGAGCGCACGCTGATCAGCCGCTTCTACCAGCGCCCGCACGAAGACCAGATCCTGCTCACCTTCGGCCTGGGCATCGTCATCACCGAAGCGCTGCGCTGGCAGTTCGGCGGCGTGGGCAAGACCATGCCGGTGCCCGAGTTGCTGTCGGGCGCGCTGCGCGTCGGGCCGATCATCTACCCCGAGTACCGGCTCGCGGTGTTCGGCATCGCCGCGCTGGCGCTGCTCGGCTGCTACCTGCTGCTCTACCACTCGCGCCTGGGCCTGATCGTGCGCGCGGCGATCGAGGACACGGTGATGGTGCGCATGCTCGGCCTGCGCGCCTCGCGCATCCGCTCGATGGTGTTCGGCCTGGGCGTGCTGGCGGTGGGCGTGGCCGGCGTGGCGCTCGGCCCGATCGTCTCGATCTATCCGGACGTCGGTGCGCGCTTCATGGTGCACTCCTTCGTCGTCGTGGTGATCGGGGGCCTCGGGTCCTTTCCCGGCGCGATCCTCGGCGGCTTCGTCGCCGGGCAGATCCAGACGCTGACTTCGATCTTCGACCCGGCCTACAGCGACCTGATGCTCTTCCTCGTGATGGTGATCATTCTGGCGGTGCGCCCGCGCGGCCTGCTCGGTGTGGAAGGCCGCCAATGAACGACAGCGTGAATGCGGCGGCCGCCTCGCCGATGTCGCGCTGGCCGGCCTGGGCCCGCCTGCCCGAAACCTGGATCGTGCTGGCGCTGGCCGCCATGCCTTTCGCGCTGCTGCAGGCCGGTGGCTCGGTCGACACCGCGATCCGAATCCTCATCTGGGGCCTGTTCGGCCTGGGCTTCGACATCCTGTTCGGCTACGCGGGCCTGCTCTCCTTCGGGCAGGCGGCTTTCTTCGGTGCCGGCGGCTTCGTCGCGGCCTACCTGCTGATCAGCGGCGCGGTGAGCAGCGTGCTGCTGGCCACGCTGATCGGAATTGCCGTGGCCATGGCGCTGAGCGTGCTGGTCGGCTGGGTGTCGCTGCGCCGCGTGGGTATCTACTTCTCGATGATCACCTTCGCCATCGGCGAGCTCGCCCACTTCATGCAGAACTCGGTGCTGTCGCGCTGGACCGGCGGCGACAACGGCCTGCCCGGCGTGCCGTTTCCGCGTCTGAAGTTCGGCGAGCGGATGGTCGAGATCGCGCCGGGCTGGGGCATGTACGTCATGCTCGCAGTGATCTTCGTGGCCACCTTCTGGTTCGCGCGGCGCCTGGTGCAATCGCCTTTCGGCCACGTGCTCAACGCGATGCGCATCAACCCCGACCGCACGCTGGCGGTGGGCCACCACCTGCAGCGCTACAAGATGGCGGCGCTGGTGGTGTCGGCGGCCTACTCGGGACTGGCTGGCGCGATGCTCGGCGTCTTCCAGAGCTACATCGGGCCCGATGCCGTCTCGCTCGAGACCTCCAGCCAGGTGGTGATGCAAACCGTCATCGGCGGCGTGCGCACGCTGGTCGGCCCGCTGGTCGGCGCGGCGATCTGGATCTTCCTGCGCGACGTGCTGCAGCAGATCCCTGGCATCGGCGGCGCCTGGAAGCTGATCCTCGGCGCGCTGTTCGTGCTGGCAGTGACGGTGATGCGCCGCGGCATCGTCGGCGAGATCCGCCACTGGCACCGGCAGCGCACGGCGCGCGCCATTGCGGGCGCTGCGGTCGCTGCGGCCGCACCGCCGCGGGACCTTGCCCCGGCCATCGACACGGTGCAGCCGATCCGCGCGAGCACCGCTGCCACGCGCGTCGCGCCCGGCGCCGGCGCACCGGTGGCCATCGAGGCGCGCGACATCCGCATGCAGTTCGGCGGGCTGGTTGCGCTCGAACAGGTCAACCTGGCGGTGCGCACCGGCGAGATCATGGGCCTGATCGGCCCGAACGGTGCGGGCAAGAGCACGCTGTTCAAGATCATGACCGGCGAGCTGCGGCCCACCGCCGGCGACGTTGTCTTCGGCGAGCGCACGATCACCGGCATCGGCGTGCGCGAGGCCTGCCGCATCGGCGTGAGCAAGAGCTACCAGATCGTGCAGGTCTACCCGGAGCTGACGGCGCGCGAGAACCTCTACGTGCCGATCCTGGCGCGCCAGCGCGGCGCCTTCCGCTTCGACGTGCTGCGCACGCTGCGCGGCAACCGGGCGATGGAAGAGGAGGTCGAGCGGGCGCTGCGCGTGATGGAACTGCACGAGCGCTGCGACGTCACGGTCTCGGAGATGGCCTACGGCGAGAAGCGCCGCCTGGAGATCGCCATCGCACTGGCCACCGAGCCGCAGGTGCTGCTGCTCGACGAGCCGCTGGCCGGCCTGAGCCCGGCCGAGCGCGTGCAGGTGGTGCAGGTGATCCGCCACGCCGCGGTGGGCCGCACGGTGCTGATCGTCGAGCACGACATGGACGCGGTGTTCGAGCTGGCCGACCGCATCACGATGCTCCACATGGGCCGCAACCTGGTCACCGGCACGCCGGCCGAGATACGCGACAACGCGGCGGTGCACACCGCCTACCTGGGAGCGCGCGATGAACGCCCCGCTGCTTGAGCTCGACCGCGTCAACACCTTCTACGGCGAGTCGCATGCACTGCACGACGTGCAGGTGCGTGTCGGTGAGGGCGAGGTGGTGGCGCTGCTCGGCCGCAACGGCGCCGGCAAGAGCACCACGCTGAAGACCATCATGGGCGTGCTGCCGCCGCGCAGCGGCAGCCTGCGCTTCGGCGGCCAGACGCTGACCGACCCGACCCCCGAAGACCTGGCGCGCCGCGGCGTGCAGCTGGTGCCGGAAGACCGGCGCATCTTCGGCGGCCTGAGCGTCGAGGAGAACCTGGTGATCGCCGCGCTGAGCTGCGACAAGCCGATGCCGATCGACGAGATCTACCGCATCTTCCCGCGGCTGGAAGAGCGCCGCCGCTCGCTGGGGCGCTTTCTCTCCGGCGGCGAGCAGCAGATGCTGTCGATCGCGAGGGCGATGGTGCGCAAGCCGCGCCTGCTCATGCTCGACGAACCCTTCGAGGGCCTGGCGCCGATCATCGTGCAGGCGCTGCTGGCGGTCGTCGCAGAGCTCGCACGCCACGGCCAGACCATCGTCATCGTCGAGCAGAACGTCGAGGTCTGCTTGCGGCTGGCGCAGCGCGCCTATGTGCTGAGCAACGGCCAGGTCGTTTACGAGGGCCGCGCCGCCGATCTGCGCGAAGACCGCGAGACCCAGCGCCGCTACCTGAGCGTCTGAGATGCATCACCAAGAAGATACAGGGAGCAGCCCGATGTCAGACCCCACCTTCCGACCCCTGGCCGGCGTGCGCGTGCTGGAGTTCGGGCAGATCGTCACTGCGCCGTTCTGCTCGCTGCTGCTGGCCGACTTCGGCGCCGACGTCGTGAAGGTCGAGAACCCCGAGGGCGGCGACGGCATGCGGCAGTGGCCGCCGTTGATGCAGGAGAGCGACGGCGGCGAGCGTTTCAGCGGCAACTTCGCCTCGCTGAACCGCAACAAGCGCAGCCTGGTGGCCGACCTCAAGGACTCGCAGCAGGTGCAGCGGCTGCGCGAGCTGTGCGCCAGCGCCGACATCGTGCTGGAGAACTTCCGCCCCGGCGTGATGGATCGCCTGGGCCTGGGCTACGAGACGCTGCGCGAGCGCAACCCGCGGCTGATCTACTGCTCGCTGACCGGCTACGGCCAGACCGGGCCGTACGCGAAGAAGGGCGCCTTCGACGTCACCGTGCAGGCGATCAGCGGCGTGATGAGCGTCACCGGCGAGGAAGACGGCCCGCCGGTCAAGTGCGGCGTGCCGGTGGCCGATTTCACCGCCGGGCTGTACGCGGCGTACTCCTCGCTGGCCGCTTACGAGCAGGCCAAGCGCACCGGGCAGGGCACGCATGTCGACTGCTCGATGCTCGGCTGCATGCTGGGCATCTCGGCGCTGCAGATCAGCGAGTACTTCGGCACCGGCAACGCACCGAAGCGCCTGGGCTCGGCGCACCCGCGCAACGCGCCGTACCAGGGCTTCGAGGCGCGCGACAAGCCCTTCGCCATCGCCGCGGGCAACGACAAGCTGTGGGGCGAGGTCTGCGCCGCGGTGGGCATGCCGCAGCTCAAGGGCGACGCGCGCTTCGTGACACAGACGCTGCGCGCGAAGCACCAGCACGAACTGGCTGACATCCTGCAGCCGCACTTCGCGCTGCGCGACGCCGCCGACTGGCTGGCCGAGTTCGACCGCCGCGGCGTGCCCTGCGCGCCGGTGAACAGTTTCGCCGACATCCTGGCCGACGAGCATGTGGCCGGGATGGGCATCGTGCACGACATCGAGCTGCCCAACGGCGTGCACACGCCCACGCTGGTCTACCCCGTCAAGCTCAAGGGCTACAGCTTCGAGACCGGCGTGCGGCCGCCGCGGCTGGGCGAACACACCGAGGAGGTCTACGCGCAATGGCTGTCGTGAACCCCGGTGATGCACTGCTCGGCGAGGTCGGCCCGCGCGGCGTGCGCACGCTGACGCTGAACCGCCCCGACAAGGCCAATGCACTCAGCGAGAGCCTGGTGCGCCGCCTGCATGAGTTGCTCGACGAGGTGGGATCGGAGACGCGCGTGCTGGTGATCGCCGGCGCCGGCAAGCACTTCTGCGGCGGCTTCGACTTCGACGGGCACGAGGCGATCTCAGAGGGCGATCTGCTGTTGCGTTTCGTGCAGATCAACGAGTTGCTGGCGCGCCTGCGCCAGGCGCCCTACGCCACGCTGGCCTGGGTGCACGGCGCCGCCTTCGGCGCCGGCGCCGACATCGCCTGCGCCTGCGCTTACCGGCTGGGCACGATGCGCGCGCGCTTTCGCTTCCCCGGTTTCCAGTTCGGCGTCGCGCTGGGCACGCGCCGGCTGATGGCGCTGATCGGCCACCAGAACGCGCGCGAGGTGCTGTCGCGCAACGAGCCGATCGATGCGATGCGCGCGCAGGAATGGGGGCTGCTCGCCGAGGTGATGGATGAACCCACCTTCGCGCCGCGGCCGGCCGAACTGGCGAGGCTCATCGAAGGGCTCGATCCGACCGCGCTGCGCACGCTGCTGCGCATGACCGACCCGGCCGAACACGACGCCGACCTCGCCGAACTGGTGCGCAGCGTGGCCCGCCCTGGCATGCACGAGCGCATCGCGCGCTATCGCCAGGCCAGCGGCGCCTGATCCCCTTGCCGGAGCCCGCCCGATGCACGAAGCCCTCGATGTGATCCGTGCCGAGCACGAGGCGCTCGCCGCCGTGCTGACCACGCTGCTCGCGCTGAACGAACCCGGGCGTGCCGCACCGGCGGACTTCAAGCCCTGGCGCGCGATGCTGCTGTACATCGACGAGTTCCCCGAGCGGCTGCATCACGTCAAGGAGAGCGAGGTGCTGTTCACTCGGCTGCGCCAGCGTGCGCCGCTTGCCGCGACGGTGCTCGATAGGCTCGACCGGGAGCACGAACGCGGCGAGGCCGCCATCCGCGAGCTTCAGCATGCACTGCTGGCCTACGAGCTGATCGGGCCGTCGCGCCGCGCCGAGTTCACCGACGCGCTCACGCGCTACGCCGGCTTCTACTTCGAGCACATGCGCACCGAAGAGCGTGAGGTGCTGCCGCTGGCCGAGCAGGTGCTGAGCGAGCAGGACTGGCTGGAGATCGACGCCGCCTTCCGCAGCAACCGCGATCCGATGACCGGCCACGCGCCCGACGCGGCCTATGCCGAACTGTTCCAGCTGATCGCCACCCTCACGCCCGCACCCTACGGCCTGGCCGCGCCACCGCTGCCGCGTCCTTGACGCGTGGTGCTGGGTCGGACTCTATTGCCAGCATGCGTTGCGCGCCCATACAGTGACCGGACATGAGCGGACAACTCTGCCAACGATCACCGACGCAGGCCTCGCCGCGAGACATGCACGATCGGGCCGCGTTGTTCGAGCAGGTGTATGCCGCGTCTCCCTGGCCGATGCTGATGATCGGCCCCGACGGCGAGGTGCTCGGCGCCAGCGACGACCGCCGTGATGAGGCGCCGATGGCCGGCGACGACGTGCCGCTGCGCGACCGGGCGCACCACTACCTCGGACTGCTGCGCGGTGCGGTGCCCTGGCTGACGCCCCAGGCTGTGGACAGCGTGCGCACGCGTACCTCGGGCGTGGTGGTACACGAGCGCCTCCATCTGCGTCGCACCGCCTGGGGCGCTTGCCTCGCCGTGATCGACCACGCCGGCGCTCACGAACAGTACCCGCCGCCGCCAGCCGACCCGCAGACCGCGCGCCTGGCGGCGCTGGGCTTCATGGTGGCCGGCGTCTGCCACGAGGTGACCAACCCGCTGACCTCGCTGCACTCGATCGTGCAGATCCTGCGCGCCGAGCGGCAGCCCAGCCGGGAACTGCTCGACAAGGGCCTGAACAACATCGCCGTCAACGTCAAGCGCATCCTCGACATCTCGCGCCGCCTGGTCACCTTCTCGCGCGTGGGCGACGAGCCGCGTGCACGCTTTGCGGTCGACGAGGCGGTGGAGGAGGCGCTGTACGTGGTGCGCCACGAGGGATTGATGCCGCACGTCGAGCTGCGGCGCCAGGCGGACGCTGCGGCCGTGGTGTTCGGCAGCATCGGGCAGGTGCGCGAGATCTTCCTGAACCTGCTCGTCAACGCGGTGCAGGCGATGGACGGGCGCGGCACGCTGCAGGTGGCCACGCGCCGCGTCGGCGACAACGTCGAGGTGACGGTGGCCGACAGCGGGCCGGGCGTGCCCGAGGCGCTGCGCTCGCGCATCTTCGAGCCCTTCTTCACCACCAAGGGCGATACGCGCGGCACCGGCCTGGGCTTGGCCATCAGCAACGAGATCGCGCTGGAGCATGGCGGCTCGATCGAGCTGCGCAAGGCCGCCGGCCGCGGCGCCGAGTTCTGCGTGGTGCTGCCGAGGGCGACGGCATGACGGCCCGCAAGCCGGCCGAGATCACCAACTGCCAGGTGCTCGAGCAGGTGCTGGTGGTCGATGACGACCGCGGCATCTGCGAGTGCGTCGAGATGCTGCTCGCCCGCGCCGGCTACGCCTGCGTGGTCACGCACCTGGGCCGCGACGGCCTGGCGGCGCTGGACAGCCGCGAGTTCGATCTCGTCATCACCGACCTGCGCCTGCCCGACGCCAGCGGGCTCGACATCGTCGCCCGTGCCAAGGCCGCGCACTCGGAGACGCAGGTGATCCTGATGACCAGCTTCTCGTCGGTGGAGAGCGCCATCGAGGCACTGCGCCGCGGCGCCAACGACTACGTCATCAAGCCCTTCGACAACGACGACTTCCTGTTCTCGGTCGAGCGCGCACTGGGCGAGCGCCGCACGCGCATGGAGAACGCGGCGCTCAAGCGCAGCCTGCGCAACGCCTTCCCGCAGAACACCATCATCGGCGAAAGCGAGGCGGCGAAGCGCCTGCGCGCGATGATCCAGCGTGTCGCGGCGACCGAGGCCAACGTGCTGATCCAGGGCGAGAGCGGCACCGGCAAGGAGCTCGTCGCGCAGGCGATCCACTTCGGCGGCAAGCGCGCGCACCGGCCTTTCGTGGCCGTCAACTGCGGCGCCATGCCGGCCGACCTGATCGAGTCGGAGCTGTTCGGCCACGAGAAGGGTGCCTTCACCGGCGCCACCGCGGCCAGCGAGGGCCTGATCCGCGAGGCCAGCGGCGGCACGCTGTTCCTCGACGAGATCTCCGAGATGCCGCTGAACGTGCAGGTCAAGCTGCTGCGCGTGCTGCAGGAGCGCCAGGTGCGCCCGCTCGGCTCCAGCCAGAGCTACCTCACCGACACGCGCTTCCTCGCGGCGAGCAACCGCAACCTGAAGGAGAGCGCGGAGCAGGGCGTGTTCCGCCCCGACCTCTACTACCGGCTGAACGTCATCACCATCCAGGTGCCGCCGCTGCGCGACCGCGGCGACGACATCGAGCTGCTGGCACGCCACTTCGTTCGCCACTTCTGCCGCAAGTTCGACAGCCGCGTGGTCGGCATGGACAAGGCCTTCGTCGACTTCCTGCACCGGCACCCGTGGCCGGGCAACGTGCGTGAACTGCAGAACGTGATCGAGCGCGCGGTGATCCTCGCCGACACCGACCTGCTGACGGTCAACGACCTGGAAGAGATGATCTCGGTGCCCGCCACCGAGATGCCCAAGCCCAAGCTCGGCGGCATCCCGCTGTCGATCGAGGACTACACGAAGGAAATCATCCGCCTGTACCAGGACGAATACGGCGAGGCCGAACTCGCCGCCATCCTGGGCATCGGCCGCAAGGCGCTGTGGGAGCGCCGCCATCGCTGGGGCCTGTTCCGCAAGCGGGACCGCACCGGCCCCGGCTCGGAGCCTGTCGCCTCGAGCGACGAAGAGCGCGCCGGCCGCGTCCGCGAACTGTGAGGGGAGACTGTCCATGACGAACGAGCCGATGCCGGTGATCACTGCCGCCGAGGTGCTGTCGCAGACACGCTTCTTCGGCGACCTGAGTGCCGCTCAGCTGCAGAAGGTGGCGGCGCTGGGCGAGATCCACGACTGCAGCGAGGGCGAGCCGATCTACCGCATCGGCGAACCGGCGCTGAACATGTACGTGCTGGTGCGCGGCATGGTGCGCATGGCGGTGGGCTACGGTGGGCGCAACGCCAGCGCCGGCGACGTGCTGCGCCGCGGCGACGTGTTCGGCTGGGCTGCGCTGACGCCCAGCTGCAACCGCCGCCTCGCCACGGCCACGTGCCTGACGCCCTGCACCTTCCTGTCGATCAACGGCGAGCGCCTGCTCGAGCTGATGGAGCACGACCACACGCTCGGCTACCGCCTGATGACGCAGCTCAGCAGCCTGATCACCGGCACGCTGACGGCCTTCGCGGGGGGCTGATGGTGTGAGGGCCGCGTCTCCTGCGGCCGCGCAGGGTTCGCGCATCGCGGCAGGCGCTGCCCGCGGGGGGGCTCATGCCGGGGCGGTCGGCCTTGCAGGCCGACTCCACTGCGATGCTCGCGCCAGGGTCGTGCCGCAGAACTCACTACGCTCCCTGCGGTCGCTGCGTTCAAACAGCCGCGGCAAGTCAGTTCACGAAGCGCGCTGGCGCGCGCCGACCCTGGCGCTGCGCTTCTCGTCGCCACAGAAATCGCCCCCCGCGGGCAGCGCCTGCCGCGAAGTCCACCGCTGGTTCGTCTCGTCCCGCAGGCCACCGCTGGTTCAGCAATGGCACGCCACTCTCGATCCGCACGGCAGACTGCGCGCTTCAGCAACGGGCCCGAGACTGCCGATCACTCGAGCCGGCTCACAGCGCGCGCAGCAGCAGCGCGCTGCCCACGACGATGCACAGCACGCCGACGAAGCTGCGCAGGTGGCGCGCATCGACGCGGTGGGCGAGCTGCACGCCCAGCCACACGCCGGCGATCTCGAACAACACCAGGCCGGCTGCCAACTGCAGGTCGACGAGGTCGCGGGCGAAGTAGCCGGCGCTGCCCGATAGCGCAGCGAGGATCTGGATCACCTGGCTGGAGCCGATGGCGCCGAGGGTCGGAAAGCCCAGCAGCACCATGATCGGCACCGACACCGCGGGCCCGCCAACGCCGGTGAGGCCCGAGCCGAAGCCGGTGATCGCGCCGATCAGCACGAGCAGCGCGCGCTGCTGCCGCGGCCGCCCGGCGAAGGCGGCCTGCTGCCGGCCGCGGCCGCCGAACAGCGTGTAGGCGCCGGCCAGCACGATCAGCGACGCGAGCACCAGCGCGAGCGGCTTGGCATCGAGCCGCGAATTGGCCCAGGCGCCGACCGCGCCGAAGACCAGGCCGCCGGCGCACATCGGCAGCGTCATGCGCCAGTCGATGCTGCCGCGGCGCTGGAACATCGCGGTGCCGACGATGCCGGTGAACACGAAGGTGAACAGCGCCGTGCCCATCGAGGCCTGCAGCGACAGCGGCGTGAGCGCGTGCAGCGCCGGGATGAGCAGGATGCCGCCCACGCCGACGGCGCCGATGAACAGCCCGACGATGACGGCGATGGCGGCCACGCAGGCCATGGCGATGAGCGACATGGGTGTCGGCCGCTCCCGGGCCGCGAACTCAGGAAACGGCCTGGTAGTAGAGGTTCTGCGGGTGGTTGGCCTGCGCGAAGAAGAACCAGCGCTCGGCGATCAGGCCGACATACTGCACCACGAAAGCCGCCGCGAGCAGCACGCCCGATCCGTGGCGCAGGCCCAGCGCCAGCAGCGCCAGCGGCACGGCGAAGGCCAGCACGAGGAAGGCCCACTTGACCTGGCGAAGCAGCGCGGCGCTGCGCCGGTGGAAGAACTCGCGCGTGTTGTACGAGCTGCCGGTGAAGCCCTGCGACTTCTGCACGATGCGCGGGTGGTGGATGCCGGTGGCCGACTGCAGCGTCGACTTGGGCTTGAGCCGCGCGTTGCGCAGCAGCGAAGCCGAGCGCGTGCCCAGGCCGAGCAGCGTGAACACCATCGCCGCCACCGCGTAGGCGCCGGCCAGCGGTTCGGCCGCGAAGGCCGCATAGGCGCTGGCCAGCGTGAGGCCGCAGGCGCAGCCGAGCAGCACGAAGTTGGCCACCGTCAGCGGGCTGGCCCATTCCTGCAGGAAGCGGATGCACGCGTAGATCATGCCGGTGCACACGAACAGCGTGATGCACAGCAGTGCGCCGACAGCCCCGATGGCCACGCTGCCCGGCCAGCCGCGCCAGTGCGCCAGGCCGTAGGCGAAGACGACGCCGCCGAAGGCGATCAGCGCGATGCCCTCGCGCGACAGCCACGAGGTGCGCCACATCGCCATCGCGCGCCACGCGCGCTCCGGGTGGCCGAGGTGGAACAGCGAGGCCACCGCGCCGGCGGCGACGAGCAGCAGCGAGACCACGCTGCCGCCGACCCAGAAGGCCGCGTCGGGCCGCGGCGAGAACACTTGCGCGAGTGCGGCGAGCTCGGTCGCGTACAGGGCCAGGAACAGGCCCTGGCCGGCGCCGATCAGCGTCGTCAGGAAGATCACCGAGAAGCCAGGATGCATCGTCGATTCCGTCGGGGAGGGGGAGAGCCGGGCGCGTGAACGCTCAGCCGGAGAAGTTGATGGCGTCGTCGAGCGTGCTGCGCGGCTTCGCACCCGGCGCGGCCGGCACCACGTCGATCTGCTGCGGGTTGTCGGCGCGCACCAGCTCGTCGTCGCGGATGTTGATGACGGTGCGCCGCCGCGGCAGGTAGTGGTTCGAGGGCTGCGTGCCCCATTCGGGCATCAGCGTGTAGCCGCCGCGCTCGCGGATCGCGGTGGACACCTCGGACTCGGGGTCGTGCACGTCGCCGAACAGCCGCGCATTGGTCGGGCAGGCCATCACGCAGGCCGGGCGGCGTTCGGCCTCGGGCAGCGCGGGGCTGTGGATGCGGTCCACGCACAGCGTGCACTTGGTCATCACCTGGCGGTGCTCGTCGAGCTCGCGCACGCCGTAGGGGCAGGCCCAGGCGCAGTAGCCGCAGCCAATGCACTTGTCGAAGTCGACCAGCACGATGCCGTCCTCGGCGCGCTTGTAGCTGGCGCCGGTGGGGCACACCGGCACGCAGGGCGGGTCTTCGCAGTGCAGGCAGCTCTTCGGGAAGTGCACCGTCTGCGTGGACGGGAACTCGCCCACCTCGAAGGTCTGCACGCGGTTGAAGAAGGTGCCCGCGGGGTTCTCGTCGTAGGGCCGCACGTCGGTCAGCGCGCCGGCGCTGCCCGAGGTGTTCCAGGACTTGCAGCTGGTCACGCAGGCCTGGCAGCCCACGCAGACGTTCAGGTCGATCACCAGGGCGAGCTGGGTCATCACGCACCTCCTTCGGAAGGCTGCTTGCGGCCGGCAAAGTAGGCCTGCCACAGCCGCCGCGCCGGCCCCATGCCGGGCACCGGCGTCATCGGCGCGAACTGCGGCGAGGTCTCGGCCGGCTCGTCGGCATCGGCCTTGCGGATGCGCACGCGCACGTCGTACCAGCCGGCCTGGCCGGTGATCGGGTCGGAGTTCGACAGCGGCGCCGTGCCGCCGGCCTGCGGCAGCACCTCGCTGATCAGGTGGTTGAGCAGGAAGCCCTTCTTCGCCTCGTCGGCGGCGGCGCCGAGCTGCCAGGCGCCGGCGGCCTTGCCGATGGCGTTCCAGGTCCACACTGTGCCGGGCTCCACTGCCTCGCTGAAGCGGCACATGCAGCGTACCTGGCCCCAGGTCGATTCGACCCAGATCCAGTCGCCGTCGGCGATGCCCTGCGCGCGCGCCGCGATCGGGTTGACGAACAGGTAGTTGTGGCTGTGGATCTGGCGCAGCCAGGCGTTCTGCGAATCCCACGAGTGGTACATCGCCATCGGCCGCTGCGTCACCGCGGCCAGCGGATAGCGCTCGCCGTCGGTGGCCTGCATCTCCAGCGGCGCCTGGTAGAAGGGCAGCGGGTCGAAGTGCCGCGCGACGCGCTCGCGCAGGTGTGCGGGCGGCTGCTTGCCGGCACGCTTGCCCTGCGCCGCGAGGCGGAACTTCTGCAGCACGTCCGAGTACAGGTGGATCAGGATCGGGTCGGCATCGCGCCGCATGCGCACGCCCTTCGACCAGTTCATGTAGCCCTGGTTCCAGTTGCGCATGAACTGGTAGGCCGGCGGCAGCTCGTGGTGGAAGACGCAGTTGTTCTTCGCGTACATCTCCCACTGGTTCGGGTTCGGCTCGCCGACGATGGACTTGCTGCCGTCGGCACCGCGCCAGCCCGCGAGGAAGCCGATGCCCGAGCCCGGCGCGGTCTCGTAGTTGACGACGAAATCCGCGTAGCCCTTGAACTTGCGCGTGCCGTCGGCGGCGGTGAAGGCGGGCAGCTTCAGGCGCGAGGCCAGCTCGACGATCACCTCCTGGAACGGCTTGCACTGGCCCAGCGGGTCGACCACCGGGATGCGCACCGCGTCCACCGGCCCGTCGAACTCCGAGATCGGCCGGTCAAGGATGGACATCACGTCGTGCCGCTCGAGGTAGGTGGTGTCGGGCAGCACCAGGTCGGCGAAGGCGGTGGTCTCGGACTGGAAGGCGTCGCACACCACCAGGAAGGGGATCTTGTAGCTGCCGTCGGCGTCCTTGTCGGTGAGCATGGTGCGCACCTGCGAGGTGTTCATGCTCGAGTTCCAGGCCATGTTGGCCATGAAGATCAGCAGCGTGTCGATGCGGTAGGGGTCGCCGCGCCAGGCGTTGGTGATGACGCTGTGCATCAGCCCGTGCACCGACAGCGGGTGCTCCCACGAGAAGGCCTTGTCGATGCGCACCGGGCCGCCATGCTCGTCGACGAACAGGTCGTTCGGGTCGGCCGGGAAGCCCAGCGGCATGCCTTCGAGCACGCTGTTCGGCTTGACGTCCTGCGGCCCCTTCGGCGGCTTGGCGATCGGCGGGATGGCACGCGGGAAGGGCGCCTTGTGGCGAAAGCCGCCCGGCCGGTCGATCGTGCCCAGCAGCGACATCAGGATGGCCAGCGCGCGCACCGTGTGGAAGCCGTTGCTGTGCGCGGCCAGGCCGCGCATCGCATGGAAGGCCACCGGGTTGCCGGTCACCGTCTGGTGCTCGACGCCCCAGGAATCCGTCCACGCGATCGGCAGGTGGATCTTGTGGTCGCGCGCGGTCACGCCCATCTCGTGGGCGAGGCGGTAGATGGTCTCGACCGGGATGCCGGTGATGCCGCTGGCCCATTCGGGCGTGTAGCCGGCCACGCGCTCCACCAGCAGCTGGAAGGCCGGCTTGACCGCCTTGCCGTCGGGCATCAGGTACTCGCCGCGCAGGCGCGGGTCGGCGCCGGGCGTGTGGGTGGGCACGGCGCTGTCGGTGTGGCGGTTCCACCAGAACTTGTTGTGCGGGTAGTCGGGGTTGACCACGTCGCCGTCGGCGTCCATCGCGAACAGGCCGAACTCGTCGTCGCCGGGCATCTGGTTCACCAGCTGGCCGCCGTTGGTGTAGCGGGCGATGAACTCGCGGTCGTACAGGCCCTTGTCGATGATCACGTGGATCAGCGCGAGCAGCAGCGCGCCGTCGGTGCCCGGCCGCACCGGCACCCACTCGTCGGCGATCGCCGAGTAGCCGGTGCGGATCGGGTTGATCGACACGAAGCGCCCGCCGCCGCGCTTGAACTTCGAGATGGCGATCTTCAGCGGGTTGCTGTGGTGGTCTTCCGCCGTGCCGATCATGATGAACAGCTTGGCGCGGTCGAGGTCGGGGCCGCCGAACTCCCAGAACGAGCCGCCGATCGTGTAGATCATGCCGGCGGCCATGTTCACCGAGCAGAAGCCGCCGTGCGCCGCGTAGTTCGGCGTGCCGAACTGCTTGGCGAACAGGCCGGTGAGCGCCTGCATCTGGTCGCGGCCTGTGAACAGGGCGAACTTCTTCGGGTCGGTGGCGCGCAGGTGCGACAGCCGCTTCTCGAGCAGGGCGAAGGTCTGGTCCCAGGAGATCTCGTCGTAGACGCCGGCGCCGCGCTCGGTGCCTTCGCGGCGCAGCAGCGGCGCCGTCAGGCGCGCCGGCGAGACCTGCTTCATCGCACCCGACGCGCCCTTGGCGCAGATCACGCCCTGGTTCAGCGGGTGGTCGGGGTTGCCGTCGATGTAGCGCACCTCGGGGCCGTCTTCACCCTGGCGCAGGTGCACGCGGATGCCGCAGCGGCAGGCGCACATGTAGCAGGTGGTCTTCTTGACCTCGAGGCCGCCGATGTCCTCGGACTGCACGTCGGAAAGTCGGTGTTCGCTCGTCATGGAGGTCTCAGGCTGGGGAGGGCGCGGTGCGGCATGGCCTGAACGCGCGCACGGTGCAGCGGCGGCAGACCTCGGGGTCGAGCTTGGGGAAGATGCGGGCGACCACGTCGTCGCCGATGGACAGCAACTCGGCGCGGCCGATGTCGTCGAGGCAGCCGGCGCGCTCCAGCGTGTCGACCACCTGCGGCTGCAGGCGGTGGAAGTACAGCCCACCGCCGAGCGACTTGCGGCGACGCGCCTCCTGCGCGAGCAGGTCGGCGCCGGCGCTGTCGACGAAGTTGATGCCCGGCGCGAGGATCAGCAGATGTTTGCGTGCGGGCGCGTCGGCATCGACGGCTCGCAGGTGGCGCTGAACGTGGTCGACCGCGCCGAAGTACAGCGGCCCGTCGATGAACAGCATCTTCAGCTGCGGGCAGTCGGGCTCGGCGTTGCGGTCGACGAAGTGGTACGTGCCCTCGCCGGGGGCCGGCATCGCGTCGCGCAGGCTCGGCCGCGCGGTGCGCTCGAGGAACAGCACCAGCGACAGCAGCACGCCGACGTAGATGGCGAACTCCAGGTGCATGAACAGCGTCGCCAGCAGCGTGGTCGCGAGCACGGCCAGTTCGGCGCGGCTGGTGCGCGCGATGGCCGCGATGTGGTGCCAGTCGATCAGCGACCAGGCCACCAGCAGCAGGATCGCCGCCATCGAGGCGATCGGCAGGAAGCGCACCAGCGGCGCCAGCGCCACCAGCGTGAGCAGCAGCAGCCCGGCAGAGAACACCGCCGCCAGCGGCGTCACCGCGCCAGCCGTGTAGTTGACGCCGCTGCGCGTGAACGAGCCGCTGGAGACATAGCTCGACGCGAAGCTGCCGCACAGGTTGGCCAGGCCCTGGCCGATGAACTCCTGGCTGCCGTCGATGCGCTGGCCCGACTTCAGCGCGATGGCGCGCGCGATGGCGATCGCCTCGGTGAGCGAGAGCATGGTGAGTGCGACAGCAACCGCAGCGAGGTCGCGCAGGCTCTGCGCCGACAGGTCGGGCATCGACAGCGGCGGCAGGCTGCGCGGGATGGAGCCGACGGTGGCGATGCCCAGGTCGGGCCCGAGCATCGACTGCAGCGCGGCCGCGAACACGCTGCCCACCAGCATCGCGCTGATCATGTAGGGCACCTGCGGCAGATGGCGCCGCGTGAGCAGGCCGGCGAGCAGCGAGACCGCACCCACCGCCAGCGCCCATGGGTTGGTGTGGCCCAGCTCGCGCGCGAAGCCGGCGAGCGTCTCGACGAACGACGATGTCGCGGGGGTCTTCAGACCGAACAGGTTCTTCAGCTGGCTCGCCGCGATCAGCACCGCCGCGCCGGCGGTGAAGCCGATGACCACGGTGTGCGAGATGAAGTTGACGATGAAGCCCAGCCGCGCCAGGCCCATGGCCAACATCAGCACGCCGGTCATGAAACTCAGCGTCACCACGTGCTGGATGTAGGCCGCGCTGCCCGGTTCGGCCAGCGGGCTGATGGTGGCGAAGATGACCAGCGACAGCGCCGCGGTCGGCCCCGACACGAGATGCATCGACGAGCCGAACAGCGCCGCCACGATCACCGGCACGATCGCCGTGTACAGGCCGTATTGCGGCGGCAGCCCGGCGATGCTGGCGTAGGCCACCGCCTGCGGCACGAGGATGATCGCGCCGGTCAGGCCGGCCAGCGCATCGGCGCGCAGGCTGCGCGCATCGACCCGTGGCCACCAGCGCAGCATCGGCAGGACTTTCGCAAGCCGACTCTCGGGTGTTGGCATGTTCCTCTTGCGGCGTTCGGGGCGTGTGGGCAGCGCCTCGACGGCGCTTCGGTACCCCCTGCCGGTTTGCAAGCTTGATGCCACGCGCCGCTTGCGCGGCCCGCTCACTCGCAGCGCGTGAACAGGCTCGCGCGGCGCCTTGCGCAGCGGTTTCGATCCGAAACGAAGGCGGGTTTCGGATCGAAACGCGACCCGATGCGAAACGTCGAGACAAACCCTAGGAAATGGGGCCTGCGAGGCCCGCGAAGGCCCTCATTCGCCCCGAATCGCCGTGTTCACGATGTGGGCACGAAGCATGCAAAGACAGGCCCAGACGAACCCGAGACCCTGGCAGCCGCAAGCGCCCTTTGCAGCCCGCCAATCGACACACGGAGACAGGCCATGTCGCGCAATTCGAACGAGTGGAAAGAGCGTCCGCAGTTCCCGCAGACGCACTACGTCAGCACCGAGATCTACACCAGCGAACAGATCTTCCGCGAGGAGCAGGCGAAGGTGTTCGGCAAGGTCTGGATCATCGCGTGCCACGAGTCGGAGCTGGTCAACCCGTACGACTTCCGCACCTTCAATCACCCCAGCGGCGCACCGCTGATCGTGATCCGCGGCGAAGACAACACGGTGCGCAGCTTCTACAACATCTGCCCGCACCGCGGCAACACGCTGCTGTACGACCCGGTGGGCAACGCCAAGCGCATCACCTGCATCTTCCACGCGTGGTCGTTCAACGCCAAGGGCGACTGCATCGACATCTCGCGCGCCAAGCAGGGCTACCAGGACCGCTACGAGTGCAAGGACGCCGGCCTGCGCGAGGTGAAGACCTCCATCGGCTACGGCGGCTTCGTGTGGGTCAACGTCGATGACGACTGCTGCTCGCTGCAGGAGTACATCGGCGACGCGATGGGCCTGCTCGACGAGAACCTGAACATGCCGCTCGAGGTGTTCCACTACCACAAGGCCGTGGTCGACACGAACTACAAGCTGTGGCACGACACGAACAGCGAGTTCTATCACGACTACATGCACTACTTCAATCGAATCACCGGGATGATCCAGCCCGGCTACTTCGATCGCAAGTACACCGGCTACCCGAACGGCCACGCGTCGGTGGGCTCGATGTCCATCAAGTACGACGCCTATGAAGGCAGTCAGGCGCGCGGCGTGGGCTGGCCGGGCCTGGCCCCCGGCGGCTGGGTGCTGATCGACATCTTTCCCGGCATGACCTTCAACCTGCGCACCTCGGTGCTGCGCATGGACACGGCCATTCCGCTCGGGCCGAACAAGCTGCTCATCGAGTTCCGCGGCCTCGGCCTGAAGAGCGACACGCCCGAGCAGCGTGCCGAGCGCATCCGCGACCACAACACCATCTGGGGCCCGTTCGGCCGCAACCTGCACGAAGACCTGCTCGGCGTGAAGGGCCAGGGCCTGGCGATGCGCGAGGGCACCGACAGCCAGTGGGTGATCCACGGCCGCGAGGAGAACATGACCATCCACGACGAGGGTGGCATGCGGCACTTCTACGCCGAATGGAGCCGTCGCATGGGCCGGCCGGCCAGCGAGCCGATGCATGCCGCCGCCTCGACGCAAGCGGCCTGAGCGCCGCTGCGCCAACCCCACCGACGCGAGGATGACCGTGGACCAACGACACGCCCTGACCGAACTCGTCTGCCGCTCGTGCATGACGCTCGACGAACGCGCCTTCGGCGCCTACCTCGAACTGTGCGATCCGGCTTACCGCTACCGCATCACCGCCTACAGCCCGGAGATCCGCAAGGAGATGACCTGGCTGGAGCACGACAAGGCCGGCATGCAGACGCTGTTCACCAACCTGCCGCGCCACAACAGCGACCAGTCGCCGCTGACGCGCCACGTGACCGTCTACACCGTCACCCAGGACGACGCGAACCGCCGCGCCCGGGTGGTCAGCGCGCTGCAGGTGTTCAAGACCACGCTGGACGGCGGCGAGACCGAGCTCTACGCGGTGGGCAAGATCGAGGACGACATTGCGCTCGGCGACGATGGCCCGAAGCTGCTCGACCGCAACGTGCGCCTGCAGACGCGAATGCTCGGCATCGGCTACCACATCCCCTTCTGAGCGCAGAGCCGGCAGCCCTCCCATGAAGATCCAGATCAACGCCCGCAACCGCGCGCATCACTTCGAGGCCGCGCCTGGCGACAAGGTGCTGTGTGCGGGCCTGGCGCAGGCCATTGGGCTGCCCTACGAATGCGGCAGCGGCACCTGCGGCACCTGCCGCGCGCGGCTCGTCTCGGGCACGATCGAAGAGGGCTGGCCGGAGGCGCCGGGACGCAAGTCGCTCAAGGCGGCCGACGAGTTCCTGATGTGCCAGTGCACCGCCACAAGCGACCTGTCGCTGGAGGTCACGGCCTTCGTCGAGGCCTTCGACCCGGCGGTGTGCGTGCCCGCCGCGCTGAAGGGGCACATCCACGCAATGACCCTGCTCACGCACGACGTCGTCGAGATCGACATCGCGCTCGATGCGCCGATGGATTTCGATGCCGGGCAGTTCGTCCTCGTCCAGGTGCCGGGCATCGCAGGATCGCGCGGCTGGTCGATGGTGAACCACGAGCGTGGCGCGACGATGCTGCGCTTCGTGGTCAAGAAGAAGCCCGGCGGCCGCCTGTCGGACTGGCTCTTCACCGAGCCCCGCGTGGGTGTGGCCGTCGACGTGTTCGGCCCGCTGGGCAGCGCCACCTTCTACCCCGACATCGCGAAGAACATCGTGTGCATCGCCGGCGGCAGCGGCATCGCCGGGATGATGTCGATCCTCGAGCGGGCCGTCGCGGCGCAGCACTTCACGCGCTTCGACGGCGACATCTTCTTCGGCGTGCGCACGATGAAGGATGCCTTCTACCTCGATGAACTGTCGGCGCAGAAGGCGCGCGCCGGCGAGCGGCTGAACATCACCGTGGTGCTGTCCGACCAGCCGGCCACCGCCGCCGAGCAGGCCGCGCACCCGTTGCTGGCCTTCGACACCGGCTTCGTGCACGAGGCCGCCGGCCGGCGCATGCAGGGCCGCTTGCAGGGGGTGCGCGCCTACCTGGCCGGCCCGCCGCCGGCGGTGGATGCGAGCGTCAGGCTGCTGCTGATGTCGCGTGTCTCGGGCGACAACATCCGCTACGACAAGTTCAGCTGAAGGCCGGGACATGAAGCGCATCCCCATCTGCAAGGCGAGCGACATCCCGGCCAACGGGATGAAGAGCTACGACACCGCGCTCGGCGTGAAGGTGCTCATCGCCAACGCGGGCGACGCCTACTACGGCTACCAGGGCATGTGCCCGCACCAGGATGTCTGCCTCGACGAGGGCTTCTTCGACGGCGCCACGCTGACCTGCCACCAGCATCTGTGGCAGTGGGACATCACCACCGGCGAGGCCGTCGGCCTGGCCGAGGCGCCGCTGGAGCGCTTCGTCATCGAGCACGAGGGCGGCGAGCTGTTCGTGCTGCAGTCCAGCGCGCTGAAGGTCTCGGAGCTGTTCAAGGGCGCCTCCGACGCGGCGATCGCCAGGCTCGACGCGCTGGCACGCCGCGAGACGCAACAGAGCCTGGCAACGCTCTACGACGTCGACGACCCGGCCGACGACGTGTGGGTGCTGGAATCCGGCCGCGTCGAATTCATCATCGGCCGCGGCGAGCGCACCAGCCCGGCCGGCTTCATGTTGCGCAAGGGCGAGGTGTTCGGCTGGGCCGCGCTGCTCGAGAACCACCCGAAGCGCATCGCCCGCGCGGCCTGCGCCGAGACCTCGACGCTGCTGCGCCTGAAGGGCGAGGACGTGCTGCGCGTGCTCGCCGACGACCCGGGCTCGGGTTACCTCGTGATGCGGCAGCTCTCGTCGCTGATCACGAAGCACCTCTGGTCGCAGGGGGGCAAATAGATCGAAACAGAGTCGCTTGGAACGGCACGGCGCCGAGTCGTTCGTTCCGCTGGGAGGACAGGCATCAAGGTGTGATCGGCGTCGCGGTTTCTCGAACATAAAACCAGGAGACAGACATGGCGTTTGGCATCTACAAGGGTGTGCGCACCGCGCTGGCGGCCGTGGCCGCCGCGGCCGGGCTCGGATTCATCGCGCCGTCGGTCGCGCTCGCGGGCGACCTCGAGTACGGCAAGCCGGGTGAGCCGGTGAACCTCGTCATCGGCTACCAGCCGTACTACACGGAGTCCTGGTCGGGCGTGGTGATGCGCGGCAAGAAGCTCTACGAGAAGTACCTGCCCAAGGGCTCGACGGTGGAGTTCTCGGTGGGCCTGCAGGGCGCGGTGATCGTCAATGCGATGCTGGCCGGCAAGCAGCACATCGGCTATGTGGGCGACATGCCGGGCATCGTCTCGACCACCAAGCAGGACGTCGCCGACATCCGCATCGTCGCCTCCGTGGGCCTGGGCACCGACGCGTGCAACGTGCTGCTCGCCCGCCCCGACGCGCCCAAGTTCGCCAGCGGCAAGGAGGGCATCAAGTGGCTCGACGGCAAGCGCGTCGCGATCCCGCTGGGCAGCTGCGCCGACCGCTTCGCGCAGGAGGCCTTCAAGAAGGAGGGTGTCAAGCCCGAGGCCGTGCTGAACCAGAACATCGAGGTCATCACCAGCGGCTTTCGCGCCGGCAAGCTCGACGCCGCGGTGATCTGGGAGCCCACGGCCTCGCGCCTGGTGCAGGAAGGGCTGGCCAAGCGCATCGCCTCCGGCGCCACCGTCAACGAGAACGACGGCGCCTTCCTGACGATGCGGGCCGACCTGATCAAGCAGCGCCCCGACATCGTCAAGGCCTGGTTGAACGCCGAGCTCGACGCGCAGCTGTTCCTGGCCGACCCGAAGAATGCGATGGACGTGGCGGCGATGGCCACTGCGCAGACCACCGGCTTCACCGAGAAGATGCTGTGGGCGTCGATGTACGGGCAGAACCCGGTCGAGTCCGGCGGGGCGACCACACGGCTCACGCTGCCCTTCGCGCTGACCCCGGACGTGATGAACCTTGTCACCACGGCGGCGAAGTTCCTGCACTCGATCAAGAGCATCAACGTCGAGAAGCTGCGTGCCGATGCGGTGATGCCCGAGTTCACCCAGCAGATCCTCAAGGAGCGCGGCCTCACGGCGCCGATCGGCAAGGTCATGGCCCAGCCCGACAGCGCCTACAAGCCGAAGTAATCGCCTTGCCCGGCCCGGGCGCTGGCGGCGACAGCCTTGTCGCCGCCCGGACCGGTGCCGCCCGTGCCCAGACAGAGGAAACCACTGCATGGACCAGACCAACGCCCTGCTCAGACGGGCGATGCCCTTTCAGACGGTGTCGGACGAGCTGCTTGCCGACATCGCCAAGCTGGCCAAGCTGAAGTCGTACGCGCGCGGCGACGTGATCTACAACGCCGGCGACGTGGCCGACAACATCCAGATCGTGTCGTCGGGCAGCGTGCAGCACGTGATGAAGCTGGGCAAGGGCAGCGGCGATCTCGATCGCGTGATGCGCAGCGGCGAGGTGTTCGGCTGGGCCGCGGTCTTCGAGGACCAGCGCGCCCGGCTGGCCACGACGACCTGCCTCGAACGCACCGAGGTGCTGCAGATCGATGGCGAGGAACTGATGTCCCTGATCCGGCGCACGCCGGTGACGGGTGACGTGATCATGAGCCGCTTCGCGACGATGATCACCAAGGAGTTCGCCGCGCCCGATGCGGTGGCGGCGCGCATCACGCACTTCGGGCAGGCGGCCAGCACGGCGCCGGTGCAGGGCGACGGCGTGGGCAGCGGCTGGGCGCTGACCGCCTTTCGCCTCTCGCAGTGGCTCAAGAGCCCCAAGCCCTACCTGATGCTGGCCGGCTTCGCGATCCTGCTGTCGTTCTGGTACCTGACGGTGGAGGTGTGGAAGCTGCCGCGCTTCAAGGACACGCCGGGGCTGACGACGGTGGTCAAGGAACTGCTCAGCCACAACCCCGTGTACGGCCTGTCGATCTACACGCCCGAGTACTACCAGCACATCTGGGCCAGCGTGCGGCGCGTGGCGATCGCCTTCTTCCTGGCCACCGCGCTGGGCGTGCCGCTGGGTCTGTTCCTCGGCTGGTCGAAGCAGTTCCGCGAGTACGTGTTCCCGGTGTTCGAGACGCTGCGCCCGATCCCCATCCTGGCCTGGGTGCCGCTGGCGATCCTGATGTTCTCGGGCACCGAGACGCCTGTGATCTTCCTGACCTTCCTGGCCTCGTTCTTCGCCACCGCGCTGAACACCATGCTCGGCGTCGAGTCGATCGACGAGTCGTACAGCCGCGCGGCCTACTGCCTGGGCGCGAGCAAGTGGCAGGTGTTCCGCGAGGTCATCGTGCCCGGCGCGATGCCCTTCATCTTCACCGGGCTGCAGATCTCGGTGGGCGTCGCGTGGTTCTCGCTGGTGGCCGGCGAGATGGTGTCGGGCGAGTTCGGCCTGGGCTACGTGATCAACACCTCGTACACGATGGTGCGCTACCCGACCATCGTGATCGGCATGGCCACGCTCGGCGCGGTCGGCTACGGCACCAGCGCGCTGGTGCGGATGGTGGGGGACTACATGATGCAGTGGCGTGTGCGCGAACTCGCGCTGGGCGGCCGGTGATGAACAACATGATCGAGACAGACCGTTTGTCGCAGCAGGCTGCGACGCAAGGGGCGATCCGCATCGAGGACGTGGTCAAGATCTACGACCCCGACGGCGCCGCGGTGATGGCGGTGGATCACTGCTCGCTGGACATCCCGGCCGGCGAGATCTGCATGATCGTCGGGCCCTCGGGCTGCGGCAAGACGACGCTGCTCAACGCCATCGCCGGCTTCCACAGCATCACCTCGGGCCGCATCTTCATGGACGGCAAGCTGCTGTGCGGGCCCGACAAGCCGATGGCCGAGCCCGGTTCCGACCGCATCGTCGTGTTCCAGAACGGCGCGCTGTTCCCGTGGAAGACCAACCTCGAGAACGTCGCCTTCGGCCCGCTGATGCAGGGCAAGCTGGGCAAGAAGGAGATCTACGAGAAGGCCCGCAGCATGATGGCCGACGCGGGCCTCAGCGGCACCGAGAACAACTTCCCCGGCGAGGTCTCGTCGGGCCTGCGCCGGCGCGTGGAGATCGTGCGCGCGCTGATGAACGACCCCAAGGTGCTGCTGTTCGACGAGCCGTACCGCGCGCTCGACTCGCTGACCAAGTCGGTGATGCACGAAGCGCTGCTGGAGATCTACTACAAGAACAAGGTGACCATCTTCTTCATCACGCACGACCTGGAGGAGGCCATCTTCCTCGGCCACCGCCTGGTCATCATGACCTCGCGGCCGTGCAAGCCGAAGAAGATCCTGACGGTGGACATCCCGCACCCGCGCGACTACGGCGTGCTCACCAGCCCGCGCTTTCGCGAGCTGATGGAAGAGACCAGTGCCGTCGTGCACGAGGAGGCGAAGAAGTCCTTCGCCGCCGGCGAGAGGGAGGGCTGAGCCATGACCAAGTCGCTGACCCGACTGCGAAAGAAGCTGCTCAGCCGCGCCAGCCTGCGCGCGATGATCTCGCTGGCGGTGTTCGTGCTGCTGTGGGAGCTGGGCTCGCGCTCCAAGCAGTGGCTGGGCGTCTCGCTGCCCTGGATCGGCCAGGTGCCCGCGCCCAGCGGCGTGCTGCGTGTCTGGACGGGCCTGCTCACCGACGCAGGCTACTGGCAGAGCTGGTACCTGAGCCTGCTGCGCGTGCTGGCCGGCTTCATCGCGGCGATGGTGATCGGCATCCCGCTCGGGCTGCTGATGGCGGTGAGCAAGACCTTCTACGGCCTGTCGTTCCCGAGCTTCGAGATCCTGCGGCCGATCCCGCCGCTGGCCTGGGTGCCGATCTCGATCATCTTCTGGCCCACGCAGGAGTTGTCGATCGCGTTCGTGACCTTCCTCGGCGCCTTCTTCACCGTCGTCATCAACGTGGTGGGCGGGGCCAAGTCAATCGACGGCCGCTTCTTCCAGGCGGCTCAGGCGATGGGCGCCTCGCAGTGGGACATCTTCCGCCGCGTCGTGCTGCCAGCCACGCTGCCGTCGATCGTCGTCGGCTCGTCGGTGGGCATGGGCATCACCTGGAACGTGGTCGTGGCTGCCGAGATGATCTCCGGCGGCGGCGGCAGCGGCTCGGGCGGCGGCCTCGGGTTCTTCATCTGGAACTCCTACGTCGGCGGCTCCTACGAGCAGATCGTGGTGGGCATGATCAGCATCGGCATCGCGGGCTTCGGCTGCAGCGAGGTGCTGCGCGCGCTCGGCGGACTGTCCACCCCCTGGCTCCAGAAGCGCTGAAGGACGAGCATGAGCAACCCCATCGCAAGCGACCGGCCCGCCGGCACGAACGGCAAGGCGCCGACGACGGCCGGCGAGATCCGCGTCGAGGGCGTCAGCAAGGCCTACGGCAGCGGCCTGTTCTCCAAGACGGTGATCAACGACTGCTCGTTCGCCATCCCGCGCAACAAGCTGACCGTGATGATCGGCCCCTCGGGCTGCGGCAAGAGCACGCTGATCCGCCTGCTGGCCGGCTTCGAGAAGCCGACCAGCGGCTCGATCACCATCGACGGCAAGCCGATCACCGGGCCGGGCAAGGACCGGCTGGTGGTGTTCCAGGAGTCCGCTTTGTTCCCCTGGATGACCACCTTCGACAACATCATGTACGGCCCGCGGGCGCGCGGCGAGGACAACCCTCAAAGCCGCGCGCAGGCCGAGTTCCTGCTCGAGAAGGTGGGCCTGAAGGCCTTCCGCAAGAAGTACCCGCCGCAACTCTCGGGCGGCATGCAGCGCCGCGCCGAACTGGCGCGCGCGATGATCAACAACCCCGACGTGATGATCCTCGACGAGCCCTTTCGCGGCCTGGACGCGATGTCCAAGGAGCTGATGTGGGAGTACTACGCGGGCCTGTTCGAGGAGTCGCATCGCACCAACTTCTTCGTCACCACCGACATCGACGAGGCCATCTTCCTGGCCGACCGCCTGATCGTGATGACGAACACGCCGACCAAGGTGCGCGCGGTGATCGACGTGGATATTCCGCGTCCGCGGCGGCTGGTCAACATCTTCGACAACGACCACGCCAACGAAGTGAAGATGCGCGCGCTGTCGCTGCTGCACGAGGAGGCGATGAAGTCCTTCTCCGGCGGCAGCCGCGCCGCCGCCGATTTCGTCGAGGCCTATTCCAGGCGCACGGGCGACCGTGCCAACGGCGCCAAGCCGGCCTGAACCCCATTCCAAACAGGAGAACAGAACGTGGCAAAAAAAGTGATCGACATGCGCAGCCGGCCCTCGTTCCTGCATGACTTCTACGGCAAGACCCGTGGCACGCCGGAGTTCGAGGTGGTGAAGTGGCTCAACGGCCGCGTCGGCTCGAAGAACGTCGAGCACTTCACGGCCTCGCGCGACATCGAGTCCTTCGTGCGCGAGATCAAGGACACGCGCATCGCGGCCTCGGTGGTGGTGGGCCGCGACACCCCGGGCATCAAGCACTCGAACGACGAGATCCACGAGATGGTGCGCCGCCACAAGGAGCTGGTGGGCGTGGGCTCGATCGACCCGCACCGCTGGGGCGCCCGCGCCGCGGTGCTCGAGGTGGAGCGCGCGATCACGGTGCTCGGCCTGAAGGCGATCAACGTCGAGCCGGGTTTCGGCAGCCCGCTGCGCAGCGCCGACGACCCGATGCTGTTCCCGATCTACGACGCCTGCGAGCAGCTCGGCGTGCCGGTGTCGATCATGTCGGGCCCGACGGCGCCGAGCCTGGACTTCGTGCGCCCGGCCGCGGTGGGCCACGTGGCCAAGGCCTTCCCGAAGCTGGCGATCGTCTGCTACCACGGCTTCTACCCGTTCGTGAACGAGATCCTCGGCGTCGCGCTGCGCTGGGAGAACGTGTTCATCGTGCCCGACATGTACATCTTCGCGCCCGGCGGCAGCCTCTACGTCGAGGCGGCCAACGGCGCGATGCGCCAGCAGATCCTGTTCGGCAGCTCCTACCCGTTCCGGCCGATGGCGCAGTCGATCAACGACTACCGCATGCTCGGCTTCGACGACGGCGTGATCGACGACGTGATGTACGGCAACGCCAAGCGCGTGCTGAAGCTGGCGGTCTGAGCGGGACGGGCCGGCCGTGCACTTGTTGATCCGCTCCGCCACGCGGGCCGACCTGCCGCAGGTGCTGGCGCTGTGCCGGATGCTCGATCTGCCGGGCGAGCCCGGGCTGAGCGAGCCGCAGGCGCTCGCGCGGTTCGAGGCGCTGACGGCCGGCGACCGGCACCGCGTCTACGCCGCCGAGCAGCAGGGGCAGGTGGTCGGCACGTTTGCGCTGACCTTCGTCGGCGGCCTGGCGCACTCGGGGCGCGACTCCTGCATCGTCGAGGACGTGGTCGTGACGCCCGCGCTGCGCGGCAGCGGCGTGGGCCGGAAGATGATGGCCTTTGCGATGCGCGAATGCGCGGCGCGGCGTTGCTACAAGCTCGTGCTGTCGAGCCACCTGCAGCGCGACCTGGCGCACCGCTTCTACGAGGGCCTGGGATTTCGCAAGCACGGCTTCAGCTTCCTGATCGACCCGGAGGCGGCGGATGGAGCCGGTCCGCCGTAACGCCGGCGTGGTGCCGATCGACGAGGCCGGCGACGGCTTCGCGATCGACGTGAGTTCCGTGGCGCTGGCCTCGGGCAGCCGCTACGCCGCCAAGGTGGTGGTGCGGCAGCTGCCCTCGCAGGTCGAGATCTTCTGCGACCGGGCGATCAACGGCGGGCAGGGCTGGCCGACGCCGCAGGAAGCGCTGGCCGTGGCGCTGGCGCGCGGGCGCCGCTACGTGCGCGAACAGGTGTGCGTCGCGGCCCTGCCGCCGGCGCCGGCGAGTGAATGACCGAAACCGGGCGCGCAGCAGGCGCGGCGGCCAACGGCCCGGAAGGCGGATCGCCGTCTCGTGGCCTCAACCATGGACCATGGAGGACGACATGACAGACAGCAAGAGCTCCCGACTCGTCAGCGCGGCGAGATCGGAACTGCAGGCGGCGGGGTCGATCACGCACGACCCGACGCGGCGCGCGATGCTCGGCCGCACGGCGGCCGCGGCCGCCGGCGGCGTGGCCGCACTGGCGGGCGGGCGCGCCGCCGCGGCCACCGTGCCGGTGCCGGCATCCAACCTCGCGCTGGGCCGCGCCCTGCCCGAGACGGAGTACGGCATGCCGTCCAAGTACGAGGCACACGTCAAGCGACGGCGCACCGATGTGCTCGTGAACCGGCAGAATTTCTCCGACTGGAGCATGACGCCGCTGCACCAGCAGCACGGCACCCTCACGCCCAACGGCCTGATCTACGAGCGCCACCACAGCGGCGTGCCCGACATCGACCCGCAGCAGCACCGCTTCGCCATCCACGGCATGGTGCGCAAGCCGCTGCTGTTCACGATGGACGACCTGATGAAGTACCCGTCGGTGACGCGCTTTCATTTCATGGAGTGCTCGGGCAACGGCCTGACCGACTGGCTCAAGGCGAGCTCCAAGACCGTGCAGCAGACGCACGGCCTGCTGTCGTGCGCGCAGTGGACAGGCGTGCCGGTGTCGACCCTGCTCGACGAAGCCGGCGTGCGGCCCGAGGCCACCTGGGCGCTGGCCGAAGGCGCCGACGGTGCGGCGCATGCGCGCAGCATCCCGATGACCAAGCTGCTCGAGGACGCGATGATCGTCTACGCCTCCAACGGCGAGATGCTGAGGCCTGAGAACGGCTACCCGCTGCGCCTGTTCATCCCCGGCTGGGAGGGCAACGTCAGCATCAAGTGGCTGCGCCGCATCAAGCTCGGCGACAAGCCCTGGCACCTGCGCAGCGAGACGGCGCGTTATACCGACCCGATGCCCGACGGCAAGTGGCGGCAGTTCAGCTTCGCGATGGAGGCCAAGTCGGTGATCACCTCGCCGTCGGGCGGCATGAACGTGCGCCCCGGCGAGATCGAGATCCTCGGCTTCGCCTGGTCGGGCCTGGGCAAGATCCGCACAGTCGACGTGACGCTCGATGGCGGGCGCACCTGGCGCGAGGCCACGCTCGAGGAACCGGTGCTCGACAAGTGCCTGACGCGCTTCCGGCTGCGATGGAAGTGGGACGGCACACCCGCGACGATCGCCAGCCGCGCGATCGACTCCACCGGCTACGTGCAGCCCACGGTCGAGGAGATCAGGAAGGTCCGCGCGATCACCGGATTCGTGCAGCACCACAACGGCGTGTTCCCGTGGTCCATCAATGCCGCAGGGGAGGTGAAGAATGCAATCGCCTAAGTTTCTCTGGCTCGCGCTCGCCGCGGGCTTCGTGCTGGCCGGTTGTGCGGCCACCAAGTCGACGGCCGGCGGCAGCCCGGCGCAGGCGCGCGGTCAGGCGGTCAGCGAGGCCGACCTGCTGGCCTGGAACATCGACGTGCGCACGCCGGACGGCTTGGGCCTGCCGCCGGGCTCGGGCTCGGTGGCGGCGGGCAAGGCGGTGTTCGACGCCAAGTGCGCCTCGTGCCACGGTGCCGCAGCGGCCGGCGGGCCGGTGTTCGGCAGCATGGTCGGGGGCATCGGCTCGTTCAAGACGGACCGCCGTGTGCTCACCCCGGGCAGCATGTACCCGTATGCACCGGTGCTGTTCGACTACGTGCGGCGTGCCATGCCGATGAACGCGCCGCAGTCGTTGAGCAACGACGAGGCCTATGCGGTGACGGGCTACGTCCTGCAGCTCAACGGCCTGGTCGCGGCCGATGCGGTGATGACGGCGGCCAGCCTGACGGCCGTGCAGATGCCCAACCGCAACGGATTCATGGTCGACGACCGGCCGGACACCGCCGCCACGCGCTGCATGAGCCAGTGCACGCCGATCGCGGGCAAGTGAACGCGATGAGGTGACGGCCCCGGCGGCGCGGCTCAACGCCGCGCCGCCGGCCCCGCATTCGCCGAGCGCGCCAGGTTGGCCGCGACCAGCGCCGCCGCCAGCGTCACCAGCCACGAGAAGTACACCCACAGCAGGAACACCGGGAACACCGCGAAGGCGCCATACACCGCCTTGT
>ERZ795044.608-NODE-608-length-33557-cov-9.873858_pt1 | contig 33557 bp, 29 predicted proteins | sample MGYA00375128_ERZ795044 | MGnify/ENA primary metagenome ERZ795044 (study PRJEB30173, sample SAMN05720213) | anaerobic digester metagenome | isolation source: active sludge of municipal wastewater-treating anaerobic digesters | place: USA | collected 2014-12-22 ...
GGGCAATGAAGCGGCCTGAACAAGGCGGGCGCGCCCCGATCCCCCCAAAAAAAGGAGGCCCGGGCAAGCCGGGCCTCCTCGCGCTACCGGTTGCAGGCGCGCGTCACCAGATCACGACCTGCTTGTCGCCATCGCGGACCATCGGATCGCCGACCTTGCAGCCGAAGGCCTGGGCGAAGGCCGGCATGTTGGACGGTGCGCCAATCGCGCGGAAGTTGGCCGGCGCGTGCGAGTCGGTGGTGAGGCGCACCTTCAGCTCTTCCGGGCTGAAGTTGCGGCGCCACACCGTTGCCCAGTTGGCGAAGAAGCGCTGGTCGCGCGTCATGCCGTCGGTCTTGGGGTCGGGAGTGCCGGCGGTCGCCTTCTTCATCGCATCGTAGGCGGTGGCCAGGCCGCCGAGGTCGGCGATGTTCTCGCCCAGGGTCAGCTTGCCGTTGACCATCGCACCCTTGGCCGCCTTGTAGCCGTTGAACTGGGCGACCAGTTTGTCGGTGAGGCCGCTGAAGCCCTTGGCGTCGGCCGGCGTCCACCAGTCCTCGAAATTGCCGGTGGGGCCGAAACGGCTGCCCTGGTCGTCGTAGCCGTGGGTCATCTCGTGCCCGATGACCGCGCCGATGCCACCGTAATTGACCTCGTCGGTCGCGTTCGGGTCGAAGAACGGTGGCTGCAGGATCGCGGCCGGGAACACGATCTCGTTCTGCTGCGGGTTGTAGTAGGCATTGACCGTCTGCGGGCTCATGCCCCATTCGGTCTTGTCGACCGGCTTGCCGATCTTGCCGAGGTTCCACTTGTAGTTGAACTCGTTGGCGGCCAGTACGTTGCCGATGTAGCTGTCGCGGCTGGTGGCGAGGCCAGCCCAGTCACGCCACTTGTCCGGATAGCCGATCTTCGGGGTGAAGCTGGCCCACTTCTCCATCGCCTTTTTCTTGGTTTCGGGGCTCATCCACGCCAGGTTCTCGATGCGGGCCTTGAGCGCCTCGCTGAGGTTCTTGACCAGGGCTTCCATCCGGGCCTTGGATTCCGGCGTGAAAGCGACCTTGACGTACATCTGGCCGAGCGCTTCGCCGGCCTGGTTCTCGATGACGTCGAGCACCCGCTTGCCACGTTCCTTCAGTTCCTTCTGGCCGCGCAGGGTCTTGTTGTAGAAGTTGTAGTTCTCCTGCACGAACGCGTCCGACAGGTACGGCGATGCGCCGTCGACCGTGTGGAAGCGCAGGTAGCTCTGCCACTGCGCGGCCGGCACGTCGGCCAGCATCTTGCTGACCTCGGCGTGGAACTCCGGCATCGCCAGCGAGAACATCTTCGGCGTCGCGACACCCTGCGACTCGAAGAACTTCGTCCACGGGAAATTGGGCGCGAGCTTGTCCGCATCGGCCGGGCTGACCGGGTTGTAGAAAATCTTCACGTCGCGCGACATCTGCTCGCTCGACTTGGACACCTTGGCCAGGCGCTTCTCGAAGGCCACCACGTCGGCGGCCTGCTTGACCGCGTCGGCGGCGGCGATGCCCGAGAGCTCAAGCACCTTGGCCACGTGGGCCTGGTAGGCGGCCAGCTTGTCCGCCTTGTCGGCATCCTCGTAATAGCCCTTGTCGGGCAGACCCAGGCCGCCTTGGGTGGCGTAGGCGATATTGACCGTGGAATCGTTGAAGTCTGCGTTGGGGCCGAAGCCGAAGAGGTTGTTCTCGCCCTTGGCCGCGCTGGTGCGCAGGTACTCGGCAATCGCCTCCTTGTCGGCGAGCGCGGCGATCGCGTCGAGATGGCCCTTGATCGGTGTAATCCCCTGGGCGTTGATCTTCGCGGCATCCATGCCGGTGGCGTACAGGTCGCCGACGATCTTTTCGACGCCGGTCGCGTCCTTCATCGCCGCGGCCTGTTCGGCCAGCTGGCGCTGCGCGGCGGTCGAGCGCTCGTCGAGCATCTCGAATGCGCCCCAGGAGGTGCGGTCAGCCGGGATCGCATTGGCGGCAAGCCACTTGCCATTGACGTAGCCGCCGAAATCGGTGCACGCGTTCTTGCTGGTATCGAGGTCGCCGATCAGGAAGCGGTTGACCGGCGGCAGCTTTGATTCGTCCAGGGTGTATGCGGGCGTCTTGGTTTCGGCAGCAGCCGTGCTTGCGGCAGGTGCCTCGGCCGGCTTCTGGCAGCCAGCGAGCGCGGCGGCGATGGAAAGGGACAGCAACAAGGTCTTCGGGGTATTCACGGGATACGACTCCGGGCAATGCGGGGAAACAACGGGAGCTACGCGTGGGGTCGCGCAGCGAATCTGGCGAGTGGTCAGTGCGGTGAACTCAAGGCGAGAAGCGCGGGTCGGTCAGCTTCATCTCGGTGAGCGGACCGTAGGCCTTCATCCAGTCGCGGATCTTCGACGCATCGCCGATGGCCACGATGGCCAGGTCCTTGCTGCCCGGGAACACCATGCGCGCCTCGGCGATCTGCGCCGGGGTGGCCGCGGCGATCTTGCCGAGGTAGCCGTCGACGGCCTCGCGCGACTCGCCATACAGGGTCATGTCGACCAATTGCGCGGCGAGCTGCGGCGCGGTTTCCAGGCCGGGTGCGTATTGCCCGGCGACATAGCGCTTGGCCGACTCGATGGTGGCCGCATCCAGCCCGTCCCTGTGCAGGCGGTCGAGGGTGGCGATGGCCAGGTCGATCGCGGCCTTGGTGGTTTCGGTCTTGGTGAAGCTGCTGATCACCGCAGGGCCTGGCTGTGAGGCACGTTCGATGCCCGAGCGGGCACCGTAGGTCAGCCCGGACTTCACCCGCAGCTCGGTATTGAGCATCGAGGTGAAGCGTCCGCCGAACGCGGTCTGCACCAGGTCCTGCGCGGCTTCGGCGGGATCGCCACGCTTGCTGCCGACATTGGCCAGCGCGAAGTAGGTCTGGGTCGCGCCCGGCTTGTCGACCAGCAACACGCGGCGGCCGGTTTCGCGCGCCTTGGCTTCGACCTGCGGCAAGGTGCCAGTCGCCTTCGCCCATCCGCCGAAGGACTGCTTCAGCTGCGCGGTCACCGCCTTGGCATCGAAGTCGCCGGCGATGGCGATGACCAGGCGATCGCCGCCCATCTGCTGCTGGCGGAAGGCCTGCAGGTCGGCGAGGGTGATCGTGGCCAGGCTGGTCTCGTCGCCACCGGTGGAGCGCCCGTAAGGGTGGCCGCGGAACAGCCAACCGCCGGAATAGAGACCGATCAGCTGGCGCGGGTCGGAGTCCTTGGCATTGGCGATGCCGTCGATCGCGCGCTTGCGCAGCTTGTCGAACTCGGCGCTGTCCATCGTCGGCCGCAGGAGTGCGTCGGCGAGCAGCGACAGCATCAGCGCGCTGTCCTTCGACAGGAACTGCGCGTTGGCAGTGATCGCTTCGCGCGAGCTGCCGAAGCCGATGCTGCCACCGGCGCCATCGACGGTCTGGGCGAACTGCAGCGCGCTGCGGCTGCCGGCGCCCTTCGACAGCATTTCGCCAAGGATGTCGGCGGTGCCTTCCTTGCCGGGCGCGTCGGCCAGCGCGCCGCCGCGCACGGCGATGTTGGCGGCGATCAGCGGCACGTCCTTGCGCGGCATCAGCAGCACGGTGGCGCCGTTGTCGAGGGTGATGGTCTGGTAGTCGGGCAGCTTGACACTTGGTTCAGACGCCGCGGCGGCGATTGCGCCGTTGAACGCGAACGCCGCGATCAACGCGATGGAAACGTTGCGGAAGAAGCTCATTTCGCGGCCTCCTTGTCGGCGGCAGTGGGCGCGGCGGCGACCGGCTTCAGCAAGCCGGTGGTGCGGTTCTGGATGCGCAGGATCTTCTTCGCCAGCGCCTGCACGTCGGCAGCGCTGACCGCGTCGTAGGCGGCGGGTGCGTCGAACAGCTTGCGGTAGTCGCCGTTGAATACCTCATAGGTGCCGAGCGCGCGCGCCTTGCCGTTGATCGTGGCCATGCCGCGCCAGAAGGCAGAAGACTTGAGGTTGCGGGCTTTCTCGAGCTCGGCGGCGCTCACGCCGTCGCGCGCGATCTTCGCAAGCTCGTCGTCGAGCAGGGTCTCCACCTTCGCCATGTCGCCGCCTGGCGGCAGCATCGCGTAGATCCACAGCAGGCCCGGGTCGAAGCCGGCCTCCGCGAAGGCACCTGCCTGGGTGGCGGCCTGTTCCTTCTCGACCAGGCGCTGGTGCAGGCGCGAGGACTCGCCCTGCGAGAGGATCGTGGTCAGCAACTCGAGGGTCGGGAATTGCTTGCTGCCGGCGCCGAGGCCACTGTGGAACGCGTAGGCGACGATCGGCGATTGCGCGTCGGCGCGTTCCACCACCAGCCGGCGTTCGCCCTGCTGTTCGGGCTCGACGGTGGTGATCGGCGCCGGCGCGGGCTGCTTCGGCAGCGGTGCCAGGTACTTGTCGGCGAGCGCGAACACCTGCGCGGGATCGACATCGCCGGCGATGACCAGCACTGCGTTGTTCGGCGCGTAATAGGTCTTGAAGAACTTCTTCAGGTCGTCGATCTTCCAGCCCTCGATGTCGCTGGGCCAGCCGATGGTCGGGAACTGATAGGGATGCGCGGTCCAGGCGGTGGCCTGCATCTGCTCCATCAGCGTGCCGAAATTGTCGTTGTCGATGCTGGAGCGACGCTCGCTGAAGACCACGCCGCGTTCGCTCTCGATCACCTTCGGATCGAACGACAGGTTGGCCATGCGGTCGCCCTCGAGGTCGAAGATCGTCTCCAGCGCGCTGCTCGGGAACCAGTCGGTATAGATGGTCAGGTCGTTGCTGGTGCTGGCGTTGTTGCTGCCGCCGGCCGCTTCCATCTGCTTGTCGAACTCGCCCGGCGCACGCTTCGTGGTGCCGTTGAACATCATGTGCTCGAAGTAGTGCGCCAGGCCGGTGATGCCCGGGTATTCGTTGCGGCTACCGGCCTTGTAGAAGGTGTAGTAGTTGGCGTTGGGGATGTCGTGGTCGGGCCAGACCACGATCTTCAGGCCGTTCGCAAGCGTCTTGCTGACGATGGCCTCGCTGCCGGGGACGTTGGCGGCTGGTTGGGGTGTCGCTGCTTGGGCCGCAACGGAGCTCAGGCCAAGCGCGATCGCGCAGGCCAGTGACAACAGGCGCATGGGTGTTCCCTCGGATGGGCCGGGCGAATCCCGCACCATGCACGAAACACCCTGTCCCCGGCACCTGCCGGAAGTCGTGGCCGTGGCCCTGCCGAATCCGTTCGATTCCGTCAGCGCGACCCGAAGGCGTGCCAGAGCGGCGTGCGGATGCGCAACGCCACCAGCGCCAGGCTGCCGATCAGCAGCACGCTGTACTCCATGCCGTTGCGGCCGGCGCCGACCACGAACCAGCCTTCTGGCGCGTGCACCAGCACGATGCCCATCGCGTAGATCGCCATGAACAACAGGGCGAACGGGCGCACGCACAGGCCGACGGCCAGGCAGGCGGAGCCGATGATCTCGCTGATGGTCACGCCCCAGGCGATCGCGTGGGCCAGCGGGATGTCCTGCGTGGCCAGCCAGTCCCCGAAGATCGGCGAGGTGCCGGCATGCAGGCGATGCCAGCCATGGATCCCGATCAGCAGGGCGACGAGCAGGCGGAAGCCGAGCAGCGCGCAATCGGGTCGTGCTCCGGCAGGACGTGCGTGGTTCATGTCGGGTCGGCCTCGCGGGAGGACGGGATGGGACGGGACGTGCGCGTCGCGTCATCGGCGGCGATCACCAACAGCATCGCCAGCAGGGCCACGCTGTATTCGCTGCCGCCGGTGCCGTGCTCGCCGACGAACCAGCCGTTGTGGCGATGGATCAGCCAGATGCCCGTCGCCACGATCACCGCCAGGCCGCTGGCGGCCCAGCGCACGCCCCGGTTGAACAACAAGAGGCTTCCGGCACCCAGCTCGTACGCGGTGATCGCCAATACCCAGGCCTGCCCGTGCGGGAAGCCCTGCGACTCCATGAACACGCCGAACTGCAGGATCGTGCCCAGCACGAAACGCATCGAGGCATGCGCCATGAACAGCAGGGCAGTGACGATGCGCAGCAGGCGCAGCGCATCGGCCAGCGGCCACCAGGGATAGCCCGTGGCCAGTCCCGTGGACGCGCGAAGGAAAAAGACGCGGGACGATTCCGGCTTGTCCCGCGTTCCCAGGGGTCGGGTGGTGGCGCCCATGCGCTCAGAACGCGTACTGCAGCATCACGCGCACCGCGCGTGGCGCCTGGAAGCCGGTCGGGATCTTGTAGACGGTGTCGTACAGCGAGCTGCCCTGGCCGGTCTCCGCGGTTTCCACCACGCTGGTCACCGTGCGCGAGTTGAACACGTTGAAGACATCCAGCTTGAGGGTCAGGTGACCTGCGGCGAACGCCGGTTTCCAGGCCACGTTGAGATCCAGCTGGCGTTGCCACGGGGTGCGTCCGGCGCTGCCGCGCGGGACCAGGGCGGTGCCGTTGTCGAGCACGCCATCGCCGTCCGCATCGGTACCGGGCGCATCGCTGCAGGAGAAGTACGAGGCGCCGTAGTGCAGCGGGTCGTTGCCGTACACGCCGAAGCAGTTGATCGGCCGGCCGGACTGCACCAGCAGGTTGCCGCCGATCGACCACTGGTCGTTGAGTTCGTAGTTGCCGAACACTTTCAGCGTGTGCTTGCGGTCGTTCGGCAGCGGGCCGTCCGCGCCCAGCATCAACTCGCGGTAGTCGAAGTCCTGGGTGGTGCCGGTGTCGGCCTGGCCGATGTCGGACTTGATGCCGCCCTCGGTGTTGCCGGTGCTGCGCGCCCAGGTGTAGGAACCCTGCAGGAACAGCTTGTCCCAGTGGCCTTCGAAGAAGAACTCCGCGGCCGCGTAGGTGCGCTTGGCCTTCGGCCCCAGCGTGTCGGCGTCGATGGTGACTTTCTCCAGCGTCCCGTTGCCGTCGATGTCGATGTTGAACACGCCGTCGCTGCCCGGGTTGTAGAGGTGGCAGAAGGTGAAGCCCGGGTTGATGAAGGCGATCTCCTTCGGCACCGTGCTGTCCGCCGGCGACTGGAAGGGATCGCCGTCGGGGTCGACGAAGCCGTTGGCGATCGCCCAGTCGTAGATCGCGCGCTCGTCGCAGTTGTCGTCGATCGCGCGGCGCAGGTCGCGGAACACAGTGCGCACGCCGAACGACCAGTGGTCGTCCACCTGCTTCTGGAAGCCCAGGATGAATTCGTCCTGGTACATCGGCTGCAGGTTTTCCGAGGCGATGGTGCGCGGATCCTTCTGCGCACCGAACTCGTTGTTGAGGTAGGTGATCGGGGTGAACGGGGTCGCGCCGACAGGCGCGCCGGTGGCGGGATCCACGCTGTCGTAGAAGAACAACTGCTGGCTGAAGATCGAGGCGCTGGCGCCACGAATGGCGACCGTCGCAGTCAGCGGCAACGCGTAACGACCGGCATTGCCGAACACCTTCAGCGAGGCATCGCCCTTCACGTCCCAGGCGAAGCCAAGCCGGGGCCCCAGCTGGTTGTCGATCGACGCGTAGGACTCGCCGTTGCCGTTGCGGTTGTCGAAGCTGTCCCAGCGCAGGCCGGCATAGGCCAGGAAGTTCGGGGTGACCTGCCAGCGGTCCTCGATGTAGAACGCGCGCTGGTCGACGTCCACGGTGGCGCCGTTCTTGAACACCACGTTGACCACGAAGTCGAGGTCGTCGTCGTTCAGCGGCACGCCGTCGGGATCGATGGTCGCGTAGTTCCAGACCTGGCCGCCTTCGATCGCGCCGCCGGCAACGGAGGTGAAGCGATCGGCGTCGTAGCCGAAGCGCAGCTGGTGGTCGCCCAATTGCCAGTCCACATCGACGCGGAACTGCCTGCGGGTATCGCCGGCATCCGGGCGGCCCAGGGTGCCGCCGATGAAATCGCAGCCGCGGATCGACGGCGTGGCGCCAAGCAGCGTGGAGTTGCGCTGGTCGACGATGACCGGGCAGCCGGTGTCCGGCGCGTTGATGTCGCCCGACCATTCCTGGCGCGTGCCGTTCGCGGAGATGCCGTAGATGCTGCGGCTGAACTTGCCGCGGCCGAACAGCGCGGACAGGGTGAAGCTGTCGCTGAGGTAGCCGGTGTACTTCAGCGCGTGGCTGGTGCCGCCCTGCTCGGTGTAGACGGTTCCAAGCACGCCCGTTCTGTTGAGCACGCCTTCGTCGTTGGTGTGCACGACCTGGGTGGTGCGGGCCACGTCGGAGAAGCTGGTCAGCTCCAGCAAGTGGTCCTGCGCCAGGTTCCAGTCCATCTTCAGCAACCAGGTCGGCGACCGCGTGCGCGTATTCGCATTGATGCCGGCGTTGACGTCGTTCCAGGCATCGCCGTGGTTGCGCGCGAACTGCACCAGGCCGTAGGCGAACAGGCGGTCGCGGACCAGCGCGCCGCCGGCCCACAGCGCGACGCTGGATTGTTCCGCCTCGTCGCGTGAGTTGTCCTGCAGCAGGTCGCCATTGTTGAGGAAGATGTCCGGCGTCTTTCCGGACAGCGAGGAGGGCGTCCAGTAGAGCGCGCCGCCAGCCGAGAAATCGTTGGTGCCGCGACGGGTGATGAGGTTCACCACGCCGCCGGTGGAGCGGCCGAATTCGGCGCCGTAGCCGCCGGTCTTGACTTGCTGCTCGGCGATCGCCTCGAACGGGATCTGCGCGAAGGCGAGGTTGTTGAACGCGTTGGTGATGTTGAAGCCGTTGACGTAATACGCGTTCTCCGCCACCGACGAGCCGCCAAACGAGGCCAGGTTGCCGAAGGCGGCGTCGCCACGCACCGTGCCGGGTGCGAGCAGGGCGACGCTGGTGGCGTCGCGCGCCACCGGGATGCTGGCCATCTGTTGCGCGGACAGGATCGTGGTGGATTCCACCGACGACACGTCGACCGGATTGATGCTGCCTGCGCGCACCGTCACTGCCTCCAGCGTGGTGGTGTCGTCGGCCGAGAAATCGACCTGGGTGCCGGTGCCCACGCTGACCGCGACGCGCTCGCGGACCCGCGTGCTGCCATCGGCGCGGCGCACGGTCACCGTGTAGTTACCCGAAGGCGTTTGCGGCGCGCGGTAGCCACCATCGGCGCCGACGGTGATCTCGCGGCGGTAGCCGGTGGCGGTATTCTCGATCACCACCACGTCGCCCTGGCTGGCGCGGCCGTGGATGGCGCCGGCGGCATTGCTCTGCGCGGATGCGAGCCCGGCGATGCCCAGGCCAATGGCCAGGGCGAGGCAGAGGGTGGTGTGCTTACAGTGGTTGGCGTGTCGTGCGGCTGGCATGTGGAACTCCCCGGGGTTTCTTGGTTGCGGCAGTGGCCGTGGGGCGACGCTCGCGGTCGCGCGGGGTGTGCGGCAAGCATCCGGGGACGAAACGCACGCGTGCGGCAGCCAACGACACCCGGCGCGTTGCGGGTGGCCGTGCCCGCGGGTAGCGTGGGGGCATGGATCGCGCCGAAGACACCCGCTGGTTGCCGTTGCCGCCCCGACCGTGGTGGACGCTGTGGCTGTCCGCCTTCGTTGCCTGGACCGCATACGGCCTGCTGTACTGCTACCAGGTGATGTCGATGGCCGAGGACATGGGCAAGCACTACGCATGGAGCGATGTGCTGCGCATCAACCTGATCGGAATGTGGGGCTGGGTACCGCTGACCGTCGCGCTGTTCTGGCTGGTGTCGCGCGTGCCGATCCGGCGCGGCAGCGTGGCCCGGTCCTGCACCATCCTGATGACGGCTGCCTTCGCGGTGGTGGTGCTGCGCTCGGTCTACATCTATACCCTCGATCCATGGGTCGGCTGGTACGACACCCCGCCGGATTTCTGGTCCGATGTCATGCCGACCAGCCTCAACAACAACGTGCTGATCAGCTGGATCGTGATCGGCCTGGCGCATGCGCTGCTGTTCTCGGACCAGGCGCGCGCGCAGGAACGTCGCGCCGCCGAGCTGCAAGGCTTGCTGGCGCAGGCGCGGCTCGATGCGATCGCGGCGCAGCTCAACCCGCATTTCCTGTTCAACGCGCTCAATTCGATCGCCGAACTGGTCCACCACGATGCCGATCGCGCCGACCGCATGCTGGTCGGCCTGTCGGCACTGCTGCGGCGCAGCCTGGACAGCTCGCGGCTGCAATGGGTCAGCCTGCGCGAGGAACTGGAATTGCTGGCGCAATACCTGGAGATCGAGAAGGTGCGACTGGGCGCACGCATGCAGGTGCAGTGGAACGTCGCCGAGGAGTGCCTGGACGAGGCGGTGCCGCCGCAGCTCCTGCAGCCGCTGGTGGAGAACGCGGTGGTGCACGCCATCGCGCGGCGGATCCGTCCGGGCAGCGTGCGCATCGGTGCGGGCCTGGTCGGCGCTGCGCTGTGGCTGGACGTGGAGGACGACGGTGCCGACGGGCTGCCGGATGTCGAGGGCCACGGCATCGGCCTGGCGAATACGCGCGCGCGCTTGCAGGTGCTGTACGGCGACGAGGCGGTGCTGTCGATCGAGGCGACGGCCAACGGCGGCACCCGCGTGGGCCTGCGCCTGCCGCGTCGGCACGCAATCCCCGCCAGCACCCGCGATCGCCCAGCACGCGACCTCCGCTTCGACGAGGTGCGGGTGCCATGAGCCAACTGCGGGTGATGATCGCCGACGACGAACCGCTGGCACGCCTGCGCCTGCGTCGCTTGCTGGGCGGGATCGCCGGCCTCGAGGTGGTGGCGGAATGCGCCAGCGGCATCGAGGTCATGCAGCTACTGCCGGACTGTCCCTGCGACCTGCTGTTCCTCGACATCCAGATGCCGGGCGCGGACGGGTTCCAGGCACTGGAGCACGTGGTCGCGCGGCCACGCGCGGTGGTGTTCGTCACCGCGTATGCGGAACACGCGGTGCGCGCGTTCGACGTGCAGGCGGTGGACTACCTGCTCAAGCCCATTTCCGCCGAGCGCCTGCTGCAGGCGGTGGAACGCGCGCAACGCGCGTTGGCCAACGATGCGCCCCTCGCCGCGCCACCGGCGATTCCACGGCGGCTGGCGCTGCCGATCGGCCGGCGCATGCAGATGGTCGAGCTGGACGAGCTGGATTGCGCGCTGGCGCAGGCCAACTACGTCGAGCTCAAGGTCGGCACGCGCAGCTTCGTCCTGCGCGACACCATCAGCGGTTTCCATGCACGCCTGGACCCGCAGCGCTTCCTGCGCATCCATCGCTCCGCGATCGTGCGCATCGACGCGATCCGCGAGGTCGAACCTCTCGCCTCCGGTCGTTATCGGGTGAACCTGCACGGTGGCCAGCGCCTGGTCTCCGGGCGCAGCTACCGCGATGCCCTGCGCGCGGCGCTGGGGCTGGCACCCGAGGCGTCGCTGCCATCGCGGATCAGCGCGTGACCAGGCGTCGCCATCCGGCACTGCGGTAACCTGCACGCCGGTTTTGACGGAGCGGACGCATGCGGGTGCATTTCCACGGCGCGGCCGGCGAGGTCACCGGTTCCATGCACCTGGTCGAGGCCGCCGGAAAACGCGTGCTGCTGGATTGCGGGATGCGCCAGGGCAGCGCGGAAATGGAGGCCGGCAACGTCGATCCGTTCCCGTTCGACGTGGCGTCGCTGGATGCGCTGGTGCTCAGCCATGCGCACATCGACCACATCGGTCGCGTGCCGTTGCTGGTCAAGCGCGGCTTCCGCGGTCCGATCTTCGCCCAGCAGGCCACCGCCGACCTGATGCCGATCATGCTGCTCGATTCGGCATCGCTGGCCGAAAGCGATGCCGCGCGGTTCAACCGCAGGCGCACGCATGGCGAAGTGGAACAGCAGCCGCTTTACACGAAGGACGAAGTGTCCGATGCGATGGCATTGGTGCGCGCATTGCCGTACGACGCGCGCCAGCCGATCGTGCCCGGTATCGAGATCGCGTTCCGCGATGCAGGGCACATCCTGGGCTCCAGCATCGTCGAGCTGTGGGCGGATGGGCGCAAACTGGTGTTCTCCGGCGACCTCGGCCCGACGGGCACGCCGATCCTGCGCGATCCGACGCCGATCCGGGACGCGGATCTGGTGCTGATGGAGTCCACCTACGGCGACCGCGACCACAAGGATCGCGCGGAGACGATCGTGGAGTTGGGCGGGATCCTGGAGCAGGCATGGCGCGACGGCGGCAACGTGCTCATCCCGGCCTTCGCGGTCGGGCGTTCGCAGGAACTGCTGTACTGGTTCGCGAAGTACTGGGACGAGTGGGACATGTCGCGCTGGCAGGTGTTCCTGGACAGCCCGATGGCAGGCAAGGTCGTGCAGGCGTACGGGCGCCACCACGATCTGTTCGACGACGAGGCGCGCAGGGTCTGGCGCGATGCGCCGAACCCGTTCAAGTTGCCCAACCTGCACATCACCGCGTCCACCGAGGAATCGATGGCGATCAACCGCGTCCAGCGCGGCGCGATCGTCATCGCCGGCAGCGGCATGGCCAACGGCGGGCGCATCCTGCACCACCTGCGCAACAACCTGGGCCGTCGCGAGGCGCACGTGGTGTTCGTGGGCTACCAGGGCGCCGGGACGATCGGCCGGCGGTTGGTGGACGGGGCGAGATGGATCCGCATCCACGGTCGCGATATCCGGGTCAACGCGACGATGCACACCGTCGGCGGCCTGTCCGCGCACGCCGACCAGCGCGGCCTGCTGGCGTGGTTCGGTCATTTCGATCCGAAGCCGGCACTCGCGCTGGTGCACGGCGAGGACAAGGCGCGCGAAGCGCTGGCCGGCGAGATCGGCGAACGCCACGGCATCGAAGTGGTGCTGGCGCGCCCGGGCATGACCCTCGACGCCTGATGTTCGGGTTCGGGCGCAGCGCGACCTTCCTGCTGCTGGCGCTGCTGGCGGAAATCGCCGGGACTGTCGGCGGCTTCGGCTCGTCGGTGTTCTTCGTGCCGGTCGCCAACATGTATTTCGATTTCCAGTCGGTGCTCGGCATCACCGCGCTGTTCCACCTGGCCAGCAACATCAGCAAGCTCGGCCTGTTCCGCGGCGGCATTGATCGCGGGCTGCTGCTGCGCCTCGGCGTGCCATCGGTGGCGTTCGCCGCGCTGGGTGGGCTGGCCACGACCTGGTTCCCCACCCGCTGGCTGGAGGCCGTGCTGGCGGTGTTCCTGTTGGGCCTGAGCGGCTGGATGCTGCTCAGGCCGCGCTGGCGCCTGGCGCCGACGACGCGCAGTGCGGTGGTCGGCGGTGCGTTGTCCGGTGGCATGGCCGGGCTGGTGGGCACGGGCGGCGCGGTGCGCGGCATGACACTCGCGGCATTCGACCTGCGCAAGGAGGTCTTCATCGCGACCTCGGCCGCCATCGACATGGCGATCGACCTGTCGCGCGCCGCGGTGTACGCACGCAACGGCTACATCCATGCCCACGACCTGGCCTGGGTGCCCTTGCTCGCCGTGGTCGCGATCACCGGCACCTGGGTCGGCAAGCGCATCCTGGCGCGGATGCCGCAGGTGCTGTTCCGCCGCATCGCGCTGCTGCTGGTGTTCGCGATCGGGCTGGTGAGCCTGTTCCAGGCCGTTCGCGCATAACCCGACACGGAGACCCATGCCATGAGCGAACTGAAGACACGCCCCACCGCGGCATCGGTCGCCGAATTCCTGGCGCAGCAGGGCGACCAGCGCCGCGCCGATTGCGAAGCGGTGCTGCGGATGATGGAAGCCGTCACCGGCGAGCGCGCGGAAATGTGGGGCGCGGCGATCGTCGGCTTCGGCCGCTATGCGTACAGAGGCAACTCGAAGAAGGCCATGGAATGGCCGATCATCGGGTTCTCGCCGCGCAAGAACGACCTGACCCTCTACCTCATGCCCGGCTTCGAAGGCCGTGCCGAATTGATGGCCAGGCTCGGCAAGCACAAGACCGGCAAGAGTTGCCTGTACCTGAAGAAGCTCGCCGATGTCGATGCGCGGGTGCTTCGGGAACTGATCGATTGTTCGGTGCGGGGAATGGACCCGCAGCGCGTGCGTCGTTGAACGCTGCCGTCAGGCTTGCTGCAGCGCCCGCCATTCCCACAGGGCCACCAGCACCAGAGTGCCGCTGGTCAATCCGCCCAGGGCCAGCGCGCTGAATGCGTGGCCGAAGGCGAACGGCGACAGAGCGAGCAGCAACCCCATGCCCACGAGATGCGAGATCGGCGGCAACCGGCGTTGGTTGGTGGCCCATTTGAACAACCCGTTGCCGAGCAGGTACAGGAACGGGCCGCCCAGGATCGCCGCGATGCCCGGGTTGCTGGCGTGGTCGGGATGCACCAGCACCAGCTCGTCCGCGACCGCGCACAGGATGATGCCGGCGACGATCGGGATGTGCAGGTAGGTGTAGGCGAGCCGCGCCACGCGGCCGCGGTCCGCGGCATGTTCGAAGTGGTGGATGGCGCGCCCGGAACCGGTGTCGAAGCACAGCCACCACATCGCCACCGTACCGACGAAGGCCGCGATGAATGCCAGCAGTTGCGGCGTCTCCCAGGCGAGGCCGGCGAAGGTCGCGCCGGTGATCAGCAACGATTCGCCCAGGGCAATGATCACGAACAGTCCGCAGCGTTCGGCCATGTGGTGCGGATCGACGTCCCAGTCGGTCGTCGTCGAGGCGCCCATGCCGGGAACGCGGTAGTAGGCAAACGGGCCGATGAACTCGATGGCGATCGCCGCCGTCCACCAGGCCAGCCGCGATTGCGGATCGGACAAGCCGCCGAGTACCCAGCAGGTGCCGGATACCGCCAGCCACGCGAAGATGCGGATGAAATTCCGGCCATGCCCGCTGACCGCGCCGAACGCATGCACCATGTAGGCCGAGCGCAGCAGGTGCTGGGCGACGTAGGCCAGCGCGAACACCAGCCCGCGCTCCGCGAACGCATGCGGCAGCGCGGCCGCCATCACCAGTGCCAGCAACATCAGCACGAACAGCAACTGGCGCACCGGGGTCGCGGCCGGGTTGAGCCAGTTGGTGCACCAGGTGGTATAGATCCACAGCCACCACGCACCGATGAAGAGCACCCCGGTGTGCAGCGCCCCCAGCGGCGTCAGTTGTTCCAGCAAGCCGTGCGAGAGCTGGGTGATCGCGAACACGAACACCAGGTCGAAGAACAGCTCGACCATGCCGACCTGGCTGCGTTCGTGGCCGCCCGCGCTGCGCAGGGTTGGCTGACGATTCGCCCGCATGCTCAGCGGCGTTTGCCCGTGACCACCGTGGACAGCAGGAACAGGCCGCCCACGAAGCCGATGTTTTTCATGAAATGCAGCAGCTGTGCGCCCTGTTCGGCGCCCTGCAGGGTCCAGAAGCGGTGCGAGAGCACGGCATCGACGAGCATCAGCAGGGCGCCCAGCAACGCCATCGCGCGCAGTCGCCAACCGGCGGCGATGGCGATGCCGAGCAGGAATTCGCCGGCACTGAAGGCGAGGGTGGCATTGGCGGTCGGCACGCCCTGCAGCGCTTGCCACAGGCGGTAGCCGCCCATCACGAGGAAGACACTGGCCATCAGCCAGCTGGCGATGCGGATCTCGGGCTTCATCTCGATGCCGGTTGCGATGTGAAGGCGCGAGCGTCGCATGGTCGCGCGCGGGCGTGAAGGGGCGGCAGGTGAATCCCGCATTCATGCTGGATCGACCGGGTGGGCGATTTCGCGTATCATCCGACTCGTTCTGCGCACGGCTGATCGTTTTCCCGGTCACGCCTGCCGCCTCGGCGGCCTGCTTCTTCCACACGCCTTTCGTCGCGCAGACACGGCACCGGATCACCGGCGTCGTGCCATCGTCGACTCGCAGCGCGGTTCCAGGGAAACGCTCGGGTTCGTCCACGCCATTGCGTGGGCTTTTCACACCGGAGCATTACCAAATGACGTTTGAATCCCTCGGGCTTGCGCCCGCGTTGCTGCGCGCGCTCGCCGACAACGACTACAACACCCCGACCCCGATCCAGGCCCAGGCGATCCCGCTGGTGCTGTCCGGCCGCGACGTGCTGGGCGGCGCCCAGACCGGCACCGGCAAGACCGCCGCGTTCGCGCTGCCGGTGCTGAATCGCCTGTCCAAGGAAACCCCGCCGGCCGGCCCGCGCAAGCCGCGCGCGCTGGTGCTGGTGCCCACTCGTGAGCTGGCGGTGCAGGTCGCCGACAGCTTCAAGACCTACGGCCGTCACCTGAAGCTCAACGTGACCACGCTGTTCGGTGGCGTCGGCATGCAGCCGCAGATCGAGCAGCTGCGCCGTGGCGTGGACGTGCTGGTGGCCTGCCCGGGGCGCCTGATCGACCACCTGGACCGCGGTAGCGTGAAGCTGGATGCGGTGGAAGTGCTGGTCCTGGACGAAGCCGACCGCATGCTCGACATGGGCTTCCTGCCGGCGATCAAGCGCGTGCTCAACCGTTTGCCGAAGCAGCGCCAGACCCTGCTGTTCTCGGCCACGTTCGAGGCGCAGATCAAGGCCTTGGCGCTGGAGTTCATGACCAATCCGGAACAGGTCCAGGTGGCGGCGCAGAACACCATCGCCCAGACCATCACCCACACCGCGCATCCGGTCGACGGCTCGCGCAAGCGCGACCTGCTGATCCAGATCCTGTCGCAGCGCCACACCGACCAGGTGCTGGTGTTCGGCAAGACCAAGCACGGTTGCAACCGCCTGGCCGAGCAGTTGGAAGAGGCCGGCCTCCCGTCGGTCGCGATCCACGGCAACAAGAGCCAGGCCGCGCGCCAGAAGGCGCTCAAGGACTTCAAGTCGGGCAAGGCGCGGATCCTGGTCGCCACCGACGTCGCCGCGCGCGGCCTCGATATCCCCGACCTGCCGCTGGTGATCAACCACGACCTGCCGATGGTCGCCGAGGACTACGTGCACCGCATCGGCCGCACTGGCCGCAACGGTGCCGTGGGCCAGGCCCTGTCGCTGGTCTCGCCGGAAGAAGGCGGCCTGCTGCGGCAGATCCAGCGCCTGCTGAAGGTCGACCTGGTGATGGACGTGGTACCCGGGTTCGCGCCGAGCAAGCCGATCCGCCTGGATACGCCGATCCCGAAGAACGGCGGCAATGGCGGCCAGCGTCCGCCGGGTCGTCCGGGCGCTGCCCCGCGTCCGCACGCACGCCCGGCGGCACGCGCCGGCCACGCGGGCCAGCAGCATCGCCCGAGCGGGCAGGGTGCCTATGCCGGCAAGCGCAACGCGCCGCGCGGCACGCGCGCCTGAGCCACGCGACATCGCGATAGCGAAGGGCCGGCATTGCCGGCCCTTTTTTGTTCACGGGCGCCAAGCCATTGGCCAAGGCGTAATTGCTACTCGGCTCCTGCGAACATCCTGTTCGAGTCGCCGCCGCGCGCCCACTTCGTGGCCCAGCCCGGCACAGGGTGCCGGGCGTTCGCGAACTCGCATCGCATGCGATGCAAGCAGAGCGCGCTCACCCATGGCGCGCTTTCCGCAATCACGCCTTGGCCAACGGCTTGGCGTCAGAGTTCTCAGCCTTCCGCAGCGTGCTCGCGCAATTCGTCCGCACGTGCACGGCCGAGGTAGCGATGGATGCCGGCGCGCAGCAGGTACAGCAGCGGAAGCAGTGCGATCGCCGCGAGCATCTTGTAGATGTAGTTGAGCGTGCCGACCGCCAGGAACAGCGAGGTCGGCCACTGCTGCGGGCCCAGCACGAAGGCGATGTACAGCACCACGAAACTGTCGACGAGCTGCGACACCGCGGTCGAGCCGGTGGCACGCAGCCACGCGTGGCGCTCGCCGGTGCGCGAACGGATGCGGTGGAACACCTGCACGTCGATCAGCTGGCCGACCAGGAAGGCGATCAGCGAGCCGACGATGATCCACATGCCCTGGCCGAAGATCGCCGCATAGGCGGCCTGGTAGTCGGGCACGCCCTGGTCCTTGGCCGCACCTACCCACCACGAAGCCGGCGCCAGGTGGATGGCGAGGTAGGCGAACACGAAGCTGTAGACGATCAGGCCCGCGGCCAGCCAGCTGATCATGCGGACGCCGCGCTTGCCGAAATACTCGTTGACCGTGTCGGTCATGATGAAGACGATCGGCCACAGCAGCGTGCCCGCGGTGAAGTTCAGCGAGCCGCTCTGGCCGAAGAGGTTCCACTCCAGCGGCGCGATGCCCAGGCTGTCTTCCAGGGCGAAGATCTTGACCCCGATGAATTCGGCCAGCACCGCGTTGGCGCAGAAGAATGCAGCCAGGGCGACGAACAGGCGGGTGGCGCGATCATCCAGCAGGCGCAGCGGCGAAACGGAAGCGGTCGTGTCCATGCGCCAGAGTGTACGGCGAGTCGGCCGGCGGTCGTGTCCGAACCGACGCGCGCGGCTTACGGCGCCAGCGACGGGACGATGACCAGTTTGCCGATCGCGTCGCGGCCGAGCAGCGCATCCAACGCCTGCGCGGCACCGGACAACGGATAGCGCGCCGAGACCAGCGGGCGCAAGGTGCCGTCGTGCAACCACGCCAGCAGTTGGCGGGTGTTGGCGGCATGGGCCTCCGGCTCGCGGCGCACGAACTCGCCCCAGAACACGCCGACCAGCGCGCTGCCCTTGAGCAGCAGCAGGTTCGTCGGCAGCTTCGGGATGCCGCCGCCGGCAAAACCCACCACCAGGTAACGCCCGCCCCAGCCGACGCTGCGCAGGGCGGTTTCGGCGATGTCGCCGCCGACCGGGTCGTAGACGATGTCCACGCCGCGGCCGTTGGTGAGGGTCTTCAACTGTCCACGGAAGTCGTCCGTGGTGTAGTCGATGGCCTCGTCGGCGCCGCGCGAGCGCGCCGCTTCACGCTTGGCTTCGGTCGATGCCGCGGCGATCACCCGCAAGCCCATCCGCTTGCCCAGTTCCACGGCCGCCAGGCCCACGCCGCCACCGGCACCGAGCACCAGCAAGGATTCACCGGGTTTGGCAGCCGCGCGATCCTTCAACGCGTGGTACGACGTGCCATACGTCAGCAGGAAACTGCCGGCCAGTTGCAGTTCGTCGTCGCTCGTATCGTTGGGCAAGCCAATGACCTGCGCGGCATCGGCCAACACCTCTTCCGCATACGCACCGAACGCCGTGGTGCCGACCACCTGGTCGCCGATCGCGAACGACGACACGCCATCGCCAAGTGCACTGACCGTCCCGGAAAACTCCGCGCCCGGCGAGAACGGGAAGTCCGGCTTGAACTGGTACTTGCCGGCGACCAGCAAGGCATCGGGGAAATTCACCGCTGCCGCGCGGACGCGCACGCGGACCTGTCCCGGCGCTGGTTCGGGAAGCTGCAGATCCTTCACTTGCAGGGTGTCGGGCGTGCCCCAGGCGTCGCAGACGACGGCTTTCATCGATGCACTCTCCGTTCGATCAGAAACGGCCTTCGGTGGCCTCGTACACGCGGTTGCGCAGGGCGACCAGGCGCGGGCCGAAGTCCTGCACGAGTTTCTCGCGGGTCATTACCGAGACGCGTCCGCTGATGTTGAAGGCGAAACGGCGCGTGCGATCCGCCGAGATCATCGGTACGCCCACCGCAAAGACGTCGGGGTTCCAGTCGCCCAGCGAGAACACGAAGCCGTAGGTCTCGTAGTCCTGGCGGGCACGTTCGATGCCGGCGCGGATCTGCGCCCACCCGGCCGGGCTCGAGGTGCGCTCGAGTTCGGCCAGGTAGCCGTCGAACGCGTCGCGCGAGCGCGAGGCCAGGTCGGCGCGGCCCAGCGCAGTGGTGCCGTGCGGAACCCGCGCCCCCTTCTCCAGGCGCATGTTGAACATCGCATCGCCCTGGCAGACTTCCAGCAGCAGCATGCGCATGCCCTCGGGCACCGCCAGCATCACCGCGGCCTGCGTGTAGTCGGCCAGTTCCTGCATCAGCGGTTGGGCAATGCCGATGACATCGTGGCCGGCCATGTAGGCATGACCCAAGCCGAGCACCGCCGGCCCCAGCGCGTATTTCTCCAGCGTGGGCGAATACTCCAGGTAACCCAGCGTGGCCAGCGTCTGCGACAGCCGCGATACCGTGGCCTTGGGCAGTCGCGTGCGCCTGGCGATCTCCTGGTTGCCCAGGTACCGGTGTTCCGGATGGGAACGCACCTGTTCGAAGCAGCGCAGGATCGAGAACGCGCGCGCCACCGAATTCACCAACTGCGGATTTCGGCCCTCGGCGTCGGCCGCCAGCGATTGCAGGTCGCGCTTCGGGTTGCCCATCAGGCGGCGTCCTTGGTCGCGTATTTCTTCAATTCCAGCTTGGCGACGGTGTCGCGATGCACTTCATCCGGCCCATCGGCAAGTCGCAGGGTACGGTTGTGCGCCCACGCCTTGGCCAGGAAGCTGTCCTGGCTCACGCCCATCGCGCCATGCGCCTGCACCGCCCAATCGATGACTTTTTCCGCTGCCTGCGGGGCGATCACCTTGATCATCGCGATCTCGGCACGCGCCGCCTTGTTGCCCGTCGTGTCCATCATCCGCGCGGCATTCAGCACCATCAGCCGCGCCTGGTCGAGCAGGCAACGCGACTCGGCGATCCGCTCGCGCCAGATCGACTGGTCGGCGATCGCGCGGCCGAACGCGTGGCGCGAGGCCAGCCGCCGGCACATCGCCTCGAGCGCTCGTTCGCCCATGCCGATCGCACGCATGCAGTGGTGGATGCGCCCGGGTCCGAGCCGGCCCTGCGCGATCTCGAAGCCGCGGCCTTCGCCGAGCAGCATGTTGGCGGCAGGCACGCGGACGTCGACCAGGTCGATCTCCATGTGCCCGTGCGGTGCGTCGTCGTAGCCGTACACGTCCATCGCGCGGTTGACGCGGATGCCGGGGGTATCGGCGGGCACCACGATCATCGAATGGCGCTGGTGCGGCGCTGCGTTGGCATCGGTGATGCCCATGACGATGTAGACCGCGCAACGCGGATCGCCGGCACCGGAGGCGTACCACTTGCGGCCGTTGATCACGTAGTCGTCGCCGTCGCGGCGGATCGTGCATTGCAGGTTGGTGGCGTCGGACGATGCCACGGCGGGCTCGGTCATCAGGAAGGCGGAGCGGATGCGGCCGTCGAGCAAGGGTTGCAGCCAGCGCGCCTGCAATGGCTCGGCGGCGTATCTCGCCAGTACCTCCATGTTGCCGGTGTCCGGCGCGCTGCAATTGAACACTTCGGGCGACCAGTACATGCGGCCCATCAACTCGCACAGTGGCGCGTAATCCAGGTTGGACAGGCCTTCCGGCGCATGCGTGGAGTTGGGCAGGAACAGGTTCCACAGGCCCTGCGCGCGCGCCTCTGCCTTCAGCCCCTCGATGACCTCGCTGGGTTGCCAAGGGTTTCCGGCCGCGCGGTTGGCGGCGTCCTCCGCGGCATGGGCGGCCTCCATCGGCCAGACGCGCTCCTGCAGGAAGGCGTGCAGTCGGCGATGCAATTCAACGGCGCGGGGACTTGGCGTGAGATCCATGTGTTTCACTATGCGGAACATTGGTTCCGGTGGCGATGGGATCGTATGGCGCATTCGGTGTGGGTGCAAGTCAATGATATTCTTCGATGCGTAGCGAAATCCGCATTGCCTTCGGCTTGCGGTGTCGGGGCTGACGGTCTAGATTATTCCGAAATACAGAATTGTATTCCACCATACGGAATGTTGAGTCGCATGATCGAAGACGAGACTCGTCCCAGCCTGCATGTCCTCGTTCGTCGCGAGGACGTCGATGCCTCGCGCCTCGACGGGCGGGTGGTGGTGGTGATCGATGTGTTGTTCGCGACCTCGACCATCGTGCATGCGCTCGCGAGTGGCGCGTCGCGGGTCTACCCCGCGTTCGACGCCGAGGATGCGCGGCGCGCAGCGGTTGCCCGCCCCGGCGCACTCGTGGCCGGCGAATACCTGGCGAAGACCCTGCCGGAACACGCCCCGGCCACCCCGCTGGCGCTGGCGGCCCGCCTGGAGAAGGGGCGCGAACTGGTCTACTTCACCACCAACGGCACCCGCGCGATCGCCGCGTGCGAGGGCGCGGAGGCCGTCTATGCCGGCGCGCTGACCAACGCCGCCGCACTTGCGGCGCACATCGCCGCCACCCATCCACGCACGCCGGTGCTGCTGGTCTGCGCCGGTTCGGTCGGGCGTCTGTGCCTGGAGGATTTCATCGGCGCCGGACACCTGGTGCGGGCGTTGCGCGACAACGGCGACTACGCGCTCACCGACGCCGCCCTGGCGGCCGCGTTCGCCGTTGGTGGCGCGGACATCGACCACCTCCTCACGGCATCGCGGGTGGGGCGGATGTTGTCGCGCGCAGGGATGGGCGACGAAATCGCGCATGCCGCGGCCTGCGATTCCAGCCCGGTGGTGCCGGTCCTGCGCGATGGCGCGCTGGTCAGGGCGGCCGCATGAGCGCGCCTTCGCTGTTCCCCGATGTCGAAGGCAATGCAACGCGCCTGCAGGCCTGGTTGCAGGGCCAACTGGAAGGCTTCGGTGGGGCGATGGACATCGAGCGCCTGCACGGTGGGCGCTCGAATCCCGGCTGGCGCCTGCGCACGGCGCATCGCGATTGCGTGCTGCGTGCGCGTCCGGGTCCACGCGCCAACTTGTTGCCGTCCGCGCACGCGATCGAGCGCGAATTCCGCGTGCAACGCGCGCTGGCCGGCAGCGCGGTGCCGGTGGCCGCGATGCATGCACTCTGCGAGGACGAAGCGATCATCGGCGCCGGCTTCTACGTGATGGACTTCGTCGACGGCGACATCCTGCGCGAGCAGGCGCTGCCCGGACTGGAACCCTCGCAGCGCGCCGAGCGCTACGACGCGATGAACGCCGGCATCGCTGCGCTGCACCTGCTCGATGTCGATGCACTGGGCCTGCGTGACTACGGCCGCAGCGGCCAGTACTTCGCCCGCCAGATCGACCGCTGGACGCGCCAGTACGTGGCTAGCCGCGACGGCGAGATCGCCGACATGGACAAGCTGATCGCGTGGCTGCCGCTGCACGTGCCGCGCGAAGAAGACGAACCGGTCGCGCTGGTGCACGGCGATTTCCGCATCGACAACATGGTGTTCGCACGCGGCGAGCCCCGCCTGCTTGCCGTGCTCGATTGGGAGCTGTCCACGCTGGGTCATCCGTTGGCCGATTTCGCCTACCACGTGATGAGTTGGCATATCGCGCCCACGCCACTGTCCGGGTTGGGTGGGCTGGACCTCGATGCGCTCGGCATCCCCGATGAGCAGGCCTATGTGCAGGCCTACGAGCGCCGGACCGGCATGAAGGTGGGCGGACAATGGGACTTCAGCCTGGCCTACAACCTGTTCCGGTTGGCCGCGATCCTGCAGGGCGTCGGCGCGCGCGCGCGCGCCGGCATGGCCACCGATCCCGCCGCGCTGCAGTTCGCTGCGCAGGTGCCGACCCTCGCAGCGCTCGGCTGGGGCTTTGCGCAACGCGCCGGCAGCAACGCATGACGTTTCCCCGCATTCCCTTCCACGCCAAGGTGCAGACGCCGACATGGCTGTAACCACGACCTCGCGCGACGGCATCGCCGTCATCACCTTCGACAACCCGCCGGTCAACGGCATGGGCCTGGCCGTGCGCCGCGGCATCGCCGATGCGATCGCCGCCGCCAATGCCGACGACGCGATCGCCGGCATCGTGATCACCGGCGGCGGCAAGGTGTTTTCCGGTGGCGCCGACATCAAGGAATTCAACACGCCGCGCGCGGAGCAGGCGCCAAACCTGCACGACGTGATCGCCGCGGTGGAAGCCAGCCCCAAGCCGGTCTGCATCGCCATCAACGGCACCGCGCTGGGCGGTGGGATGGAGTTGTCGCTGGGTGCGAACTACCGCGTCGCCCATGCGAAGGCGGAAGTTGGCCTGCCCGAAGTGAAGATCGGCATCCTGCCGGGTGCGGGTGGCACCCAGCGGCTGCCACGCGTGGTCGGGCTGGAGACCGCATTGAACATGATCGTGTCCGGTGCCTCGGTGCCGGCCGCGAATCTCGCCCGCACCGCCCTGTTCGATGCGGTGGTCGATGGCGATGTGGTGGACGCCGCGGTTGACCTGCTCAAGCAGAAGATCGCCGGCGGTGGCCCACATCCGCGCGTGCGTGATCGCAAGGTCGAGCATGACGATGCCGAGGCGTTCATCGCCTGGGCGCGCATGGGCGTGGCGGCGGCCTCGAAAGACTTCCCGGCACCGTTGCGTTGCGTGGATGCGGTAGCGGCGTCGCTGAAGCCGTTCGATGCCGGCATGGCGGTCGAGCGCGAAGGCTTCACCGTGCTGCTGAACTCGCCGGAATCGAAGGCGCTGCGACATGCGTTCTTCGGCGAACGCGCCGCCGGCAAGATCGACGACATCGGTGCGGAAATACCGCCACGCGCGATCGACAAGGTGGGCGTGATCGGCGCCGGCACCATGGGCGGCGGCATCAGCATGAATTTCCTCAATGCCGGCATCCCGGTGGTGCTGGTGGAGACCACGCAGGAGGCGCTGGATCGCGGCGTGGCCACCATCCGCCGAAATTACGAGGCCAGCGCGAAGAAGGGCAAGTTGACCGATGCGCAGGTCGAGCAGCGGATGGCGCTGGTGACACCATCGCTCTCCTACGACGCACTGGCCGATGCCGACCTGGTGATCGAAGCGGTGTACGAGGACTATGCGGTCAAGCAATCGGTCTTCGAGAAGATCGATGCCGTAGCCAAGCCCGGCGCGATCCTGGCCACCAACACGTCGACGCTCGACGTGGACCGGATCGCGGCGTTCACCAAGCGCCCGCAAGACGTGCTGGGCTTGCACTTCTTCAGCCCGGCCAATGTCATGCGCCTGCTGGAAGTGGTGCGCGGCGCACGGACCGCGAAGGACGTGATGGCCACTGCGATGGCGATGGCCAAGCGCATTCGCAAGACCGCGGTGGTGTCCGGGGTGTGCGACGGCTTCATCGGCAACCGCATGATCGAACAGTATTCGCGCCAGGCCGGCTTCCTGCTTGAGGAAGGCGCGCTGCCGCAGCAGGTGGATCGCGCGATGGAGGCGTTCGGTTTCGCGATGGGGCCGTTCCGGATGGGCGACCTGGCCGGCAACGACATCGGCTGGGCGATCCGCAAGCGTCGTTACCTCGAACAGCCCGGCATGGTCTATCCGAAGAACGGCGACCTGCTCTGCGAAATGGGCCGCTATGGCCAGAAGACCGGCAAGGGCTGGTACGACTACGTGCCGGGCGATCGTACTCCGCATCCGTCGGCCGAGGTCGAGGCGATGATCGTCGCGCAGTCACGCGAACTCGGCCTCGAGCGTCGCGCGATCAGCGACAAGGAGATCGTCGAACGGCTGGTGTACGCATTGACCAACGAGGGCGCGCGTTTGCTCGAGGAGGGCATCGCCGCGCGTGCGTCCGACATCGACATCGTCTATCTGTCCGGCTACGGCTTCCCGGTCTGGCGGGGCGGGCCGATGTTCCATGCGGAGCAGGTCGGCCTGTACAACGTGCTGGCGTCGATGCGCGGCTACGCACGCGGCCATCGCGGCGAGTGCTGGGAGCCGGCGCCGCTGCTGGTCGAACTGGCCGACGCCGGCCTGTCCTTCAACGATTTCGCCGCGCGCAAGCGCACTGCCGCGTGAGGCCCGCCGTGAAAGAAGCCGTCATCGTCTCCACCGCGCGCACTGGGCTGGCCAAGAGCTGGAAAGGCGCATTGAACCTGTCCCACGGCGCAACCGTTGGCGGCCACGTGGTCCGCCATGCCGTCGAACGCGCCGGCATCGATCCCGCCGAGGTCGAGGACGTGGTGATGGGTTGTGCTACGCCGGAAGGCGCAACCGGCAGCAATATCGCCCGGCAGATCGCGATTCGCGGCGGGCTCCCGGCCAGCGTGCCCGGTGCCACCGTCAACCGTTTCTGCGCCTCCGGCCTGCAGGCGATCGCGCAGACCGCGCAGCGCATCATCGCCGGCGAGGGCGAGGTGTTCGTCGCTGGCGGCGTGGAATGCATCTCCACCGTGCAGGCCACGATCAACCAGCACATGCTGGAAGACACCTGGCTGAAGCGGCGCTATCCGGCAATCTACCTGCCGATGCTGCAGACCGCGGAGATCGTGGCGAAACGTTACGGCATCGACCGCGAACGGCAAGACCGTTACGGCACCGAAAGCCAGGTGCGTGCCGCTGCGGCGCAGGCCGCCGGCCGCTTCGACGACGAGATCGTGCCGATCACGGTTCGGATGGCAGTCGCCGATCCGGTGACCAGGGCGGTCAGCACGCGCGAGGTCACGCTGGATCGCGATGAAGGCGTGCGCGCGGATACCACCTACGACGCGGTAGCGAAGATCCGCAGCGCAGTGCCCGGCGGCGTGGTCTCGGCCGGCAATGCCAGCCAGTTCTCCGATGGTGCGTCGGCCAGCGTGCTGATGTCCGCCGATGCTGCCTCGCGCAAGGGCTTGCAGCCGCTCGGCATCTTCCGAGGGTTCGCGGTGGCCGGTTGCGAAGCCGACGAGATGGGCATCGGCCCGGTGTTCGCGGTGCCAAAGCTGCTGAAGAACGCCGGCCTGAGTGTCCACGACATCGGCTTGTGGGAACTCAACGAAGCGTTCGCTGTGCAGGTCCTGTATTGCATGGACAGACTCGGCATCCCGCACGACCGGCTCAACGTCAACGGCGGCGCGATCGCGGTCGGCCATCCCTATGGCGTCAGTGGCGCGCGCCTGGTCGGGCATGCGTTGATCGAAGGCAAACGGCGTGGGGTGAAGTACGTGGTCGTGACCATGTGCGTCGGCGGCGGACAGGGCGCGGCCGGTTTGTTCGAGGTCGCCTGATCGATGTCGATGCCGCTGATCCCGCGCCGCGAACTGAAGTTCCAGCTGCATGACTGGTTGCGCGTCGATGCGCTGCTGCACGCACCGCGCTTCGCCGCGCATTCCGCGGAGACGTTCGATGCGGTGATGGACGGTTGCGATCGATTGGCCGCCGAGGTGTTCGCACCGTGCTACCAGGCAGCGGATCGCGATGAACCGCACTTCGATGGCGAAAATGTCAGCGTGCATCCGCAAATTGCCGAGGCGGTGCGCGCGTTCGCCGTCAGCGGGCTGGTGTCGGCGACTGAGGACGAATCCGTCGGCGGCATGCAGTTGCCGGTGGTGGTGGAAAAGGCGGCGCTGGTGAATCTCTACGCCGCCAACATCGGGGCCTGCGCGTATCCGTTGTTGACGATGGGCAATGCCCGCTTGTTGCTCGCGCACGGCACGCCGGCGCAGGTCGACGCCTTCGCGATGCCGCAGCTGCGCGGCGACTGGACGGGCACGATGTGTCTGTCGGAACCGCAGGCGGGATCGTCGCTGTCCGACATCACCACACGCGCGGAATACGAGCGCGAATCACCATTCGGCCCGCAGTACCGCATCAGCGGCCGCAAGATGTGGATCTCCGGCGGTGAGCACGAGATTCTCGGCAATATCGTCCATCTGGTGCTGGCGAAAGTGCCGGACGCCGATGGCAAGTTGCCGGCTGGCACGCGCGGAATCTCATTGTTCATCGTGCCGCGTTCGCTGGTCGATGCCGATGGCAATGTCGGTGAACGCAACGATGTCAGCCTGGCCGGCCTGAACCACAAGCTGGGCTATCGGGCGACGGTGAATTGCGCGCTGAACTTCGGCGAAGGGCGCTTCAAGCCGGAAGGTCGCGCCGGCGCGATCGGCTACCTGGTCGGCAAGCCGGGCGAGGGCCTGGCCGGCATGTTCCACATGATGAACGACGCGCGGATCGGTGTTGGCCTCGGAGCAGTGGCGCTGGGCTACGCCGGCTACCTGCTTGCGCTGGACTACGCACGCAACCGGCCGCAGGGGCGCCTGCCCGGGCCGGCGGGCAAGGATCCGTCGCAACCGCAACAGCCGCTGGTCGCGCATGCGGACGTGCGGCGCATGCTGCTGGCGCAGAAGAGTTATGCCGAGGGCGGGCTGGGCCTGGTGCTTTACTGCGCCAGGCTGGTGGACGAAGCGCGCATCGCGCGTGAGGCCGGTGATGCGGCGCTCGTCTCATCGCGAGAACTGCTGCTCGACATCCTCACCCCGATCGCCAAGAGCTGGCCGTCGCAGTGGTGCCTGGCCGGGAACGACCTCGCCATCCAGGTGCATGGCGGTTACGGCTACACGCGCGACTACAAAGTCGAGCAGCTGTGGCGCGACAACCGGCTCAACCCGATCCACGAAGGCACGCATGGCATCCAGGGCATCGACCTGCTCGGCCGCAAGGTGGCGATGTTCGATGGCGCGGCGTTTGCGGCGCATGGCGCGTTGCTCGATGCGAGCATCACGCGTGCCCTCGACACATCATCCGCGGCGCTTGCCGATGCCTTGTCGATTCGCCTGACGCGCCTGCGCGATGTTACTGCCTCGCTGCTGCGGGTCGCCGATCCGATGGCGCGCCTGGCCAATGCCAGCGCGTACCTGGAGGCCTTCGGCCACATCACCGTGGCGTGGATCTGGCTGGAGCAGGTGCTTGCGCTCGGCGACCGCGACGACGATTTCGCCCGTGGCAAGCGGCAGGCGGCGCGCTATTTCATGCAGTGGGAACTGCCGCGCGCGGATGCGTGGCTGGACCGGCTGGCCGACAACGACGACACCGCGCTGGCGATGCGCGACGACTGGTTCTGAAGGAGTGGACATGCACGGCAACAAGACCTTGTTCGACCTCGACGGGCGCGTGGCCCTCATCACCGGCGGCTCGCGCGGCCTGGGCCTGCAGATCGCCGAAGCGCTGGGTGACTACGGCGCGACCATCGCGATCTCCGCGCGCAAGCAACATGAGCTGGACGCCGCACTGGAACACTTGCGTGCGCGTGGTATCCGTGCCGAAGCCTTCGCCGCCGATGCCAGCAAGCCGGACGCGGTGACGCAGCTGGTGGACAGCGTGCTGGCCGCGTTCGGCCAGGTCGATGTGCTGGTCAACAACGCCGGGGCCAGCTGGGGTGCACCGGCAGAGGACTATCCGCTGGAGGCCTGGGACAAGGTGTTCGATCTCAACGTGCGTGGTTTGTTCGCGCTGTCCCAGCAGGTCGCCAAGCGTTCGATGCTGCCTCGCGGCAGTGGCCGGATCATCAACGTGGCGTCGGTGGCCGGGTTGCGCGGCAATGCAGGTGGCCTGCTGAAGACCGCCGCCTACAACGCGTCCAAGGGTGCGGTGGTCAATCTCACTCGCGCGCTGGCGGCGGAGTGGGGTGGCCGCGGCGTCACCGTCAATGCGATCGCACCGGGCTTCTTCCCGTCGAAGATGAGCCAGGGCGTGATCGCGGCAGTCGGCGAAGAGGCGCTGATGGGCAACGCGCCGTTGCGTCGACTGGGCGGCGACGAAGACCTGAAGGGCGCGGCGTTGCTGTTCGCCTCGGATGCCGGCCAGCACATCACCGGCCAGGTGCTGGCGGTCGATGGCGGGTACACCGCGGTATGAAGATCGAGACGCTACGCGGCAAGGTCGCCGTGATCACAGGCGCGGGTTCCGGCTTCGGTCGCGAATTCGCGCGCATCGCCGCCGAGGAGGGCATGTCGCTGGTGCTGGTCGACGTGCAGGCGGATGCCCTGGCGGAGACGGTCGCCGGACTCGACGGCATCGATATCCTGCAGCGCACGCTGGATGTGACCGATGGCGTGGCCATGGAAGCACTCGCGGCGGATGCATTCACCCGCTTCGGCGCGGTCCACCTGTTGTTCAACAATGCGGGCGTGGGTTGTACCGGCCTGCTCTGGGAAGCCACCACGCGCGACTGGGAATGGGTGCTTGGCGTCAACCTGTGGGGCACCATCCACGGCGTGCGTGCCTTCGTGCCGCGCATGCTGGCCAATGCGAAGGCAGATCCGGCGTACCGCGGACGCGTGATCAACACCGCCTCGATGGCGGGACTGATCGACCCGCCGTTGATGGGGCCCTACAACGTCGCCAAGCATGCGGTGGTGTCGCTTTCGGAAACGCTGCACCAGGACCTGTCCCTGGTCACGGACCAGATCGGTTGCTCGGTGTTGTGCCCGTCGTGGGTCGCGACGGGTATCGCGAAGTCGCATCGCAACCGCCCGCATGACGACCCGACCCGTTCGCGCGCGGCGGCGTTGGGTGCCTCGATGGTGGAGAAGGCCATCGCCTCGGCCAAGGTCACTGCGGACGACGTCGCGCGCCTGACCTTCGATGCCATCGCCCACGATCGTTTCTGGGTGCTGCCGCACCCGCAGGCCGTCGAAGGCGTTCGCGAACGCGCCGATGCGCTGCTCTCCGGCGGCGCACCCGCCGATCCGTATGCCGCGATCCCGCAGGTGCGGCAGCAACTGGCCGCGGCGTTGCGCGCGTCCTGATCGCGTGGAGTTCCCATGGACCTGAATTTCAGCGCCGACGAAGTCCTGTTCCGCGACGACGTCCGCGCCTTCCTTGCCGCGAACCTCCCCGATGACATCCGGGATCGCGTGCGCCGCGGCGACGAGTCGGTACTGGCCGACGACGTGCGCCGCTGGCAACGCATCCTGTTCGAGCGCGGCTGGGGCGCGGCGATGTGGCCGGCCGAATTCGGCGGCACCGGTTGGGACAAGACCCGGCAGTACCTGTTCGACATCGAGTGCTTTGCCGCCGATGCGCCGATCCAGTTGCCGTTCGGCCTGAAGATGGTCGCGCCGGTCATCATGCGCTATGGGTCGGAGGTGCAGAAGGCGCGTTTCCTGCCGCGCATCCTCGACGGCACCGACTGGTGGTGCCAAGGCTATTCCGAACCCGGCAGCGGTTCGGACCTGGCATCGCTGAAGACCCGCGCGCAGCGCGACGGCGACCACTACGTCGTCAATGGTCAGAAAGCCTGGAACACGCTGGGCCAGCACGCCGACTGGATCTTCTGCCTGGTGCGCACCGATCCGGCGGCCAAGCCGCAGCGCGGCATCAGCTTCCTGCTGATCGACATGAAGACGCCCGGTATCCGCGTGCATCCGACGCGACTGCTGGATGGCCGCCACGAGGTCAACGAGATCTTCTTCGACGACGTCCGCGTGCCGGTCGAGAACCGGGTGGGCGAGGAGAACGCCGGCTGGACCTACGCGAAGTTCCTGCTCGGCCATGAACGCACCAACATCGCCGGCATCGGCGCCAGCCGTCGGGAGCTCGCGCGGCTCAAGCAGATGGCCCGCGAGGCGACGCGCAACGGGGCGGCCCTGCTCGAAGATCCGATCTTCGCGACCCGTGTTGCCCAAGTGGAGCTGGAACTGAAGGCACTGGAAGTCACCAACCTGCGGGTGATCTTCGCCGAGGCGCGGCAGCAGGCCCCCGGCCCGGAAGCCTCGATGTTGAAGATCCGTGGCACCGAGATCCTGCAGCGCATCAGCGAACTGCAGGTCGAGGCGTTGGGTTCGCGCGCCTTGCAGTTCGACGGCGCTGGCGAAGACGTGCCGCGGGTCGCCGCCCAGTACATGAACCTGCGCAAGTTGAGCATCTACGGTGGATCGAACGAGATCCAGCGCAACATCATCGCGCAGATGGTCCTGCAACTCTGACGAAGGCGGCCCATGGACTTTTCCTTCACCGACGAGCAGCAACTGCTGCAGGACTCGATCCGCCGTTATCTGGAATCGAGCTACACGATTGAGCATCGTGCCGGGATCCTCGCCAGTGAGTCAGGATGGTCCGCAACGACCTGGACCGAGCTGGCCGACCTCGGCCTGCTGGCGCTGGACATCGACGAGGCCGATGGCGGCATCGGCGCGGGTCCGGTCGGCATGATGCTTGCCGCGCAGGCGATCGGCGCCGGCTTGCTGGTCGAGCCGTTCCATTCCAGTGCGGTACTGGCTACGCGGATGGTTTCGGCCCTGGCACGGGATACACAACGCGAGCGGCTGCTGGGAGCGTTGGCGTCCGGCGAGGCCATCGCGGTGTTCGCGCACGACGAGGGTGGCGACTGGTTCGCGCCGTGCTCGACCATCGCCACGCGCTCGGAGGATGGCTGGCGATTGCAGGGGCGCAAGACCTGCGTCTACCACGCCACCATGGCGCGGTGGCTCCTGGTGAGTGCGCGTGTCGATGAAGGCGTCGGTGTGTTCGTGGTCGACCGTGACACGGCAGGCGTCGATCTGCGCGACTACCGGACAGTCGATGGCATGCGCGCCGCCGATATCGAACTCGACCTCATGGTCGCCGCCGATTCACGTCTTGGCGACGTGGATGCCAGGGAGGCCATCGACGAAGCGCTGGATCGCGGTATCGCGGCATGGTGCGCGGATGCGCTTGGCGCGCTGGATCGCGTGCTTGCCGCCACCGTGCAGTACGCCCGCGACCGCGTGCAGTTCGGCACCGCGATCGGCCGCCTGCAGGCATTGCAGCACCGGATGGCGGACATGTACATGCAGGTCGAGCAGGCGCGGTCGATGGTCTACCTGGCCACGTCCGCCTGCCTGCAGTCCGATGCGCACGAGCGACGCGAAGCCGTGAGCGGCGCGAAGGTCCTTGTCGGCCAGGCCGCGCGCAAGGTGGGGCAGGAAGCGGTGCAGTTGCACGGCGGCATGGGGATGACCGACGAACTTGGTGTCAGCCATTGCTTCAAGCGCCTGCTCGCGTTCGAGCTGCGCATGGGTAGCACCGAGGAACACCTGGCGCACTATCGCAAGCTCGCGCAATCACGCGCTGCGTAGCTGCCCGGGCTGGTCGCACCCTGGATGCGTGAAGCGAACGGCAGCGATCACCCCGTTCGGCGGGCGGCCGCCAGTATCGCGCCCATGCGTTCGTGGATGAGGTTGACGGCCTTGAGTGGCCGGATCATCACCTTGAACTCGATGATCTGGCCGGCCCCGTTCCACTTGACGATGTCGACGCCGTTGACCAGCACGCCGTCGATTTCGGCCTCGAACTCCAGCATGGCATCCGATGGGCCCAGGATCTGGCGCACGTAGTGGAAGGTGGGGTTGAAGAACACCTGGAATGCGGCGGACAGATAGGCGGTGACGAGCGCCTTCCCATGCTGTGGCGTGTGCACGATCGGCGAGAGGAAGACCGCGTCATCGGCCAGAAGTCCGGCGAGTCCCGAGGGATCGTTGGTCGCGACGAGCCGGTGCCAGGTCTCGATCGGATGCGAGTTCATCGTGATGGAACGCCCTCTGCGGTGATGGTGGATGATGAGTCGTGTCGATCGCCTGGGCTCATTGCCCTGCGGGTGGCTGCCAGAGCTCGACCTTGTTGCCCTCGGGATCGATCACCCATCCGAACTTGCCTTGGTCGGAGGAATCGGTCTTGTCCACGACGTTGCAGCCTTCTTGTCGAAGAGCTTCAAGCAATGCATCGAGGTCGTCGACGCGGAAGTTGATCATGAAGCTCGAGGTGCTCGGCGCCATGTAGTCCGTGTCCTGCGCGAACGGGCTCCAGAGCGTCATGCCCGGCGGGCTGCCGGGGCCACCCCACTGGAAGACCACGCCGCCCCAGTCCGTCACATCGAGGCCGAGGTGGTCACGGTACCAGGCACCCAGCGCTTTCGGATCCCTGGACTTGAAGAAGATTCCGCCGATTCCGGTGGCACGTTGCATGGACATCTCCTCCAGGACCGCATGATTTCGAAAGAAGTACGGGTATCGGCGCACGATACGCCCTCGCCGAGGGAATTCTGGATCAACGCCCGCGTACTTCCCAGCCCGGGTAAGTCAATCCACCCAGCGTCAAGGGCGTCCTCTCCTTGGCCGGCGCAAACGAGGCCACATGCTGCGTGACACGTTGCGCGGTTAGCGATGCCCCGGCATGCCTTCCGCTCTCTGGATAGAGAATTCAGGGCTGC
>ERZ795044.610-NODE-610-length-33524-cov-6.177388_pt1 | contig 33524 bp, 24 predicted proteins | sample MGYA00375128_ERZ795044 | MGnify/ENA primary metagenome ERZ795044 (study PRJEB30173, sample SAMN05720213) | anaerobic digester metagenome | isolation source: active sludge of municipal wastewater-treating anaerobic digesters | place: USA | collected 2014-12-22 ...
TCCGCTACCGGAGGGGCCTCCGGCGGCGCTTCGCGGAGGGCGAGCGCCTGCTCCCGAAGGCGGGCCCCGTCTGAAAAATAGCCGAAGGGCGCGGGAAAGTCGGCTCTTTTTCCCGCCTGCGTTCCGCTCCGGGCGATCTTTTTTGCCGATCTCGGCGTCAACTTTTTCCGCTACCGGAGGGGCCTCCGGCGGCGCTTCGCGGAGGGCGAGCGCCTGCTCCCAAAGGCGGGCCCCGTCTGAAAAATAGCCGAAGGACGCGGGCGGGCCGGCGCTTTTCCTTGCCTACGCCCTGCTCCGGGCGGTGTTTTTTGGCCTTCGCTGACCGCCGCGTGATGGATGCGCAAGAAAGAGGATTGGATCCCCGCCGGGTGAGTTCCGGCTTTTTTCTTTCACAAAAACGGCCCGGATCGTTGTACGTTTCCGGGCTGTTTTTATATTCGTTTATCCGTTTCGTCCCCTGAGACAGGCCGTTCCCGCGGCTCTCCGACCTGCATCGGCTCCGGCAACATCCGCGTCTGCCGCTCCGGGAGCAGCCGCAGGGAGTAGCCGCCGCCTCGCTTCGCGGCGCCGAATACCTCCTCCGGCGGGACGAAACCGCGCTCCAGCTCCTCCGCGACCTCCGGCATGTCGGCCCAGAAGCGCTTGGGCATGTGCCCCATCCGGCAGCGCGGGTTATAGCGCTCGGCGATGGAGACATGGCGGTAATAGCTTTTCCAGAGCTCTCGGTAGAAGGCGTCCCCTTCCTCCGCCTCGGGCGGCAGGGTCAGGGAATCCGCCTTGAAAAGCACGCTGCGGCCGCCCGAATAGGCGAGCGCCTCCCCGTGCGCCTGATCGTAGATCAGAAAGTTTTCGTTCCGGTAGCGCAGGCAGAAATGGCCGCCCAGCAGGGACAGGACCTCGTGCTTCGGCGTGATCTTCGCGCGCAGCGCGCCGCCGACGTCGCTGAAGCGGATGAACTGCAGCATCTTCTGCCGCTCGTTTCCCACGGCGCGCGCCATCCGAAACAGCGGGTTGATCTCCGGGTCCGCGACCATGGAGACGGCCCCCGGCCCCACGGCGAAGGCCTTTTTCAAGAACCGGAGGATCGCCATCTCCTTGCCGCCTTCTCCATACAAAAAGCCGCTCCGGACCATCTCCTCGGCGGCGGGGCCCAGCTTCTCCCGGATCCCGTTTTTGACCCGGCCCGCGCGGTACGGGTCGGCCGAGACGGAGCGGATCTCATAAAAGCTCTCCCCGCCCTCCCCATGGACGCGGATCTCGCAGGGAACCGTCTTCTCCCGGAAACAGTCAAAGACGACCGTCATCAGGCCGTCGTAGCTGCCGTCGTATTCATAGACGAGGACCTCGCCGGGCATGGGATCGCTTCCTTCCATCAATAAAAATCCGCTGCGCCCGCGGCGCGGACCGTTCGGCCGACGGGCCCCGCCGTCTCAAAAGCGGCGGGCGGCGCGGCTCAGAATTCGCCTTTGAGGCACGGGACCGCCTCCTCCCGCAGGAGAGCGCTGTGAAACAGCGAGAGCTGCTCCGGCTCGTAGTCGGGCAGGGAGGGCGAACTGCGCGGCCCAACCAGCCATTCGAGCGCCTGCTCCGGCGTCTCCGGCAGGGCCTGCATCGACACGCCCCCGCAGGTGAGGAAGAAGCGCGCGCGCTTGAGCACGACGCCGATGCGCTTGAGCATCTCAAAATCGAGGCTGTGCTGCCGCCTCTCCCGCACGATGCGCTTCGCGCTCGTGACGCCGATGCCCGGCACGCGCAGGAGCAGCTCGTAATCGGCGGTGTTGACCTCCACCGGGAAGTCGTCCATGTTTCGGAGCACCCAGCCGCACTTCGGGTCGATCTCCGCATAGAGCATCGGCCGCTCCGGGCTTAGGATCTCCTTCGCCTGAAACCCATAAAAGCGCAGCAGCCAGTCCGCCTGATAGAGCCGGTGCTCGCGCAGCAGCGGCGGCTTCGTGTCGACGGCGGGGAGCAGGCTGTCCTCCACGACCGGCGTATAGGCGGAAAAATAGACCCGTTTCAGGCCGTAATTCTGATAGAGCTTCTCCGAGAGCGTCAGGATGCGGTAGTCGCTTTCCGGGCTCGCGCCGACGATCATCTGCGTGCTCTGCCCGGCCGGGACAAAGCGCGGCGTGGAGCGGTATTTGACGAGGTCCTCGCGGTTTTCCGCGATGCCGTTTCGCAGGAAAGTCATTGGGTGCACGATGGATTCCTTGGTCTTGTCCGGCGCGAGCAGGCCGAGGCTCTCGCGGGAGGGCAATTCGATGTTGACGCTCATCCGGTCCGCCAAGAGGCCAAGGCGGCGGGTCAGCCCGTCGCTCGCGCCCGGGATGGCTTTCGCGTGGATGTAGCCGGTGAAGCCGTATTCCTCCCGCAAAATCCGTACTACCTCGATCATCCGCTCGCAGGTGTAATCCGGGCTCCCGAAGACGGCGCTGCTCAGAAACAGGCCCTCGATATAGTTGCGGCGGTAAAACTCGACGGTCAGGTCCGCGAGCTCCCGCGGCTCAAACGTCGCCCGCGGAAAGTCGGCGCTGCGGCGGTTGAGGCAGTATTTGCAGTCGTAGGCGCAGGCGTTCGAGAGCAGGATTTTTAAGAGCGAGATGCAGCGCCCGTCCGCCGCGAAGGCGTGGCAGCACCCCGCGGGCAGCGCGGAGCCGAGCCTCCCCCCTCCCCGCTCGGCGGCCCCCGAGGAGGAACAGGAGACGTCGTATTTCGCGGCCTCCGTCAAGATCGCGAGCTTCTGATAGACATCCATTTCTCGGCCTTCTTTGCAAGAACGTATGTTCTTATTCTGAAACCCATCATAATGCAAAGCGCGGGGTTTGTCAAGCGCCAAAACGGCATCGCGGGTGTTTTTTTCCGGTAAAAAGAGGAAAAACGGCGCCGGGAGCAAACTCCGGGGACAGGACCTCTGGGGCAAAAAACGCGCGGAGTTTTGCGCTTTTGCGGCTGGAGAGAGGCATGGGAGCATGGCTCACGCGGCCTCTTTTTTATGACGTCCCGCTGAAAACAGCCCCGGAAGCCGCGTTCCCGGCGGCGCGGCGGCCTTATTTCCGGGCGTCTCCGATGGGCGGCGGCAGGCCCGTCCTTCTCGGCGGGCCGAGAAAACGGGAAAAGTTTTCGCCGGCAAATCGAAGTTTTGGCTTGAACCAAAAATTTCAGATGCTATACTATAAAAGTGAGTATTTTGACCGGGACGATGCAAAAGCGGATGGCTTGCGGCGTCGTTTCGGAAGGAAGGAGACAGAAATTTTGGCTTACGATGTGGCAATCGTCGGCGCGGGCGTCATCGGCTGCTCCCTCGCGAGGGAGCTCTCCCGCTACGACATAAAGGTCGCGCTGATCGAAAAAGAGAACGACGTAGCCATGGGCACGACCCGCGCGAACAGCGCGATCATCCACGCGGGGTACGACCCGGAGCCCGGCACCCTGATGGCGAAATATAATGTGGAGGGCAACCGCCTCACCGGCGAGATCGCGGAAGAGCTGGGCGTCCCGTTCGGCCGCTGCGGCTCCCTCGTCCTCGCTTTCGGCGAGGAGGACATGGAGACCGTACGCGCGCTCTATGACCGCGGCGTCGAAAACGGCGTGCCCGGTATGCAGATTCTGAGCGGCGAAGCCGTCCGCGGGATGGAGCCGAACCTCGCACCGGAGGTTGTCGGCGCGCTCTTTGCCCCGAGCGCGGGCATCATCAACCCGTGGGAATTCGCGCTGCTGCTCGCGCAGAACGCCGTGCGAAACGGCGTCGACCTGCTCTTGGAGCACGAGGTCTCCGGCATCGAGAAAGACGGGGACGGCTTCGTCCTCCACTTTACGGACAAGGAGGATCTTCGCGCCGCCTATGTCGTCAACGCCGCGGGCGTGGAGAGCGACGAAATCGCCGCGATGGTGGGCGACCATAGCTTTTCGATCGACGCCTCCAAGGGCCAGTATTATCTGCTTGATAAATCTCAGGGCGCGCTGTTTCATCACGTCCTGTTTCAGTGCCCCGGCCCGCTCGGGAAGGGCATCTTGGTCTCCCCGACCGTGCACGGCAACCTGATCGTCGGGCCGGACGCCAACCCCGGCAGCGCCCGCGGCGACGTCTCCACCGACCGGCAGGGCCTCGACCACGTGATCGCCGAGAGCCGCCGCACCACGGCCGCGATCAATTTCCGCGAAAACGTCCGCAACTTCGCGGGGCTCCGCGCCCAGCCCTCCGGCGGCGACTTCATCGTCGGGCCGAGCGGCGCGGCCGCCCATTTCTATAACATCGCCGGGATCAAGTCCCCGGGCCTCACCGCCGCCCCCGCCATCGCCGCCGACGCCGCCCGCTATCTTGCGGGGGAGCTCGGCGCCCGGAAAAAGGACGGCTATACCGTCTTTCGCAAGGAGACCGAATTTAAGTTCCTGACGGAGAGGGAAAAGGCGGCCAAGATCGGAGAAAATCCCCTCTACGGCCGCGTGATCTGCCGCTGCGAGACCGTCACCGAGGGCGAGATCGTCGACGCGCTGCATGCGCCGATCACGCCGAGGACGCTCGACGCCGTCAAGCGCCGCTGCGGGGCCGGCATGGGCCGCTGCCAAGGCGGATTCTGCGGGCCGAGGGTGCTCGAGATCATCTCCCGCGAGCTTCATATCCCGCCGGAGGAGGTCCTGCTCGACCGGGGCGGCTCCTACATCCTGATCGAGAAGACCGCGAAAGGGGGCGAGCGCTGATGGAGTACGATCTCGTCGTCATCGGAGGCGGCCCGGCCGGGCTCGCCGCCGCGGAGGAAGCGAAGAAAAACGGCGCGGGCTCCGTGCTCATCCTTGAGCGCGACAAAGAGCTCGGCGGCATCCTGAACCAGTGCATCCACAGCGGCTTCGGCCTGCATATCTTTAAAGAACAGCTCACCGGGCCGGAATACGCCCAGCGCTTCATCGACCGGCTCGCGGATTCGGGCATCGACGTGATGACCGACACCATGGTCTTAAACATCACGCCGGACAAGACCGTCTTCGCGATGAGCGCCGAAAAAGGCTACATGGCGATCCGCGCGGGCGCGATCATCCTCGCCATGGGCTGCCGCGAGCGCACCCGCGGCGCCATCGCGATCCCGGGCGAGCGCCCCTCCGGCATCTTCACCGCCGGCACCGCCCAGCGATACATCAACATCGAGGGCTACATGGTCGGCAAAAAGGTGCTGATCCTCGGCTCCGGCGACATCGGCCTCATCATGGCCCGCCGCATGACGCTCGAGGGCGCGGAGGTGAAGGCCGTGGTCGAGCTGATGCCCTACTCGAACGGCCTCAAGCGCAACATCGCCCAGTGCCTCGACGACTACGATATCCCGCTCTACCTGAGCCACACCGTCACCGACATCAAAGGCGAAAACAATCGCCTCTCCAAAGTGACCGTCTCCGAGGTCAAGGGTTTCACGCCGATCCCCGGCACCGAGATGGAGTTCGACGTCGACACGCTGCTGCTCTCCGTGGGCCTGATCCCGGAGAACGAGCTCTCCAAGTCCGCCGGCGTCGAGATCGACCCGCGCACGGGCGGCGCGGTTGTCTCCGAGCGGATGATGACCTCGGTGGACGGCATCTTCGCCTGCGGCAACGTGCTGCACGTCCACGACCTCGTGGATTTTGTGACCAACGAGGCCGAGAAAGCCGGGCGCGCCGCCGCCGGATACCTCGCCGCCGGACAGATCGGCTCCGGCGAAGCGGCCGAGGCCCCGATTCGGCTTCTAAACGGCACGAACGTCGGCTATACCGTCCCGCAGAAGATCGCCGTCTCCAAGGTTGATAAATTCGTCGAGGTGCTCTTCCGCGTCAAGGCCGTGCTCGACAACGCGACGGTCGTCGTGCGGGCCGGGGACGACGTGCTCATGACGAAGACCCGCGACCAGATGCTCCCTGCCGAGATGGAGAAGCTCATCCTGCCGAAGAAACTCCTCGATCAGGCGGCGGGCCGGGACATCATCATCAGCGCCTTCAAAGAAAAAAGCGAGGTGAAATGACATGCAAAAGAAGATCACCTGCATCTGCTGCCCGAAGGGCTGCGTCGTCTCCCTCGACACCGACGGCCCGGAAAAGACCGCCGCGGGCTTCTCCTGCCAGCAGGGGAAGGACTACGCGATCCATGAGCTCATCTGCCCGACGCGCACCATCTCCTCCACCGTGGAGCTGATCGGCGGGGCCCACCCGCGCCTCCCGGTCAAGACGGACGGCAATATCCCGAAGGAGAAGATCTTCGACGTGATGAAGGAGATCGACCGGATCTCCGCCCGTTCGCCGGTCAAGTGCGGCGAGGTGCTGCTGCCCGACGTCTTGGGCACCGGCGTCGACATCGTGGCCTGCCGGGATCTGTAAAAAATTTGGGCCGAGGGCGTTCCTCCGGTTCCGCTTTTCATGCTTCATAAAAAAACAGCGGGAGCCTCGCGGCCCCCGCTGTTTTTTTCTCCTTTTGACCCGGCGCGCCCCTCTCGCAGGAAACGGCCGGGGCTGCCCATGATCGCTGTTTTAAGCGTCCCTTCCCTGCCGCCCCAGCGTCCGCCTAAGATTCTCCGTTTCGGCAAAAAGCGAGCGGATTCTACAATCCGGAGAGCCCCGCCCCGTTTTTTTGAAAGACGATGGCTTTTCGCCCCTCTGTGGCCCTTTTTCGACAAAAATTTCTTCGTTTCGCGCCAGGGCGGGCGTTTTTGCCTGCTCCCGTGCCCACATAAGATTCTCCTTTTCGGCAAAAAGCGAGCGGATTCTACAATCGGTAAAACAAATCTTCGTTTAAAAAACGCGGACGGGGCCGCCCCGTCCGCGTCAAAACCGATTGTTCGGGGTCCCCCCTCCGGTTCGGCAAGGGGTTCCCTGCTCCGCCGGGCTCACACGACGACGTCGTATTCGCCCTCGGAATTTCCGTCGTAATAATCCGCGAGTTTGTCGGGACTGAAAACGCCCCGGTCCGTGACGACACCGGTGACAAGCTCCGGCGGCGTCTTGTCGAACGCCGGGTAGTAGCCTTTGACGCCTTCTTTGGCGGTCAGGCTGCCGAGGGCCTCCAGCACAAGGCGCGGGTCGCGCTCCTCAATATGGACGTCCTGCGCCCGGGCGTGGCATTTGTCGGGCGCGCCGGTCACATAATAAGGGATGCCCCAGTAGTTGGCGCAGAGGGCGACCTGAAACGTGCCGACCTTGTTGACCACCCAGCCGTCCATCGTGATGGCGTCCGCCGCGGAGGTGAAAAGGTCGACGGATTTCTCCTTCATCGTCCAGCCGGGCATATTGTCCGTGATGACGGTGACGTCGAAGCCCTGATCCAAAGCGACGCTCGCCGTCAGCCGCGCGCCCTGAAAATACGGCCGCGTCTCCGGGCAGATGACTTTAATATCGAGGCCCCGGGCGGCCGCCTCCTTGAGCATGAAGCCGACGATGGTCTCCGCGAAGCATTGCGTCATAATCGTGCCGTGGGCCGGGAACTGATCGACCAAATATTTGGCGGTCTTTTCGATCTTGCGGTAGCGCGTCTCGGTGACGGCGACCGTGCGGTCGAAGACGGCCTTCGTCACGTCCTCCCCGGCCTCCATGGCCGCAACCGCCGCGTCCAAACAGCCGTTCGTGATGATGCGCATGCGCTTCTCCGTGGTCGGGCGCGCGGTGGAGAGGAGATCCGCCGCCTTGATGAGATATTCCTTTCTGGCGGCCCCGCCGAGGCGCTCGGATTCCTTCGCGGCGAGGGCCATGCCCATCCCGGCGGCGAGATACGGCCCGGCGCTCTGGGTGACCATCTCTTGGATCGCCCGCGCCACCTCCTCTGTGCTTTTGCAGGTCACAAAGGAGACGGGGTGGGGATAGCAGCGCCGGTCGAGGATGCGGACCGCGCCGTCCTCGTACCACGCGATATTTTCAAACTGAAGCAGAAACGCGAGCCCTTCGTCGGCTCTTGGCATCGGTGATCCCTCCTAAATTTCGCAAAAAGAAAATTGGACACGGGGCGTCCGCCGCCGACGGGAATTGTCCTCACATGCCACATAGAAAGCCCCCCAGACATAGGTCGTCAAGGCCAAACGTGGGGGATTGTCCCTGCACGCAGCGCAAAAAGCCCCTCGGCAGAGGATGACAGCGGCGGCACAGCTTCGCTCCCGGCCGGGAATTCCGCCTCCGTATATCCTACGGGGCCCCAGCCGGGCGTGAAACGCCCGATCCCCGGATTTTTCTTCTATTTTTTAGTAGCCCATTGTGCCGGACAGCGAATCGTCGGTTAACACCCACGCGTCGTAGACGTCGACCTCGCGGTAGCGCTCCTTGTCGTCCCGGATGACGACGGTCTTGATGCCGGCGTTGATGATCATGCGCTTGCACATCGCGCAGGGGTTGCTGTTCGCGACATAGGCGCCGGTGGAGACCTCTTTGCCGACCAGATAGAGCGTGGAGTCCAGCATCTCGGAGCGGGAGGCGTGGATGATCGCGTTCATCTCCGCGTGGACGGAGCGGCAGAGCTCGTAGCGCTCGCCCCGCGGGACGTTGAGCTTCTCCCGCATGCAGAAGCCGAGGTCGCTGCAGTTTTGCCTGTGCCGCGGCGCGCCGACATAGCCCGTGGAGACGATCTGATCGTTCTTGACGATGATGGCCCCGTAATTCCTGCGCAGGCAGGTGCCGCGCTCGAGAACAGTCTCCGCAATATCGAGATAATAATTCTGTTTGTCGCGTCTTTCCATATTGTCCTCCGGCACTTAAATTGGAATTGGTATCTTTTATCATAGCGTTTTTCGGTTTCCGTTGCAACCGTCCGCGCGGGCGAAACCTCCGGTTTCCGGAAAATATTCTATTTTTTGAAGGAATTATGGTATAATGGCGACAAGAATCATAGGGCGGCCATGACGCGGTCGTTTCGCCGGCCCGCCCGGGGCAAAAGAGGCCCGCCGCGTTTCGGCGGAAATGATAAATGGCGGAGGTGCCGTATGGCGGGAAATTCGGATGAGGGATATATGCGGGAGGCGCTCGCGCTCGCGGGACAGGCGGCGGCGCTCGGCGAGGTGCCGGTCGGCGCGGTGGTCGTCTGGGACGGGGAGATCGTCGGGCGCGGCTACAACCGGCGCGAGACGGAGAAAAACGCCCTCGCCCACGCGGAGCTTGAGGCGATCGCCGAGGCCTGCCGGAAACTCGGCGGCTGGCGGCTGTGGAAGGCGACGCTCTACGTCACGCTCGAGCCCTGCCCCATGTGCGCCGGGGCGATCGTCAACGCGCGGATCGCGCGGGTGGTCTTCGGCGCGGCGGACCCGAAATCCGGGGCCTGCGGCAGCGTCGCCAACCTGTGCGCCCTGCCGGGAGGCTACCACCCGAGGGTGGAATCCGGGCTGCTGGCCGGGGAATCCTCCGCTCTGCTGGCGGAATTTTTCCGGGGCCTGCGGACAGAAAATCCGGCCCCGCCCGAAGCCGCTCCGTGAGCTTCTCTTTACGGAAGCGGGCGGCGGACCCGAAATCCGGGGCCTGCGGCAGCGTCGCCAACCCGTGCGCCCTGCCGGGAGGCTACCACCCGAGGGTGGAATCCGGGCTGCCGGCCGGGGAATCCTCCGCTCTGCTGGCGGAATTTTTCCGGGGCCTGCGGACAGAAAATCCGGCCCCTCCCGAAACCGCTCCGTGGGCTTCTCTTTACGGGAGTGGGCGGCGGGCCCGAAACCCAAGGCTCGCGAACGAAAACCCGTCTGCTTTGCGGAGCGAAAGAAGCGGATCTTCCCGAAACCGCCCCGTGAGTTTCCCCGAAGCGGGGCCGCGCGGCGGGCCCGAAATCCGGCGCGGCGGGTAAAACGCATACGGGCCTTTTTTTCTCCTTCGGGAGAATTTTTTGCGCAAAAAAAGATTGACAGACCGGCGGGCGCGTGGTATATTCGTGTCATAAACATGAACAGTTGTTCATATAATCAGATGATTACACATTCAGGAGGTTTTTGAGATGGCGGAGCTTCACCCGGAACATCAGCACATCCTCGCGCAGGCGAAGGCCAACATGCCCTCCAACGCGACGCTCGAGGCGGCCGCGGATGCTTTTAAAGTGTTCGGCGACGGGACCCGCATTCGCATTTTGGCGGCCCTGTCGGAGGGGGAGATGTGCGTCTGCTGCCTTGCCGACCTGCTCGGCATGGAGCAGAGCGCGGTCTCCCACCAGCTGCGGATCTTAAAATCCGCGCGGCTTATCAAAAACCGCCGCGAGGGCAGGCAGATCTATTATTCCCTTGACGACGTCCATATCGCGTCCATCCTGAACGCGGGGATCTCCCACGTGGAGGAAAACTAAGCGGAGAAGGAGGGTCCCGGCATGGCAAAAGAAACTTCCTGCGCGGCGTGCGCGCGGATGGAGCGGTGCAATGAGCACGCGGACGCGTGCCAAAATGAGCACGGTTATGAACACGCGGATGAGCACGGGGGATTCCGCCGCGCCGACCTGTTTCTGTTTGGGGCGAGCGCCGCGCTGCTGGCGCTGTCCGCTTTTGATATTTTAGGAAATATGGCTTGGGCCCCGGCGGCGCTCGCGGCCCTGCTCTGCGGCTGGGAGACGATGCGGGACGGCTTTCGGAGCCTGATACGTCTGCGCGCCGACGAGGAGCTTTTGATGACCGTCGCGGTGGCGGCGGCGTTCGCCATCGGGGAATATACGGAGGGGGCCATGGTCGCCGTCCTGTTTTCTCTGGGCGAGAGGCTCGAGGGGGCCGCGGTCGACCGCTCGGAGCGGGAGATCCGGTCGCTCGCCAACATCCGGCCCGACACCGCCAACCTGATGACGCCGGAGGGCGTCGTCCCCGTAAAGGCGGAGGGCGTCGCCGTCGGCAGCGAGATTCTCGTGAAGGCCGGCGAGCGTATGCCGATCGACGCGGCGCTGCTCTCCGAGGGCGCCTCGGCCGACCTCTCCGCCCTGACCGGGGAGAGCCTGCCGGCCGACTACGCCGAGGGCGCGGTCATCCCGGCAGGCGCGGTCATCCTCGGGCGGCCCGTCCGCTGCAAGACCGTCGGTACATACGGCGATTCCGCGGCGGCGCGCATTCTGGAGCTCGTGGAAAACGGCGTGTCCGGCAAGGGCCGGGCGGAAAAATTCATCACGAAATTCTCCGCCGTCTATACGCCCGCCGCGATCGGCGCGGCGGCGTTGATCGCGGCGCTGCCTCCCCTTTTCGGATGGTTCCCTTTTGAGGAATCCGTCTACCGGGCGCTGACCTTCCTCGTCGCGTCGTGCCCCTGCGCGCTTGTGATCTCCATCCCGCTCTCCTATTTCGCGGGCATCGGCGCGGCCTCCAAAGCCGGGGCGCTGTTTAAGGGCTCCCAGTACTTGGAGCTGCTCTCCAAGGCGAAGATCGCGGCCTTCGACAAGACCGGCACCGTCACCTCCGGCGAATTCTCCGTCACAAAGATCTACGCGGCGGACGGGTTTACCGAGGATCAGGTTTTGGCCGTCTGCGCGGCCGCGGAGACCTATTCCGACCACCCGTTCGCGAAGGCGGTCCGGGAGAAGGCCGCCCGCATGGGGCTCGCCGTTCCGGAGGCGGAGAAGGTCTGCGAGATCGCCGGGCGCGGGCTCACCGTGACCGTCGGCGGCAGGCGGATCGCCTGCGGAAACATCACCTTCGCGCCGGAGGGGCAGCGGGAACGCCTCCCGGAGGCGAACATCTACCTCTTTGAGGGGGAGACCTATCTCGGCGCGCTGGCGCTGGCCGACACGCCGCGGGAGAACTCCGCGGCGGCCGTCGCGATGCTCAAGCGCCTCGGCGTTTCGCGCGCCGTCATGCTGACCGGCGACAACGAAAGGGCCGCCGCCGATACCGCCGCCCTCTGCGGCATGGACGAATACCGCTTCGGCCTGATGCCCGAAGATAAGGTGGATATTATCAATGAACTCAAAAAGAGCGGCGTCACGGTCTTTGCCGGGGACGGCATCAACGACGCGCCGGTACTGGCCGCCGCGGACATTGGCGCCGCCATGGGCATGGGCACCGACGCCGCCATCGAATCCGCCGACCTCGTCCTGATGCGCGGCGGGATCGGCGCGCTCGCGAAGGCGGTCTGGATCAGCAAAAAGACGATGGCCTGCGTGCGCCAAAACACGGTGTTCATCCTCGGGTGCAAGGCGGCCGTTTTGACCCTCGGCGCGCTGGGCCTCTCCCCGGTCTGGCTCGCGGTCTTCGCGGACGTGGGCGTCTGCCTGATCACCGTCGTCTGGTCCGCGCGGCTGCTGCATATCAAAGCGCCGGAGGCGGGTGGATCCGGCTGATCGAATAAAAGAATCCCCTCTCCTTCCGGAAAAATCCGTTGACAGCGAAGCTTGGATTGTGATATATTATTACTCGACAAAACCGTGGAGAGGTGTCCGAGCGGCTTAAGGAGCTGGTCCTGAAAACCAGTGATCTCCCAAACAGAGACCGCGGGTTCGAATCCCGCCCTCTCCGCCAGCGCCTTTTCAAAGTGAAAATCAAAACGAACACGCTGCCATGGAGAAGTACTCAAGTGGTGACGAGGCGCCCCTGCTAAGGGCGTAGGGCTCGAAAGGGCCGCGGGGGTTCGAGTCCCCCCTTCTCCGCCAATAAAGAAGCCGGGAACCGCATTTTTTAAGCGGTTTCCGGCTTCTTTATTTTTGTGCCGGCATTGCGGGCGGCGCCGTTTTTTATATGGAAAAACACGGGCTTCGTCCGTTTCTTTCCGATTGAAATCCCGGCGAAAAAAGAGTAACATGAAATTTAGGAAAAATCAGGGAGGGACGGTTATGGCTTCGGATATTCAAATCATCGACTTGACGCCGGACAATATCGCCGACTTCGGCGTATGCGGCTACAAGGATGTGGAAAAACATCTGGAACTTCGAAGAAAGATCGAATGGTTTGCCAGATATTATCCGAAAGGGCTGCGCATCAAAGCGCTGATCTCGGAATCGGGCGGATACCAAGGCATGCTCGAATACATCCCGGGGGAATACGCGCATCGCCCGGTCAGCGCCGAGGGGTACCTGTTCATCCACTGCATCTTCGTCGGATTTAAAAACGAGTTCAAAGGGAGAGGCTACGCCTCTTTGATGCTCGAAGAGTGCATCGACGAAGCAAAAAAGGCGAATAAGAAAGGCGTCGCCGTCGTCACGCGGGACGGCGCGTTTATGGCCAAGAAAGATATTTTCCTGAAAAAGGGGTTCGCGGTCGTCGACCGGGCAAAACCGGATTTCGAGTTGTTGGCGCTGAAATTTAACCCGGAATCGGAGGACCCGAAATTTAAGGAGATGTCCTTGCAGGAGTATTCCAAAGGCCTGACCGTCCTGCGTTCGCCCCAATGCCCCTATTCCGTTAAAAATGTGGACGCCATCCTCCAAACCGCCAAAAATATGGGTCTGGACGTCCGGCTGGTCGAGCTGGACGACGCGGAATCCGCGCAGCGGTCCCCATGCGCGTTCGGGACTTTTTGCATCATCCACGACGGCGTGATCCTGAGCCACCATCCCATCAGCAACACGCGGTTTGAAAATATCATGAAAGCAAAGAAATAACGAAACGCCGCCGAAAGCGGTATCCCCTGAAAAACCGTCTCCGCTGTCGCGAGCGCGCCTCCCCCGATGATTTCGCGCCCCCTGAAACGGCAAACTGAAATCGGGACACTCCCGTACTTTAAAACACAGGCGTCCGGAAACATGCCGTTTCCGGACGCCTTTTTTGCCTGCCGCGGCCGCCGGCCCCGCGCGGAAAACCGCCGCCCGACGGAGGGAATGATAATTTTATCCCGTTTTTTCATATAATACCCTTACCGCCCTGCCGCTCCGCCCCGTTTTCCCCGTCCGGCGGGCCGTTTTTCGGCGGCAGCATCACTTTTTTTGCGAAAGGAGGGATTCCCCGGCCGCAAAGGCGCCCGGCCGAAAGAGAACTCCCGGTCCCTTACGCCCTTTTCTCGTAAAAACATACGCGTTCGCGGCGGCCCGCGCGGTCTGGGAGGAGCTGCGCGCCGCGCTGTACGCAGCTCCCGCGATGCGAAAATTCCGCTTTTCGCGCGCCTAAAAGAAAAGCGGGAGGAGATCTATTTTTTGTAAATTATTAGTGTTGCATTTGATTCGGATTTAGATTATAATCATCCATAGATATCGGAATACAGATGTCCGCCCTGAGCGGACACTTCCGGTGTTTGATCATTTATAGGGAGGAAAAATTTCAATGAAAAAATTCGCGGCTATGTTTTTGGCGCTGATCCTCGTACTGTCTCTCGGCGCCTGCGGTACCCCGGAAAGCGGCGAAACCGGTGAATCCGGCTCTTCCGTCGCCGAGCAGCCCGAATCCGGCAACCCCGTCGTAAAAATCGGCATCTTCGAGCCCGCCTCCGGCGACAACGGAGCCGGCGGCAAGCAGGAAACCTTGGGCGTGGAATACGCGAACTCCGTGAGCCCCACCGTTGAGATCGGCGGCACCACCTACGACGTCCAGCTTGTCAAGGTTGACAACGAGAGCTCCAACGAGAAGGCGGCCACCGCCGCGTCCACGCTGGTCTCCGCCGGTGTTTCCGCGGTGCTGGGCTCCTACGGCTCCGGCGTCTCCATCGCGGCGTCCCCGACCTTTGAGGCCGCGGGCATTCCCTGCATCGGCATCACCTGCACGAACCCTCAGGTCACCGAGGGCAACCAGCACTATTTCCGCATCTGCTTCCTCGATCCGTTCCAAGGCACCGTCCTTGCCAACTACGCGTTCAGCGAGCTGGGCGTCACCAAGGCTTACTGCCTCTCCAAACTGGGCGACGACTACTCCGGCGGCCTTGTGAATTACTTCGTTCAGGCGTTTGAGGCCCTCGGCGGCACCTGCGTGCAGGATACCTTCCCCGACGGCAACTCCGACTTCACCTCCTATATCAACAACGCCAAGAACGGCGGCTGCGAAGTCTTCTTCTCCCCCGTCTCCACCGAAGCCGCGCAGCTGATCATTGACCAAGCGCAGTCTCAGGGCCTCGGCATGCCGATCCTTGCGGGCGACACTTGGGATTCCAACGTCATCCTGCAGGCCGCCGCGGGCAAGGATGTGGACGTCACCGTCACCACCTTCTATCCCGAAGGCGCGAACGCCGAGTTCGACAGCAGCTTCAAAGAGTGGGTCAACGCCGACTCCGTCCGTCTTGCGAGCAACGGCGGCGACGACACGGTTTCCGCTGTCACCGCCATGGGCTACGACGCGTACTTCTTCGCGCTTGAGGCCCTGAAGGTTGCCGCGAGCACCGAGCCGGCCGCGGTCATGCAGGCCCTCTGGACCACCGAGTATGACGGCGTTTCCGGCCATATCGCGCTCGACCAGACCAACGGCGACGCGATCCGCAACACCGCCTATGTCAAACACTGCAACACCGAGTCCGGCGCGTGGGACGCTCTGCCCCCGGTCACGATCGGATAAATTTACGCGAGGTTTGCCCAGCGGCGGGGGTCACCGGCCCCCGCCGCACTTTGTAACCGGCACGCTGCCGGCCGCTTTGGGCAGACTACGCCTATGCCGCTACAAAAAGGAAAGGGCGCTTTCCCTTTTGTAGCGGCATAAATGGAGGCAAAGATATGTTAGAATTTCTGCACAACAACCTGTCCTATATTCTATCGGGCATCTCGGTGGGCGGGCAGTACGCGCTGATCGCCATCGGCTACACGATGGTCTACGGCATTTTGCGCCTGATCAACTTCGCCCACGGAGACGTGTTTATGTGCGCGGGCCTGATGATGGTCTATCTGTCGGCTTCGATGCCCGCGATGGCGGCGATCCCGCTGGTTTTGATCATGACGGTCGTTCTGGGCTTTCTGATCGAGCGCTCGGCCTACAAGCCCCTGCGCAACGCGCCGCGTATGTCCGTCATGATCAGCGCCATCGGCGTGTCATACCTGCTCCAGAACGCGGCGCTCTACTTCACCGGGGGACTCGCCAAGGTCTATCCGACGATCCCGTGGCTCTCGAACACCGTCGTGATCTGGGACGCCACCACAAAGATGGTCACCGTCGTCACGCCGGTGCTCACCCTCGCTTTGGTGATCCTGCTGTCGCTGCTCATTAAGCATACCAAAGTGGGCATGGCCATGCGGGCCGTGTCGAAGGATTTTGAGACGAGCCAGCTCATGGGCATCCGGATCAACTCGGTCATCTCCGTCACCTTCATCATCGGCTCGTTCTTGGCGGCGGTCGGCTCCATGCTCTATTTCACGAACTACGCCTCCGTGACGCCGGTGTCCGGCGGAATGCCGGGGCTCAAATGCTTTGTGGCGGCGGTGTTCGGCGGAATCGGCAGCATCCCGGGCGCGGTCATCGGCGCGTTTATCATCGGAATCTGCGAGAGCATCATAAAGGGCGGCAGCTCCATCTTCGGCGTCCCCGGGAGCGGCTGGACCACGTTTTCCGACGCGTTCACCTTTGCGCTGCTCATCATCATTCTTGTCGTGAAGCCCACCGGCCTGTTCGGTGAAAAAGCTACGGACAAGGTCTGAGGAGGGATGAGCATGAAAAAGAAAAACAAAACCGAGCTCTGGATCGCCTGCTGCGCCATCGCGCTCGTCTATCTCGCGGTCTTTTTCCTTGAGCAGACGGTCTCCTCCGGGCACATCCTGTTCACCGTGCTCAAAAAGGGCGCCATCTACTCCTTGGTCGCCGTCTCCATGAACCTCTTGAACGGCTTCACCGGCCTGTTCTCTCTGGGGCAGGCGGGCTTCATGCTGATCGGCGCGTACGTCTATGCGATCTTCACCATGCCGGTGGCGGTGAAAGTCACCGAGCAGGTCTATAAATATTACGCCTGCGCCGTTCCGTTCGAGACCGGCATCTTCGTCGCGCTGCTCTCGGCGGGGCTCGCCGCGGCGCTCTTCGCGGCGCTGATCGGCCTGCCGGTGCTGCGCCTCAAATCGGATTACCTCGCGATCGCCACGCTTGGCTTCGCGGAGATCATCCGCGCCGTCTTTCAGTGGGACGCCCTCGGCCCCGTGACGAACGGCGCCAACGTCATGCGCGAGTATCTCGATCTGACGGACGTCACGATCCCGTTTACCGACATCCCGTTCCCGCCGACGCTCTACGTCTTTTTGGCGACGGGCGTCTGCATTGCGCTGATCGTGCTGCTCATCAACTCCTCCTACGGCCGCGCGTTTAAAGCGATCCGCGACGACGAGGTGGCGGCGGAGGCCATGGGCATCAACCTCTTTAAACACAAAGAGATGAGCTTCATCATCAGCTCCTTCTTCGCGGGGATCTCCGGCGCGCTGCTCGCCATGTACCAGTACACCGTGCAGGCGGCGCAGTTTAAGAGCGCCATGACCTACGAGATCCTGCTGATCGTCGTCATCGGCGGCATCGGCTCGGTCTCCGGCTCCTGCATCGCGAGCTTCCTCTATATCGCGGCCTCCGAGTGGTGGCTGCGCGGGCTCGACATGGGCCGCTTCCTCGGCATCGACTCCGCGACGGTCTTCCGCTCCGGATTCCGCAAGTTCGTCTTTTCGATCATCATCATGGTGATCGTGCTCTTCTTCTCGCGGGGACTCATGGGCGACCGGGAGATCTCCTTCCGCGGGCTCGCGAGGCTTCTGAAACGAAAGCCGAAGCTCGCGGACGCGGCGAAAGGGGGCGATGCCGATGCCTGAGAACGTGCTGCGCCTCGACGACGTGACGATGCAGTTCGGCGGCGTCGTCGCCGTCAACAACCTGTCCCTCGAAGTGAACCGCGGCGAGATCGTCGCGCTGATCGGCCCCAACGGGGCCGGCAAGACGACGGCCTTCAACTGCGTCACCGGCGTGTATGAGCCGACCAACGGCGCCGTCAGCTTCTACGGCAAGACCATCGTCGCGAACCACCCGCGCGGGGCGATGAAAAAGCTCTACGCGGGCGAAAACGCGGAGAAATACCTCGGCGAGAAGGCCGTGCACCCGGCGCCGGACCAGATCACGAAGCTCGGCATCGCCCGGACCTTCCAAAACATCCGCCTGTGGAAGAGCATGACGGTCTTTGACAACGTGCTGACCGCGAAACACATGCGGGCCAACCAAAACGTCTTTACGGCCACGCTGCGCGTCAGCAAAGAGGAAAAGCGCATGCGCGAGGAGACGGCCGCCCTGCTGGAGGAGCAAAACCTGCTGCAATATGCGGACGATCTGGCCGTGAGCCTGCCCTACGGCCTCCAGCGGAGGCTTGAGATCGCGCGGGCCCTCGCGACCGACCCGACGCTCCTGCTCCTCGACGAGCCGGCCGCCGGCATGAACCCGCAGGAGACGAAGGAACTCGGGGAGTTCATCGTACAGATCAAAAACAAATACGATCTCACGGTCTTTATGATCGAGCATCATATGGATCTTGTCATGCAGTTTTCCGACCGCATCTATGTCATTGATTTCGGAAAGCTCATCAGCAGCGGGACGCCTGCCGTCGTGCAGGAGGACCCGCGCGTCATAAACGCATATCTGGGGGTGAGCGGATGAGCGAGGCGATCCTCAGCATCAAAAACCTGAAGGTCAATTACGGCGGGATCGAGGCCGTAAAGGGCATCTCCTTCGACGTGCCCAAGGGCGACATCGTGACCCTGATCGGCGCGAACGGCGCGGGCAAGAGCTCGACGCTGCGCGCGATCGCGGGGCTTGTCAAGACAAAGAGCGGCACGATCGAGTTCGACGGCGAGAATATCGTGGGCAAGGACACGGCGACGATCGTCACCAAGGGGATCACCTTGGTGCCGGAGGGCCGGCGCATCTTCCCGGATCTCACGGTCGTGGAGAACCTGCGCGTGGGCGCCTATATGCGCAAGGACAACATCTCGGAGGACCTCGACTGGGTGTTCGAGCTGTTTCCGCGCCTCAAGGAGCGCTCGTGGCAGCCCGGCGGCACGCTCTCCGGCGGCGAGCAGCAGATGCTCGCGGTCGCGCGGGCGCTGATGAGCCGCCCCAAGCTGATGATGATGGATGAGCCCTCGCTGGGCCTCGCGCCGCTCATCGTGCGCGACATCTTCCAGATCATCAAGGAGATCAACAAGCGCGGCGTCACGATCCTGCTGATCGAGCAGAACGCGAATATGGCGCTCTCTACCGCCGACACCGGCTATGTGCTCGAGACCGGCAGCATCATCATGACCGGCCCCGGCAAGGAGCTTTTGGCCAATGAGGCGGTCAAGGCCGCCTATCTCGGCACCTGACGGCAAAAGCCCGCGGCGCTGATTGTACAAACAAAGAGAGGCGGCCCCGATGGAACCATCGGGGCCGCCTCTCTTTATATATCGCTTGAGCATGGGCAAACCCGCATGCTCAAAATCAGGTCTTCATCATAATTTCCCATTTTGTGATCCCCATATCGAGCGCCCGGTAGAGATACCGCGCCCCGATCGAGGCGTAAGGCCGCCACGCTTTGCAGCACGCCTCCACCGCCTCTTTGGCGGTGTCCCGCGTGTGATAGAGCCACCGGTACGCCTGCAAAAACGCCCCGTCCTCGTAGGGCAGCACGTCCTGCCGGTCGAGCACAAAAATCAGGTACATCTTCGCCGACCATGCGCCGATCCCTTTGATGGAGGTCAGGCGCGCGGTCACTTCGCCGTCCGAAAGCTTTGGGAATTCTTCAAACGGGATCGCGCGGCTCTCGCTCAGATCGGCCAGCGTTTTGATGGTCTCGGCCTTCCGCGTCGAAGCCCCGATCCCCCTGATCTCCTCGGCGCTCAGTTTCTTCACCGCCGCGGGGGTCACTTCCCCGCCGCACAGCTCCTCGAACCTGCCCGAGAGCACCTCGGCCACCCGGTTGGAAAGCATCTGCCCGATGACGAGATCCACCAGAAAGCGAAAAGGATCCCCATAGGGTTCATAAGAAATTTCCCCCACCAAGGAGATGGCCCTTGCGAGAAAGGGGTCCCTCCCGCAGAGATACCGCACCGCCTCGTTATCTTTTGAAAGCCGGATTTTTTCCCCCATGTCGTCCCTTCCGTTCTTTTATTTCTTACTCCGCGGCCGCCTCGATCGGGGTCAGTTTTCCGCAGAGCAGATACCTTGCGCCGTCGTATTCGTAGGAGCAGGTGCAGAGCGTCACGATCCGGTCGTCCGGCCCGACGCTCACGCCGGTCTGAAACGTGGAGTTTTCTCTCAGCGAATCGACATAGGCCGCAAGGTCCCCATCCCCGTCGAACAGGCCGCAGACCGGCTCGCCGCTTCCGTCCGAAAGGACGCCCGCGAAAAGCTCGACCGTGTAATCCCCGTCCGGCGTGTAGAGGGCCATCGACGGGTAATCGTCATAATAGCCCTGATCCTCGTAGTTTGTCAAGGAGGAGAACATCGAGCCGTCCTTCATGTTGTGCCCGTAGACGACCGTGTTCCGGTCCGAAAAATCGCCGCTGCAGCGGTAATCCATAAAAATGGAGCCCAGCTTGTTTTTCTCTCCATTAAAGAGATGCGTGAGGTAGTAGTCGTTGTCCTCGCCCAGCACGACGGGATAACTGATCTCGCCGTCCTCCGACCGGATCCACCCGACCACGTCGGGGCTGCCCTGCCGGAGCGCGGAAAAATCGATCTCCCAATCCGTATCCCCCGTCCCTATGCCGGAGACGGGCTCCGCGCCGGAGGCGTTTTCCGGGGAGGAGGCCTTGGCGGAGGCGATCACCCTCGCCTGCTCATAGGCGGCGCCGCCCTGCGCATATTCCCGGCCGCTGCGAAAAAGCAAATAGGCGAACGTCACGACCCCGATCGCGGAGAGCGCCATGACGACGCGCAGAAGAATCAAAAATCCATCCAAAAACGTTTTTCTTTCCGTTGCGGAAGCGCTCATAACAAATCCTTTCCAAAAAGAGCTCGCGGAACGGGCACCCCGAAAGGCGCCCGCGCCGCGAACCCCGCGTATGAGAAGATCAGCGGTTATCTTTGCCTTTCTTCTTCCTGAAAGACAGGCTCAGGCCCACCGATCCCAGAAGAAGCAGGACGGAACCCGCGAGCCCGGCCGTCCATGTGTTGTCCAGACTCTCGTCCCCGGTATTCGGGACGCCCTCTTTTTCGTTTACAAACGCCGCCGTCCTGCCGGACTCGGTGATCTTGCCGGAGGCCCCGGTGGAGGTGGTGCCGTAGCCGCCCTGCCCGGCCTCTTTTTCTACGACTTTGTAGACCGTGCCGGCCGGAATCCCCCGGATCACGACGGATTCCCCGTGTTTGAGCAGGATGGTCCCGCCGTCCTCGATGGAGCCGATCTTGCTGCCGGAATAGCGGAAAGAATCGTCCGTGTCGAAGCTCACGACGAACGTGAAGAGCTGGTCCCGGTCCCCAAGGTCGCCGTTCACCGTCTTGGTGATCGTCAGCGTGCCCCTTTCGACCGGCTTCTTGTCATCTTTTTTCGCGCGGTTTTTGGTGTTGGTAAAGGCGGCCGTCTGCTCCGTATCTTCGACGATGACGCCGGTCTCGCCCGTGCTGGCGGTGCGGTAGCCCTCGCTGCGGTAATCCGCCTCGGTCACCGTATAAGTGGTTCTCTTAGGCAGATTCACGATCGTGATGATCTCGCCGTGGGATAGATAGACCGTATCCCCGCTCCGGATTGTGCCCTCCGGCAGCTCCGCGTCGCCGCGGAAATAGGCGTATTCGCCCTCCAGTTCCTGTCCCTCGCCCTGCGCGTCCGCAAAGAAGGTCACCGTGAAATCAAAGATCTTCTCCGGGTCGCCGCGGTTTCCGGCCACGGTCTTGGTGATGACGAGGTCGCCCACCGTGCCCTCAAGGAAGTCTCTCACCGCAAGGGCGGCGTTGGCGCCGCTGCCGGGCTGGCCGTCGAGGGAGGAGATCACGGTGGAGCCGCTGGTCGTGACCGTCAGGGTGTGGACCGTCCGGTCGACGAGGTAGCCTTCCGGCGCTGTCGTTTCTTTCAAAATATAGGTGCCGTCCGGAATCACTTTAAATTTGAGCGCGCCGTCGACGCCGGTCTTGCCCGTCTTGACAACGGTCTCCCCGTCCGCGGCGTAAAGCGTGAACCACGCGCCGGCAAGCGGTCCGTTCTCATTTGGCGCGGCCGGGTTCGGGCCCGCTTTGGTGATGGTGATCGAGCCGTTTCTCAGCAGGCTCGCCACGGCGTCCACCCCTTGGACGCGATAGGATTTCGGTACCGACTCCTGCGTGGTGTCGCCGCCGATCAGGTCCACTTCGTTGGAGACCTCCTCGCCGAGCTCGCCCGTGATGTCGGTCAGATAGGTCAGGTGGTAGGCCTTGGTGTTATCCGGAAAGACAAAGGTCAGCGCGCGCTTCCCGGGGTTGTAGCCGATGTTGCCGTCGGCACCCTCGACCAGCGTGACCGGCGCGCCCTCGGTGTAGGTGCCGTCGGCGTTGAGGGTCATCTCGTGCGCCGTAATATACCCGCTGTCCAAAATCAGGGCGCCGCTCGCGTTTCTGCGCAGCTCGATGCCCTCCGAGAGGGTGTCCTCGAGCTTGGTGCCGGGCTGGGCGAGGTTATAGGGCCGGTAGTCCACCGTCCAGCGCAGTACGCCGGCCTCCGGCCAGTCATAGTCTTTGGTTAAAATGGTGCTGTTGATCGTGACGTTTTGCGTGCTGCTCACGCCGGTGGTCCATTTCTCGGTCTTCAGCGACACCGTGTTGGTATCCGTTTTCGACTGGTTCTCGCTGAAATAGGCGGCGGCCGTCGCGTCGGTGAGCTTCGCCTTGAGAAGGATCACATAAGGTTTCGTCAGCGCGGTGAAGGTAAACGTGGCCGTCCCGCCACTGATGACGGGGGTCAGGCCCGTCACGGTATCCGGCGTGATGTCCGAAGCCATGACGGAGCCGTCCGGGGTCCTGATGCCTTCAAAAATCAAGTAATTTACATCCTCGGAAAAGGGCACGAACTCCCAGCCCGCCGGCAGGGTGTCGGTGACGGTCGCCGTGCCGAGGGTCTCCCCGGACGCGTTTTTCGCGCCGGTGAGATTCATGCCGTTGGAGTTGACGCCGACGCGGAAGACGACCGATTTATCCTCGTAGTTGAAGCCGAGGGCCGCGGTGTCCGTGACGCCGGAGTTGACGCCGGCCGCCGGATCGGAGGCCGCGTCGCGGGTGAGCATCCGCTTGACCAGCATCTTGCTGTCGTAATTGACGCTGGCCGTCGCGTCGTTGAGCTTGTTGGTGCCACTGAAAAGCAGGACCGTGTTGCTGATGGAGGTGGTATCGTTTTTGGCAAAGTATTCGGGATTGAGGACCACGGTGTCGAACACGAACGTGTTGACGGCGTCCTTTACAAAGCCCGTAATTTCCAAAAGATCCGCGACGCGCACGCCATCCGAGATCCGCGTGATCGGGTGGACCACGCAGGTAAACCCGTCCCCGAAAAAGCTGCCTTCCGCAAATTTCTGATTGCGGCGCTGGGGGGCCAGCGACGTTGGGCTGACGTCGGCGGGGAGCCCCATCACCGTGCTGAGGTCCAGTTGGGCGCTGCCGTAGACGAGCAGGTCGTAGACCCTGAGGTCATCGATCGTCTGGCTCTTTGGGCTCACCTCGACGGTCCAATGAATCGTCTGATGGAAGGGGTCCGCAGTGCCCGATTTTTTGATCGGGTTGTAGCCGATCCCGACGGTTTTGGAGGCGCCGGGGGCGGGGGTGGTGGCCGGGAGGCCCTCCCATGAGAGGGTGGCGGTGTTCGTGTAGTTTTTGGTCCCGGATGTATACGCGTCATCCGGCACTCTCGTCACGATGATGAGCCGCGTCTTGGCGCTGATGTCGCCCAGCGCGTAGTCGCTGCCGGTCGGCGTGACCGAAACCGGGTTGACCCACGCGGTGCCGTTCCAAGTCTCCTTGGTCGCCGAGACCCACGTCAAGCCGGTCGGGAGCGTATCGGTGACGACCGCGTTCGTGAGCGCAGCCTCCATGTGGTTGACGGTGATCGTCCAAGTGATCGTGCGGCCGGTCGGATCGTAGATGCCGCCGCCAGGGTTGTCGTTCGTGGTGCCGTCCTTTTCGATCCACTTGGGGGTGAATCTCACTTCGTCCTCATCGCTGGCAAGAACCGTAACCGTCTCTCCGATGTCCTGAAGCTCGGCCTTGTTTTTAATCCTTTGCTCGGTGGTGGCGAGAAGGACCTCGTCGGAGAGCTTGGTGCTGAAGGTGATCTCCGCGGGGCTCATCGTTCCCGCGGGGAATTCATAGGTGAGCACGCCGTCCTCGTAAGTAAGCGCTCCGTCCTCGTCGTCGAGCGTCACGGAGTCTCCGTCGACCTCAAAGGTGTTTTCTTCGGTTTCTATATAAGCGCCCACGTCTCCGAGGTCGTCGGCAAGCCAGTACCCCGCGAGGCCGACGTCCTCGCCGCCCTGCGTCGCGGTGACCGTAACCGTCCAGTCGATGCAGCCGGTGGCGGCGTTCCGCACGCCCGACTTAGTGAGGCCATAGACGATCGGCACGGCCGGCACCGTGACGGTATAGGATTTTGTGAGGATCGTGACCTCATGGTCCCCCGCCTCGCCCGCTTCGCCGTCGTCGTCATATTCCAAATTGGCCGTGAGGTTCCTACAGGTCACGCTATTCAAGCCCGAATCCTCCAGATAAACCTCGTCCTCCCCGTCAAAGAGCACTTTGAGGGTCACCATCTTTGGATCGTCGGGGTCCGGCTCGAAGATGGCGTGCCCGACGATCGTACCCAACTGCTCGAGCGGGATGGAGGTGCTGGCAACCAGTTTAAAGTCGTCGCTCAGCTTATAGACGGCGTAGTCGCCCTTATGTACGACGTGCTCCGGCGTCGGTTCGTCGCCCAGCACCGGCACGCCGAAGGAGATTGTGATCGAGATCGGCTTCCCGCTCATAATGGGGTCGTCCTCCCCGATCTCCTCTCCGTCTTGGGTGATGACCGCCGTGAAATCCGTGAGATACTCGGTCACGTCGACGGGCACGGTGGGCTCGTCATCCGCGTATGCGGTGCTGACCGGCAAAAACGCGTTGAGCATCATGAGCAGCGCCAGCGCCCATCTCAGAAACAGCCATTTTTTCGTTTTCATCATGATCTCCACTTTCTTTCTGCAAAGGATATCGGTTTGGATGGCGGAAAAGGGGCGGGAAACCGGGGCCCCGCGGCGTCGCAAAACCCCCGCGGCAAAGGCCGGCGCCTCCCGCCCGTTTTTTTAGTTTTAAAACTCAATAAAGAAAGATTCTTAATAAGAAGTATATAGGAAACGCCGCCCCCGCGCTTGAAAATACCGGAAAGAGGTCCGCCTTTTCTGGACAAGGAAAGAAAAAAATCCAATATAAATTTCTTTGTTAAGAAAATAAAATGGCCAAACGCCTTTTTATCCGGTATAATCAGGCTATCAGAACCGCGGATCGGAGGGAAAACGATATGAAAACCGGTGCTTTATTAGGGGCGCTGATCGACGCCGCGCAGATCCAAAAGACGGACTTCGCCCTCAGCATGAATATGACGCCGAGCGGGCTGAGCAAAATCCTGACGGGCAAACGGCTGCCTTTTTTGAAAGAAAAAGAGGCCTTCAGCCGGCAGGCGGCCGCCTACTTCGCCGAGATCTTTTTCGGCTACGGCTGCTACCTGAAGCTTGGCCCCGTCTTCCCGGTCGTCTATGATTTCAACTCCAAATACGAGCTCGAAGTCTTTTTGGCCTCCGCGATCGAATACGCGCTGGACGGCGATTTTCTCGCGGAAAATGGGGAGAGCCCGGATTATCCCTGCAAGGAGCAGAGCTTTCTGGGCAAAAAGACTATGCTGAACCTGTTTTGCGTGATCCTCTCCGACTACGTCAGGGAAAACCGCGTATCCTCGATGGAATTTTACAGCGCCCTGCCGTTGTTCGATCCGGTCTATGCGGAGATCTTCGGCCGGATTCGGGTCGCCCTCAAGGAGGACCCCGCGCGCGTCTCCTTTCATCACATGCTCGATATTTCCTCGTTTGAGACGTCCTACGGCTCGGGGGGCGCCAACCTGCTCTCCTGCATCTTCAACGCGGAGCGGCATGTGGACCTCAACCTCTGGGAGACGGAAAAAACCGCGCAGTCCCCGTTTTTGCTGCTGAAGGGGCAGTTCCTGCTGATCTTCACGCTCCAGATCGACGGGAAGACCCCGCTGATGACGCTGATCCGCCACAAGGCGTACCTGACCATGTTTTTTAACAATCTGATGCGGAGGAACACACGGAAGATCAGTTACAACCGGGAGGAGGCGCTCCGGCTTCTGGAGACCGATTCCTCCCTCTCCGCCGATCTGATAGGCGAGCATCTGGACGCCGTATATATCTTTTTGCCCATCGGCTATCTGTCCGACGCGGAGGAGATCGGGCGGATGAGCGGCAAGGATTCCGTGAAAAAGGGCGTCGCGGAGCTCTTTTGCTGTGCCCTCGAAAAATGCGACGCGTTTTTTCTCTCCGTCGACAGCCTGTCCTCTTTTTACTGCACGGGGAAAGTCATCATCCCCCTGCTCGGCACGATAGAGATCGCGAAAGACCGGCGCATCCCCTTTTTGATGCGCTACGACACCGCGATCAATAAAAAGGCCCTGCACAGCAAGGTGCGGATCACCGGCAGCGAGGTTCCCAAAATGTTCGCGCTCTGCGCAAAGGGACTCAGCCTGATCTATCTGTACGACGACGCCTCCGGGGCCGAGAAGATCCACTGTTTTCATTCCGACATCGTCCAAGACATTCTGAGCGTCGAGGTGGCGGACGGTTCGGTTCAGTTTATGGAATTCAGCCACGAACTCTGGAGCTCCTACATCGGCGGCCTCTCCAACGGGCAGTCGTGGATCTGAGTTTTTGACCGCGGCCGGGCCGTCGGTTGCGGCGGTTTCTCGCTCCGTGCTCATTGAAAAGATTTGATGCTAAAGCGAAAACTTTTGCGGACCCGGGAGGCCGGTTTCTCTCCCCCGGTCCGCGGGATCAGATGCCCCCGCCGCCCCAAATCCCGCCCGCTCCCCGGGCGGGATTTGGGGCGTTTTTTTCGGGCAAGAAGCCGCGCGCGGCCCTCTCTTTTGCGGGCCGCCGCGCGAAATTTACGGAATCCGACGAAAAACGCCGCCCGGCGCTTGATTTTTGTTCCCTATTTTTTGTATAATCCTTATGGATTGGAGATTTTTTCCGGGAGCCGGCGCGGCGAACCAAGATAGCGGAAGGATGGAATCGTTATGAAAACAAGATGGATCGGAATTTTGCTGGCCGTGTGCCTGACCGCGCTCCTCGCGGGATGTGCGGCGGAGCCGGCGGGCGGGCCCGCGTCCGGCGCGGAGAATGTCCCGGAGACCGTCGTATTCGCGGACCCCGTGCTGGAGCGGATGGTGCGGGAGCAGCTCGGCAGGCCCGACGGGGAGATCACGTCGGCCGACGCCGAGGCGGTGAAAGAACTGCGCCTCGACATCGAGTGGCAGCCGGAGATCCCGGAGGAGACAAAGATCAGGGATCTCCGCGGCCTCGAATCTTTTAAAAATCTGGAGTCGCTCGAGCTGCAATTCCACGCGATTTCCGATATTTCGCCGCTCGCGGGGCTTACGCAGCTCATCTCTTTATCGCTGGGCGGGAACCCGGTCGCGGACCTCTCGCCCCTCTCCGGCCTGACGAACCTCACATGGCTCACCCTTTTTAACTGTCAGGCGGAGGATTACGCCCCGCTCGCGAACCTCACGCATCTCGGCGGGCTGATGCTGGGGTACTCCACGATCTCCGACGTGAGCGCGCTTGCGGGCCTCACGGAGCTGTCCCGGCTGGACCTCGCGAACACCGGGGTCGGCGACGTCTCCCCGCTGGCGGGCCTGACGAATCTAAATGCGCTTTTCCTCGCGGGGTGCCCGATCGCCGATTACTCGCCGCTCGCGCAGATCTACCCCAGTTTGCTGGAAAAGGATTTTGCCATGCCGCTCTCCCTTGCGGAGCTGGGGTTTGTCCCGGCCAACGACGGGCGGGAGATGAGCTTCTTTATCGGCAACGCGACCGAGATCAAGATCGGCCGCCCGGAGTGGAACGCGGGAGCGGAGGGCTACGAGGGCTTCATCTTTCTGTTTGAGCGGCTGGAAAACGGCTCCGCGCTCGCGGTATCTTATTCCCCGGAGGCGAAACGATACGACATGAAGGTGGATACCGGCGACGCGAAGACCGGCTACGCCTATTTCGCGGAGAGCGGGGAATACGATTTTGAGGGCAGCACGCGCGAGGAGGCCGAGGCGCTTTTGGAAACGGTGCTCGGCGCCCCGGATTCCGGCGATCCGCTCATGGGCCCCGTCTCCCGCTTTAACGAGACTTTGCTCTCCAACTTCGGGATCGGCGCCGACGCGCTCTACGCCCTGCCGATGGAATACGCGACCCTCGCCGGACTGGGGTTTGAAAACCGGATCACGGGCGAAGCCTGCTGCGTCTATACGGACGAAAACGACCCCTCCCGCACCGTCGCCGTGCACCACCCCGAATGGGGCGACAAGGAGTGGAGCGTCGAATATGCCGAGTCGGTCGACGGCCGCCTGCTCCGGGTGTGGTATTATAAAGAGGAACAGCGGTTTTACGTCCGGGCGGAGGCCGCGGACGGAAGCGCCGCGGATTATGAATATCTGGTAAAAGAGGATCTCTACCGCGGCGGCATGGCGCCGGAGGGGATGAGCTCGGAGGAATACTTCGCGGGCGTCTATCCCGACCCGGCCCCTGAAGACATTTACGGCGAGGCGATCCGGCGGATGGAGCGGGAGATCCGCGACCGCTTCGGCCTCGGCGTCGACGAGCTCTACGCGCTGCCGGCCGGGGAATAGGCCGCCTCCCGGTCTTTTTCCCGCAGCCCTATGATTTTTGCCCCGCGGGGAGAGCCCCCGCGGGGCCTTTCGCCGCGACAGGCTTTTTTGGCAATAATTTACCGGAGATCTTGCATTCGGGCAAACACCTATTGTATCATAGAGAAACCATCCCCCATTCTTGCGGCAAAGGAGGCGATCGTATCCAGAATTTCGTATACGCGGAGCTCAACCTGTTCTGCCTTGCCATTCTGCTTTTGATCTCCTTGAATATTTACCGGCGCAGCAGCCTCTATCTGCCCGATCAGCAGCTATACCTCGCTCTGATCCTCACCGACGCCCTGATCCTGATCCTCGACTCGGCGATGCGGCTCTTCGACGGCATGCCCGGCACCGCCGTCTCCCTCGCCTACCCGATCGCCTATGGGTGCTACTTGGTCTTAACCCCGGTGATCTGCGCGCTGTGGAATTTTTACGCGGACTACTATATCCATAAAAGCCAGTCGCGCCTGAAAAAAATCCTCCTCCCGCTGATGATCCCGGCCCTCGCGAACGTGGCGCTCGTCATCCTCAACGTCTCGGGCGGCATGCTGTTTGTGATCGACGAGAACAACGTCTCCCGCCACGGGCCCTATTTCTACGTGACGGCGGGGATCGGCTTTTTGCTCTGCGCCTACTCGGTGGGCTATGTGCTCCTGAACCGCAAAAGGCTGCCCTCCAAGGAATTTGCGACGCTTCTCTTTTTCCCCCTTTTCCTGATCGCCGGGGGCGTCGTCCAGTCGGTGTACGACGGCCTTTCGCTGCTTTGGGCCTGCGCGACGTTCTCGCTGCTGCTGACGTTCATCAACATCCAAAACGTCCAGCTCGACACGGATTACCTGACGAACCTCCACAACCGCAGGCAGCTCGACAACTACCTGCATGTCCGCAGCCAGCGCCTGCGCAGCAAGGTGATGGCGGGCGTCATGATCGATTTGGACAGCTTTAAATCCATCAACGACACCTACGGGCACGACAGCGGGGACCGGGCCTTGAAATATGTCGCCGACATCCTGAGGGAGACCTTCCGGCGGGGCGACTTTCTGGCGCGGTACGGCGGCGACGAATTTGTCGTCGTGATGACGCTCCGGGACCGCGCCGATCTGGAAAAAATCATGCGCCGCCTCCGCGAAAACGTGGCGCTCTTCAACGCCAAAAAACTGGTTCCCTATGAGATCAGCCTGAGCGCCGGCTGCGAATGCTATTCCCCCGCGTACGCGAGCGCCGCCGATTTTTTAAAGCACATCGACGACCTGATGTACCTCGACAAACAAAAGACAAAAATCTCCTGCGCCTCTTGACGGGAGCCGCGCCGCCACCGGCGAAAGCCGCACGGAAAGCGCTTTCTTCGGCGGTTTTTCCGCCGGAAAAAGGGCGCGCGCGCCCATGGCAGGATTACCCACTCATTTTCACGCCCGGGCGATCCATACTGTTTATGAGGTGACGGTATGGCGGATTATAAAGAGATGTACCTTGCTATGGTGCGCGCGTCGGAGAAGGCCGTCCGCGTTTTGATCGAGGCGCAGCAGCGGTGCGAGGAGATGTATATCGGAGCGGAAGAGGAGCACCCGGCCGTCTTCGATTTTCACGACCCGCGGGGGCCGGGCGGCGGCTAACATACGGCGGCCCGCGGCGGGCCTCCGCTTTTTGGCGGAGGCCTTTTTATGCGCCGAAGAGCGCCGGGGACATGGCCGGGCGGAAAACGGCCCTTTGGGCAAACCGCGCTCGGGAACATAGCCGGACGAAAAGCCTCTCTTTGGGCAAACCATGCGCCGGGGACATGGCCGGGCGGAAAACGGCCCTTTGAGCGAGCCGCGCTCGGGAATATAGCCGGACAGAATGCGGCCCCTTGGGCGAACCATGCTCCGGGGGCGAAAGCGCGAAAAAACGCGCGGCGGCCGGCTCCCCAAGCAGGAATCCGCCCGTTTTTTTGCACTGTCATTAGGAACCTGCCGCCCGTTTTTTTGCCGCGGCGGGAAATCTTTTCCAGCGTCGGACGCCCGCTTGTAATTAAAAAAGAAGGGTGTTATACTTTATTATTATGCGTCATAAGGATGGTCACGATTATGAGTTTTCTCGATAAGCTGAAAGATCTCAAAAACGACGCGGAGGCCGGGGCCAAAGATATTTTGCGCAAAAGACCCCGGGCGGACGCGGAGACGGAGGACGAGGAAGAAGAAAAACCGTTCGGTACATATATGGGCGGCGACGCCCGGATCTACGAGCCCGCCGGGGAGATTCCCTCCCCGGAAGGCGAATCTGACGGCGCGGACGCCCTCCCCGAAGAGACGCTCCCGGAGGAATCCGGGACCGAGTCGGCCGACTGGGACGACGGCGCGGCGGCGGGCGCCGCGGGCGGCTTCTCCGGGAAACTGAAAGGGCTTGCCCAAACCGTCCGCTCGATGCCGACCGGAAAGCTGATCCTGCGCCTTGGGATCGTCTCGGCGGCCATCGTGCTGCTGCTCGTCTTGCTCATCGCCTCCTGCTCCTCCGGCGGCCGCACGCCGGGAGAGGAATCCGAATCCGGCCCCGTGATCGTTGAAAGCGAGAGCTCCAATGAAAACTCGGAGGCGGAGCCGCAGCCCGTCAAGGTCGTCAGCAGGCTCGAGCAGATCGCCGCGGCCTTCAACGCGAACGACGACGTGGTCGGCTGGCTCAACGTCCCGGGCCTCGCCGACGTGAATTCCGTGGTCTGCCAAGACAAGAATTCCTACTCCTACAACTACCGCGACGCCTTGGGCAAATACATCTACAACACCTACTGGATCGACGGCGCCTACTACTCGAGCAAATACAACACGTTCGAGGGCGGCTCGGCGGGCCTGTCCAAAAATACCGTCATCTTCGGCCACAGCGACCTCGGCTCGACCAACCTCGATTATAAGGCCGACGACGCGACCGGCCCGCGCTTCTCCCAGCTTTTCTACTTCACGGACGAGAGTTTCGCCAAAAAGACGCCCTACCTCTTCTTCTCGACCGCCGATCAGGATATGGTCTGGGAGGTCTTTGCGGTCTTTTACAACGACAAAGCCATCGACGGCAAGGCGTACTGGTACATCGACACCGCCCCGGACGACTCCTCGTTTGAATTTCTGATCAACACGGCAAAGAGCCGTTCCCTCTACACCTACAACGTTCCGGTGACCAAGAGCGACAAGATCCTGACCCTCTCCACCTGCACGGTGGGCTGGGGGCTCGCGACCCGCGAGAACTACCGCTTTGTCGTGATGGCGAAGCTCGTGAGCGACCCCAAGACCGCGATGAAGACGGAGGCTACGTTCGTGGCCAACCCGGACGCCGTCCTGCCGCCGATCACGCCGATCGTCCCGAAGGCGGAGCCCGCCTCCGGGGCGGAGAGCGGCTCGTCCGCGGGCGGCTCCGCCTCGAGCGGTTCCATGGCCAGCAAGCCCGCGACGTCCGGCACCGCGGCGACCAGCAAGCCCGCGACGGGCAACTGAACCCCCCACCGGATCCGATATGCTCAAAAAATACCGCGCCGTCTGAAAATTCAGACGGCGCGGCGCTTTTTATATGGCGAAACGAAAGGGGCGAAAGCGAATCCACCCCATGGAGAGGCCCCGTGCGCGGAGATCTCCGGGCGCGGGCCCCAAGCGGTCAGGGCTTTACGGTGATGACGCGGCTGCCGCTCTCCCCGGAGGAGGCATCCCATCGCGGAGAAAAATCTTCCGGCAGAGCGCGCGGGCCTCAAGCGGTCAGGGCTTCACGGTGATGACGCGGCTGCTGCTCTCCCCGGAGGAGGCATCCTCCCCGGAACCGGACGGCCCGGAGGAGGCCCCCTGCGAGGTCTCCGGCCGGTGCGACGGCTCGACTTGGGAGACCGTCTCCTGCGGCGAAGCGCCCGCCGGGACTTTATACTTCCCGACGAGGACGGTGTTCGGCGCGCCCCCTTTCCGCAACGCGGCGAGCACGGCGGCGAGGTTCTCCTCGGACAGGCCCTCCGTCTCCACGAACGGGAGCAGCAGGCTGTTTTTATCGTGGCCGAGCGCGCCGAGCAGCGCGCCCGCCGCGGCGGAGAAGTCCTGCGGCAGGGTCTCGTAGGCGAGCGCCCCGGTAAGCCCCGCCGCCCCGGCGAGGGACCGAAAATCCAGCGCCGGCGCGTAGCCGGAGGCCGGGAGCGCGGCCGGGCCGCCCCCATAGACGGAGGTGGCGCCAAGGACGACCTTGGAGGCGTCGTACGCGGCCAGCACCGGGACGGACTTCTGCCCCGCCTCCGCCACGGCGAGCTCCGTGAAGCTGCGCAGGACTTCGAGGCGGTCGAAGCTCTCGTTTGCGAACCACGCGTATTGGACGCCGCGGTCCGGCGGGAAGCGCAGGCCGTCGAGCACGACGGCGTCCGCGCCGAAATTCGCGGCGTCGCAGACGATATCGAGCACGTATTTTCTCGCGGTGTCGGAGCAGGGGTTGAGCCACGGGCGGCCGCCGTTCTCGGCGCTGTCGTCGAGCCAGAGCACGCCGTCGGCGCTCCCGTATTTGACCGAGGCCTCGTAGCAGCCGGAGGGCGCTTTGTGGTCCTCAAAACAGTAGATCCGGGCGATCACGCCGTATCCGGCGGACTTCGCCTCCCCGATCCGCGAGGTGAGGTCCGCGGCGTTTTCCGCCTCGGTGCCGTATTCCGCGACGCTCGACTGCGGCGAGCGGTAGGTCACGATCCCGCCGGCGTTCTTCAGGTCGAACACGACGGCGTTGATATTGGCATCCAGCCCGGCAAGGAAGGCGGAATAGAGGGCGTCGTCCGCGAAGGCCCTCTCCGGGACCGGGGCGGCGAGGATCGGCTTCGCGAAGAGAGTGTCCGGCTCCTCGGCCTCCGGCTCGGAGACCGAGGACTCCGGCTCCGGCTCCCGCACCTCGGAATTGAGCAGCACCTGAACGAG
>ERZ795044.612-NODE-612-length-33477-cov-20.950542_pt1 | contig 33477 bp, 34 predicted proteins | sample MGYA00375128_ERZ795044 | MGnify/ENA primary metagenome ERZ795044 (study PRJEB30173, sample SAMN05720213) | anaerobic digester metagenome | isolation source: active sludge of municipal wastewater-treating anaerobic digesters | place: USA | collected 2014-12-22 ...
TGATCACGTCGCAGCAGGGCATGATGCCGTCGGGCAGGCGGTGCTCGTACTTCCACAGCTTGGCGCCGGTCTTGGCGTCGAGCGCGAAGATGCGCGAGTAGGAGGCGGTGACGTACATCACGCCGTCCTTGATCAGCGGCTGCGACTCTTGGCCACGCTGCTTCTCTCCGCCGAAGGAGAACGACCACGCCGGCACCAGCTTGCCGATCGTGGACGGGTTGATCTGCTTGAGCGGCGAGTAGCGCTGCCCTTGCGTGCCGATGCCCCAGGAGACGATGTCGCCCGGGGTCGTCGCATCGTCTTCGATCATCTTGTCGGTCACCGCGGCCTGGGCCGACAGGGACCCCAGGGCCAGCGCGATCGACAGGGTCAAGAGTTTGTAGTGCATCGTGTCTCCTCGAGGGTTGAGAGGGGTTGGGGGCAGGTTGTCGACTGCTTCTCCAGGCCCTCTTTGGGCAACTCCCGTGCCATGCGTCGAGGCACGCCACGGCACAGCAAAACACGCCCGGCGGGGCCTGAATTGCCCCTCGTGCTTCAGGGTTTCCCCTGGCGATGTCACATCCTTGAGCAGTGCCCGCGCGTCGCCCTGTGACAGAGCTAGGGACTGCCACCACGGGCCGCGAAGTGCCACACTGAAACGATCACGACGACACTCGGAACCCTGCCATGGCCATCCAACGCGAGCGCCCCTACCCCCCCTTCAATTTCCTCGTCGACCTTGGCGACGGCAACACCGAGGGGCCGGACGCCGGCTTCATGGAGGTCGGCGCCATCGGCATGGAGACGGCGGTGATCGAGTACCGCAACGGCAACTCGAAAGAGAACAACGTCATGAAGCTCACCGGCCTGACGAAGGTGAGCGACGTCACGCTCAAGCGAGGCGTCATCGGCTCGCTGCGCCTGTACCAGTGGCTCGACCAGATCCGCAACGGTGACCAGAACGCCCTGCGCACGGTCACCGTGCAGTTGCTGAGCGAGGACCGCGCCGCCGTCGTGCAGACCTGGAAGCTGCTGCGCGCGCGCATCGTCAAGCACACCAGCGGGCCCTTCAATGCGAAGGCGAACGAGGTGGCCATCGAGGAGATGGTGCTCGCCTACGAGCGGCTGGAGATGGAGTGACGTCTGCCGTGAGCGACGTCGAGCGCCGGCCCCTCACGGGCCGCAACTTCCGCGTCGAGATCGACGAAGGCAATGGCCGCCACGTCGAGGTCGGCTGCTCGGAGGTGGTGTTTCCGTCCCTGGCCGCCGTTCGAGATTCGTGGCGGCCCGACGCCGCCGAGCACTTGCTGCTGCGCCGCGCCGCCACCGGCGGCGAAGAATTCCACGCCTGGTGGGCGAAGGCCCGCAGCGGCCGCTCGCCGCAACGCCGTACCGTGACCATCTCGCTGATCGGCGACGACAGGGCCGGCACGCCGATGCGCTGGCGCTTCCGCAACGTGCGGCCGGTGTCGCTGCACTATTCGCCCTTGAACGCGATGGGCAGCGCGCTGCTGATCGAGTCGATCGAGCTCGCTTTCGACGACGTCGAGATCGGCTAGGGCTTCGCCTTCCCGCCGCCGAGCACCGCCTGCTCGTAGCGCGGGTACAGGTGTGCCACGTTGCGGGTGTACTCGGTGCCGAAGGCCGCCCAGCCGAGAAACTCCGCCGGCACCTCGGCGCGCAGCAGTTCATTCATCTCGACGCCCTGCTCTGCCGCTTGCGTGAAGCGGCGGTCCAGCCACTGAAGGTAGCGCTGCGTCTGCCCCACCGCGCTCGCGTCGCTGCGCACCGGCCCGTGGCTGGGCACCAGCGTCTTCAGCGGCAACGCAGAGAAGGACTGCAGGCTGCCGAGCCAGGCGCCGACCTGCGCATGCGGCGTGGTCGGAATGCGCTGCGCGAACACGAGGCCGCCGGCGAACACCACGCCACTGGCCTTGTCGACGAGCACCAGGTCGCTGTCGGTGTGGCCACGGTACTCGCGCAGCTCCATCTCGCGCCCGCCCACCCGCAGCGGCCCGAGCATGGCGGTGCCACTGGGCAGCACGGCCTGCGTGCCCTTCATCCAGTCGCCGCACAGTCGATAGAGGTTGTCTTCGTAGGCCTTGGCCTCGCGCGCCATGCCGGCCCGCGTGCTGTCGGTGGCCAGCCGCGGCACGTCGGCGAAAGCCTGGTTGCCGAGAAAGTAGTCGGGGTGCAGGTTCAGGTGGATCACCTGCACGACGGGCTCGCGCACGGTGCGCTCGATGAGCGCGCGCAACTGTTCGCCGTATCGCTTCGACGGCCCGGTGTTGACCACGATCACGCCGGCACCGGTGGCGATGAAGCCGGTGTTGATGATGTTGCAGCCGTTGGCCGGCGAGAAGTCGGCGTTGGCGCCTTCGACGACCCACACGCCCGGCGCGAGCGCCCGCGCCGCCAGGCCGTAGTCCAGCCGCGCGATGTCGACCTTCGGCGCGGTCTGCGAGAGCGCCGCACCCGCGGCCAGCAGTGCGATGACGAGGAGCCGCTTCATTCGATGCGGCTGTCGATGCGGTTGCCGTTGTTGTCGGTGCCCACCAGCCGCAGCCCGCCGGCCACGCGGCCGGGGAAGTCGAAGCTGAACACCGGGTTCTCGCTCACCGGCTCGAAGGTCGCCAGGCGCAGCAGCTCGCGGCCCGCCGCGTCGCGCACGCTGAGCCGGTTGACGTAGAAGGCCGGGATGCCGCCGACCAGGCCGGTGTCCATCGGGTGCATCACGCGCACGCGCAGCCGGGAGGCCCCTGAGGAACCCTGGGCCTGCGCGATCGGGCTGCCCGGGAACAGCTTGCCGCTGACCTGCCCCAGCGTCTGCGACCAGCTGCCGTCCTTGCGCGTGGCGCCGGCCACGGTGCAGCCGCCGCCGGAAGAATCGACCAGCGTGCCGCCGACATGCCAGACGCCATCCTTGGTGCGCGCGGCGGCGCGCACCGGGCTCGCCTGCTCGAGCTTGAAACGCAGGCCGACGCTGGCCAGCGCGGCCAGCGGCTGGTACTCGAGCACCTTGCGGATCGGGTTGCGGTCGACGAAGACGACGATGCTCTCGATGTCGGGCAGGCCCAGCGCCGCCACGCTCACCGGCACGTTCATCGGGTCCTCGGCGAAGGCCGGGGCGCGCACCTGCACGCGCTCGTCGAACACCACCGGCGCGCTGCCGAAGAACTCGCGCTTCAGGTCGGGCCACTGTAGCGAGCGGAACGGGTCGCCGCCGGTGTCGTCGGCGTGCGCCACGCCCCGCCACGGCAGGAGCGCGAGCAGGCTCAGGGCATGACGGCGTCGCATCATGGCCGGCATGGTGGCCGCGGGGCGGTTCTCGCTCCAGTCAGGGCGAACCCGCAGGCGCTGCGCCAGAACGGATCAGCCGCTCAGCCGCGCACGCGCAGGATGGCGGCGAAGTACGCAGCCAGCGCGTCGCGGGCCTGCAGCGGCAGGACATGCCCCACGTACTGGTCCGGCCGCACGACGACCACGCAGCCCGCGGCGCGGTCGATGCCACGCATCGCGAAGATGTCATCGCCCCGCTTCAGGTCGGCACAGAACACCTTCTCGTAGTCGCACAGCCCGTGCCGGCCCACGCGCGGGCGCAGCAGCGCAGGCATGGCACCGTAGTCGAGCTCGCGAAAGCCCTGCTGGAAGACCGCCCGCGTGTCGATCACGGCATCGACGTCTTCGCCCGCCGCCGTGTGGCGGCGCAACGGCGAGGCCGGGTCGTGCTCGAGCCACTCGCACAGCGTGGCGACGGCGCCGCCCGCGCCGCCGGCATCGCCCGCGGGTGCGAAGACAACCAGGTGGAAGCGCGCGTCGGCCTCGATGCAATGGCCCAGGTGCATGGGCTTGGCGTCGGCCAGCCGGACGACGGGGGCGGAATGGAAGCGCTTGCCGATGTCGAAGCCCGTGGCCAGCTGCTGGTGCGTCGGCGCGCCGGTCAGGGCGCTGCGTTCGTACTGGATGGTCAGGCCGCAGGTGAAGGGCAGGTTGTTGACGAACTCGCGCGCCACGCGGGGCAGGCCGTCGGTGGCGCTGTCCGCGAGATCCTGCTCGGCCCGGGCACCGACGACGCGCGCCCACTTGTGGTCGAACTCCACCAGGCCCTTGGCGGCGGCGCGCCGCTCGCCGGAATAGCTGTGCAGCAGGGAGGCGTCGGCACGGCCGGTCAGCACCGAGATCAGCTTCCAGCCGAGGTTGAAGGTATCGCCCATCGACACGTTCATGCCCTGCCCGGCCTTCGGGCTGTGGGTATGGCAGGCGTCGCCGGCCAGCATCACGCGCGGCGCGCGGGTGGCCACCTGGTCCGCCGGCACGTCGTCGAACTTGTCGGTCAGCCGATGGCCGATCTCGTAGATCGACCACCAGACGACCTCCTTCACGTCCAGCTCGAACGGCCGGAAGATGCGCTGCGCCTTGGCGATGATGTCCTGCGCGCCCATGCCGCGGTCGGCGGCGCGCTCGTGCTCGCCGAGGCGGTCGAGTTCGACGTACAGGCGCACCAGGTGCCCGCCCTCGCGAGGCAGCACCATCAGGATGCCCTCGTCCTGCGAGCGCACGAAGGACTTCATGCGCCAGTCGGGGAAGTCGGTGACGGCCAGCACATCCATCACGCCCCAGGCGTGGTGCGCCGCGTCGCCGTGCAGCGCCCCGCCGATGGCGCTGCGCACGTTCGAGCGGGCACCATCGCAGCCGATGACGTAGTTGGCGCGCAGCTTCACCACCTGGCCTTCGCGGCCAGGAGCGGTGTGCTCCAGTGTGACGGTGACCGGGTATTCGGCGGCGCCGGGGTCGACGCTCAGGTCGACGACCTTCAGGCCGTAGTCGGGCTCCAGCCGGGTGGGCGAGTGGCGCATGATGTCGAGGAACATGTCGTGCACCCGCGCCTGGTTGATCAGCACATGGGGCATCTCGGAGATGCCGTCGGGCACGTCCTGCACCCGGGCGACGCGTGCCAGAGACGCATCCTCGCCGGGCGCCCAGAAGGTGGTCTCGTTGATCCACACCGACTCGCGCATCACCTTTTCGCCGAAGCCGAAGGCCTGGAACATCTCCATCGAGCGCACGCTGATGCCGTCGGCCTGGCCCTTCTCCATCGGCCCCAGCCTGGGCTCGGCCAGCAAGGTGCGGATCTGCGGGACGCGAGCCAGCTGGGCGGCCAGGCACAGGCCGGCCGGGCCCGAGCCGGCGATCAGCACGTCCACCGTCTCCGGCAAGGGGTCGCCCGCGCGGCGATGGCCCGCGGCGGCCGGCGACACGTCGGGATCGCCGGGCTTGAAGCCGTTGAGGTGGAATTGCATGGTGTCTCCCTTGGGCCGCTGATGGGCTGGATGCGATAAGCTTTCATATAATATGTATGCATACTAAAATCGTCAAGCAGACAGGCAGCACCCCGGCGACGGGGCGAGGCAGGCGAAGGCCGGGGGCAGCGATGGACAGGATCGAGATGGCTGGGCACCTGATCCGGCGGCTGCATCAGCAGTCGACGCAGGTCTTTCAGGCGCAGACGCAGGCCGCCGGCTTCGAGCTGACCTCGGTGCAGTTCGCCGCGCTCGATGCGATCGCGCAGCAACCCGGAATCGACCAGGCCAGCCTGGCCACGACCATCAGCTTCGACCGCGCAACGATCGGCGGTGTCATCGATCGCCTGGAGAGCAAGGGGCTGGTGCAGCGCGTGGTCAGCGCGCAGGATCGCCGCGCGCGGCAACTTCACCTCACGCCCGACGGCGAGCGATTGCTGGCCACCATCCGGCCGGTGGTGGAAGCCTTGCAGGCAGAGATCCTGGCGCCGCTGTCACGCGCCGAGCGCGCCGCCTTCGTGGCGCTGGCGCACAAGGCGCTCGGCCTGGAGCGCTGAAGCCCGTCGCCTCAGGAGCGCGCGCACACCCCTGGCGACTCCGGCAGCGCCGAGCCTTCCTTCTTCTGCATCAGCGCCACGCCGTTCTTCACCGCCACGATCTCGGCGACGATCGACACGGCGATCTCGGCCGGCGTCTTGCTGCCCAGGTCCAGCCCGATCGGGCCGTGCAGGCGGTCGATCTCGGCCGGCGACAGGTCGAACAGCGCCAGCCTCTCCTTGCGCTTGGCCGTGTTGCCGCGCGAGCCGAGCGCACCGACGTAGAAGGCCGGCGACTTCAGCGCCTCGAGCAGCACCATGTCGTCGAGCTTGGGGTCGTGGGTGACGGCGATCACGGCGCTGTGCGGATCGAGCTGCAGCTCCAGCACCAGGTCGTCGGGCATGGACTTGCTGAAGGTGGTGTTCGGGATGTCCCAGGTGAGGTGGTACTCCTCGCGCGGGTCGCAGCAGATCACCTCGAAGTCCAGCGCCAGCGCCATTTGCGCGACGGCGCGCGAGAGCTGCCCGGCACCGATGATCAGCAGCCGCCAGCGCGGGCCGAACAGCGCGCGCAGCTGCGTGCAGTCGAACTGGAAAGCCTCGCCGCGCGCGGCCGGCTCGATGGTGACGGTGCCGCTGGCCAGGTCGAGCCGGCGCGCGACCAGCTCGTGGCGCGCGGTGCGCGTGAGCACCTCGTCGACCCAGGCGGTGTCGGTCAGCGGCTCCTGCACCAGGCGCAGGTTGCCGCCGCAGGGCAGGCCGAAACGCGCCGCCTCTTCCTTGCTGACGCCGTAGTTGATCAACGAAGGCTTGCCGACCCGTTCGCCCTTGCGCACGCGGTCGATGAGGTCGTCCTCGACGCAGCCGCCGGAGACCGAGCCGACCACCAGGCCGTCGCCGCGCATGGCCAGCAGCGCGCCGGGCGGGCGCGGCGCCGACCCCCAGGTCTCGATGACGGTGACCAGCCACACCGGCTGGCCCGTGGCGCGCCAGTCGCGCGCCTGTTGCAGCACCTGAAGGTCCAGACTGTCCATGACCTGCTCCTATCGCTTGAGCAACCAGATCGCGGCCAGGATGACGACCGCGCCGACGATCCACCACAGCATCTTGTTGCCGCCTGCAGCCGGCGCGGGCGCCGGGGCTGCCACCACCGCGCCTTCGGCCGGCGCGAGTGCCGCCTCGAAGGCGGTGAAGAAGTCTTCCGCGATCTTGCCGGCGGCGGCGTCGATCAGCCGCGAGCCGACCTGCGCCATCTTGCCGCCGACCTGCGCGCGCGCCACGTAGCTCAGCTTGGTGCCGCTGCCCTCGGCGGCCAGCGACACGTCGGCCGAGCCCTTGCCGAAACCGGCCACGCCGCCCTGCCCGTCGAAGTTGATCGTGTAGCTGTTCGGCGCCTTCACGTCGGTCATCTTCAGGTTGCCCTTGAACTTGGCGCTGACGGGGCCGACGCGCACGGCGACCATGGCCTGGAAGGCATCGTCGCCGGTGCGCTCCAGCGATTCGCAGCCGGTGATGCAGGCCTTCAGGATGTCCGGGTTGTTGAGCGCGGCCCAGGTGGTGTCGACCGAGGCCGGGATGAGACGTTCGCCTTTGAGTTCCATGGGGTCAGTGAAGCAGTGAAGAGGGTTGCAGGGCCGGGCGCTGCAAGGCGCCGGCGAGATCCGCCAGGCTGGCGAGGTTGTGCACCGGCAGGAAACGGTCGACATGGGCGAGCAGCGTGCGGATGCCCTCGGCGCGCGGCTCGAAGCCCTCGAAGCGCAGCAGCGGGTTCAGCCACACGAGCTCGTGCGCCATGCGGTGCAATTGTGCCGCCGCGCTGGCGAGCAGGCCGCCTTCGTCGCGCTCCAGGCCGTCGGTGACCAGGAGCACCGCGGCGTTGGCGCCGAGCACGCGGCGCGCCCAGCGGCGGTTGAACTCGTCCAGGCTGCTCGCGATGCGCGTGCCGCCCTTCCAGTCGTGCACCTGCGAGTCGGCCATCTTCAGCGCGACATCGGGGTCGCGGTGGCGCAGGCAGCGCGTGATGTTGGTCAGCCGCGTGCCGAAGGTGAAGGTGTGCACCTTCAGATGCCGGCGCGTCAGGCCGTGCACGTAGTGCAGGAACAGGCGCGAATAGCGGTCCATCGAGCCGGAGATGTCGAGCAGCACGACGATCGGCGGCAGCTCGGTGCGCGGGTGCGTGAAGGCCGGGGCCAGCGTGTGCGGCTGGCGCGCCATGCCCTGCAGCGTGCGGCGCAGGTCCAGCGTGCCGCGCGGGCCGGTCTCGTGGCGGCGGCGGCGCACCGGGCGCACCGGCAGCGGCGCGCGTTCGGCCAGCTTCTTGGCGAGTTCGTATTCGGCCGTGGTCATGCTTTCGAAATCGGCCTGCGCGAGACGTTCGCGCTCGGAGAAGCTGAACTCGGTCTCGAACTGGATCTCTTCCTTGGCCGTCTCGTTGGCTGGGTTCGGCTTTCGCTCCGGCGCCGGCGGCGCAAGTGCTTCGGCCAGGCGGTTCGCGCGCGGCGGCAACTGCTTCTCGCCGCGGCCCTGGATCTTGGGCAGCAGCAGGTACATCATCTGCTCGAGCAGTTTCGGGTCGCGGAAGAAGGCGTCGAAAGCGGCATCGAACACTGTCTGCTGTTCATGTCGCTCGAGCATCACCGCACTCAGCGCGGCGCGGATGTCTTCGCGGCGTTCCAGTCCCACGGCCTCCACCGCGGCGATGGCAGCGAGCACACGATCGGGGCCGACGGCCATGCCGGTGTCGCGCAGGATGCGCGAGAAGTGGACGATGTTGTCGGCCAGCATGTGCGTGTCAGTCCAGCAGCGCCCGAGCCTTCAGCTCGTCGAGGATCTTCGCGGTGTCGCCGCCGCCCATCCGGGCGATGTCGTCCTGGTACTTCAACAGCACGCCCAGCGTGTCGTGCACCGTGGCCGGATCCAGGCGCATCGCATTGAGCGCGACCAAAGCATTCGTCCAGTCGATCGTCTCCGCCACCCCCGGCGCCTTGAACAGGTCGAGCGTGCGCATGCGCTGCACGAACTCCACCACCTGCCGGTACAGGCGCTCGGAGGCGCCGGGCGCCTTGCGCCGCACGATGTCGAGCTCGCGCTCCACGTCCGGGAACTCGACCCAGTGGTACAGGCAGCGCCGCTTCAGCGCGTCGTGGATCTCGCGCGTGCGGTTGCTGGTGATGATGGTGATCGGCGGCGCATCGGCCTGGATCGGGCCGAGCTCGGGGATGGTGATCTGGTTCTCTGCCAGCACCTCGAGCAGGAAGGCATCGAAGGGCTCGTCGGCGCGGTCGAGTTCGTCGATCAGCAGCACCGGCGAACGCGCTTGCGTCAGCGCCTTCAGCAGCGGCCGCTCGATCAGCATGGCGCGCGAATACAGGCTGTGCGCGAGGCGGTCGCGGTCGGCCGCGTCGGTGATCGAATGCGCCGCCTCGGCCAGGCGGATCTCGACCATCTGGCGCGCCACGTTCCACTCGTAGGCCGTCTGCGCCACGTCCAGGCCCTCGTAGCACTGCACGCGCAGCATCAGCGTGCCCAGCGCGCTGGACAGCGACTTGGCGAGCTCGGTCTTGCCCACGCCGGGCTCGCCCTCGAGGAACAGCGGGCGGCGCAGCTTCAGCGCGAGGAACAGCGCGGTGGCCAGGCGCCGGTCGCAGAGGTAGTTCTCGGTGGCGAGCAACGCGATCACCGCGTCGACGGAGTCGGGCAGCTTCAGTTCGGAGGCCGTCGTCATGGCAGTGGTTTGACTTCGAGGGACTGCAGCTGGCGCACCCAGCGGCCGGGCCGGCTCTCGCCGGTGGAGATGAGTTGCACGGGGCCGGCCTTCTCCGACAGCGGCGAGCCATCCGCGTTCGTCCAGCTCACCATCAGCGGCGGGTGGCCGAAGTGAGGGTCGACCTCGGCCAGCCCGAACACGGCGCGGTAGTCGTCGGCGGCACGCGCCAGCAGCGCATGGCCCACCACCTTGCCGCCGCCCAGGTTCTGGCTCAGGTCGAGCCCGCAGAGCCTGAGCAGCGTCGTCACCGACACGCCGGTGACCGTGAACGGCGCGCCGTCACGCAGCCGCGCCGGGGCGCGCTCGGTGGGGATCGCGTCGAGCTGGGCGCGCGTGAAGCTCTGGCTGCGGCCGTCGGCGAGCACGACCTTCAGCAGCGGGGCGTCCTGGCCCTGCGCGTGGAGCAGCGGCGCCGCGGACAGCAGCGCCCATGCACAGAACAGCCAGGGCCGGCGTCGCCACACGGCGCAGACCCTGGCGTTCGATCAGCGCGCCAGCGCGGCGGCGACCGCGCGCGAGGCCATCACGCTGATCATCGCGGCGCGGTAGGCGGCCGAACCATGCAGGTCGCTGTTCAGGCCGTCGGCGCTCACCTTCACCGCCTTCGCGGCTTCCGGCGTGAAGCTCTTGGCCAGCGCATCCTCGATCGGCTTGCAGCGGAACACGCTGCCCGCCGCGCCGGTGACGGCCACGCGCACGCCGGCAGAGGTCTGCGCGACGAACACGCCGACCAGCGCGAAGCGCGACGCCGGCTGCTTGTACTTGATGTACGCGGCCTTGGCGACGCTCGGGAAGCTCACCGACACGATCAGTTCGCCCGGCTTGAGCGCCGTCTCGTACAGGCCGGTGAAGAAGCTGTCGCCGGCGATGGTGCGCTGGTTGGTATTGATGGTCGCGCCCAGGCCGACGATGCCTGCCGGGTAGCAGGCCGCCGGGTCGGCGTTGGCGATCGAGCCGCCGATGGTGCCCATGTTGCGCACCATCTGGTCGCCGATGCCGCCGGCCAGATCGGCCAGCGCCGGCACGGCCTTCTTCACGTCAGCCGAAGCTGCCACGGCCGCATGGGTGGTCATCGCGCCGATGACGACGTTGCTGCCCTCCATGCAGATGCCCTTGAGCTCGGCCACGCCGCCGAGGTCGACGAGGCGTTCACTGGAAGACAGGCGCAGCTTCATCGCCTGCACGAGGCTCTGCCCGCCCGCCAGGTAGCGGGTGTCGCCCTGGAAGGCCGAGGCCGCGGCCGATGCGCTGCTCGGGCGCTGGTAGTCGAAGGTGTACATGTGTGCGTCTCCTCAGGCGTTCTTGTGGGCGGCGCGCCAGACGCGTTCGGCCGTGGCCGGCATGGCCAGGTCCTTCACGCCCAGGGCATCGGTCAGCGCGTTCATGAAGGCCGGCGGCGAACCGATCGCACCGGCCTCGCCGCAGCCCTTCACGCCCAGCGGGTTGTGCGTGCAGGGCGTGACGGTGTGGTCGACCGTGAAGTTCGGCAGGTCGTCGGCGCGCGGCATCGTGTAGTCCATGTACGTTCCGGTCAGCAGCTGGCCGGATTCGGGATCGTACACACAAGCTTCCAGCATTGCCTGGCCCAGGCCTTGGGCCAGGCCGCCGTGCACCTGGCCGGAGACGATCATCGGGTTGACGATGTTGCCGAAGTCGTCGACCGCGGTGAAGCGCTCCACCCGCGTCTTGCCGGTGTCGGGGTCGACCTCGACCTCGCAGACGTAGGTGCCCGAGGGGTAGGTGAAGTTGGTCGGGTCGTAGAACGCGTTCTCGTTCAGGCCCGGCTCCAGCTTGTCCAGCGGGTAGTTGTGCGGCACGTAGGCGGTCAGCGCCACCGAGCCGAACGGCACCTTCTTGTCGGTGCCCTTGACCTTGAACTCGCCGTTGTCGAACTCGATGTCGGTGTCAGTCGCTTCCAGCAGGTGGGCGGCGATCTTCTTGCCCTTGGCGATGATCTTGTCGACCGCCTTGACGATCGCCGTGCCGCCCACCGAGAGCGAGCGGCTGCCGTAGGTGCCCATGCCGAAGGGCACGCGGCCGGTGTCGCCGTGCACGATCTCGACGCTGCCCACCGGGATGCCCAGCTTGGCCGCGACGACCTGCGCGAAGGTGGTCTCGTGGCCCTGGCCGTGGCTGTGCGAGCCGGTGAACACCGTCACCGTGCCGGTCGGGTGCACGCGCACCTCGCCGGCCTCGAACAGGCCGGCGCGCGCACCGAGCGCCCCGGCGATGTTCGATGGCGCCAGGCCGCAGGCCTCGATGTAGCAGCTGTAGCCCAGGCCACGCAGCTTGCCCTTGGCGGCCGAGGCCGCCTTGCGCGCCGGGAAGCCGGCCACGTCGGCGAGCTGGATCGCCTTGTCGAGGTGAGCCGCGTAGTTGCCGATGTCGTAGGTCAGGCCGACCGGCGTGGCGTAGGGGAACTCGGTGATGAAGTTCTGCCGGCGCAGCGCCGCCGGGTCCATCTTCATGTCGCGCGCCGCCTGCTCGACGATGCGCTCGACCACGTAGGTGGCCTCGGGCCGGCCCGCGCCGCGGTAGGCGTCGACCGGCGCGGTGTTCGTGAACACCGCCTTCACCTGCGCGTGGATCGCCGGCGTCTTGTATTGGCCCGCGAGCAGCGTCGCGTACAGGATGGTCGGCACGCTCGACGCGAAGGTCGACAGGTACGCGCCCATGTTGGCGATGGTGTCCACGCGCATGGCGAGGAAGTTGCCCTTCGCGTCCATCGCCAGCTCGACCTTGGTGTGGTGGTCGCGGCCGTGCGCGTCGGTGAGGAAGGATTCGCTGCGCTCGGCCGTCCACTTGATCGGCCGGTTGACGCGCTTGCTCGCCCACACCAGCGCGGTCTCCTCGGCGTAGAGGAAGATCTTCGAGCCGAAGCCACCGCCGACGTCGGGCGCGATCACGCGCACCTTCGACTCCGGCAGGCCGAGCACGAAGGCGCTCATCAGCAGCCGCTCGACGTGCGGGTTCTGGTTGGCCACGTACAGCGTGTAGCTGTCGTCGTGCTTGGTGTACTGCGCGTTGGCCGCGCGCGGCTCCATCGCGTTGGGGATCAGCCGGTTGTTGACGAACTCCAGCGTGCTGACCTTGGCCGCCTGCTTGAAGGCCGCGTCCACCGCGTCCTTGTTGCCGTGGCCCCAGTCGTAGCAGACGTTGTTCGGCACGTCGTCGTGCACCGCCGAGGCAGACTTGTCGGCCGTGGTGATCTCGATCACCGCCGGCAGCTCCTCGTAGTCGACCTCGATCAGTTCAGCTGCGTCCTTCGCCTGCAGCGCGGTCTCGGCGACGATCAGCGCAACCTGGTCGCCGACGTGGCGCACCTTGCCCTGCGCGAGCACCGGGTGCGGCGGCTCCTTCATCGGCGAGCCGTCCTTGCTGTGGATCAGCCAGCCGCAAGGCAGCCCGCCGACCTTCGCTTCGGCGAGGTCGGCGCCCGTGAAGATCTGCACCACGCCGGCAGCCTTGGCGGCCTTGGAGGTGTCGATCGACTTGATGCGCGCATGCGCGTGCGGCGAGCGCAGGAAGTAGCCGAAGGTCTGGCCGGGCAGCACCACGTCGTCGGTGTACTGGCCGGCGCCGGTGAGGAAGCGGTAGTCTTCGCGGCGCTGCAGCGGCTTGCCGATGGGTGAGTTGGACATGTCGGTCATGGGCTGCTCCTTCAGACGGCGACGCCGGTGTTGCCGACCTTGCCGCTCTGGCACAGCTGGATCGACTTCACGATGTTGTGATAGCCCGTGCAGCGGCAGATGTTGCCCTCCAGGCCCTCGCGGATCTCGGTCTCGCTGGCGTTCGGCTTGTCCTTCAGCAGGTTCACTGCCGACATCACCATGCCCGGCGTGCAGAAGCCGCACTGCAGGCCGTGGCACTCGCGAAACGCGGCCTGCATCGGGTGCAGCTCGCCGGCCTTGGCCAGGCCCTCGATGGTGGTGACCTCGGCGCCCTGCGCCTGCACGGCCAGCATCGAGCAGGACTTCACCGCGCGGCCGTTCAGGTGCACGGTGCAGGCGCCGCACTGCGCGGTGTCGCAGCCCACGTGCGTGCCGGTCAGCTGCAGTTGTTCGCGGATCAGCTGCACGAGCAGCGTGCGCGGGTCGACGTTCGCCGTCACGGCTTTGCCGTTGACGGTCAGGGTGATGGGAACGCTCACGGGTGTCTCCTCGGTTGGCGGGCCACCGCCGGATGGGCGGTGTCGAAGCGCATTCTTCGAGCCGTCGCAAGGGAAGCAAAGCGCAGGCGTTCCCTTATGAGCTTCCGTGCATAGGTCTGGCCCACCGGGCACCGGGCGTCACGGCTGCCGGCGACGCGCTTGGGCGGTCGCCGCCGACTGTTCTCTTATGGAGCAATGCCGGCCGGACGCAGCACCGCGAAGGCCAGCATCGCCGCCGCCGACAGCGCGGCTGCCACGGCGAAGGCCGCGGCCGGCGACACCGTCCACAACGCGCCGGCGAGCAGCGACGCCGGCAGGTAGAGCGCACCGGTGACCAGGTTGTACAGGCCGATCGCGGTGGCGCGGCGCTGCGGCTCCAGGTCGGCGATGAAGGCGCGGCTTTGCGACTCCTCGATCGCGTAGAACACGCCGTACAGCGCGAACAGCGCCACCAGCTGCCAGCGTCCGCCCACGGCCAGCATGCCGAGGTTGACGAGCCCGTAGATCGCGTAGCCGAGCAGCACGACGCGGCTGCGGCCGATGCGGTCGCCCAGCCGGCCCGCCAATGGCGCGGCGATCACGCAGGTGGTGTTGAACAGCGCATAGAGCAGCACCACGCCGGAGACGCCGAAGCCCAGCGCATGCGCCTTCACGAGCAGGAAGCCGAGGCTGTAGTAACCCAGAGCGAAGAGGCCCGCCGGCACCAGGAAGCGCCGCAAGCCGGGGCCGAGTGCACGCCAGCCCTGCCACAGGCTCTCGTGCGGGCGAGGCGTCGCGGGGCGGTCATCCAGCCGGGCCAGCACGACGAGCGCCAGCACGGCCGGCACGAAGGCCACCCAGAACAGCGTCGCGTAGGTCGAGGCCGACTCGCCCAGTGCGCTCAGCAGCGCCCAGGCCAGCAGCGGGCCGAGCACCGCACCGGCCTTGTCGAGCGCCTTGTGCACACCGAAGGCATAACCCCGCGAGGCCCCCTCGACGATCGAGGCCAGCCAGGCATCACGCGGCGGCCCGCGAAAGCCCTTGCCGAGCCGCTCGATGACGCGGAACGCCGCCAGGTTGCCGATCGACACGCTCAGCAGCAGCATCGCCTTGGCCAGGGTCGAGAAGGCGTAGCCCGCGAGCGCCCAGCCCTTGCGCCGGCCGCTGCGGTCCGACAGCCAGCCAGCCAGCGCGTTGAGCGACGATGCCGAAACGTCGGCGAGCCCCTCGATCAGCCCGAGCAGCGCCGCCGACGCGCCGGCCACGCTGGTGAACACCACCGCGAAGACCGAGAAGATCATCTCCGAGCTGATGTCGGTGAGCAGGCTCACCCAGCCCAGCCGAAGCACGTCGGGATGGAGGCTGGGTCGGGGGGCCATGGTCCGCGACGCTAGGGCGTGGCCTGCGGCACGGCTTGCGCGCCGTCAACTCGGGTTCAGGGCGCGGCGAATCCGTGGCGGGCCAGCACGGACTGGCCCGGTGCGGAGAGCAGGAACTGCACGAACTGCTTCGCCTCCTCCGGCGCGCCCGGCAGCACCGTGACGCCATAACTCGCGCTCACGTTCACCTCGGCCGGCACGTCGATGCGCTTGAGCGCCGGCTCCTCGCGCTGCGCGATCACCGCGTTCGTGCAGTAGGTGATGAACACGTCGGCCGCGCCCGCGGCCATCAGCGCACCGTAGACGTTGCGGTCGGCCGGCGGCGGCGGCGAGTTCGGACCGCCGGTGAGCTGCAAGGCCTTGTCGCCGAGCACCTTGATGGCCCCGGCGCGGCCGCCCTTCTCGATGCGCTCGAACATCGCCCAGGTGTAGTCGCCCGCCGGGTCGGCCTTGGGCGTGGAAGTGCCCAGGCGCACGGCCGGATCGAGCAGCTTCGCCACCAGTGTCTCGGGCGTCGCCTCGAAGCGCGGCGAGCCGAGCGCGCACAGCCGGTTGCTCGCGAAGGCCTGCGGCGCCGCCGCCTTGCCCGCGGCGGCCAGTGCCTGCGGGTGCTCCATGTTCGCCGAGGCGAACACGTGGGCGCGCTCGCCGCCGACGAGGCGGTCTTTCAGCAGGCCCGAGGCACCGAAGCCGAGCACCACCTTGCGGCCGGGCGACGCGGCCTCCCAGGCCCGGGCGACGTCGGTCAGCGCGGCGCGCAGGCTGCCGGCGGCGAGCACCTTGATCTCGGTGCCCTGCGCTGCGGCCAGTGTGCTCATGGCCAGCGCCGCGGCCATCACGACGGATCGTTTCATGGGATCACTTGGCCCCGGCGTTCGGGAAGAACAGCTGCTCGCCGCCGATCTTGTACTCGGCGATCGAGGCCTGGCCCGCGGGCGAGACGACCCAGTCGGCGAAGGCCTGCGCCAGATCCTTCTTGACGTGCGGGTGCTTGGCCGGGTTCACGACGATCACGCCGTACTGGTTGAACAGGCGCTTGTCGCCCTCCACCAGGACGGCCAGCTCGCCGCGGTTCTTGAACGACAGCCAGGTGCCGCGGTCGGCCAGCACGTAGGCGTTGGTCGACGAGGCGATGTTCAGCGCCGGGCCCATCCCGCAGCCGCATTCCTTGTAGCCGGCCGGCTTCGCGGCGGCGATGTCGACGCCGGCGGCCTTCCAGTAGCGCAGCTCGGCGGCGTGGGTGCCGCTCTTGTCGCCGCGCGAGACGAACTCGGACTTCGACGCGCCGAGCTTCTTCAGCGCCTCGACGACGTCGTTGCCCTTCACGCCGGCCGGGTCGCTCTTCGGGCCGATGACGATGAAGTCGTTGTACATGACCGGCCGGCGCTCGATGCCGAAGCCTTCGGCAACGAACTTCTCCTCGGCCACCTGGTCGTGCACGAACAGCACGTCGGCGTCGCCGCGGCGGCCCATGTCGAGCGCCTGGCCGGTGCCTTGCGCGACGACGCGGATGTCGATGCCGCTGGCCTTCTTGAAGGCCGGCAGCAGGTGCGCGAACAGGCCCGACTGTTCCGTGCTCGTCGTCGACGACATGACGATGAACTTGTCCTGCGCGTGGGCGGACAGCGGCAGCAGCGCCGCGGCGGCCAGTCCCAGCGCGAGGGCATGGCGGCGGGTGAATCGGTTCAGGCGAGCGAAGGTCATTCGATGGTCCATGCCATTTCTCCTTTGAGGAACTGTCGGGCGCGGCCTTGCAGCCGCCCGTTGAAGAACTGCGCGGTCGGCAGGTCGGCGTGGATCTCGCCATCCTCCAGGTAGACCACGCGGCTGGCCAGGCGCTTGGCCTGGCCGAGGTTGTGGGTGCTCATCACCAGCGTCATGCCGTCGGCGGCGAAGCCGGCCAGCAGCGCCTCGACCTCTCGCTTGGCGGTCGGGTCCAGGCTGGCGGTGGGCTCGTCGAGGAACAGCAGCGCGGGCTGCACCGCCCAAGCACGCGCCAGCGCGAGGCGCTGCTGCTGGCCGCCCGACAGCGCGCGCGCCGGCCGCTGCTCCAGGCCTTGCAGGGCGACCCGCTGCAGCGCGGCGGCGTTCCGTTCGTCCCACTGATCGCGCGGCACGCCGGCCAGCCACAGCGCCAGGCGCAGGTTGTTGCACACCGACAGGCGCATCACGAAGGGACGCTGGAAGACCATCGCCTGCCGGCCGGCGTCGGCGCCGAGCTCTCGCGTGCCGGCGTGGCGCAGCAGGCCGTGCATGGCGCGCAGCAGCGTGGTTTTGCCCGAGCCGTTGGGGCCGACCAGCGCGACGAACTCGCCGCGCGAAACGCCGACCGACACGTTCTTCAGCGCCTGCACGTCGCCGAAGCGCATCGACACGTCCTTCATCTGCAGCAGCGTCATCGCACCCCCGCCAGTGCCGAGCCGTGGCCGCGCTGTGCCAGCCCGAGCAGCAGGTTGACGATGCCGACGACGCCGAGCAGCACGATGCCCAGCGCCATCGCCAGCGGCAGATCACCCTTGCTGGTCTCGAGCGCGATCGAGGTGGTCATCACGCGGGTGACGCCGTCGATGTTGCCGCCCACCACCATCACCGCGCCGACCTCGGCGATGGCGCGGCCGAAGGCGGCGATCAGGATCGTCAGCACGGCCCAGCGGTCGTGCAGCAGCATCAGCAGCGCGCAGGTGAGCGGGCGGGCGCCCATGGAGAGCAGCTGGTCGCCGCCGTCGCGGAGCGAGTCGCCGACGAGCTGGCGCGTCAGCGCGGCGATCACCGGCAGCACCAGGACGGTCTGCGCGATCACCATCGCGGTGGGCGTGAACAGGATGCCCCAGCTGCCCAGCGGCCCGCTGCGCGAGAGCAGCAGGTACACCACCAGGCCGACCACCACCGACGGCAGCGCCAGCAGCGTGTTCAGCCCGAGCACGGCCAGGCGGTGGCCGGGAAACTGCGCCACGGCCAGCCAGGCTCCGAGCGCGAGCCCGAGTCCGGCGGCGATGAGGCAGGCCGTGGCGCTGACCGAGAGCGACAGCACGACGGTGCGGGCAAGAACAGGATCGGCATGGAGGATCAAGTCGACGGCGGTACGGACACTCTCGGCAAAGGCACTCATCCAACTTCTCTCATACTCGCGTGGATTGTCCATGCCCACAGGCAACCTCGACCATATGAACCGACATGCATAGGGTGAGCCTCACCTACACGCTGGCCGGCCGCGAGCCGGCGCAGCGCGACCTTCACCACCCGCTGATGGCGCTGCTGGCCGCGGTGCACGACACCGGCTCGATCAGCGGCGCCGCGCGAGAGCTCCAGTTGTCGTACCGCCACGTCTGGGGCGAGCTCAAGCGCTGGGAAGGCGAGCTCGGCCAGACGCTGGTGGTCTGGGTGAAAGGCCAGCCGGCGCTGCTGTCGCCCTTCGGCGAGAAGCTGCTGTGGGCCGAGCGGCGCGCGCAGGCGCGGCTGGCGCCGCAGATCGAGGCGCTGCGCAGCGAGCTGGAGCAGGCCTTCGCGATCGCCTTCGACGCCAGCGCCGGCGTGATCCCGATGACGGCCAGCCACGACGACGCGCTGCCCCTGCTGCGCGCGCTGGCGCAGTCGCAGCACAAGCTGCACCTGGACATCCAGTTCAGCGGCAGCGTCGATGCGCTGGCCGCGCTGAACGACGGCCGCTGCCTGATGGCCGGCTTCCATGCGCTGACCGAGTCGCCGCTGCGCTCGCCCACCGCGAAGGTCTACCGGCCGATGCTCAAGCCGGGCCACCACAAGCTGGTGAGCTTCGCGCGGCGCACGCAGGGGCTGATGGTGGCGCCGGGCAACCCGCTGGGCATCCAGTCGCTGGCCGACCTGTGCCGACCGGGCCTGCGCTTCGCGAACCGCTCGCGCGGCACCGGCACGCGCGTGGTGCTGGAGGAACTGCTGGCGCAGCAGAAGATCGCGCCGGAGCGCATCGGCGGCTTCGAGAGCGCCGAGCCCTCGCACCGCGCGGCTGCCGAAGCGGTGGCCAGCGGCAGCGCCGACGCCAGCTTCGGCATCGAGGCGGCGGCGCGGGCGCGCGGGCTGGAATTCGTGCCGCTGGCGCGCGAGCAGTATTTCCTCGTCACGCTGCAGCATGCGCTCGATCAGCCGCAGGTGCAGACGCTGCTGTCGCTGCTCAAGAGCCCGGCCTGGCGTGCGCAGCTCAATGCCTTGCCGGGCTACGCCGCCGAGGGCAGCGGCGAGGTGCTCTCGCTGCGCCGCGTGCTGCCGTGGTGGAGCTACCGCAAGCCCAAGCGGGCGTTGCCGTAGCGTGATTCGAGCCGCGAGCGCGCGCTCGGGTCGACATTCACTTTGCTCAGGTCCCCGCGCACGTGCGGCAAGGCCAGCAGGCGCTGGTCCATCACGCGGAACCACAGCCACGGGAAGTAGGCCAGAGTGAACATGCCGAAGTAGCCGCTGGGCAGCTGCGGCACCTCCGCGAAGTGGCGCAGGCTCTGGTAGCGCCGCGACGGGTTGGCGTGGTGGTCGGAGTGTCGCTGCAGGTGGAACAGCGCGAGGTTGGTCACCAGGTGGTTGGTGTTCCACGAATGGTGCGGCTGCGGCGCTTCGTACTGCCCGTTCGGCATGCGGACGCGCAGCAGGCCGTAGTGCTCGACGTAGTTGGCCGAGGTGAGCTGCCAACAGGCGACGAGGTTGTGCACGGCCAGGAAGGCGATCATCACCGGCCCGAAGGCGATCAGCAGGCCGAGCTGAAGCACCGCCGTCATCGCATACGACTGCAGCATGGTGTTGCGTGGGCTCCAGGCGCTGAAGCCGAGCGAGCTCAGCCGCTGCGACTCGAGCTGCCAGGCGCGGCGGATGCCGCCGGGCAGCTCGCGCAGCGCGAAGCGGTAGATGCTCTCGCCCATGCGTGCGCTGGCATGGTCTTCTGGCGTGGACACCCAGCGGTGGTGGCCGCGGCCATGCTCCACCGTGAAGTGGCCATAGGCCGGCACCGCGAGGATCAGCCGCGCCAGCCATTGCTCGGTGGCGTTGTGCTTGTGACCGAGTTCATGGCCGGTGGTCAGGCCCATGCCGGAGTTGGTACCGGCGACGTAGGCGAGCACCGCCAGCGCCCACCAGGGCAGCGCCTGCGTGCCGGCCCACCATGCACAGCCGATCAGCGTCACGAAGTACAGCGGCACGGTGGCCCAGGTCAGCCAGCGGTAGTAGCGGTCGGCCTCGAGCTGCGGCACGACGGCCTCGGGTGGGTTGTTGAGGTCCTCGCCGATCAGCGCGTCGAGCAAGGGCATCAGCACATAGCCGGTGATCAGCGGCAGCGCCAGCGCGATCGGCTGGCCGGTCCACGCATGCAGCGCCACGCCGAACAGCGGCATCAGCGGGTAGACCACCGACAGCAGCCAGCCCAGGCGCTTGCCGTCGCGCCAGGTGACGGATTGCCCGTCGGGGCCGGTGCCGCTGTACGTGGCCGAGAGCAGGCCCATCGTGATCAGCGGATCGAACGGCAGTTCAGAGCGCGCAGCTTCTGAAACCGCAGAACAGGTCGTCGCGTTCCGGGCTCTGGAAGTGGCGGAACTTGGCGCTGCGCATGCGCCCGCGCGTGGCGAAAGAGGCGCCGCGCAGCACCTTGTGCGTGCCGAACGCGGCCTGCGAGTATTCGCGCTGCGGGCCCGGCACGAAGCCGGGATAGGGGCGGAAGGTCGAGGCCGTCCACTCCCACACGTCGCCCCAGCGGAAACCGCGGCTCGCGCCCTGGTGCGCGGCAGCTTCCCACTCCACTTCGCTGGGCAGGCGGCGGCCGGCCCAGCGGCACCAGGCATCGGCCTCGTGCCAGCTCACGTGCACCACCGGCTGCGCCATCGGCACGCGCATCAGTTTGCCCAGCCGCTGCTGCAGCACGCCGTGGCGCAGCTGGTCGACATGGCGCGGCGAGCGCCTTCCTTCGCGCTGCAGCCACTCCCAGGCCTGCGGATGCCAGAACTCGCGCGCGTCGTAACCGCCGTCCTCGACGAACTCGGCGTATTGCGCCCAGGTCACCGGCTGCGCATCGATCTCGAACTCGGGCAGCTCGACCTCGTGCACCCACTTCTCGTTGTCGAACACGAAGCCGCCGGGCTCGCAGCCCAGCGGCCAGCGCGTGGCCGGGAAGAGCAGCGGGTCGCGCGCATTGATGGCCGCCGGCGCGGCCAGCAGGCCGGCGTCGAAGCCCAGCGTCTGCGACATCTGCGCGAAATGTTCGCAGCGCATGTCTTCGTGGAACAGCGCGAGGCGGTAGAAGTACAGCGCGTCGTCGTCGTCCGCGGGAGTGGAATCGAGCAGGTCGAGCGTGGTCTCGAGGGTCTCGACGAGGTACTGCTTGGTGGCCTGCAGGTCGGGCAGCTCGAGCTTCCAGCGGCCGGCGTGCGACACCTCGGCGGGGTCGTAGCTGCGGTCGGCGTCGGGCAGCACCGAGGGCAGGCGAGACTGCGTCGGGTCGCAGCGCGCGCCGCGCTGGCGCTGCACGTTGCGCGCGATCCAGCGCTCCTGGAACCAGCCGAGGTGCCCCAGTTCCCACAGCGGCGGGCTCAGGTCCTTCGCCTGCGGCACGTCGAGCTCGGGGGTGGACAGCGCCTGCTCGAAGGCGCCGATCCAGCGCAGCGTGTGGTTGCGCGAGTCCATCAGCGCCAGCGACAAGAGCTCACGGCCCGCGCGGCGCATGCGCGCGGAGTCGACGGAGGGAGCTTCGATGTCGAGCACGGTGGGCCTCGGTGTGAAAGGCATTGTCGCACCGCCGCCGCGGCCTGCAAGCCCAGCGCCGGACTGCTATTCTTCCGCCCCCCATGGCCGCCCTGCACATCACCGACATCGAGGCCGCCATCAACTGGTGGCGGGCGCGCTCGCCCTCGATCGATGGCATCACCGCCTGCCCCGAGGTTCGTGCATTGGCCGAGGTCTACGGCCTGATGGTCTACCAGCATGAGCACGAGGTCGAAGAGGACGGCATGCCTCCGAAGGCCCACGAGGCCTGGCTCGCCTGGTACGCCACCACGCCCGACGCACCGTGCATCGCGATCTGCTCCACGAGCCAGGGCGACGACATCTGCAAGGGCTGCGGCCGAAGTTTCGACGAGGTGCAGAACTGGACGGTGATGACGCCGGGCGAAAAGCGCGTCACCTGGCGGCGCATCACGATGGAGGGCACGGCCTGGCGCTTCAACCGCTACGCGGAGCGCTCCGGCGAGTCGGCCCCGTGATCGTCAAGCGGCCCATCACGGATGACTTCGGTTGCGCCGAGCGCCGGGCTGCTTGCGGCCCATTGCTGACTTTCGACGTCTGCTGTGCGGGTCTTGGGTGGCGCAGCAAAGGCACGCCCGGGCAGGCTACGGCGCTTCGCCTCGACGGTCGGCGCGTTGCGCCGACTCCCCTGCGATGCTCGGTCTCATGGCCCCGTCGCCGAACTCACTACGCTCCCTGCGGTCGCTGCGTTCGGACAGCGTCGACGAGTCAGAAGACGAAGCGCGCTGCGCGCGCGGCCACGAGCCCTGCGCTTCTCGGCACCTCAGAGGCGCGCCTACGCCTGCCCGGGCGCGCCTTTGCTGACCCAGCGGCGGAGCACCCCACGAGACGAACCATGGGTGGACTTCGCGGCAGGCGCTGCCCGCGGGGGGCGATTTCTGTGGCGACGAGAAGCGCAGCGCCAGGGTCGGCGCGCGCGAGCGCGCTTCGTGGTCTGACTTGCCGCGGCTGTTTGAACGCAGCGACCGCAGGTCGCGCAGTGAGTTCTGCGGCACGACCCTGGCGCGAGCATCGCAGTGGAGTCGGCGCACCGCGCCGACCGCCACAGCATGAGCCCCCCGCGGGCAGCGCCTGCCGCGACACGCGAACCAGGCAAGAAAACGGCCACAAGCGAAAGACAGCAAAGGGCCGCGAGCAGAACTACTGCCGCGCGCCAGCGTTGTCTGCCGAGCCTGGCTTCGGCATCACGGAGCCATGAAATGACGCGCCTCGCCGACAGCGCACGACGCATCGCCCCGCTGGCCTGGCCGGTGTTCGTCGGGCAGGTGGCGGTGCTGGCCTTTTCGACCGTCGACACCATGATGGCCGCGCGCGCCGGTGGCACGGATCTCGCGGCGCTGGCCATCGGCGGCGCGGCCTACATCACGGTGTTCGTCGGGCTGATGGGCATCGTGCTGGCGATCAGCCCGATCGCCGGGCAGCTCTACGGCGCGCAGCACTTCGAGGCCTGCGGTGCGCAACTGCACCAGGCGATGTGGCTGGCGCTGGTCCTGTCGGTACCGGGCTGCCTGGTGCTGCTGTTTCCGCAGCCCTTTCTCGACCTCGCGCGCGCGCAGCCCGAGGTGGCGGTGAAGGTGCGCGGCCATCTCGCCGCACTCGCCGTGGCCTTGCCGCCGGCGCTGCTGTTCACTGCCTTCCGCGGCTTCAACACCGCGGTGTCGCGGCCGAAGATCGTGATGCTGCTGCAGCTCGGCGCGCTGGCACTGAAGGTGCCGCTGACCGCCTGGTTCGTGTTCGGCGGCGGCCCGATCACCGCGATGGGCGCCCCGGGTTGCGGCACCGCCACCGCGGTGTGCATGCTGGTGCAGTTCGCGGCCGTGTGGCTGATCCTCAAGCGCGACCCGTTCTACGCGCGCTTCCACATCAGCGACCGGATCTCGCCGCCGCACCGCGGCAGCATCGCCTCGTTGATCCGGCTGGGCATCCCGATGGGCGGCTCGATCATGATCGAGGTGACCGGCTTCACCTTCATGGCCTTCTTCATCTCGCGCCTGGGCGCTACCCCGGTGGCCGGGCACCAGATCGCGGTGAACCTGGTCTCGCTGATGTTCATGATGCCGCTGGCCATCGCCAACGCCTCGAGCACGCTGGTGGCCCAGCGCATCGGCGCGGGCGACCCCGATGACGCTCACCGCATCGGCTGGAACGGGCTGGAGATCGGCGTGGCGATTTCGGCGGTGATGGGCGGATTCGTCTACGTGTTTCGCGAGGCCATCCTCGGCCTGTACACGCGCGAACCGGTCATCGTGGCGGCGGCGATGCCGCTGCTGGCCTGGGTGGCGGTGTTCCACATCGCCGATGCGGCGCAGGCGATCGCCGGCTTCGTGCTGCGCGCCTATCGCATCGCGGTGGTTCCGCTGGTGATCTACGCGCTGGCAATCTGGGGCGTGGGCCTGGCCGGCGGCTACGCCGTGGCCTTCAACCTCACCGGCCTGACACCGCCGGCGCTGCTCGGCGCGGTCGGCATGTGGTCGACCGCGACCGCCGGGCTGGTCGTGGCCGCCGTGGGGATGTGCGGCTTCCTGGCATGGATGATCCGCTCGCAGCGCCCCGTCGATCCGTCGGCACGAAGTCGATGAAGCCCGCTCGATGTCGGTCGACACGAGCTCCAGGCGCAGCTTCCGGGCGGTCCGCGGCGACAGCTTCCGCGTCTTCATGAACCCGGGATCGCCGGCCTGGCGCTCCCATTCGGACAACGGCTTCTCGGTGTCGTCCCTGCCACGCCGCAGCGCCGTTGGGGCTGGCCGGTGCTCCGCCACCTGTCCCCTCGATGCAGTCCCGGTTCATGGTGCAAGATCCGAAGGCCGTGGTCTTGTCGATCTGGCGGAAACTCGTTCGTCGTGTCCATACCGAGACCAAGCCACATCTGGAGTGCAGGCCATGCGATTCATCATCACGGCACAGTCGAGTGCGGAGAGTTCGACCACCGACCCGCAGCCAGAGTTCGATGCAGACCTCTTCAAGGCCTACATGCGCTTCAACGAAGAGATGCACCGGGCCGGCGTGCTGGTGGCATCCGAAGGCCTCAACCCTGCCGCAAAGGGGGCCCGCGTCGCGGTGGCGCATGGCAAGCGCTACCTCGTGGACGGCCCATTCGCCGAGTCGAAGGAACTGGTGGGCGGCTTCTACCTCATCGAGGTGAGCTCGCTCGACGAGGCGATTCAATGGGCCCTGCGCGCGCCTTCCGGCTTCGGCAAGGACGACGTTCTGGAGATTCGCCAACTCACCGGCGCGGGTGACCTGCCGCCCGAGATCCTCCAGCTCATCAGCGAGGCGGCGCCGACCTGGAGCGCCGCCGCCTGGCAATCGCGCACCAGGCCCTAGATCGCGCAGGCCACGGGCTTCGCGCCCAGCACCGACGTGAGCACGTTGGGCGGGATGCCCACCAGGTACCCGCGCCGCCCGCCGTTGATGCAGATGCGCGGCAGCGCGAGCACGCTCTGTTCCACGTACACCGGCATGGACTTGCGGGTGCCGAAAGGCGAGGTGCCGCCGACCTGGTAGCCGCTGTGGCGCTGCGCCACCTCGGGCGTGCACGGCTCGACCGACCTGGCGCCGATGGCGCGCGCCAGGTTCTTGGTGCTCACCTGCCTGTCGCCGTGCATCAGCACGATCAGCGGCTCGCGCTTGTCGTCCTGCATCACCAGCGTCTTGATCACCTCGTGCTCGCTCACGCCGAGCTGGCGCGACGATTCTTCCGTGCCGCCGTGCTCGACGTACTCGTACACATGCTCGGTGAACACGATGCCGTGCCCGCGCAGCCAGGCGGTGGCGGGGGTCTCGCTGACGTGCTTGTCTTTCTTGGCCATGGTCGCGGCGCATTTTCGCCGCAAAGCGTGCCGGCTCGGCCCGTGCGGAAACGGGCTAGGCTCGCGCATGCCCCCCTGCCGACCGAAACGCTTGCTCGCCGTTGCCTGGCTCGGCCTGCTGCTGGCCGGCTGCGCCAACCTGGCGCCCTTGCGCGAGACGGAGGCAGTCGGCGCGCTCGTGCCGGCGACGATGGACCTCGATGTCGCGCCCACCGCCCCGCAGTGGTACCTGCCGGCCGGCAAGGCCAGCGCGCTGCTGGTGTTCCAGCATGGCTTCACGCGGGCTTGCGGCCACTTGCGCGGCAGCTCGCGGCAACTGATGGCAGCAGGCCTGATGGTGCTGTGCGTCGACGCGCCGATGGCCGGCGGCAACCCCGCACTGGCGGCCGCCCTGGCGCGGCAACTCGCCACGGCACGCACGGCGCCCGACGGCCGCGCGCTGCCCGATCGAATCATCGTTGCCGGCCACTCCGCCGGCGCGGCGTTCGCCGCGGCGCTGGGTGCAGCGCTTGTCGAGATCGCGCCGGAGCGCCTGGCCGGCGCGCTGCTCTTCGATCCGGTGGCCACCGAGCGTTTCGAGGCGCACTTGCGCGCCGTTTCTGCGGCCGGGCGGCGCCCGGTGCTGGCCGCGATGGCGCCGCCGCACCGCTGCAACGCCATGTCGAGCGCCTTGCCGGCCCTGCGCGGCATCCGCAGCGAGGCGCTGGCCGCACAGCGCGACGGCTTCGTCGGCGTGCGCCTCGCGGCCGGCGCGACCCATGCCGACATCGAAGGCGAAGACAGCGACGTGCTGGCCGAGCTCGCCTGCGGCCGCCCGCAAGCGGCGCCGATCGCCCAGGTGCGCGCGCTCGCCGTGGCCTGGGCGCTCGATCTCGCGCTCGGCCGGCGGCCCCGCCTCGACGAGATCGGCGCTGCGCAGCCCATCGACTGAGCCGCACTGGCAAACTGTGCGCCGAGTCACGCAGGAGAAACCCCGTGCTGTTCGACCCCACGCGCCACGAAGCCCTGCAGCCCCTGGCCTGGGACGAAGGCGCCTGCCGCGCTGCCATCCAGGCCATCGTCGACGACACCGAGCGGCACTTCTCGCCAGAACGCTACTGGCCACTGCACCCGCGCGACATCGAGCCCGGCGAGGACCTGCCGGTGCCGGGCACCTCGCTGTACTACGGCGCGTGCGGCGTAGTCTGGGCGCTGCAATACCTGCAGTCGGTGGGCGCGGCGCGGCTCTCGCGTGATCCCGCCGACGACCTCGACAAGCTGCTCGAATGCAGCCATGCGTGGCTGGCCGCCGTCGACAGCCGCGACTTCGCGTCCTACCTGATGGGCGATCTGCCGATCCTGCTGCTCGCGCAGGGCCGCGCGCCCAGCACCCGACGTGCCGACCAGCTGTCCGCGCTGATCGAGGGCAACCTCGATCACCCGAGCCGCGAGCTGATGTGGGGTGCGCCGGGCACGATGCTGGCCGCGTCGTTCCTGCACGAGCGCGATGCGGATGCGCGCTGGGCCGATCTGTTCCGGCGCTCGGCGCAGCAGCTGTGGTCGCAACTCGAATGGTCGGATCGCCACGGCTGCGCGTTCTGGACGCAGGATCTCTACGGCCACCGCAGCACCTACCTCGACGCCGTGCACGGCTTCGTGGCCACCGCCAGCGTGCTGATCCGCGGCCGGCATCTGCTCGATGCCGCAGCATGGGCGGCATGGGAGGACTGCATCGCCAACACCGTGCAACGCAGCGCGACCCGCGAGGGTGCGCTGGCGAACTGGCGCGTCTTCCTCGACGTGCCCGAAGGAGCGGCGCCGCGCATGCTGATGCAGTTCTGCCACGGCGCGCCGGGTTTCGTCGTCTGCCTGGCCGGCCTGCCCGGCACGGCGCTGGACGAGCTGCTCATCGCCGCCGGCGAAGCCACCTGGGTTGCCGGGCCGCTGGCCAAGGGCAGCAACCTGTGCCACGGCACCGCCGGCAACGGCTACGCCTTCCTCAAGCTGTACCGCCGCACCGGCAACGCGCTCTGGCTGGAACGTGCGCGCGCCTTCGCCATGCATGCCCTCGCGCAGTCGCGAGCCGATGCGGCCACGCACGGCCAGGGCCGCCATTCGCTGTGGACCGGCGACCCCGGCCTGGCGATCTACCTGTGGGCCTGCATGCAGGGCACGGCCGACTATCCGACACTCGACGTCTTCTTTGCCTGAGCCGCGCTCGCCACCCACCATGCCGACAAGTACCGCGCTGATCGAATCGTTCCGCGAGCAGGTGCGCTGGTGCGACAAGCTGGGCTCGGCCTTCACCGCGCGGCTGCTCGAGGCCTTGGTCCAGGACTGGCAGGACGGCGGCCCGATGCGCACGCTGCTTCCGGCGTGGACGGTGGGCCCGCCCGCCACGGACCTGGTGCCGCTGCGCCTGGCCGGCGGCCTGCATGCGCTGGCGCTGTCGGGCCTGCACCCGGCGCTCACTGCGCTCTACCCGCCCGCCGCGGCGCAGTTCGACGCCGAGGCGATCGTGCCGCTGCTGCGCCGCCTGCTGGCCGACGAAGCCGAGATGCTGCGCGGCTTTCTGGCCAGCGCGCCACAGACCAACGAGACCCAACGCAGCGCCGTGCTGATCGGCGGCTACGCGGCCATCGCGCAGGCCACCGGCCTACCGCTCGCGCTGTGCGAGATCGGTGCGAGCGCCGGGTTGAACCTGCTGTGGGATCGCTTCCACTACCGCCTCGGCTCGCAGCGCTGGGGCGATGCGGCCAGCCCGGTGCAGATCGTCTCCGACTGGCGCGGTGCGGCCCCGACCCTGCCCGCGACGATCGCCGTGGCCGGACTCCACGGCAACGACCTCATGCCGGTCGACCTGAGCGACCCGCAGGCGGTGCTGCGCCTGCGGGCCTACGTGTGGCCCGACCAGGCGGCGCGTGCGGCGCGTCTGCTGGGCGCGATCACGCTGGCGCAGCAGGGCCTGCCGCCGGTGGAGGCCGGCGACGCGGCCGAGTGGGTGGCACGGCGCCTCGCCGAGCCGAACCCAGGCGTCGCCACGGTGCTGGTGCATTCGGTGGTGTGGCAGTACCTGCCCTCGGCCACGCGCTCGAACATCGAATCCACGCTCGCCCAGGCCAGCGCGCGCGCCACGCGCGCCGCGCCACTGGCCTGGCTGCGCATGGAGTTCTTCGACAGCAGTGCACCGGCCGAACTGCGCCTGACGCTGTGGCCGGGCGGCGCCGAGCGGGTGCTTGCGCGCGCCCACCCGCACGGCGAATGGGTCGAGTGGCTGGACTAGGGCCTCACTGCGCCGGGTCGCGGTGCTTCCAGCGGATCGCGTCGATCTCGGCGAGCAGTTCCGGCGGCAGCGTGGTGCCCCAGGCGGCAAGGTTCTCGTCGAGCTGCGCCTGGCTGGTCACGCCGATGATGGTGCTGCCCACGCGCCAGCTGCCGTAGCAGAAGGCCAGCGCCAGCCGCGCCGGCGTGAGGCCGTGGCGGCGCGCCAGCGCGTTGTACAGGCGCGCCGCCTCGATCGCCTCCGGACGCGCCCAGCGCTGCTTCTTCATGGTGTCGAACATCGCCAGCCGGCCCGGCTGCTCGGCGCCATCCAGGCCGGCGGTGTCGTACTTGCCGCTCAGCGCGCCGAAAGCCAGCGGCGAGTAGGCCAGCAGCGACACCTGCAGGCGGTGCATCACCTCGTCCAGGCCGTTGTCGAGCGCGCGGCTGGTCAACGCATAGGGGTTCTGCACGGTGGCGATGCGAGGCAGGTGGTGCTGCTCGGCCAGGCGCACGAACTCCGCCACGCCGTACGGCGACTCGTTGGACAGGCCGATGTGGCGCACCTTGCCGGCCTTGACGAGCGTGGCCATCGCATCGAGCTGCTCGTGGATGGACGAGACGGCGCGGTCTTTGGCGGGGTCGAAGTAGATCGCGCCGAAGCTCGGCACGTTGCGCGCCGGCCAGTGGATCTGGTAGAGGTCGATGACGTCGGTGCGCAGGCGCTGCAGGCTGTCGTCGCAGGCGCCGATGATGTCGGCCTTGGTGAGGTCGGGGCTGCCGTTGCGCACCCAGTCCATGCCGCGCGCCGGGCCGGCCACCTTGGTGGCGAGCACCACCTTCTCGCGCGCGCCGGGGCGGCTGGCGAACCAGTGGCCGATGATCCGTTCGGTGGCACCGAAGGTCTCGCGCCGGGCGGGCACCGAGTACATCTCGGCGGTGTCGATGACGTTGACGCCGCGCGCCAGCGCGTGGTCGAGGATGGCATGAGCGTCGGCTTCGCCGACCTGCTCGCCGAAGGTCATGGTGCCGAGGCAGATGGGGGTGACGCGCAGGTCACTGCGGCCGAGCGTGCGCAGGGGAAGGGTTGAAGTCATGCGGGGGAGTCTACGGGCTGGGCTGGGCGGTGGTGCGGGCAACGCCCAATCCGAGTCGCGAATGAAGCGCCGGCCGGGACGGGGAAAGTTTCGACAGCATCTGGCACCATCCGGTGATCAAGGGCGAATCCCTGACCTGTCGATCGGGCGGACCGCTGCCTCGCAGCTCGAAAGTCAGGCCGCACGCCACTCGGCCCAGCCTCCATCTCTGCACAGCCCCATGGACCGCGACCAGATCAAGACCACCTTCGACCGGCAGGCTGCGACCTATGACCAGCAGTGGTCGAAGCTCGTTGCACTGCGTGATTGCCTGCACCTCCTTCTCGGCTCGGTCTTCGCGACCCTTCCGCCCGCGGCTCGCATCCTGTGCGTCGGCGCCGGCACGGGCGCCGAGATCCAGCTTCTGGCCGAGCGTTACCCGGGATGGTTCTTCACCGCGGTGGAGCCGTCGCCGGCCATGCTGAGCGCCTGCCGCGAGCGGGCCGAGGCGCAGGGCTACGCGCAGCGCTGCCGCTTTCACGAGGGCTATCTCGATTCGCTGCCCGCGGACCAGCCCTTCGACGCGGCCACCAGCTTCCTCGTCTCGCAGTTCATCCTGAACCGGCAGGAACGCTCCGCCTTCTTCCGCGCCATCGCCGAACGCCTTCGGCCGGGGGGTCTGCTGGCCAGTTCCGACCTCGCGTCCGACCTGACTTCGGCGGCTCAACAGAACCTTCTCGAGGTCTGGTTCCGCACCATGGCCACCGCGGAGCCGTCGACGGAGGCGCTGCAGCGTCTGCGTGAAGCCTACGAGCGCGATGTCGGGGTGTTGCCGCCGGCCGAGGTGGAGGCGATCATCCGATGCGGCGGCTTCGACACGCCGGTGCAGTTCTTCCAGGCCGGCCTCATCCACGCCTGGTACTCGAAGCGCACGGCAACGCGCGGCGAGGCATGAGAACGGGCCGCCCCATCGCGTCGACACCATGGACTCCACCGCCAGCATCCACTTCTTCGAAACGCAGTTCCAGCGCCAGGTGCTCGAGGCGGAAGCGGGCCTCAACCCCTTCGAGCAGCAGGCGCTGCCCTACCTGCAGGGCGCCGTGCTCGACTACGGCTGCGGGCTCGGCCAGCTGGCCCTGGCGGCCGCCCGCCGGGGCTGCAGCGTGCTCGCGCTCGATGCGAGCCGCACCGCCATCGAGCACCTGCGCCAGGTCGCCCGGGCCGAAGCGCTGACCATCACCGCGGCCGAAGCCGACCTGCGGCGCCATGAGCTGCAGGATCAGTTCGACGCCGTGGCCTGCATCGGGCTGCTGATGTTCTTCGATTGCCCGACGGCCTTCGCGCAATTGCAGCAGTTGCAGGATCACGTGCGGCCGGGGGGCGTGGCCATCGTCAACGTGCTCGTCGAAGGCACCACCTACCTGGGCATGTTCGATCCATCGGGCCACTGCCTGTTCTCGCGCGACGAGATGCACAAGCGCTTCGCGGGCTGGCAGATCCTGCGCAGCGAGTACCAGGATTTCCCGGCCGCCAACGACACCACGAAGTCCTTCGTCACGGTGATCGCACGCAAGCCATCGCCCGGGCATGGCCCCGCCTCGCTGAAAGTGACTGCATCGCCATGAAGACTCCGCAAGCCGATCAACTGTTGGGCTCGCTCAAGAGCCGCTTCGAGAAGCACGCGCATCGCCACCCGGGCATGGCCTGGGCAGAGGTGCAGCCGCGGCTCGCGGCTGCGCCCGCCGCACTGAAGGTGCTTGCCGCGATGGAGGCCTCGGGCGGTGAGCCGGACGTGATCGGCAGGGATGCCGTCACCGGCGAGCTGCTCTTCTGCGACTGCGCCGCCGAAAGCCCGAGCGAGCGCCGCAGCCTGTGCTTCGACGACAACGCGCTGCACGCGCGCAAGGAGAACAAGCCTGCGGGCAGCGCCGCCGGCATGGCGCTGGCGATGGGCGTCGAGTTGCTGTCGGAGGCGCAGTACCGCGCCTTGCAGCAACTCGGCGAGTTCGACCTCAAGACCTCGAGCTGGATCGCGACGCCCGATGACGTTCGCTCACTCGGCGGCGCCCTCTTCTGCGACCGGCGTTACGGCCGCGTGTTCGTCTATCACAACGGGGCGCAGTCCTACTACGCCGCACGGGGCTTCCGCGCTTTGCTGCGCGTGTGATCACTCGTCGGGGCTTTCACTAAAGTTTATTGTTTTACAGTAAACTTTAGCCGTACTGCAGCAAGTACGGAGCCTCACATGCCCCCTTCAGCCTCCCCCCGCCCGCTGCCCGCTTCACTGGGCCGCATCGTCCTGATCGTGCGTGCGCTGTGCGTGCTGGGCGCTTTGTCGCTGATCGCCGTGCCGCTGTGGTTCTGGGCCTCGCCAGAGGCGATCGAAAGCCTCGCGCCGTCGATGGTCGGCGTCAAGGAGATGAGCATCGACGCGCGCGCGCAGTGGCTCGGCGGCGCGCTGTCGCTGTTGCCGGTGTCGCTCGGCCTGTATGCGCTGTGGCAGCTGTGGCGCCTGTTCACCGAATACTCCGCCGGCCGTGTGTTCGGCCGCGCGGCGCTGGCGCACCTGCGCCATTTCGCCTGGGCACTGCTGGGCACCGCGCTGCTCGCGCCGCTGGTGCGTGCCGCCACCTCGGTGGCGCTGACGCTGGGCAACCCGCCGGGGCGACGCATGCTGGTCGTGGGCTTCTCGTGGAACGACTACATGGCAGTGCTGCTCGCCGCCGTGTTGATCGCCATCGCCACGGTGATGGCGGAAGCCGTGCGCGTGGCCGAAGAAAACGAGTCGTTCGTCTGATCATGGAGTAGCGCCGGGATGAAACGAGTCTCGTGGATGGCCGGGATACGTGGAGTTGGCGCGGCGGTTCGCGGCCCTCTGCTGACTTTCGATGTCTGCTGTGCGGGTTGCGGTGGGCGCGGCAAAGGCACGCCCGGGCAGGCTGCGGCGCTTCGCCTCGGCGGTCGGCGCGTTGCGCCGACTCCCCTGCGATGCTCGGTCTCGCGGCCCCGTCGCCGAACTCACTCCGCGACCTGCGGTCGCTGCGTTCGGACAGCGTCGACGAGTCAGAAGACGATGCGCGCTGCGCGCGCGGCCACGAGCCCTGCGCTTCTCGGCACCTCAGAGGCGCGCCTACGCCTGCCCGGGCGTGCCTTTGCTGAACCAGCGGTGGCACGCAAGGCGAGCAGAACCACCGGTGGACTTCGCGGCAGGCGCTGCCCGTGGGGGGCGATTTCTGTGGCGACGAGAAGCGCAGCGTCAGGGTCGGCGCGCGAGAGCGCGCTTCGTGAACTGACTTGCCGCGGCTGTTTGAACGCAGTGAGCGCAGCGAACGGAGTGAGTTCTGCGGCACGACCCTGGCGCGAGCATCGCAGTGGAGTCGGCGCACAGCGCCGACCGCCACAGCATGAGCCCCCCGCGGGCAGCGCCTGCCGCGATGCGCGAACCCTGCACGAGCGAACGTCAGCAAAGGGCCGATGGCAGTCGCTGCACGCAGCCACGTTTCATGCGTTGCGGGT
>ERZ795044.618-NODE-618-length-33276-cov-9.497788_pt1 | contig 33276 bp, 28 predicted proteins | sample MGYA00375128_ERZ795044 | MGnify/ENA primary metagenome ERZ795044 (study PRJEB30173, sample SAMN05720213) | anaerobic digester metagenome | isolation source: active sludge of municipal wastewater-treating anaerobic digesters | place: USA | collected 2014-12-22 ...
CCTGCTGGCGCCGCATCAAGCGCATGGAAGAACAAGGCATCATTGCCCGTCGCGTCACGCTTCTCAACTACGACAAGCTCGGATTGAACTTCGAAGTTGTGGCCAACGTAAAGCTGCAACTCCCTTCGCGCGAAAACTTGGAGAAGTTCGAACAGGCCGTTCGCAAATGGCCGGAGTGCATCGAGTGTATGACCGTGACGGGCGCCGTCGACTATGTGATGCGTATCGTCACAACCGATATGCACGCCTACGACAACTTCCTGCGCGACAAGATCCTGGCGTTGGGCCTGGTGTCGGACATCCAGTCCCGCATCATCGTGAACGTCGCCAAGCGCACGACGGCCGCGCCGCTCGGCCTCATCAGCCCGTACATCCCAACGCAGGACCGCTAGGGGCTAGCGCCGGTCCAGTTTGGCCAGCACCATCTCCAGCATGCGCTCGAGGCGGTCCATCCGCTCGTGTATTCCAGCGATGACTTCGCGGGTGACCTGGTAGCCCGGGCCTGCCTGCGACGCCGAGCGATCAAAGCGCGGCGTCATTTGCCCCATGGAGGGGGCCTCCTCCTGCAGATCGGCAAGGCCAGAGCGCGTGGCGATCTCGCGGGGATCGACCGACAGAACGCGCGCAATCGCCCGAACTTCGCCGGCCTCAAGTTCCCGTCGGTCGGAGAACACCATCTCGACCTCGTCCATGGTCATGCCCGCCGCCTGGGCCATGGACCCACGCGTGAGGCCGGCCGCCTTGAGGCGGGCGTCAAACCAGTCCTGGTCGAAGAAAATGCCCATTGCCTAAGCTCCCGGCGCTAACCGATCACAGGATAACCCGTCCCACAGTCGAAGCGTCTCGAGCGGCCTAGTTGTGGCCGTCGCCAACCGAGAAGTCGCGCCGCGCCGACACGATGGTGACCACCACTCCCGCCAGCACATCAAGCAGGCACATGAGGGTGAGGATGAAGAACACCGATGTCTGGAAGTTCGGCAGCAGCAGGAACTCGATCAGGCAGACGATGAACACCAGCATCGAGATGGCGTGGTTTGCGATGGTGGACGACCCCGTCGACGTCGACTTGATGATCTCCACGAAGAAAAAGACCATCGAGAGAATCACGAGGATATCGCCGCTGGTGACACGCCATGCGCCGAAAACGGATGTTCCTTGTGCTGGGTCGGCCAAATTCACCGAGATTGCGGAAGCGCATTTGATGGCCTCCAGCGTGCAGGTCGGATCCGCGCCCGCCGCGCCAGTGAGCGCGATCAAGTTGTAAATGACGATCGGAATAGCGAGCAGCGGGAAAATCCCGAAAATCATGCGCATTGGTGATCCCCTCTGTGGTCCGGTCTTGCCGCGCTGGCGTCCGCGCTTTTCCATGGCGTCAACACGTATTCCGGTAGCGATTTTGTTGTCCAATTGAAAGCCCTCCGCCCATCCAGCCGGTCCGCTGACGCGGATTACAGCTCGTCCACCCCGCCCGGCGACTTCCGTCGCTTGCGCAGCCACATGACGCCGCGCATGTCAGACCAGGCCACAGCGAGGCGCCCGAAATTGGTGTAGTTTGACCGGCCGTGCTTGCGCGCCCGGTGGCCGACGGGCCTGTCCTCGACCGTCAATCCCTCGGACATCATCAGGGCCGGCAGGTAGCGGTGCATGTGGTCGAAATAGGGAAGCTGCAGGTAGGCGTCCCTGCGGAAAGCGCGGACGCCGCAGCCGGAATCCGAGTTCCCGTCCTTAAGGATCGACCGGCGGACACGGTTGGCGAAGCGTGAGCCGAACTTCTTCCAGCCGGAATCAATGCGCTTCTCGCGCCGGCCCTGCACAAGGGCAAGTTCCGGCGGGGCGCCGCTGCGGGTCAGCTGGCCCAGCAGCCCCGCAAGGTCCGCCGGATCGTTCTGACCGTCGCCGTCCAGCGTGATGATGATGTTCGAGCGCGCCGCCATTACGCCTGTCCTGACCGCCCTGCTCTGGCCCGCATTCCTGCGATGCCCCAGCACGCGGAGTTGGGGTATCCTTCCCTTAAGCGCAAAAAGCCGGGCGCGGGTGTCATCGGTCGATGAGTCATCGACGAAAATAATCTCGAAGGCTCGACCGTCGAGCGCATCGAATATCTCGAAAACGAGGGACTCAACGTTCTCGGCCTCGTTCCGCACGGGCGAAACGACGCTGAACTCGGGGCGGCCGTGCAAGCCTGCCATCATGCTTTCCGTTTTGACCCTGGCATCCATCGCGAAACCTATAGCTGGCCCGGCCGCAGGTTGCGAGTGCCCTCCTGTCATAGGATCAGGGGTTCACGCATCGCGCGAACAAAGCGGGCGACGCCCCCCAAAAAGGCCGTTATGGTCCGGCCTCTGCAGGCCTCGGGCGAGCGAATCGCCGGGCGGAACATTCAGTATTCCCGAGGGTAGCGCCGGGCGTGATGGGCAAGTTCGACGACAAGTTCGACCGGCTGACGGAAGGCCGCTGGGCCTACGCCGTGCTGGCAGGCCTGGTGTTCCTGCTGGCCCTGCCGGGCCTGTTTGCCCTGCCCGTGCTCGACCGGGATGAGGGCCGCTTCACCGAAGCCTCGTCCGAGATGATGGAAACCGGCGATTTCGTCGTGATCCGCTATCACGAGGAACTCCGGAACAAGAAGCCTGTGGCGATCCACTGGTTCCAGTCGATGGCCGTCTCACTGACCTCGGGCGCCGCCGAGCGCAACATCTGGGATTACCGCATCCCATCGATGCTCGGCGCGATCATGGCAGCGCTGGCGACCTTCTGGGGCGGGACGGCGCTGTTCTCGCGAAGAGCCGCGTTCGTCGCCGCGCTCGTGCTGGGCACCACTCTGTTGCTCACCACCGAGGCCAACATCGCCAAGACGGACGCGGCCCAGTGCGGATTTCTTGCACTGGGCATGGCGGCGCTGGCGCACATCCGCGCGGGTGCGACGTCGAAGCGACTGAACATCATTTTCTGGGCGTGCCTGTCGATCGGTGTGCTGCTCAAGGGCCCGATCGCGCCGCTGGTCGTGTTCTCGACCATCGCAGCGCTATTCATCTGGGAGCGCAAGTACGCGTGGGCACGCCCGTTGCTTTACTGGGGCGGCATCAGCCTTTTCATCGTGATGACCGTGCCGTGGTACATCGCCGTCCAGATCGCGACGGATGGCGAATTCCTGTCGGAGGCTGTGCGCGTCGACCTTGGCCAGAAGCTGGTCGACGGCGCTGAAGGCCATGATGGGCCGCCGGGTCTCCATACTGTCGCCCTTCCCTTGCTGTTCTGGCCAGGAACGATCCTGCTTGTTCCGGGCATATGGTTGGCCGTCTCGTCAGTTCTGGGCAGACGCCGCAAGGCGCAGGATGGAAATCTGGAGGGCGCGCGCGCCGCAAGCGCCGGCGCCTGGGAGGAACAGCAGGCGGGTGCGTGGCGCTTCCTGCTCTGCTGGCTGGTGCCATCCTGGCTGGTCTTCGAGATCGCGCCGACCAAGCTCGTTCACTACACGCTGCCGATGTATCCCGCGCTCGCGTTGATGGCAGGCGCTGCGGCTGACCGCTGGTTTGCGACCAACGTATGGGATCGCGGCCGCTGGATTTCGGCGGCGATTTTTGGAGTGATCGCGCTGCTGCTGGCGCTTGCACCGACGGGATGGGTGCTGGGGCCTGTGCGCGCGGACGCCGCCAGCGAGTTCGGAGAATACGCCACGCGCGTTGCTGGTGTATGGGAGAACGCCTGGAACGCGACGGGCATCGGCCTCTGGCCCAGCCTGCTGATCCTGCTTGCGGCCGGCGGGACGATCTACGCGCTGGTGAAGAAGCACACGGTCGGCCTGCTCGCCGGCATCGTGGCGTGCTCACTCGTCGCCGGTGTCGGCTATCGCGCGGTTGTTCTGCCGAACCAGTCTTGGATGCTGTCCACCGGCGCGTCACTTTCCGCGCTGAGGGAAGTGTGCGCCCTGCCCGAGGGAACTTCAGCCTGGCGCGATTCCGGCTGCGAAGGCCGAGCGCCCAAGGTCATCCGCGCGATTTCGTTCGCGGAGCCCAGCCTGGTGTTCGAGCTGGGCAACAAGATCATCCTGCCGCCCGATTCAACGCCGGAGATTCCGCCAATCGCGGAAGACAACCGCCCGGCATGGCTGATCAATATCGGCGAACAGCCGGGACGCGAGGCGTTGGACAAGCTGATCAAGGATGCGGTTGCGGCCGACCGTTGCGTGCGTCTCGCCCGCCGGTTCGCATTCAACTATTCGAATGGCGATCCGTCGATTCTCGTCGCAGCCGTGGTTGAACCCGCCGGGTGTCCCGATAGCGGCCCGCCCCCGCCGCTGCGCGACGCTCCTCCCGAAGACGCGCCACCCGAACTCGAACAATAGCCGAGACACGCGCCTATTCGGCGCGATAATCGCCGCTGGCGCCGCCGGACTTCGCCGTGAGCATCACGCCTTCGATGCGCATGCCGCGATCAACCGCCTTCAGCATGTCGTAGACCGTGAGGCACGCAACCGACACGGCCGTGAGCGCCTCCATCTCCACACCCGTCGGACCAGTCGTCGCGACTTCCGCCGTGACGCTCATGCCCGAGCCGTCGTCGAGTTCATCGACGCGCACCTTCACGCTCGATAGCGAGAGCGGATGGCACATCGGAATGAGATCGGAGGTGCGCTTGGCCGCCATGACGCCGGCAATCTCGGCCGCCGCGCGCACATCGCCCTTGCCGCCCTGCGTGCGGGCCAGCTCCAGCGCCACGGCCGACATCAGAACGCGGCCACGCGCCGAGGCGATCCGCTTGGTCGACGCCTTGCCAGAGACGTCGACCATCCGGGCCCGTCCGTCGGCGTCGATATGGGTCAACTTGTCTGACATGGTCATCCTCGCATGGCCTTCCGCGATGAGGGCGCTATTCTGCCCCGCGAACAACGGGAAAACTACCCGAAAAAGGACGCAGCATGATCCGCATGGCATCCGTCGAGCAGGCGCTTGGCCTGATTGCCGAGCATGGCGCGCGCCGGGTGACAGGACTTGAGTCCGTCCCGCTCGCCGCAGCGCTTGGCCGCAGGCTGGCTGAGCCGGTGCTGGCGCGCGTATCGCAGCCGCCGGCCGCCGTGTCCGCCATGGATGGATATGCGGTCCGCTTCGCCGATATGAAGCTGGGCGCAAGCCTGCGTGTGGTCGGCGAATCCCGCGCGGGCACTCCGTTTGGCGGCCAGGTCGCGAGCGGCGAGGCTGTTCGCATCTTCACCGGCGCTCATGTGCCACCGGGTGCGGACCACGTGCTGATCCAGGAAGACGCCCGGCGCGAGGGGAACGCGGTCGCCGTCACGTTCGAACAGCCGCAGGCCGCCAACATCAGGCGCGCGGGACGCGACTTTTCCGCGGGCGACACGCTTGTCCCGTCCGGCCTGATGGTGAGCGAGGGCGCGATCTCGCTGGCAGCTGCCGGGAACAATCCCCGCCTGATCGTGGCCAAGGCGCCACGGATCGGCGTGCTGGCCAATGGCGATGAACTTGTCGCGGCGGGCGATGACCTCGCGCTCGGCCAGATCGTCAATTCGATCCAGCCAGCCCTGCTGGCCCTGATCCGTCGCTGGGGTGCGGTGGCGCTCGACCTCGGCCTGTCGCGCGATACCGAGGAAGACGTTCGCGCGCGCATTCGCGCACCGTGCGATGTCATAGTGTCGATCGGCGGCGCATCGGTGGGCGATTATGATATCGTGCGCACTGCGTTTGCAGCCGAAGAATTTGCGCCGGTGTTCGAGAAGATCGCCGTCAAGCCGGGCAAGCCGACATGGTTCTCGTCAGCCAAATCAGCGCTGGCGCTTGGTCTGCCCGGCAACCCAGCGGCGGCGATGGTGACGGCGCAGCTTTTCCTGAAGCCTCTGATCGATGCGCTTACGGGTGGCGCACCTGAGGCTGGACCGATCTCCCGCGCCGCGACAGCGACAGCCCTTCCAGCCACCGGCAACCGCGAGGAGTATCTCCGCGCCGTCCTGTCGATCGGCGAAGATGGCGCAGCCTCAATCCGCGCAGCGGAGGATCAGGATTCCTCGCTCCTCTCCCCGTTCCTGTCAGCCAACGCTCTGATCAGGCGGCCAGTCAACGCGCCGGGCGTCGGCGCCGGGGCGCTGGTCGAATACATTCCCCTGCGCTGAAGCCGATTGCTGGTACGGGCGGCCGGGGTCGAACCGGCACGGGCCTTGCGGCCCAACAGATTTTAAGTCTGGTGCGTCTACCAGTTCCGCCACGCCCGCGTGCGCCGCATGTTCACGCCCATAAGGCGCAAAAAGGCAAGCCTGACATGTCGTTTTGCCAGCCGCGCTGCGGCGCGTTAGGGTGCTCACATGACTCGCTTCGCCCTTGCCTGCGCCAGCGCGCTCCTGCTTGCCCTTCCCGCCTTTGCGCAGGAACCGGAAGAAGAACCCGCGCCGCCGCGCGAAGCGCCCCTGCACATGGTCAGCGAACTGGCTGAAACGCTGGGCCGGGCGCATGCCGTGCGTACGCTGTGCAATGGCGACCAGGACGGATACTGGCGCAACTACATGCTGACCATGATGTCTTACGAGGGTGGCGGCTCCCGGCGGGCCGCGCTGACCGGGGCGTTCAACCGTGGCTATCAAGGCCAGCGGCGCGAGACGCCCAGCTGCAACGACTCATCCTCCAACGCCGAAGCCCGAATCGCCGCGCGCGGCAAGGAACTCGCCGACGCCATTGCGCGGAGCTACATGGACTGACGCCGCAGGCGGGGATGCTCTGCGCCGGTCGCACGGCAACGAAGGTCGCCAATAGCGGGCCAAGGGAAAGTTAAGGCTTGGGTTGCAGTCTGCAACCTTCGACCTTGGGGTCACAACCATCGATCAGTCAGCCTCCATCGCCAAGTCTCGACCGGCAGAGCTGAGCGGCGCGCCGTTGAGCAGCGCGTGGCAGGTTATCTCGGCCTTTCTTACGGGGCGGCTGAGAAGCAGATTTTACGCTGACGCCGGAAAGCTTGGCAGCCACGTCGACGCGACTTGGCACGTAGCCTGCGGGTATCTGTGCCTCTTCGCATTTGTTGGGTGGCTGGTCAGCTCGGTCATCGTGCTGATCGCGAACCCGGCGCATATCGAGTCTCATGTCATCGCGATACTGATCGCCGCGGTCTGCTATTTCGGCTTCGTCCAGATGAGGGTTCGGCGAAGTGTCCAGAGGATCGTGGACGCGCTGTTGCTCATCCACCTGCTGGCCATCGGCATACTCTCGTTCCGGCACTCTGGAATCCTTGCGCCCATCGTCGCCATCCTGCCGATCATCGCGGGGGCATCGATCATGTTCCAGCGTGGCCGGATGCGTTGGGCCACATTGGTCCTGGGGCTGGGGGTTTTCGGCTTCAGCATGGTCTGCGCCGTCGGCCTGGTCGGGATCCCGACGACCTACACGAGCGTAGGCAGCACTGTCGTCACCTTCATCATCCTGATGCTTTCGACCATAGCGCTTGCCGGGATGGCCTGGATCGCCAACATGTCACGCGACTTTGCCGTCACCCACCTTCGCACCGCTAATGATGTGATCCTCGAGAACGCCGCGCGCAGCCGCGTTGCGCTTGAGGCGGCGCGGGTCGGGCTGTGGGATGTGCCGAACCTCGAGGCCCAGCGCTTCCATGTTTCGGAGAGCTTCCAGACGGTCACCGGCTATTCTGCCGAGGAGTTCGACGCGATCTGGCGGGGCATCGGCGATTTCGTGCATCCAGATGACATCGCGGCATTGCGCGAGGCCTTCGCGGTGGCCCGCACGCGGATGACCCGTCTGCGCGTGGACTTCCGCCTGAACACGCGCACCCGTGGCTATCGCTGGTTCTCGGCGCGCGCGCGCTACATCACCAACCCTGATGGCTCGGTCCGCATTTCCGGGTCGCTGCAGGACATCAACTTCATCAAGGTCGCCGAAGACGCGCTGCGCCAGGGCCGGGACCACGCCCGCGCCGCGGACAAGGCGAAGTCAGACTTCATCGCCATGATGAGCCACGAAGTGCGCACGCCGCTGAACGCGATTATGGGAGCCGTCGAGGTGTTGAAGCGTGGTGCGCCTGAGCGCGAGGCGACGGAACTGGTGAACCTGATCGACGATGCGGGGCGCGGGCTCCTCGCCATCGTCAGCGACCTTCTTGATGTCTCCAAGATTGACGCGGGAAAGCTGGAAATCCTGGCGGGCCCGACCGACATGCGCACGCTGGTCAACCGCACCGTGGATGTCTGGCGGCCGCAGGCGCAGGACAAGGGGCTTACGCTGGAAGTCGATTGCAGCGGCGCCGACGCCCACATGCTGATGGTCGATGGCGGGCGAATCCGGCAGATCCTCGGGAACCTGCTGTCGAACGCAATCAAGTTTACCGACGCTGGCGTCGTGCGCGTGATCCTGTCCACACACGACCAGACCGACGGCCGCACCGAGATCGCGCTCAGCGTCATCGACAGCGGCTCCGGCGTGCCCGATGCGGTTGCGGAAAGCATCTTCGCACCATTCGAACAATCGCCGGGCAATGCCAGCCGCGGCGGAACTGGCCTCGGCCTTTTCATCTCGCGCAGGCTTGCGCGAATGATGGGCGGCGACCTCACACTCGAGCCGGCCCGCCGCGACGGCGCTCACTTCCGGCTGTCACTCACCGCTGACGTGCCCGCTCGCGAGGGCGAGATGGCAAGCGATCCGGCCGCAGATCCGGTGTGGGTGGGACGCCAGGTGCTTTGCGTCGACGACAACGAGAAGAACCGCCGCATCGTTGAACTGCTGCTCGGCAAGTTTGGGATGGACATCACGCTGTGCGCGTCAGGCGCTGAAGCGCTGGATGTCTGCGGACTGCAGGCCTTCGACGTCATCCTGATGGACATCGTCATGCCGGACATGGACGGGCTAGAGACCCTCCGTGGCCTGCGCGCCGACCCTCAGGGGCTGAACCGCGTGACGCCGGCCATCGCATTGACGGCGAAGCTGTCGAACGAGGATGTAGCGACCTACATTGCAGGAGGCTTCGCTGGCGTCGCCGGTAAGCCGATCAATGTGCGTGAACTTGTTCAGGCCATCGCTCCAGCGCTTGCGCCGGCCCAATCGCCTGTCTGAGTCTCAGGCAACCTTGGATGCGCGCGAGGCCAGCTTGTAGAGACCACGGCGATCCTGCGTCGCTTCGAACGACTGCGAGAGACCGACCACGGATTCGGCCGCGCCCAGCAGGAGAAATCCGCCGGGGTTCATCGTGCCGGCGATCCGATCCATCACCTCGCCCTTTGTCGGACCATCAAAATAGATCAGCACGTTGCGGCAGAATACGATGTCGAAGCGGCCGAGATTGTAGGCCGCATCCATCAGGTTGAGCTTTCTGAAGCTCACCATCTGGCGCAGGCGTTCCGAGATACGCCAGTGATCGTCCTGTTGCGTGAAGTAATGCATCAGCATCTGGACCGGCAGGCCACGCTGCACTTCGAACTGAGTGAACAGTCCCTGACGTCCGCGATCGAGACAGCGGTCCGAGATGTCGGTGGCGACGATTTCGACGGGCACGCCGCCGGTCAGCGCCGGGTTCTGGTCGAGCATCATCGCAATCGAATAGGGCTCCTGCCCTGTCGAGCAGGCGGCGCACCAGATGCGGATGCGGCTGCCGCGGCGCGCCTGGGCGAGCACCGGGAAGATGGCTTCCTTCAGGTGATCGAACGGCGTCTTGTCGCGGAAGAAGAAGGTTTCGTTGGTTGTCATCACATCGACCACCTGCGTGATCAGGCGCTCTTCGCGACGGGCGCGGACGACGTGAATGAGGTCGTCGATGGACGGAAGCCCCTCCTTGCGCGCAAGCGGGGCCAGCCGGCTTTCCAGCAGGTACATCTTGTCGCCCGTGAGCACGATGCCCGCGCGTTTGCGCAGCAGTTGCGAGACGAAATCGAAATCCTGGCTGTTCAAGCAGCTTCTCCATTCATCAGGCGCACTGCCATCTGACCCAGTTCGCGGAGCGGTAGAACGGCCTCCGCATGGCCTGCCTGAGCGACAGCGCCCGGCATGCCCCAGACGACGCTGGAAGCTTCATCCTGTACGATCACACGTCCGCCAGCGGCGACGACACTGCCAGCTCCGGCGCGGCCGTCATGCCCCATGCCAGTGAGAACAATGCCGAGCACGCGGCCGCCGAACGCAGCAGCAGCAGTTTCGAAGAGCGGATCGGCCGCGGGGCGGCACGAATTGACGGGCTCGCTGCGGTCCAGCCGAATGATTGGCCCCGCAGCGCCCTTGGCGACGCGCATATGCTGGTCGCCTGGTGCCACGAGGACGGCGCCGGCGGCGATGCCTTCACCGTCAACAGCTTCGCGGCACGGCTTGCCGATGGACTGCTCCAGCTTCTCGGCCAGAAGGGGCGTGAAGGTGGCGGGCATGTGCTGCACGATAAGGATTGGCTGGGAGATGTTGCGCCCGATGGGCCCCAGAAGCGCAGGGAGCGCGGCGGGCCCGCCAGTGGACGCCGCAACAACCAGGGCCGCGGGGCGTCGCGCGATGGTGGGGCGCGGATGCAAACGGTATTCGGCGCGCGGACGCAGCGCCCCGGACGACCGCTCGCCCAGCGCGACGATCTTGTCGAGGAGGTCCTTGCGATAGGAATCGACGCCGCCGATCTGGCTGGTCTGCGGCTTGGCGATGTAATCGGCGGCGCCCAGCGCGAGCGCCTTGACCGTCTGCGCAGCGCCAGCCGATGTCAGCGTGGACGCCATCACGATGCGCGCGTCGGGGACGAGGCGGCGAAGCTGCGGCAGGGCCGTCAGCCCGTCCATGTTCGGCATCTCGATGTCGAGGATGATCACGTCAGGCTTGCAGGCCGCCGCTTCGGCCACGGCTTGCGCGCCGTCGGCGCACACCTTCACCAGGTCGACGCGTCCGTCTTCTTCGATCCAACGCCGCATAAACCCGCGTATGATCGCGCTGTCGTCCACGAGCATGGCGCGGACGCGACGGGAAGATGCAGGTTGGCGGACGGCGGCGCTCACAGCATATTTTTCAGACGAGGCCGACTTCGGAGAACTTGGATTCGATGATCTCGGAGTCGAACGGCTTCATGATGTATTCGTTGGCGCCTGAACGCATTGCCTCGGCGATGTGGCTCATATCGTTCTCGGTCGTGCAGAACACGACGACGGGACGATCCCCGCCCGGCTCCCGGCGGAGGGCGCGCAGGAAGTCGATGCCGTTCATCACAGGCATGTTCCAGTCGAGCAGGACCGCATCGGGCATCGCCTTGCGGCATGTTTCCAGCGCCTGCTGTCCATCGGCAGCCTCATCGGCTTCGAAGCGCAGGTCCTCGACGATGCGTCGCGCAACTTTCCGGACAACGCGACTATCGTCCACGATCAGGCAGCGTTTCATGCTCGTCTCCACCTAGGCCGCGGCAGGTTCTTCAGCGCTCGCGCCAGCCAGCATCCGGTCAATATCCATTATGACCAGAAGCCGGTCTTCGAGGCGGCAAACTCCCCGCGATACCCATGACCATGTCGCGTCAAGGTTAACGGGGTTTTGCTCCAGCGCGCTTTCATCGATCCGGACGACCTCTCCGATCTCGTCGATTATCAGCCCGAAACTCTCGCCCCCGCGCTCGACGCCGATGGCCAAAGCCTGGCTTTGCCCTGTTTTATCTTCTTTTTTTAGCCCGAGCCGTGACCGGGCGTCGATGGCGGTTACGATGCGTCCACGAAGATTAAGGACACCCGCGATTTCTGACCCGGAAAGGGGGACCGGCGTCACGCCGGCCGGCCGGAAGACGTCGTGGATCTCCGAAACGCTGACGCCAAACATCTGGTCGCCGATCCGGAAGGTAACGAATTCGCGGGTGCTCATGCGGCTTCTCCCACTTCCATCTCCTGCTGGCGCACGGTGCGGGCGATGGCGTCCAGCAGGGCGTGGCGGTCAGATTTGGGCACCGCCTCGGTATCCGTCCGGCTGGACATCGAGATGACGTTGGGCCCGGCGACCGGATCCGTCTGGGGCGCGTCGGCATCGGCAAGGACAACGTCAAAGGCCTGGCCAGCGGCGAGCGAGGCCTTCGCCTCCTCCGCATTGGCGGCGATCGTGACGTCGTAGCCCGCGGCCGTGACGACTGGCGCCAGCAGGTTCCGGAAGAAGGGATGCGACTCAATCAGGAGCACGCGCTTGCGGCCGCGCTGTTTCTCGATCTGGGCTGCTGCTGCGGCCCATTCCGGGTCCGCCTTCGCGAGGAACCAGCCAAGATCGATGATCTCTGTTGAAGCGCCCTTCAGTACCGCTGTGCCGAGGACGCCGGACGATGCATCGTTGAGCTGGATGTCGAGCACGTCTTCGACGATGTCGAGAATGCGGTCGACGGCAAGGCCGATGACGCTTTCGCCCTGGCTGAAGACGAGAACGGGCTGCCTGCCCGAGCGCTTGATCTCGCCGCCGGCCGACGCCAGTGGCATCAGCCTGCCGCGATATTGCACGACAAGGCCGCGCGCGGTCGGCTCGAACCGGGACGCGTCGAGATCCTCAAGGCGTGTGACAAGCGACAGCGAGCATGCACGCGGCAAGTCGCCGCCGGCCGAGAACAGAAGCATGCTGGTGCGTGCAGCAGCCGAGGCTGCCGCTCCTGCCGCGGCCGATGCGGACGCCTGCTCCTCAAGAAGGCGATCCACCGAACGCTCCATGCTGGCGACCGACTTCGATATGCCGTTCGGGTCGAGGATCATGATCACAGCGCCATCGCCAAGGATGGTCGCGCCGGAGAATTCGGACAACGCACCCAGGCGTTTCGCCAGGGGCTTCACGACAATCTCCTCGGTATCGAAGACTTCATCGACGATGAGGCCGAAGCGCGTTTCGCCGACCTGCATCACGACCACGCTGGCGAGCTGGTTTTCGTTGAAGGGCTCGACAATGAGGTTCAACACCTCGGCCAGAGATACGAGCGGCAACAATCGGTCGCGTAGCCTGAGCACGCGCGAGGAATTGATGACTTCGATCTTGTGTTCGCAACGCTTGCCGGCGCGAACAAGCTCCAGAACCGACAGCTGCGGCAATGCGAACCGCTGTTCGCCGACGCCGACGATTAGGGCAGAGATGATGGCCAGCGTGAGCGGGATCTTGATGACAAAGGTCGTGCCCGAGCCCTGACGCGATTTCAGGTCGATCGTGCCGCCGATCTGTTCGACATTGGTCTTGACGACATCCATGCCGACGCCGCGGCCCGATATGCTTGTGACTTTTTCCGCCGTGGAGAAACCCGGCGCGAAGATGAGGCGATGGACCTGCGCATCGGTCATCGCCATGGCTTCGACGCCATCGATGACGCCCTTCTCAATAGCCTTCCGGCGGATGCGTTCCGTGCTGAGGCCCGCGCCGTCGTCGCTGACTTCAACGATGATGTGGCCGCCCTCGTGATAGGCGCGAAGGGAGATGGTGCCGTTGTCGGACTTGCCCGCTGCTGCGCGATCTGCGGGCCGCTCGACGCCATGGTCGCAGGAGTTGCGGATCATGTGGGTGAGCGGATCCTTGATCAACTCGAGCACCTGCCGGTCAAGCTCGGTCCCCTCGCCTTCCATGACGAGGTCGATCTTCTTGCCGAGGTCCTGGCTGGCGTCCCGCACGATCCGTGGGAGCTTCTTCCACGCAGAGCCGATCGGCTGCATGCGCGTCTTCATCACGGCGTCCTGCAGCTCCGCGGTGATGCCAGACAGGCGCTGCAAGGGCGCCTTGAACTCGCTGTCGTTTGAAGTCCGCAGCATCTGCATCAGCTGGTTCCGCGTCAGGACCAGCTCGGAAACCATCGTCATCAGGCTCTCGAGCACCGTGACGTTGACGCGGATCGTGTTGACGCCGATGCCGGCCTTCTTCTCCTCGTCATGTTCGATGGTCACGACAGGCCCGGGCTTTGCCTCGCGCACTTCAGGCCCTTCAGCGCTCATGAAGGCTGCTTCAAGATCAGCAAGCGACACTTCGCCCGGACGCAGGAAGCGGCCCTGATCGACGTCCCACTTGCCCTCCCCTTCGGCAGGATGTTCAGGCGCAGAAGCAACAGGGACGATGACGGGTTCCGGCTTCGGCGGGGGCGCCGGCGCAGCGATTGCGCCACCGCCTTCGGCCGCGCGTTCAAGCTGCGCGATAAGGTCGCGATCATCGCCAACCGGTTCGACCTGAGTATCGGCAAGATGCGCCAACACCATCTTGATGCGGTCGATCGAGGCCAGCACCAGCGACACCGAGGCCGTCGTCACAGGCAGCGCGCCGTCGCGGAACTTGCCCAGCAGCGTCTCGCCCGCGTGAGCTATCGACTCAAGCCTGGGCAGGCCGATGAAGCCGCACGTGCCTTTGATGGTGTGGACCAGCCTGAAAATGTTGTTCAGCGTAGCCTTGTCGCTGGGATCGCTCTCGAAACGCACGAGTTCGATATCGACAACGTCCAGGCTTTCGGCGGTCTCGGTCAGGAATTCACTGAGCAGGTCGTCCATGGAGCATTTCCCGCGGCACGAAGAATATGTGCTTTAGGCAAATAAATGCTTTCAGAGTTAAGGAAGTGCTGAGCAGGCACGTTTTTCTCAGGGTTGGGCCGAAGTCCGGGCCGTCAAATCAGGGCGATGTCAGTGGGCCAATGGCGGTCAGTCCGGCAGCCTGCGGCACGATGCGCGGCTCAAGCGAGAAGCCTGCTTCCTGCGCCAGCACGCTGGTGAAGTAGGGCTGCACCGCCCCACCGCCCCAGCCGCCGCCCGGCTCCTTGCCGGACAGGGCGTCGAGCACCTCTTCCTTGAGTTTCGAGAACTGCCCCAGCGCCTCGACGTCTAGGACGAGCTTGTCGCCCTCCTCCCTTGCCATGACACGGCATTTCCCTCGCGCGGCAGGATCGATCATGATCAGCGTCATGTTCATGAGCAGCCGGATCTGACGGTTCGTGATCCGCTGGGTTTCGACTTCCCACACCAGTTCGGTGCGGGAGTTGGTGGCGAACAGCTTCACGAAGAGGTCCTTCGCCTCGCTGATGCTCGTGAGATTGTCGTAAATCGAGACGATCTGACTGCCCAGCGCGAAGCGGGTAAAGCGCAGCTTGGCTTCCAGCGTGGCGAGGCCCGTGCGCAGGGCTTTCTCGCCTTCCGCCTTCATCGCCGGACCCATGCTATCGTCGAACAGGAGCTCCATGCTTTGCAGCATCGAGGTCAGCGGTGATGCAACATCGTGGCAGATCCGCGACGCGACATAGGACGCAAGCCTGGAGGATTCCATCATTGCAGCAGCACTCCCGCCCGGAATGGGCCCCGTGAGAATCGGAAACTAGCTGATTTGGACTCGGGCGCCCAAGCGGGATTTAGGCCCCATCCGAGTCCTGTTCATTCCCGATCTGTTCGACACACGCCAGGAGCGCCGCCGAAACGACAACCGCCCCGGAGTTCATCCGGGGCGGCGTATTCGTTAACGCAGGTCAGGCCACGCCTACGGCTTCTCAGCCCAGGGGTCACTCGGCCCCGGCTTCAGCATCTCGCCAGACTTGGCGCGGGTGAAGAGCTTCTCGCCCATTCCGATGCCGACATCCGCAAGGGCGACGCCGGTCTTGTCGGCGATCGACTTGTATTCCGCCAGGCGGCCATTGTTGATCTGATCGACACGGCGCTGCAGGTCCGGCGTAATACGCGAGGGGTCAACGACGCCGATATAGCCATCGTACTTCTCTCCGATTACGCCCATGGCCTTGGCCTGGTCGACAACCGGATCGGCGGCCCACGCGGCCATCAGTGTGGTGGCCGCAAAGATTGCGGCGAACCATGTGGTGATCTTCTTCAGCATGCTCATGGTGACAGGCTCCTTTTTTCCTGCCTCAGAACAGGTCGGGGTTGGCGGCGATCGCGTCTTCAAGATCCTTGTCGATCTTGTAGCGGATCTCCTGATCGATCTTCACATTCAGATTGATCGTGATCGGCTTGTCAGGCGCCTGGATCTGCAGCGTCGGCGTGCACGCGACAGCGCCGCCGGCGGCGAGCAGAAATGCTCCTGCTGCTAGAGCCTGTCGTTTCATCGGATTCGGCATTCCAGTCTCCGTTACCTCGTCCGTGCCTTGGATCGTTGCCAATCCGGATTGTACGAGCCTTGCCCGGACGGTTGTCCGCGTCAATGTGTTGTTCAGGGCGCGTCGCTGCCAGTTTGCCCAATCGCACCACGAACATTCGAGCCCTGTCCGAGTGAATTCACCAGCTTCGCAAGTTCGCTGTCGATACTGATGTTCATCTGGAAGGCCTTTCCGTTCAACACGGCGGGGTTACGGCCAAGCATATCAAGTGAAAGCACCATCGAGCCTGCCAGGTTCCCGTCGAGTCCTATTTTCAACACCTCAAACCTGAAGTCCTTGAGCGCGTCCATCACCATGCCCGTTGTGGGCTCGTTGTCCGCGACCGCATCAGTGGCAGACCCCGCGTACTGAATGACGCCCGGTCCAGTTGATGCGAGGACAGCATTGTCGATCTCCGCTGAACCCGCGCTGAACGCCACTGGGAACTCCCCGTTCACGATCCCCTGCAGCTTGAGATCGGGAATCTTGAACTGCTCGACGAGCGTGGCGAGGTTCCAGTCGACAGCCTGCGCCTCGATCTGGTTCTCGGCCGTGCTGGCAAAGTTGAAGTCGGTTGGCTTCACGCGAATGAAGCCTCCGACGAACGGCCACTCCGCGCGCTGTAGTCGGATTGCGTCGAAGCCGATCAGCTGGAAGTCGATTATCCCCTTCTCGATCGGCAGGCCAAGCGTGATCTTGTCGATGGTCAGGCGCTGGCCCGGCTCGGACTTCAAGTTGAGCAGATCCGACACTTCGATGCGGCCGGACACGCCCTCGAACGATCCGGCGGAAGCGAGCACGAAGCCGACCTTCCTGAGATCAAGACTCGCACTGGCCTTGAGGCTGTCATTCGCCCAACTCACCGCGCCGGAAACGTCGACACGCCCCGTCACAGCAGCGGGTCCAATCAGCAATGGCGACAGGTGATAGGGCTGGAAGGTGCGCCGCGCGAAGATCAGCGGCGTCCGGTCGAAGGTGAGCGAGCCGGCATTTTCTTCGAGGCTGTGGCGGCCGGTGATCTGCGCGATCTGGATGCCCGACTGCGCCATCGTCACCCGGCCATTGAAGGCGACGACGCCCGACGACAGCGTGGCGCCGCCTGCAAAGCGTGCGTCTTCGTAGCGCTTGCCACTATCCACCAGCGGATCAGCAATGCTTGTCGTGACCTCAGTAAGAGAGCCGGAGACCTGGTCGCCGCGCCCAGAGAGATCGAACTTCCCCGTCAGCTCGGAAAGCACGGTGACATTCGAACGAACCTCGCCGCCTGCAGCAGCGCCCGTGATGCGCCAGCCTTCGCTCAGGTTGAGCTCGCCCTTGATGGATTCAATCGCGACTGAAAGTTCTTCCTGATCGAGCTTCAGCTCGACAGTGTTGGGCTGCATGGCGAAGGCCGCCTTGACGGCGTCTGCTGCGCGCCAGTCGATATCCACGGCGCCGAGCCGCGCTGTGCCGGAAAATCCGCCGCCGGAAATCGGCACGACGAAAGCGCCAACGCGGCCGCGACCGGCGAGGCCATTTCCGGCTGTCGCGGCGAGGTCACCCGTCGGAATGTAGCGGACGCTCGCTGCGCCAAAGCGCGTGTCACCATAGACCGCTTCCGACCACGAAACGTTGGTGCCGCCGGGGGATCGCACGCTGAACTTGTCTGCTGTCCACGTCGCATTGACTTGAGAGCTGGCCTTCACGCCCTTCCAGATGCCGCCGCCGACGCGGCCGTCGATCTGCACCGCCATGGCGCCGGACGCGGCGCCATCCGGGCCTTCGCTGTTGAACTTCAGACCCGACAGTTCGATTGCCGCCGTTTCTGCAGCTACCTTCCATGTGGGCATCGACAGCGAGCCTTCGAGGGCGACCTTCTTTCCCTTTCCAGCCGCCTGTTTCACATCGAGCCGGAGTGTGGGCGCGCCGCCGCCTGACAGTGCGAGTGTTCCTGCGCCGCGCCAGAGGCCGCCCTCCGCCGTTGAGGCCGTCATGATGTCCGATGCGCCGGCCACCGGCGTCATGCGCGCAACCAGGCCGCTGGACGATTTCAATTCGAGTTGGTCGGTCCACGCAAAGGTGATGGCGTTGGAGGCGGTCGCCGACCACGGCGCAGTCACCTCAAACGATTGCGCCGCACGGTCGATGGCGAGGCGCGCAGCTTCCGCGAACGTCGGCAGTACGGACTCGAGCGGACCGGACACAGCCTTTCCCACCGCCGCCCTTTGCGGACCAGTGAGCGCGACAGCACGCGCGCGCGCGACACCCGTTGCTTGGCCGAGAACGCCATTCGCGACTGAAATGGCTCCCGTCAGCTCGAAACGGCCGGCAATCGCCTGCTCGGTACGGATGTCATCGGCGCCGAAGGTGAGCTCCCCGCCTGAGCCGCCCGTCGGCAATGGCTGAACTTTCGCGGAGAGGGTTGCAGACTTCCAGGCAAAGCCTGGGGCTGATCCTTCGCCAGTGCTGGCATTGAGATCGAACGTACGCACCTGCGCCAGCCACAGGCCGAGGCTGAACATCGCGCTGTCGATCGCGGCGCCTTCTATCGCTCCACTTGCCGTCGCATTGCGAAGCTGTGCGCCGCCGGCCTCGAGCGCGCCAAGGCTGGCCGAACCTACGCCCTTCAGCACGCCTGCGTCCTGATCTATGGTTGCGTCGATCTTTACATCGGCAAGACTCGCATCCGCCGCTTCGAAGCGCGAGAGATCGAGCTTGAGGGACGCAGAGAGGCGCTCGCCAACGATCACCGCGCGCAGGTCTGCGCCGGCGAGACTGACCGTTGCGCCGTTCATCCCTAAGGATGCGGCTGGCGCATTCGCCGACACGACAATCGATTCATCCGACGACGTGACCGCCGCTGTTGCGTTCACGTCTCCCGAAAGCGTCTTGCCGATGATCGCGATGTTCTTGAAATCAAAGCGCGGCAGTGGGCCGGGCGGCGTATCGCTCGGTTTGGTGAATGTGGTGATCGCGGTGTCGAGATCGCCGAGCAGCGGGCCCTGCCCTGTGAGATCGAGGCGCAGCACGACTCCGTTCCCGCTCACGGAGGTCGGACGCGGCGAGAACAGGCTGTCCCAGGTCAGATCGACCACGACTTCGCTGGCGACAAGCGCCGCCGTTTCAGACGCCGGAGAACGCGCGTCCACATTCGTTAAGGTTATGCCGCCGAGATCGAGCCGGGTGACGCTCAGCTGGCAGGTTAGTTTCTGTCCCTCGCACACGCTGCGCGCGATCGCCTCGGCGATCGGCTGGCGAATTAGCCAGAGCGCAACCGCGGAAAGTCCCAATGCGGCGAGAAAAAGGCCCGCTATGCGGCGTTTCGAAGCTGATTTCTTCGGGATTTCAAGTTTTTCTTCAGTCATGTCGGGGCAAAATATGCATTCGTCCTTGTAGAATAGCACCTGAACGTTTTTATTTGCTGTCCCGGGCTGCCGAACGCTGCGTAATTTGTCAGCGAAGTACGTGGCTACAATGACAATTGTTCCCGTCGGCGGCGGCGGGGACGCTCGGAGCCCTCATGAAGAACGCCTGGTTTGAATGGGGGGTGGGTGCAGCTGCTGCTGTGCTTGTGGGGACTGGACTGGTTTATGTCGGCGTGAATTCACGCGCCGTCGATGCATCGCCGATCAGCGATGAACCTGATCCGCGCGAGCTGATCGCCTCCTATACAAGCGCGCTGGATGCCAGCGCATATTCGAGCGAGATGAAGCGCGTCTCCGTGCTTCGCAACGAAACCCTATCTTCTGTTCTTGATCGCATCGGCGCATCGCGTGAAGAAGCCAACGGCGCGGTGTATGCGGCAAGCCAGCTGCTCGATCTTCGCGGCATGCGTCCGGGCGATGATGTGACTGCATGGATGGAAACGGAAGACGATGGCGACATGCGCCTCGTCGGCGTTTCGCTGCGTCCTGCTGCTGACCGTCAGATTCTTGTATCGCGCGCGGTGGATGGTTCGTGGTCTTCACATGAACTGATGGCGAAGCTGACGCCCGGCATCAACTACATCGCCGCTGACGTCGACCAGTCGATCTACCAGACCGCAACGGCGCTCGGCGCCGGCGACCAGCAGGTTGTCGATTTTGCCGACATCTTCGGCTACGACATAGACTTCCAGCGCGAGGTCCACACCGGCGACCGCTTCGGCATGCTGTACGAGACGTTCGAGGATGAGCGCGGCCAGCCTGTGAAGACCGGCGTTGTCCTGATGGCGGCGATGGATGGTGCAGGCCTCACCAAGACCTTCTATCGCTTCACACCGTCAGACGATGGCGTGGTCGACTATTTCGACGAGAGCGGCCAGAGCGCCAAGAAGTTCCTGATGAAGACGCCGATCAACGGCGCGCGTCTGTCTTCGGGCTTCGGCAACCGCCGCCATCCGATCCTCGGCTACACCAAACTTCACAAGGGCACCGACTTCGCGGCGCCGACGGGCACCCCGATCTACGCAGCCGGCAATGGCAAGATCGTCAGCTACGGTCCGTACTCGACCTACGGCAACTACGCCAAGATCGAACACGCCAACGGCTACACCACCGCCTACGCCCACATGAGCCGCTACGCCAAGGGCGTCAAACGCGGCAGCTATGTGAAACAGGGCCAGGTCATCGGCTATGTCGGCTCGACCGGCGCATCCACCGGCCCCCACCTGCATTACGAGGTCTATGTTCACGGCAAGCCGGTGAACGCCATGACGCTGAAACTGCCTACGGGCCGCAAGCTCGAAGGCGACCAGCTGGCGGCGTTCGAGGCCGAGCGTGCGCGAATCGATGCGCTGCGCGACGGTGAACTGGCGCAGCAGCAACTTGCCGCTGCAAAACCCGCCCAACCGGCGGGCGCTGGCTATGCCTCGGTGCCGACCGCTGCCTCCGCGCCGGCCGAAACGCGCGAAACGACGGCGAACTGAAGCTGGGCAGACCGACGCCCGTGACTGGCGCCACGCTGACTGGCGCTTGTCCGACGGGCGCGGAATGCGCTACGCCTCGCTGATCTTCTCCTCATCCGGGGGCATACATGTCGCTCAAGCTTGTTCCAGCCGCTGTTCTCGTGCTCGCCCTTTCGGCCTGCGCCAGCAACCCGCCGCCGCGTGACCTCGGCCGGCTCGCCTTCATGGTCGGGTGCTGGACGTCGCCCGTGCCGGTCGCGCCCGGCGAAAACCTGAACCTTGAAGTCTGGTCGCCGTCGGAAAGCGGCCTGATGTTCGGCTACGCCACCACGATGAAGGACGGAAACCTGGTGACGTGGGAAGACTCGCGCATCGATCTCCGGAATCCGCGCGCGACATACATCGCCTCGCCGGAGGGCCAGCGCGCCGTGATGTTCGTCGAGGCGCCGCAACCGCCGCTTGCCGCGGGCGCGCCGCCCGCGCCGCCCACGATCACGTTCGAGAACGGCGACCACGACTATCCGCAGCGCATCAGCTACTACCGCACCGAGACGGGCCTGGCGGCTTCGATCTCGAAGCTCGATGGCTCGCGGCCGTTCAGCTACAACTGGGTTCCCTGCAAGTACTAGAGCGCTTTCAGCTTTGCGCCGATCACGTCGGCGATGGCGCGCATGATCGGCTCCATGATCGCCGGCGTGGTGTTCTCGGCGCCATCGATCGGTGTGTGGAAGTGCGCGTTGCCGCCCCAGAAACCAGCGCCTGAGGGATAGCCCTCCTCCAACACGAGGCGATACTCGCCTAGCGCCTTCGACACATCCGCAGGCATCGGAGTCTCGATCACCGCCTGGCCAGAGAACGCCTTCTCGATCAGTGGCACGAGGTCAGGCGTCGCCATCAGAGCGCGAACCGGATTGGGTGTATCCTTTGCGACGAGCCCTTCAGGTGTTTCGTCATGCGCACGTGCACCGTAGCTGGCTCCCAGGTGCCACCATAGCGCTGTCTCGGCCGGCTCCGGGGCGTTGTTCTGATGGAAGAGGTCTGCGCCGTGATCCGTCCACTCATGGCCGCTCGTCGCCACGAACAGCCAGCGAACCGGCAGGTCCTGCTTGATCGCCCAGACCGCCAGCGCGCGTGACATCGCAATCCCCGGCCCGCGCTCGCCGCCGCACGTGAACCAGCCGCTCTGTGGCGTCGAAATGATCACCCAGGGGCCCTCGGCGCCATAGCGGGCGATGGTGTTCTTCCCCTTGCGGGCGCCGCCCGGCCCCGTGATCGTCAGCGTCACGTCGCTGCCGACGTCGACAATGCCGTCTAGCTGCGACTTCAGCCTCTCACCAAGCTGCAGGACCGGGATGGTGAGCGTCATGGTCACCGGAGTGTTGATGGCGACCACTTCGCCGGATGGGCCAGACATTGCCGCCACCACACCTATTGCGCCGGCCTCTGCGCATGCCTGAAAAGCCTGGCGATAGGCGGCCCCGGGTGAAACGGCCCCCGGCTCTCTGGCGACGTAGACATAGGCAATGCGCCCGGAGACGTCTGCCGGCGATGCTGGATTCCAGCGCACAAGCTTGCCCGCGAGGCCGGATTCCGGCGTGAATGACAGCGGCGGCTGGGCGAAGCCATCGAACACTGCTCCGCCTGCGGTCAGCCGCGCGACGGTGGTGTCGGCGTTGGGCGCCTCAACCTCGGTCTGTTCGATCTCATAGCCAAGCTCGCGCCAGTGGTTTGCGAACCAGTCCGACGTTGCAAGATCTCCTGGGCTGCCGGTGCGATGGGTGCCGAAGCCGACATAGGTTTCGACATCCGCCATCAGGCGTGCGCCCGAGAAGACATCATCGCCCGCTGCCGCGACCGGGAGGCCCTCGCCTGCGGGGGACGCCGGGCCGCAGCCCGCCAGTGCGAGCGCCCCTGCGCCCACCATGAGTTCGCGTCGATTCATCTTCCACTCCATTCGCGGACCTGCCCTGTTGTTGAGGACAAGGCCCACGAATGCAAGCTGTCGTAGCCTTACTTTGCGCCGATCGACTGACGCATTTCGATCGCCTTCGCAGCGGGCTTGCCCGTCACTTCGGCCATATGGTCGAAGGCGAAGGCGATCTCGCCGAGACCCTGCGTCGCCGAACGAACCTCGATGATCAGGTCGTGCAGTTCGTCCTCTGGCATGTAGGCGCGGATGGAGTCCCATCCGAACCATCCATCGCGGGGCTCGAAGCCCAGGATCTGGCCACGCCGCATGGGGATGATCGCCGTGATGCGCGCCATGAGCTCTGTTGGCGTGTGGATCGTGACCGCATAGACGGGCTCAAGGAGTACGGGGTTGCACTCAGGAAGTGCGGCCGCCACGCCGATGCGCGCCGCCGTGCGGAACGCGATCTCCGAACTGTCGACGGCGTGATACGAGCCGTCGAGCAGCGTCACCTCGACATCGACCACCGGAAAGCCCAGTGGCCCCTTGGCCAGCGCATCACGAGCACCCTCCTCGACAGCACCGAAATACTGCCTCGGCACGACACCACCGTGAATTTTCTGGTCGAACACCAGACCAGTCCCCGGCTGACCGGGCCGAACCTCCAGCACGACATCGCCGAACTGCCCGTGTCCGCCGGACTGCTTCTTGTGCTTGCCGCGCTGGGTCGACGATTTGCGGATCGTCTCGCGATAAGCCGTCTGCGGCCGGCGCGAGGTAACTGCGACGCCGAACTTCCGCTTCAGCTTGTCCAGCCCCACGCGCAGGTGCATTTCGCCCTGCCCGCCAAGGCGAAACTCATGCGTCACGGGATCTGGCCCGAAGGTCAGCGCACCATCCTCGTCAACCAGTCGCGCCATGGCCGCCGCCAGCTTCACATCGTCAGCGCGGTTCTGTGTCTCGATCGCCAACGAATAGGCCGGCGGACGCACCGGCGGCGTTGTTGCGGCCTTGCGGGCAACTCCATCGAGCGAAATGAGATCGCCGCGGGCCGCACGATCAAGCCGCCCCAGGCACACGACATCGCCGGGTCCCGCCTTGTCGATCTTGGCCTGCGCTTCGCCGTGGACCGTGAAGACGCCAGCGATCCGTTCGGACGTGCCATCTGGCAGCGTGACCTGATCCCCGTCGCGCACTTCGCCCGACATCACGCGCACCATCGTTTGCCGACCGGCCTGGCCTGCATGGCGCGTGCGGATCACTGCAGCAGATGCGCCGTCAGCTGCAAGCCTCGCGGCTGCTGCGCCCAGCGATGGCGTTTCGTGCCGCAACGCCTTCAGCAGGCGTCTAACGCCAGAGCCATTTTCCGCCGAACCCAGGAACACCGGCACGATCTGCATGCGGCTGAGTTCGCTGGCGAGATCAGCCATGACATGGTCGCGGTCCGGCTCGTTCTCGTTGATCAGTTCTTCCATCAGGCGATCATCGAAGTCCGCCATCTGTTCAAGCATATGAAACCGCGCCTCGGCCTCGCGCTCCCGCTCAGCATCCGGAATCTGGATAAGCTGCGAGGGCTTGCCCGGCTCGTAGGCATAGGCGCGCTCAAGCGCGAGATCGATGTAGCCCAGCGCCCCTGACCCGTTCCAGATCGGTATCTGCCGCGCGACCAGCGGTTCGAGACTGAATGGCTGGATCGCCGCCACCAACTCACGCACGCGGCCGCGCGCCTTGTCGATCTTGTTGATGAAGATGCAGTGCGGCGCCTGCAGTTCGTCGAGCCTGCGAAGGATCGGCTGCAGCAGGCTGGCGCGCGTAGGGTCAGGATCGGCGACCACTATAGTCATGTCGACCAGAGGCAACACCGTGTCGGCGTCGGCCGCAAAGTCCACCGAGCCGGGACAATCCAGAACGACGAAGCGGTCACCCAGATAGTCGAACCCGGCGACATTCAGTTCGGTGGACAGACCACGCGCCCGCGCTTCCTCCGTCGCATCGCCAACTGACGTTCCCAGACCCACCGAGCCTCGTCGCGTTAGCCGCCCCGAGGCATTCAGCATGGCCTCAAGCAAGGTGGTTTTTCCGGCCCCGCTGGGTCCGCTCAAGGCGACCGCTCGCACGGTCGCCGCCTTTCCTCCGCTCATGACGTTCTCCTTCACACATTGGGTGAAGGGCCGCGGGCCGGTCCTTGGTGGACGCGGAAGAGTCACGCCGTGAAGGGCCGTACCCACGGCCCGGGCACTGGCATCGTGCGCCTCGACGGCACGCGGATCAATACGCGGCGGCTGTCGAACAATCGAAAATGTGATGCCTGTCCCCACGGCGCCTCGACGCCGGAGCAGTTGATAAGAGCGCTGCGCTCTGAGACGTTCACGGCATGCGGTTCGCAGATGCCGCGCGAGGAGGACAATCGATGCGGATCCATAGCCTGGCGCTGGTCATCCTGATGTGCAGCGCAACATCGCTTGCCGCGCATGCGCAGACAGAGCCGGCGGAGAAGTCACCACGAACAAGCTGGGGCGCGCCCGACCTACAGGGCTTCTGGACGAACACATCTCTCACGACCATGCAGCGCCCCGCGGGCGCAGAAGGCCTGGTGCTCGATGAGGCGGGCGCCGAGCGTCTGGCTCGCCGGAATGTCTATTCCGCAGCCGCCCGCGAGGAGGCCGGCGCATCCGAAGTTGACGAGCAGTCATCGCAACAGTTGCTCTCCGACGGCAACGCCTCGCGCGCGTACAACAGGTTCTGGATGGACCCGGGCCAGAGCTATGCGCGGGTGAAGGGCGAATATCGCTCGTCCTGGATCACCTCTCCGGGTGATGGCCGCATTCCCTATTCTGAGGCCGGTGTCCGCGCCAACACACGCGCGGGTGGCTTCGATGATTTCGAGATCCGGCCGCTCGCCGAACGCTGCATCATGAGCTTCACGGGCGGGGCCGGCCCTGTGATGAACAACGGGATGTACAACAACACCTACCAGATCGTGCAGACGCCCGGAGCGGTGATGATCCTGACGGAGATGGTGCACGACGTGCGTGTCATCCCGATTGGCGGCAAGCATGGGCCGAAGGAAATTCCACGATGGGGTGGCGATTCCGTTGGCTGGTATGAAGGCGACACGCTGGTCGTCGAGACCATAAATTCGCATCCGAAGCAGCGCTCCTACATCTCCACATCGGGCAAGGTGACGGAACGATTCACGCGGTGGTCTGCGGAAGAAATCTTCTACGAGTTCCGCGTCGAGGATCCCACGCTCTACACACAGTCATGGGGCGGCGAGATGGCGCTGCGGGTCTCTACCGAGCCGCTGTACGAATACGCCTGCCACGAAGGCAATCACGCCCTGCCCGGCATCCTCGCCGGCGCACGGCAACTCGAACGCGAAGGCCGACCCCATCCAGCCGAGCTTCCGATCTTTGCAGGCGTCGATGTCTCCGACGGCGAATAGGACAGAGCGCGTCTAGGCGTAGATCGCCGCGACTCTCTTCGCTTCCAGAGCCACGGCCTTTCGGAACGCTGCCGGACCAATCACCTCGACCTCCGCGCCAAGGCGCAGGAGCTGACGCGCCGCCTGCTGGTCGCCCTCTATGGGTATCTCGGCTTTCACCCAGCCGCTGGGCCGCGCCTTGGAGTGATGCGCCTCAAGTGCTTCATGGGCCGCGGGATAGTTGTCGCGCAAGAGCCGGCGCCCCTCGGGCGACACGCGTATGGTGGCGCGCCCACTCAGTAGCCGCTCCTCGAACTCGCGCGAGGCTGTCTCCCAGTGCCGCGCAAGATCGAACTGCCGCGGCCGCTTGTAGGCGTCAGCCAGGACCTCGAGCGATCGGATGTTGGAGACACGATAGGTGCGCGGCTCGCCCTTTACCGCCGCGACCAGATACCAGACGCCGGCCTTCAGAACGAGGCCAAGCGGATCGACCTCGCGCCCCACACTCTCTTTCCAGCTTTCATATGTAATGCGCACGCGCCGGTCCTGCCAGACAGCGGATGCAAGCGCGGGAAGAACGCCGGGCGGCTGGATGCGCGCATACCAGGGCAGCGGATCAAGATGAAAACGCGACGCCACGCGCTGAGCGCTCGCGCCCGAATCCGCAGGCAGACTGGCCAGCAGCTTCAGCTGCGCAGCAGCAGCCTCCGCGCCAAGCCCGAGATCGGCCGCCGCCCCGCCAGCACCCGCCAGCAGTAGCGCTTCGGCCTCGTTGCGCGTCAGCCCCGTCAGCTTCGTCCGGTAACCCTCATGCAATTCAAAGCCGCCCGCACGTCCACGCTCCGCATATACCGGCACACCAGCAGCACTCAGCTCGTCGATGTCGCGATAGATCGTCCGTACGGACACTTCGAATTCGGCCGCCAGCGCCTCCGCCGAAAGCCGCCCGCGCATTTGCAGCAGGATGAGGATGGACAGCAGACGGCTCGCCCGCATATTTCAGCACCCCGATAAATACTGACACGATCTGTCATATATATCGGAATAGTGTTCGTCTGTCGCCCTCAATGCGGGGCATCAGGCAGGACAGAACAATGAACCCCGACCGGCGGCTTGTGGTGAATGCGGGAGTTGCGCTTGGCGCAGCGGCCTTGATTGGCGATGCGTTTGCGCAGCCATCGCCAGATTATCTGGCCGCGCCCGCCCCCGGAAAGCCCGGCGACTTCGACTTTCTCCACGGCGAATGGAAGATCGCCCACCAGCGCCTCAAATCCCCCGGCGAGTGGGACAGGTTCGAAGGCGAGGCCACCTGCTGGAGCATTCTCGGCGGCGTCGCCAGCATCGAGGAGCTACGCATTCCCGCGCGCGATTTCAGCGGCATGGGCCTTCGCACGCTCAACCGCGAAACGCTGGTCTGGAGCGACTACTGGATGAACGGCAAGTTCGGCATCGTCGGGTCCGAAGGCGTCACTGGCGGCTTCGTCAACGGCGATGGCGTGTTCCTGTCAGACGACAAGGATGGCGACACGCCAATCAAGGTGATCGGCCTGTGGGACAAGATCGCCAAGGCATCCTGCCGCTGGCGCCAGGGCGTCAGCCGCGATGGCGGCAAGACGTGGGACTGGAACTGGATCATGGACTGGGCGCGTGCCTGATTGTTCAGGTCACGGCGCCCGCGAGATCCGGAAACACCTTGCCGACTTTCCCGAGCAGGTACTCGCCGTAGATCCCTTCAAAGGCGTGAACATTGGCCCGGTCCCATCGCTCGCCGCTGTCGTCGTGGGCGTGGCTCCCCGGTAGCGGCTCGATCCGCGCCTCGAACGCCGGATCAAAGAAGAACGGAAACGATAGCCGCGACCGCCCGCTGACATTCAGCACGCGATGCGGCGTCGAGCGATAAACTCCGCCCGTCAACCGGTCGAGCATGTCGCCAATATTGCACACCAGCGCGCCGGGGATGGGAGGCGCGGCTAGCCATCCGCGCGGCGTCTTCACCTCAAGTCCGCCATTGTCGTCCTGCGCCAGCAAGGTCAGGAGGCCGTAGTCTGTGTGCTCGCCCACACCCCAGCCTTCCCCGGCATCCGAGGCGGGATAGTGGAAGATACGAAACAACATGGTGGGCCGCGCCGTGTAGGCGTCGCGAAAATACTGCGCATCGAGGCCAAGGCTGATGGCGATGCCTTCCATGATCGCGTGGGCCGTGCGCTCGGCCCCGGACATGAAGCCCTCGATGGCGTCGCGCAGTTCCGGAACGGCGTCCGGATAGAGATTGGCGCCATGCAGAGGAAGTTGGGCCGCAACGCGCGGATCGTCCGGCCCCAGTTCCTCGCCGAGATAGAGTCCCTCCTTGATGTCCGGCATGCCCGATGTCAGCTCGCCGCCAACCGGAAAGAAGCCGCGCCAGGCGCGCCCCCCGCGCGTCATGGCGACCTTCATCTTCTCGGCTTCAGGCAACGCGAAGAAACGCCGGCTGGCCGCATCGATCTGCTCTAGCGTGTCCGGCGAAATCGCGTGCCCCGACGCGTAGAAGAAACCCAGCGACCGGCACGCCGCCCCGATCTTGCCTGCTGTCTTCGCGCGCGCGGCGGCGTCCTGCCCAAACAGGGGCGACACATCGATGACGGGCAACTGATCGCTCATGGCCGCACTCTGTGCCCGGCAGAGCCTTCGCTCAAGCTAGCCTCAAGTGTCCGTCGATCCAGAAATCCTGACCGTACCCCGTCGCCGGATCACACCCCGCTTCCACCGGCCTGCGGCTTGGTCACCCCAGGAAACCCATGATTTTCAAGGATTCACCGCCCAAAAACGGCCCACGCCAACACTCTTGCGCCCGCCCCCGCCCGCATATACAACCCCGCCTCCAACGACAGGCCGCGCCCGTAGCTCAGCTGGATAGAGCACCAGACTACGAATCTGGGGGTCAGGAGTTCGAATCTCTTCGGGCGCGCCAGTTGGGCTTCCGCAGACTCAGAAATCGTCAGCCGCCGGCGGCGTGGACGCCCCGTGCGATGGCGCGGGCGAGCGCGCTAGAGGCGAGTTCGCCCAGGCGCGCGATGAGGAAGGGGCGTGGGCCCTGCCCCTGAAGCTGCGCGGTCGAGAGGCAGAACACCACATCGCCATCGAACGGCGCGAAGGCGGGACGCACCGCGCGCGCGACGCCCGCCAGCGCCATCTTCGCAACGCGTTGCGCTTCGGCGGGGGTGAGCGCGACGTTCACTGCGACGCATCCCAGCGTCGTATTGGTGCGGCCGCCAGTGTCGGGCACCATGATCGGCTGCATGCCGGGATTGCTCTTGGCCTGGCCCCAGTCGTCGAGATCGAATGATGCGCCCTGCGGCGGACGCGCGCCGCCGAACTCCCAGCCCTTGCCCGGGATGTTTTGCTCGTAGGGCCAAGCCCAGAATGCATTGGTCCCCGGCACGCGAACGGATCCATGCGCGTTCACGGCCGCGAGCGCGCCGACGGCGAGACCATCATGCGTCACCAAGCTGGCTGAGCCGAGACCGCCCGGGCCGCCGCCGGCGCGTGCGCCGTAGCCTGCGCCAACACGGCCAAGCTCATGCTGCTCGCCCACGGCCTTCAGTGCGCGCATGCCGAGGTCGCGATAGGGCGGAGCCTCGCCCCATGCCTTGTCGCCGCCATTGGCGAGATCATAGAGGATCGCCGCCGGTACGATGGGCGAGACAGGCACGCCCGGCCGGCCCACCAGCGCATAGCCCTGCCCCTGCGCCCCGAGCGCCGACGCCACGCCGTCAGCAGCGGCAAGCCCGTAGACCGATCCACCCGATAGCACGATGGCGTCCACTGCATCGACCAGGGTGTCGGTGGCCAGCGCGTCGGTCTCACGCGTCCCCGGACCGCCGCCGGCCACGGCCACTGCGGCCACCGCGCGCGCGCGGGGACGGATGACCGTTACGCCAGTAGCGGCGCCCGGATCGTCAGCGTTTCCAACGAAAAGACCGCCCACGTCCGTGATGAGGTTGAGAGGCCCCGGGCGAGCTGTCATGAGGCGTTTCGATGCATTTTCGCGAGCCTTACAGCACGGTTGAGTTGCCGTCGCCGCAGGACGGTATAAGCCCTGTATGACGGTGTGGCGCAGGCCGCGCAACAACTAGGAGTGGATATGGGATCGGTTGCGCTGCGCCTGAGGAAGTCTGGGCGCTCTTCGCTTATGGGCGGGCTCCTCTCCCTCGGCCTTGTCTCGGCCGGGATGGCCGCTTGCACGGCCCCGCCTGCGACCGTGCCATCGGCCTCTGCCGTGCAGGCCGCCGGCGCCTGGCGACTGTCCGACCGCTCAATGGCGGCTGCTGCCGACAAGCGCGCGGTCGAGGCTGCGCTGGAAGTCATGAAGGCGGGCGGAAGCGCGGTTGACGCAGCCATTGCAGCGCATGCCGTGCTTGGCCTCGTCGAACCGCAGAGCTCGGGTCTTGGCGGCGGCGGCTACATGGTCGTGTATGATCGCAAATCCAACACGACGACGGTGTTCGACGGGCGCGAGACGGCGCCGGCTGCGGCGACAGCTGACTACTTCACCGTTGATGGACAGAATCTTGGCTTTGTGCCCGCGATCCTTTCGGGCAAGTCGGTTGGAGCGCCGGGCGCGGTTGCACTCTACAAGGCAGCTCACGACAAATACGGAAAGCGGCCCTGGGCGTCGAACTTCGATGCCGCGATCAAGCTCGCCGACGAGGGGTTCATCGTGAGCCCGCGTCTTGCCGGCTCGCTGGGACCGCGTTTCCAGAGCGGACCGCTCGGAACGAACCCAGCGGCGGCTGCCTACTTCTTTCCGAATGGCAAGGCGCTTGCGGTCGGCGATCGCCGAACGAACCCCGAATATGCGGCAACACTGCGCGCAGTTGGCAAGGATGGGCCGTCGGCGTTCTACTCGGGCAAGATTGCTGCGGACATTGTCGCCGCCGTTCAGTCCGGCGACATCAAGGGCTCGCTGACACTGGAGGATCTCGCGAACTATCGCGCGCTCGAGAAGCCTGCGCTCTGTGACACCTTCGACGTATATCGCATCTGCTCGGCCCCGCCCTCCTCTTCGGGCGGCGTGGCGATGAACCAGATCATGTCGCTCTATCAAAAAATAACCTCGAAGAGCGACGACTTCACGGACGAGACGCTGCTGCGCGATTTCGTGCTGGCCCAGCAACTCGGCTATGCTGATCGCGACCACTACGTCGCCGACCCTGACCACGTGACCGTGCCGGTCGCCGACCTGCTGAACCCCGACTACATCGAGGCGCGCGCCAACAGCGGCTTCGATCCGGGCGAGGCGCCCCTGCCAGGAGACCCGGGCGCGGTGCTGCACGGCAAGCCGATCGTGGACATGTGGGGACGTGACTCGAATGCCGCGCAGGCAGGCACGACGCACTTGTCCTTCATCGACTTCGAGGGCAACGCCGTATCGTTCACTGCGACAGTCGAAGGCCCGTTCGGGTCGCAGCGCTGGACCAACGGCTTCCTGCTCAACAACGAGCTGACGGACTTCACGCGCCCGCCGACCCTCAACGGCAAGGCCGTCGCCAACGCGCCCGGCCCAGGCAAGCGGCCGCGCTCGTCCATGTCGCCGACCATCGTGTTCGACGAGTCGGGCGACGTGTTCATGGTCACTGGCTCGCCCGGTGGAAACTCCATCGTCGGCTATGTCTCGAAGACGCTGGTCGCCGTACTCGACTGGGGCCGCACGGCACAGGAAGCGGCGGCGTTGCCGAACGTTGTTGCGCGCGGCCAGACTGTGCGCGTCGAAACTTCCGATACCAAGGCCGGCCCGAACGCCATCGGCAAGCAGTGGGCGGAAATGCTGACCCAGCAGGGCTTCAAGGTGCAGGAAGTTTCGGGCGAGGTCTCCGGGCTCAACCTCATCGTCGTGCGCAAGGATCATCTTGAAGGCGGCGCAGATCCCAGGCGCGAGGGCGTGGCGCTCGAAGCCGTGCGGTAGATTTTCGGCGGAACTGCCTTACAGCATCGTCACGCGGGAACCCGGCAAATGCCGGAACCCGCACATGGTCTTAACGTTCAACTCCTGACGCGACGGCGCAACGCCGGCGCGAACGATGTCATCAGGAGAGACGTGATGCAGATGAAGTTCCCGCTGTTGGTGGCCGCGTCCGCGCTGGCCCTGAGCTTTGCGGCCTGTAGCCCCGAGAACCCCGCCAGCGAGGCGAGCAACGCGACCGAGGTCGCGCTCGACGAGAACACCACCGTGGTCGCCGAAGAGGTTGACTCCGGCGTGATCAACTTCGTCGAGAAAGCGACACTGTCGAACATGTACGAGATCGAAGCTGCGAAGATCGCGCTCGAACGCTCGAAGGTTCAGTCGGTAAAGGATTTCGCCCAGGCGATGCTTGACGCCCACACGATGGCTTCGACCGAATTGCAACCGCTCGCTTCGGCCGCGCTCGTCACGCAGCCGACGCAACTCGACAACGGCTTCACCAGCCAGCTTGAACAGCTGCGCACGGCGTCGGTTGAAGACTTCGATGACAACTACATCGACCAGCAGACCGAGGCTCACGAGAACACGCTGAGCCTGCTCAAGGACTTCTCGGCCAACGGCAAGGATGCGGGCCTCCAGGGCTTCGCCAGCAAGATGGCCCCGGTGGTTGAGGCGCACCTCACGCAGGTGAAGGCGCTGGACGACTCCCCGGCCGACGACGTCACCAAGTCGCCGAGCTAACACGAAACGTCTTCAAGACAGGATGGGCGGCAGCGGCGACGTTGCCGCCCATTTCTATTGGGGCGATGTCAGCCGCAGGCAGGCGTTCGCAGGGTGAAGCAGGCGCCGTCCGGCCCGTTGCGCGTGAGCTCGAGGTCGCCCTTCATTCCGCGCGCAAGCTCGCGGGCGATCGCAAGACCCAGACCCGCTCCTCCCCGCGAAGCCGATCCGGCGAACGGCTGGAACAGGCGCTTCACCACAGCCTCAGGAACACCGGGACCGTTGTCGGATATCTCGATCACCGACATCTCGCCTTCACGACGGATCGACGCCGCGATCCGGCCGGGTTCGTTGCGGCCCGTCTGGTCGCGGATGGCGCGGGCGGAGTTGCGCACCAGGTTGGCGACGATGCG
>ERZ795044.631-NODE-631-length-32874-cov-9.182973_pt1 | contig 32874 bp, 20 predicted proteins | sample MGYA00375128_ERZ795044 | MGnify/ENA primary metagenome ERZ795044 (study PRJEB30173, sample SAMN05720213) | anaerobic digester metagenome | isolation source: active sludge of municipal wastewater-treating anaerobic digesters | place: USA | collected 2014-12-22 ...
CGCCGCGTCCCTGCGCCGCGAGCGACACCGCGAGTCCGCGCAGCGCCCACCCGTTCTCCGGAAAACGACGCAGATCCTCGCGATACACCCGTTCGGCATCGCGCGGCTGTCCCGCGGCGAGCAGTGCCTTTCCTAACGAGTGCCGCACCGGGTAGTACCAGGTCGGCGGTTCCATGTACGACAGTCCATCCTCCAGCGCCGCTGCCTTCGTGAATGCTCGTACCGCCGTCCCCGCTTCCTGCGCCCGCAGCGCGATCTCTCCTTCGACCGAGAAGGCGGCGATGTCGAGCGCCGTACGTGTCTCGCCGGGTTCGAGTGCGGCCACCACGGCGCGGATCGAGTCGATGGTCGCCCTGGCCTCGGCAACACGTCCGGTGGCGGCGAAGGCGACACCGCGCGCGTACCAGAAGTGGGCCAGCGCCACGCGCAGCGTCGCGGGAGGGAGCGGCGTGCGCAGCACCTCGTCCCACCGACCGAAGGTCACGAGCGTCTGCACCGGGATGGCGAGCATCGGCTGCAACGACGGCGCCCCGCGCACGACGTCGGCGGTGACGGTTTTCGCGACTTCGCGGCTCGCCTCGAAGGCGATGGCACTGGCCCCGGCCATCGTCGCGCTGAAGGTGAGAAAGTGGTGATTGTGCGAGCGATACGCGGCCGAGTAGAACGCGTCGTCGGGGGCATGCGGGGCATCGAAGTAGCTGTCGTCGGCGTGGATCGCGTGCCGGTTGCTCTCGATGGCGTCGGCCCACCGCCCCACACGCACGTAGATGTGCGCCGGCATGTGCACGAGGTGTCCCGCCCCCGGCATCAGCGCCGCCAGACGCTCGGCACAACGCACGGCGCGCTCGGGCTGCGCCGCTTCCACCGCATGGATGTAGAAGTGACAGATCCCCGGATGATCGGGAGAGGTCATCATGCCGCGCTCGAGCCAGCGCAGCATGGTGGGGGTGCCAGGGCGCGCCCGCCCCTCGCGCGTCCAATAGCGCCAGGGCGAGAGATCCATCGTGGCCTCCGCGGCCAGCGCCAGCGCATCGGGATCGTTAGGGTTGTCGTCGGCGATCCGCGCCATGGCTCCCGCATACGCCGAGTCGCGACCGCGCCGTGTCGTCGCGGCACTGCCCATGTAGCGGGCGGCGAGGGCGCGCACCCAACGCCCGTCTTCATCGTCCACGCGCACATCCTTCACGAGCGCGAGCGCTCGCCGCGTTGCGGCGATTGCCTGCTGCTCGGCCGCCGAGTCCATCGGTGCGTTGACGTTTGGGCCGAGGGCGAGCGCCTCGCCCCAGACGCACATCACACAGCGGGGATCGAGGCGCTGCGCTTCGCGAAACGCACGGACCGCTTCCGCGTGATTGAAGGCGTAGTAAAGCCGGAGTCCCTGGTCGAAGAAGCGCTGGGCGAGCGGCACGCGCGTCTCGATGCGGCGTCGCCAGCTTCCGAGCCTGGGGAGGAGTGCTACGGCGCCGGGCTCATTCGCGGCGGCGCGTGCGACCTCGCCGTGCGCGACGTGTGTCGTTTGCGCACACACGGCAGTGACGGACAACACGGACAAAGCGACCACAACCGCGGCGCTGCGTGCGGCGTCGCGCTGAAGCGGGGCGCTGGGTTTGCAGGAGTGGGGCGTCATGATTCTGCGGAGCGTGGGGGTTGCGTCGAAGCCACAGGGTGGCTTGCGGCGCGCGACCCCGGTACGTTCCGCTTGCGTAGCACGCCGTCCGATCACGACAGGTGTGCGTGCGCGATCAGGGGAACAGGGCAATGAGTCAGACCGAAACAACCGAGATCACGCGACTGCTGGCGGCCATGCGCGCCGGCGATGCGCAGGCAGGCGAGCGCATCTTCCCGATGGTGTACGATGAACTGCGCCGGGTGGCGGGGCGCATTCTCTCCGGCGAGCGCGCCGATCACACGCTCAACCCGACCGACCTGGTCCACGAGGCGTGGTTGCGCCTGGGGATGTCGCCGGGGAACGAGTCGCCAGTGCCGGCGGCCGATCGCTCGCACTTCGTTGGGATCACCATTCGGGCCATGCGCCAGGTGTTGATCGACCACGCGCGCCGGCGCGGGGCCCACAAGCGCGGTGCCGGTGCGGTGCGCGTGACGCTCGGCGACAGCGTGGGGGCGCAGCAGACGTCGCCCGAGGACCTGCTGGCGCTGTTTGATGCGCTGGAGCGGTTGGGTGAAGTGGACGCGCGGCTCCGCCAGGTGGTGGAGTATCGCTACTTCGGCGGACTCACCGAGGACGAGACGGCCGACGTGCTCGGCATCACCACACGCACCGTGCAGCGTGACTGGGTGAAGGCGCGCGCGTGGCTCTATCGCCAGCTGTACGCGGTGCAGGAGGCCTGATGGGAGACACCGTGCTTGCTCGCCGTGCGCTCGCGATCCTCGATGCGGCGCTGGAGCGCCCCGATGCGGAGCGTGCATCGTGGCTCGAGCATGAGTGCGACGGCGACGCCACGCTGCTGCGCGAGGTGCAAGCCTTGCTCGAGGCCACGCGCCGTTCCGACGGTATCCTCGACGCCGATGCATTGGCGCCCGAGCCGGGAGGGCTCGTCACGGCGTTAGGCAGCGCGCTGGCCGGTTCGTATGCCATCGCCCACGAGATCGGGCGCGGCGGCATGGCGACGGTCTTCAAGGCGCACGAGCACAAGCACGACCGCGACGTCGTCATCAAGGTGCTCGATCCATCCATCGCCCACCTCTTCGGCGCCGATCGCTTCCTGCGTGAGGTGCGCATCGCCGCCACGCTCGCCCATCCGCACATCGTCCCGCTCATCGACTCCGGCGATGCGGACGGGCTGCTGTACTACGTGATGCCCTGGATGGAGGGCGAGACGCTGCGCGAGCGCCTGCGCCGAGGCCGCCCGTCGCGGGAAGAGGCGTTGTCGATCCTGTGTGACGTGGCCGGGGCGCTGGCGTTCGCGCACGACGCGGGAATCGTCCATCGCGACCTCAAGCCCGAAAACGTCCTGCTCACCGCCGGCCACGCGTACCTGCTCGACTTCGGGATCGCCAAGCTCCTCGAGCAGTCGCCCGAGGCGCTGGTGATCACCACGCCGGGACTGCCGTTAGGCACGCGCCGCTACATGGCCCCCGAGCAGGCGGTGGGGGCCGCCGACGTCGACGCGCGCGCCGACATCTATGCGTGGGGGATCCTCGGCATCGAACTCCTCACGGGCGTGCCGCTCCCTACCGCCGACGCCGAAGGAGCGGCCGCGCGCCTCCTGGCGACGCACCCGGAGTTTCCCACGACGCTCGTCGCCCTGCTGCAGGCGTGCGTGGCCACCGCTCCCGACCGGCGCCCGGCCACGATGACCGACGTGGTGGAGTGGCTCAACGCGGCATCGATCCCCCGCGCCCACCCTGCGCCGCGGGAGGCACCGCGGCCGGACCGCCGCACCCTCGCCATGGTCGGCACCGTCGCGGTGGCGTTGCTGCTGGCGGTGTTCGCCGTCTGGCGTCGCGGCGATACGTCGCCACCGCAGGTCGCCACTGCACCCGGGACGATCGCCGAACCCGTGGCGGTGGCCGTCCTGCGCAACGAGACGGGTGACAGCACGCTCGACGTCATGGGGCGCTTTGCCGGCGACTGGGTCACTGAAGGGTTGCAACGCACCGGACTGGTGCGCGTCGTCCCGTGGTCCGAGGCGCGCCTCGCCTCCGATCGCGCGACGGCGGCCGGCGCTCCGCTCGTTGCATCGCTTCGCGATGAGGTCCACGCCGGGACGATCGTCACCGGGTCGATCTATCGGCGGCGCGATTCGCTCCACTTCCATGGGGCGCTCATCGATGCGGGCTCGGGGCGGCAGATCGCTTCGCTCCCCGCCGTCATCGTCCCCTTCGACAGCACCGAAGCCGGGATCGCGCAACTGCGGGACCGGGTCATGGGCGCCGTGGCCTCGATGCGCGACGAGCGCGTCGCGTCGCTCCCCGGCCTTTCCCACTCGCCCCCCTCCTTCTCGGCGTATCAGGCGTACGACATCGGCTCCGATCACTTCGTCGCGCAGCGCTACGCCGAGTCGCTCGCATCGTTCCGCGATGCCTTCGCACGCGACACGACGTTCACCCTGTCGCTGTTCATGGCGGCGCGCGCCGCCTGGAACGTCGGGGACTACGCTGTGGCCGAATCGCTCGTCGCGCGCGCCCGGCTGCAACGGCGCGATCTCGGGACGTACCACGAGTCGTCGATGCGCTACCTCGAGGCGCTGCTGGCCGGCGACGGCGAGGCGGCGCGTGCCGCGATCCAGCGGGCGGTGGCGGCGGCGCCCAATTCCCGCGGCGGCTACGACTACGCAGCGGCCCTGCTCAACGCCGGCTACGCGCGTGCCGCGCGCCAGGTGCTGACGTCGATGGACCCGGATCGCGGCGAACTACGCGGGTGGAGCTCATACTGGACGCAGCGGGCACACGCCGCCTACATGCTCGGGCGACACGACGAGGAACTCGCAGCGGCGCGCGAGATGGCGCGACGCTACCCCGATCGCCGAGTGGCACTCGTCCTCGAAGCGCGCGCCCTCGCCTCCATGGGCGACGTGGCCCGCATCGATTCGGCGCTCGCTGCGTGGGACTCCCTTCCGGCCAACGTCTATTGGTCGCAGGGGGCGGCGATGGTGGTCGCCACGGAGGAGCTGCTGCGCCGCGGGCGCGAAGCCGACGGACGTCGCCTTGGCAATCGCGCCGTCGCGTGGCTCTCCAACCGCCTCGTCGCGATGCCCACCGATCGCGCGCACCGCTACTGGCTCGGGAGCGTCTTCTACGACCTGGGCGACTACCAGGCCGCGCGCCCCTACTTCGAGTCGCTGGCGAACGAGAACCCGGACCGGTTGCTCTATCGCGGCCTCGCGGCGCTCGTGGCCGCCCGTCGCGGCGAGCGCGACGGCGCGCAGCGCTGGCTCGGCCGGGCGTCGCCGCGCCAGACTGGCGAGTACCTCGCGTATCAGGCGCGTCTCGCCGCCATCGCCGGCGACACCGAGCAGGCGGTCATCCACCTCACCGCGGCGATCAATCACGGCGTCGAGGGATACTCCTGGCTGCCGGGGTCCGCGTTCCGCGACCTGGCCCCGCTTCAGGCCGACCCGCGCGGACGGGCGCTCCTGCGCGGTCGTTAGGCGCCACGCGGTCGGTGTCAGGCGCCGGGTCGTCGCCCCGCCGCCCCTACTTCTTCTCGGCCAACCTGGCCAGCGCCGCCTCGAACGCCTTGCGAGCCTCGTCGTCGACCGCCACGCGATGCGTGAGCCGCGTGAAGGCGTCTTCGGTGAGCCCGTGTTCCTTGAGCAGTCGGAGGCGCTCGGTGCGCAGCTTCTCGCGCAGCTCGGCCTGCACTTCCGGCTTCTTGCTCTTGGGTTCCGCCAGCTCGGCTTGGACGCGGTCGCGCAGGGCGGCGATTGCGGCGTGGGTCCTTGCAAACGTTTCCATCGTCGCCTGGGCCGCCAGGCTGTCGCCCTGCTGCGCGGAAACCCCCGCGGGGGTGAGGCTCCCCAACGCCAGTGAGAAGACGAAGAGTCCAACGAGGCGAACCAGCCGCATGCCAGGAGACGTCAGGGTGCAGGGCGCACAGGGACCAATGCCGACCAACTTCGGCGCCGTCACCCACGTCGTCAACCAGTCGTCATCCCACGACGCGGGCAGCAGGGCATCTCGCGCATCGGCGCTCGCCCCGAGCCGTCGACCTTTGGTGTGATGGTGTCGAGGCTTGCGGGGGGGCGCGACCGGGGGGCAACTTCGCCCGGCTTGACCCGCAGGCATGGGTTCCCAGAGAACGAGGTCGTGCATGAAGACGTTGCCCGCGCTGGCTGTGACGCTCGGACTGGTGCTGGTGCTCCCGGAGCACACCAACTCACGAACGCCGCCGCGTCCCGCACCGGCCGAACTCAACGCCGTCGTCAAGCAGTATTGCGGGCGGTGTCACAACCCCACGGCCAAGCGCGGCAATCTCTCGCTGTCGGCCTTTGACGTCGGGACCGCCCCCGCGCAGTCCGAGGTCGCCGAGAAGGTGATCGCCAAGCTGCGCTCGGGAATGATGCCCCCACCGGGCTCGGCGCGCCCCGCCCCCGACACGATCGCGGCGCTCGTGCAGTCGCTCGAGCTGCAACTCGACTCGGCCTTCGCGGCCAACCCCAACCCCGGCCACCGCACCTTCCAGCGCCTCAACCGCGCCGAGTATCGCGCGTCGGTGAAGCAACTGCTCGGCCTGGAGCTCGATGCCGGCATCTACCTCCCGCCCGATACCAAGAGCGACAACTTCGACAACATCGCCGACGTGCAGGCGCTCTCGCCCACGCTGCTCGACGGCTACCTGCGGGCAGCGAGCGACATCAGCTGGCTCGCCATGGGGAACCCCAGGGCCAGCGCCGCGTCGCACACGTACACGGTCCCGAAGACGGCGTCGCAGGTGGAGCACGTCGAGGGAACACCGTTCGGCACGCGCGGGGGGATCTCGGTGGAACACATCTTTCCCGCCGACGGCGAGTATCGCTTCACGATGAACTTCTTCCACGAGACCACCGGCGCCTTTGCCGGCGGCCTCGCACGCGGCGAGAAGCTCGAGGTGTCCATCGACGGCGAGCGCGCCGCGCTCCTCGGCATCGATCGTTTCATGCACGCCTCGGATCCCAATGGCGTCTCGATGTCGACCGATCCCGTGCGCGTGACGGCGGGTCCGCACCGTGTCTCGGCCGCCTTCGTCCCGCCCGGCTTCCAGGGGGTGGTGCAGGACCTCATCTCCCCGCTCAAGTATTCGCTGAGCAGCACGTCGAATGCGACGGCATACGGCTTCTCGCTCCTGCCGCACCTGCGCGACGTCACCGTCAAGGGACCGTTTGTCACCACGGGAGTGTCCGAAACGCCCGTGCGTCGCCGACTGCTCATCTGTCGGCCGGCCACGCCGGCGCAGGCGCGCCCGTGCGCGCAGTCAATCATCACGCGCCTTGCGACCGAGGCCTATCGCCGCCCGCTCACCGACGAAGATCGCCGCGGCCTGATGTCGCTGTACGACGCCGCCAGCGCCGACGGTGGCTTCGAGGCCGGTGTGCGCGGCGCGCTGGAGGGGCTCCTCGCCTCGCCCGACTTCGTCTTCCGCTTCGAACGCGCGCCGGCAGATGCAACGGCGGGCAAGGCGTATCGCCTGCGCGACATCGACCTGGCCTCGCGCCTCTCGTTCTTCCTCTGGTCGTCCCCGCCCGACCGTGCGCTCCTCGCCGCCGCCCAGCGTGGGGCGCTGTCGCAGCCGGCCGGGCTCGAGCGCGAAGTGCGCCGCATGCTCGCCGACCCGCGGGCCAGCGCGCTCTCGACGCGCTTTGCCGCGCAGTGGTTGCGGCTGCCGGACCTCGACATCGTGCAGCCTGACGTCCGCCAGTATCCGGACTTCGACGAGCAGCTGCGCCGCGCCATGCGCCGCGAGACCGAGATCTTCTTCGACGATCTCGTGCGCGGCGATCGCAATGTGCTCGACCTCTATCGCGCCGACTACACCTTCGTGAACGAACGGTTGGCGCAGCACTACGGCATTCCCAATGTCGCCGGCGACCAGTTCCGTCGGGTGCAATACAGCGATACCCTGCGCCGGGGGCTCCTGGGGCACGCCAGCGTCCTCACCCTCACCTCGCACGCCACGCGCACCTCGGCGGTCGAGCGCGGCAAGTGGGTGATGGAGGTGCTGCTCAACTCACCGCCGCCGCCGCCGCCGCCGGGGGTCCCCGACCTCGAGGCGACGCCGGGGAACCAGGGGGCCCGCCTCCTCACCGTGCGCGAACGCATGGAGGAGCACCGGAAGAACCCCGCCTGCAGCTCCTGCCACAAGATGATGGACCCGATCGGGCTGGCGATGGAGCAGTTCGACGTCACCGGGCGCGTGCGCCTGCGCGACAACGGCATGCCGATCGACTCGCGCGGCGACCTGTGGGACGGCACGAAGGCGCAGAACCTCAATCAGCTGCAAGCGGCCCTCCTGCGCCGCGAGGAAACGCTCCTGCGCACCTTCACGCGCAACCTGATGGCGTACGCCGTCGGACGCCGCGTGGAAGCGTACGACATGCCGACCGTGCGCCAGATCGTGCGCGACGCGGCGGCGCAGGACCACAAGATGTCGGCCTACATTCTCGGCGTCGTGCGAAGCCCGGCCTTCCGCATGCAGCGCGTCGAGGATGCCGCGACCAAGGCGACCGACGCGCTGCAGGGCGCGCCGTCGTCGTCCCGCTGAGGAACCCGAGGACCTACCCGATGGCGATCATCACCCGTCAGCCCCTCCCGCGCCGCACCTTCCTGAAGGGGATGGGGGCCATGGTGGCACTCCCCTACCTCGACGCCATGGCGCCGCTGCGCAGCGTTGGGGGACGCGTGGCGGCCGCCGCCGATCCCGCGCGCCTCCTTTGCCTAGAGATGGTGCACGGCGCCGCCGGCTGCTCGCCCTTCGGCCTCACCGAGCACCTGTGGGCGCCGCCCACGACCGGGAGTGCCTTCGACCTGGGCGCCACCTCGCTCTCCCCGCTCGAGCCCTGGCGCAAGTACCTCACGATCGTCAGCAACACCGACGTGCGCATGGCCGAGGCCTACAAGTCCGAGGAGATCGGCGGCGATCACTTCCGGTCCAGCGCCGTCTTTCTCACGCAGGCGCACCCGACGCAGACCGAAGGGTCGGACATCTACGTGGGGACGTCGCTCGACCAGATGTACGCCCAGCGCTTCGGGCAGGCGACGCCGATCCCGTCCATGCAGCTGTGCATCGAGCCGCTGGACCGCGCCGGCGGCTGCGCGTACGGCTACTCGTGCATGTACACCGACTCCATCTCGTGGGCGTCGCCCACCGAACCGCTCCCGATGATCCGCGACCCGCGCGTCGCCTTCGAGCAGCTCTTCGGCACGGGGGGGACGCCGGCAGAGCGCGCGGCGCGCACCCGCAGCACGGGGAGCGTACTCGACTGGATCACGACGCGTGTGGCGCAGCTCAAGCGCGAACTCGGCGCCAGCGACCGCGCGCGCATGGACCAGTACCTCGACAACATCCGCGAGATCGAACGCCGCATCCAGCAGGTCGAGAAGCGCAACTCCAGCGGCGAGGTGCGCGACCTCGCCGGCGCGCCGGCGGGGGTCCCCGATTCGTTCGGCGAGCATGTGAAGCTCATGTTCGACTTGCAGGTGCTAGCGCTGCAGTCCGACATGACGCGCGTCTTCTCGTTCAAGATGGGACGCGATGCCTCGGCCCGCGTGTACCCCGACAGCGGCATCATGACCGGCTTCCACCCCGCCTCGCACCATGGCAACAACCCGGCGCGCGTGAAGGAGTTCGCCGAGATCAACCGCTATCACGTGAGCCTCCTCCCGTACCTGCTGGACAAGCTCCAGTCGACGATGGACGGCGAGAAGTCGCTGCTCGACAAGACGACCATCGTGTATGGCTCGCCCATGTCCGACAGCAACACGCACAACCACCGTCGCTGTCCGCTCATCCTGCTCGGCGGCGGCAACGGCAAGTTTGCCGGCAACCAGCACCTCAAGGCGCCCGATGGGACGCCGATGGCCAACGCGATGCTGTCGCTCATGCACAAGCTCGGGATGGACGACCTGCAGAGCTTTGGCGACAGCACCGGCGAGTTCACGTTCTGACCCGACGCATTCCGCGGAACGCCCGGTGCCCCGACGGGCTGCGGCGTCGCCCGCTGACGGAGCGCGCGCCCTGACACGAGCCTGACGAGAACGATGAGACGAGATCGAACCGCGCAGTCGCTGCGTATCGTGGGGGTGCTGGCGCTGGCGCTTCCGGCGTCGAGCGCTGGCGCCTTCCCCCGCCTGTCGTTGCACCTCCCGGTGTCGGCGCGCATTGCGTCGACGCCCGCCGCTCCCGTCGCCCCGGTCGCGGATGCCGCCATGCGTGGCGATGCGGCGGCGGTGCGGGCGTTGTTGGCCAAGGGGAGTGACGTGAACGGGGCGCAGGGCGACGGGATGACCGCGCTGCACTGGGCGGCGAGCCGCGGCGACGTGGCGCTGGCCACCCTCCTGCTGCGCGCCAAGGCGAACGTGAAGGCCACGACGCGCATCGGGGCGTACACGCCGCTGCACGTGGCCAGCCAGGGCGGTAGCGCTCCGATCGTGAAGGCGCTGCTCGCGTCGGGCGCCGATGCCCGGGCGGTCACCACGGACGGGGTGTCGGCGTTGCATCTGGCGGCGATGGGGGGCGACGCGGCGGTGGTGCATGCGCTCGTCGCGGCCGGCGCCGACGTCAACGCGTCCGAGCCGTTGTGGGGGCAGACGCCGCTGATGGTGGCCAGCGCCCGTGGGCGCGCGCCGGCCGTGCGCGCCCTGCTCGCGCGCGGGGCCACGCCCGACCTCCGGGCCCGCACCATCGACCCGATGGCCAGCTCCGCCCAGGACCGGCAGGCCAAGAACACGCGCAATGCCGTGCTCGCGCAGCTGCGCGAGGCGCAGGGCAAGGCGAAAGACCCCAACTGGCAGCCCGACGCCCGTCAGGTGCAGGCTGCCGTGCAGGCCGCACGTGCGACCGAGCGCGAATCGGCGACGGCCACGGCCCTCGCTAGTGCGGCCGCGGCGTCGGCCGCCGAAGAGGCGCGACTGGCGGCGCAGGGCGGGCCGGGACTCGACGACGACTCGCCGGGCTACACCGAACTCCTCGGCCCGCAGGGCGGGCACTCGGCGTTGCTGCTGGCGGTGAGGGAAGGGCATGCCGAGGTGATCGCGGCCCTGCTGGATGGCGGGGCCAGCGTCAACCTGGTGAGCGCGGGCGACCACACCTCGCCGCTCCTGATGGCCGCCATCAACGGACAGTACGACGCCGCCATGGCGCTCCTCGCGCGCGGGGCCGATCCCAATCTCGCCAGCGACGCCGGGGCCGCCCCGTTGTACGGGATCCTCAACAAGGAATGGGCCCCCTCGACGCGCACGCCGCAGCCGGCTTATCAGCTGCAACAGAAGGCGACCTACCTCGAGGTGATGGCCGCGCTGCTCAAGGCCAAGGCCGACCCCAACGCACGCCTCAAGCGCTCGCTCTGGTACACGACGTACAACCGCGACAACCTGCGCGTCGACTTCACCGGTGCCACGCCCTTCTTCCGCGCGGCCTACGCCACCGACGTCGCGGCCATGAAGTTGCTGCTGGCGGCCGGCGCCGACCCCAAGATCGGGACCATCAAGCCCGTCGCCCGCGCGCGTCGCGGGGGGGGCGGCGCGCCGCGTGAGGATCCGTCAGGACTCCCGCCTGTCCCCGATGGGGGGCCTGGCGTACTCGCCATTCACGCGGCGTCCGGCGTGGGCTATGGGCAGGGTTTCGCCGCCAACGACCACCGCCATGTGCCCGACGGATGGCTCCCCTCGGTCAAGTTCCTCATCGAGGAACTCGGCGCCGACGTCAATGCCCGCGACTTCAGCGGCTACACCCCGCTGCACCACGCGGCGGCCCGCGGCGACAACGAGATGATCAAGTACCTCGTCTCCAAGGGCGCCGACGTCACCGCGGTGGCGCGCACCGGGCAGACCACGGCCGACATGGCCAACGGCCCCGTGCAGCGCATCTCCCCCTATCTGGACACCGTGAAGCTGCTGGAGAGCCTCGGCTCGAAGAACAACCACAAGTGCGTGTCCTGCTGAGACACCAGAAAGTCGCGCCGGCCGTTCTTCGCGGCTTCGCGGCTTCGCGTGACATCGCAGTTGCCTTTCTCACGCGAAGCCACGAAGCCACGAAGAACTGGCCACGGCGACGCTGGCGCCGAGTGCGCCCCCCTACTTCCCCGAGAGCGCCCGGTACTGCGCCACCGCCGCCTCGACCTTGAGGTCGATCGCGACCTTCCCGATCGCCGCCGAGGCCTTGGTCGGGTCGCCGTTCACCCCGGAGTCGGGGCCGCCACCGCCAGGCGCAAGGCGGTCGGTGCGGATCCCCTCGGGGTGGACGTAGAGGAGCTGTGACGTGTCGGTCGTGCCGGCGTGCGTCCCCACCGTCTGCGCGTCCCAGCCGTACGTCTTGAGCAGGTAGTCCCGGAGCTGCACGCGCCCCTTCTGGTAGTAGTCCACGAGGGCGAAGACGCGCACACCGCTCCCCGCCCACTCCGCGTTCAGCGCATCGGCCACCGCGACCAATCCCTGCTGGTTCCCCCCCGAGTCGCCGATGAGGAGGATGTCGGTGAAGCCGTGCACCTTGAGCGAGCGCACCGCCGCATCGAGCAGCCGCTCATAGGCGGGCGATGGCAGCGAGATGACCCCCGGCTTGTCGCCAAACCCCGGCCGGGCCCAGTCACCCTCGGGGACGTACTGCACCGTCGGCGCCACCAGCGCGTTGCCCAGCCGCTGGGCGAGCTGCCCGGCAGCAAAGGTGACGATGTAGTTGTGCTTCCCCAGGACCATGTGCGGGCCGTTCTGTTCCGTCCCCCCGGTGGGGATGATCACCGCCTTCTTCCCCCCGGCGATCGCGTCGCGGATCTCGGTCCACGTCATCGCCTCGAGGAAGGGCGGGCCCTGCACCAGCGGGCGGCGTCCCTGCGCGCCTAACGGGGCGGCCGACAGCAGGAGCGCCCCGGCGGTGATCCACGTGCGTACGCGCATCATCGGCTCCCCCCGGCGGACAGCAGGGCACGGATCTGCGCGAGCGCGTTGTCGACCTTGATCTGCGCCAGCTTCTTCCCCAGCTCTGGAGTCGCCTTGGTGGGGTCGCCGCTCACGCCGCTGTCCGGGAAGCCACCGCCAGGTGCAAGCTTGTCGCGCCGCACGAAGGGCGCATGCACGTACATGAGCTCCGACGTGTCGATCATCCCCGCATGGCTCCCCGACACCTCGGGAGGAAAGCCGAGCCCCGTGAGGTAGGCGCGGATGTCCGCCACCGACTTGGTGTAGTAGTCGCCCACGAACAGGGCGCGCGCCGCCGTCCCCTGCCACGCGGCGTTGAGCCGCTCCACCGCCGCCTTCATCCCCGACTGGTTGCCGCCGGAATCGCCGATGTAGATGACCGTCGTGAAGCCACCGGCCCGCAGGCTCTGCCCCGCGTGCACGAGCAGCTCGACGAAACGATCCTCCGGGAGGGTGATCGACCCCGCCTTGGCCATGTGGCCGCGCAGCGGCGCCTCCCAGCTCCCCTCCGGGACATAGGTGATGATCGGTGCCACCAGGGTGTTGCCCAGCGCGCGGGCAATGTCTTCCGACGTGTGCTCGAGGACGAAGTGATGCTCCCCGGTCACCATGTGCGGCCCCTTCTGCTCCTGCCCCGCCGTCCCGATCAGGATCGTCGTCTTGCCGGCGCGCTGAAGATCGCGCACCTCGGTCCACGTGAGCTCTTCGAGGAAGACCGTGTCGGGGGGACGCTGCCCCTGCGCCGGCTGCACCGGGGCGCCGGCGAGGGTGAGGAACGCGAACGCGAAGGTGAGTCTCTGCATCTGCCGGATCTCCGGGAGGGGACGGGGTCCGGGAACATGCGCCGCCGCTCGCCAGGCGGCTAGCACGGCTGGACGGTCACCTCGAAACGTCGCACCGTTCTGTCCGTACAGGCCATCTCACCGATCGTCGCCGTCGAACCGTCGCCGTTGCACCGTCGCTCCGCACCGCCCACGCGACGTCGACTCGTCGTGCAGTGAGCCGCGTACACACGTCCTCCCCTGTCGCACCTCCGGGTGCCGACCTCGCCCCCTCGTCATGTCCTGGTTGCTCTCCTTCGTCGTCGCCATCCTCACTGGGCTCGTGGGGATGCTGCTCAGTGGATTCGTCGCCAATCTCGCCGTCAGCTGGTACCGCATCTCGTCGTTCGAGGGCGGCTCCGGCTACTTCGTGGTCGGCATGGCGCTGCTCGGCTTCATCGGTGGTTGCGTCATCGGCCTGGTTACGGCTCGTGTGATGGGCGCTGCGGCCCCCGGCTTCGCGAAGGTGCTGGGCGTGTCGCTCGGGATCGTGGTGGTGATCGCGGGTGGCGTTGGTGGCGTGAGTCGCGCACTGGCCGATGTCGAACCCACGATCGACGGTGCAGGGCTCTATCTCGCCTTCGAGCTGCGATGGCCGGCGACCGCGATGCGCGCCCCCGCCGACTTTGCCGGCACGGGCTACGCACGACTCGGCAGCGGCACCTCGGCGCGCGTGATCAGGAAGTGGGGCGATGGGATCCTCTTCACCGACGACGCGCATCTCGTCGAGGGACGATGGGTCGTCCCCGGCGTTGCGGATGTCTGGACCGCGCGCGGATCGCGCCTGCTCGACATCGGAATCGGCGATTCCTCGCTTGCCGGCTTCCTGGTCCCCCTGCCCGACCACCCGGGGCCTAACGAGCAGGAGTGGAGCGACTGGCTTCCGCATCCGCGCCCCGGGGCACCGTCGCTCCCCGACCAGTTCACCTATCGCTTCCGCGTCGTGAAGGCCGGGGAGGCGATGCGGCGGGAGACGGCCGGCGCGTTCGAGGTCGCGACCGGCATCCTGTCGCTCTTCAACGTCTCGGGAACCACGCGCAAGGCGGCCACCTCGCGCTTTCACGTGACGTACAAGGGCGCGCCGATTGCCGGCCTCGATACGGTCGGCGCCGTCGCCCTCCTCCCCGGCGCATCACCAGCCTTGCTGGTGCGCCCCGGCGGACCACAGGAGGGAGGAACGTGCCTCCTGGTGCGCGACGAGGGGGGGCGCGCCACGCTCACGCCCATCGGCCAGTGCACGGGATCCATTCGCGGCGAACTGCTGACCGCCGATTCGGTCGCGTGGCACGGCGTGTACGATCGCGTCGTCCCTCCGGGCTGGTTCGATCGCACGACGTTCGCGAACGTTGGGCTCTATCGCCTCGAGCACGGGATCCTCGATACGCGCACGCTGACCTTCACCGCGGTCGAGGCACCGACGGAGCCGTATCCCATCAACGGCCTCCCGCCGGTCGGCCTGTCGCCTGACGAGTCGCACTACGTCTGGTTCACCCACGATGGGTCGGAGGAGCGTCCCGTGCTCGTCGTGACCGACTGGAGGGCACAGCGGAGCTACACCGTCCCCATCGATCGCGCTCGCATGCGGTACAACGAGTACCAGCAGATCGACCCCGCGTGGGTGGCGTATCACTTCGAGTGGCGATCGCGCGACGGCGCACCATTGCGACTGACGGAGCGCCCCGGCTTCACGCCGTTGCCCTACCGCGGAGACCGCGAGACCGACGCCAAGGGTGTCATCTCGAGCTACTACCTGCGCCCCGGCGCCACCGAGCTGCGCAACGCCATCGTCGACGCGATGGTGCGTGAGCTGGGCGCCGAGCGTATGCCTGACGTGTTGAACGGGTACCATCAGGTCGTGCGCATCGATGGCAAGCTGGTGAAGGCTGCCGTCGTGGATGGGGGCGGCTTCATCTCCATCGGGATGGACTATGGCTCCGTCGACTCGGCGCTCATGAAGACCCTCGCCGACCAACTCGATCGTCTGGTCGCCACCGGGAAGTACGACGCCCTCTTTCATCTCGACCCCAAACCGAACGAACCGTGATCCCCGTACGTCGCCTGTCCGTCTCCCTTCCGCTCGTGCTCCTCGCGGGGAGCCTGTCGCAACGCACCCCGGCCGACGCGGCCCGCGAACTCATCGCGGCCGATCGGGCCTTCGCCGCCGAGGGCGCGAAGGGCGATCTGGTGACCTCGCTCGCGCGCACCTTCGCGCGCGACATCGTGCTCCCGGATCGCGCCAACAGTGGGTTTGCCCGCGGGCGCGACGCGGCCGTGGCACTCCTGCGGCGCGATACGCTGGCCGCGCGGTCGCGTCTCACCTGGACGCCGATTCGTGCCGGTGTCTCGGCCGATGCGATGCACGGCTTCACGTACGGCTACACGACGCTCACGCGCCCCGACGGGAGCGTCGTGCCCGGGAAGTACGTCGCGTACTGGGAGCGCGAGGAGGGTGCGTGGCGCATCTCGGTGTATCGCCGCGTCGGACGCCCCGCGGGCGACGTGTCGCTGGACGTGCGCCCGGCCGCGCTTCCGCCTCGCCTCGTGGCGCCGGTGCGTGATGCACCCTCGCACACGCGCCTCGTCGAGGAACTGGCGGAGGCCGAGCGCGCCTTCTCGCGTGAAGCGACTGGCGGGCCGACCATCGGGGCCGCCTTCGCGAAGTACGGTGACCCGACGGCGGCCAACGTCGGCAACGGCGCGCCGTTCACCTTCGGCGCCGACTCGATCGGCGCGGCCGTCCAGGCAACCACCGACGCTGACTCGCGCATCACCTGGGCGCCTGACGAGACGCGCGTCGCATCGAGCGGTGACGTGGGCGTGACGATCGGCATCATCCTCATCGAGCCGCGTGCACCGGCCGCGACGCCGGCGCCGCCACTTCGCCTCCCCTACTTCACCATCTGGCGTCGCGACGGCGTCACGCGCCCCTGGCGCTACATCGCCGAGTAGCCGAGTCACATCGTCGTGGGACGGCAAGGGCGGGGCCTGCCTTTCGCATGCCCCGCCCTATGTCGTCCCGGACCATCGGTTGCGGAAGGCCTAACGAACCCGCACCGAGATCGTGCCCGACGACGCCACGGCGCCGCGCGCGTCGGTCACGGTCATCCTCACCGAGAAGGTCCCGGTGCGCGTAAAGGTCTTGGTTGCGGTCACCGTCCCCGGAGCTGCGAGGCTCCCGGTCGACTGTCCGTTGCCGCTCCCCCACGAGATGGTCCACGGCCACGGGCCGTCGCCGACGTCGGGATCGGTCATCACGCCGCGCATCGTCACACTCTGCCCTCGGCGGATCGACGTGGAGGTGGTGGCCGCGAGCGTGACCCTGGGGGCGGTGTTGACCGTTCCGCCGCCACCGCCGCCACCGCCGACCGGGGTGACCGTCCACATGACGGCATGTACCCCCTGCCCAGCCTCGAAGTACGACTCGCCGACGACGGCACCGTTGTTGTTGATCCCTCGGGCGACCGAGTTGTTCACCGCCGCGTTAGGCCATGGGGCCAATGGGATGTACTCGCCGTTGCGCCAGAGCACCCCGGTGCTTCCCACCGTCCCGACTACGTCGCCGGTGTCGTTGATCTCGTAGATCGTGTTGGCCAGGCGCACCGGCATCGGGAGCGCCTGCACCGCGCCGTTCTTCCAGACCACAGGCATGCCGCCATTGCTCTGGCCGGCGACGTCGCCGCGCGCGTTGATCGAGCGCCCCACCGACTGCAGGAACGAGCCCGGCAGGTCGGGGAGGATGGTGTACGTCCCGTTCTCCCAGCGCCACGCGTACTCGCGTGCACCGGTCGCCCCCAAGGTGCCCGTCCCGGTGACCTGCCCGACGTCGTTGATGTCGTAAGCCATCGCGAACGAACCCCCGGCCATGGTGCCGATGTCGCGATAGAGCAGGCCGTTGCGCCAGATGCCGGCGTGCCGGTAGAGCGGCTCCGTCGTGCCGCCGCCGGTGCCACCACCCGCCACCTCGCCCAGGGCGTTGATGCCGTTGGCCGCGGCCCCTGACGCCGCCGTGCCGGGGAACGCCTGGATCTTGAATGCCGTCCCCTGGCTCCAGAAGACACCGTAGCCGATCCCGCCACTCCCCTGGTTGGCGAAGCCGACGAACTGCCGGTTTTCGTTCATTTGCCACGCCTTGGTGACCGCGGAACCCGGCTGCGGGAGCGTGTCGACGATCACCCCGTTCTTCCAGACCACGCGCCGGTTCATCCCAGAGGGATCGCTCGCAATTCCGACGACCTCGCCGAGGTTGTTGACGTCGTAGGCGCTGGAATACGTCCCGCCCGACCACAGGCCGAGGTCGGTGATGGTCACCTGCCAGTTGCCGACGGTGCGAGTGACCGACCCGCGCGTCGTGACGGGGATGGGCGTGGCGAGGTCGGCAAACGGCACGACGGCGTCACTCCGGTCGAGCGGCGAAGGGGGAGCCGACGGATCGGCGGCGCACGCCGCAAGCAGCGTGAGTCCGCAAGTCGCCAGCGCCCGGACAGGCAGGCGGCGCATGGGAGTTTCTCCTGGTTAGGTCGTGGTGAAGACGCGCGGCGCTTTGCCGCGTCGGCGTGCAACGCATGCCGTGTGCCGCCACCATGCCTAACGTACGCTGGGAGAAACGTGTCGACAGTCAGGGTTCCGTGTGCGCCAAGGCGTTGCAGGTGCAACGCCGCAATACACCGAGCGACTTCGCATCTTTCGCGGGTGGGGCGCCGCATGTTCATCCGGCGACCGTCCGCGTGGACCCCGCGCCAGGCGCGTGCCCCCGGAAGCGCGCCCCCGGCGTCAGCCGGCGGAGCCCTCCGCGCGTTTCCAGCGCCCGTACGCCAGCGCCCCGCGGGCCACGAAGAAGACGCCAAAGGCGAGATCCAACCATGCCGTGCCGGTGAGCGGCGGCAGTCCGGCGAGCACGATGCGCCCGGTGATGTAGACACCGAGCGCGACCATGACCGCACCGATGGCCAATCCCACCCGCGCGCCGGCGGGGGGCGTCATGCCGCCCCCTTCGCGGTGTCGGTCGTGGCGCCAGTGCGGTCCTGCGCCCCAGACCCCGGGCGGCGTTGCAGCCGACGGAGCAACGGGACGCTCACCCGGTCCTCGCTCCGCCCCGCCGCCTCCTTCGACCGGATCACGTCGGCCAGCGATGCCACCACGACCGCGCCCCCCTCGAGTTGCATGAGTGCCCCCTGCTGGCGGAGGTCGTCGTAGCCGGCCGTCCCCGTTGGTTCGAATAGCAGGTCGAGCGGCCCGAAGCGCGTCTCCAACCGGTGCACCAACCCGCGCGCCAACCCGTTGGCCGACAAGTCGGGGGTCCACGCGCGCGGGTCACCACCACCGCGCACCATCGCCCCGAGTTCGCGCAGCGCCACCGCCAGTCGCTCCAGGTTCGCCTCGCCACCCTCCGGCGCGATATCCACGTCGCCGGTGAGGATCGGCGATCCGTACAGCGTGGCCGCCAGCCCCCCGATCAGCACATACCGCACCTCGTGGCGCCGCAGTGTGGCCAGCAGCGCGACGGGCTCGAAGCGCTCGTCCTCGTCCGCCGCCCCCGTCGCATCGGCGGCGACCTCCCCTCCGGCAAACGGAATCGCTGCCAACAGTCGCTGCAGTCGCTGCTCCGGCGTCAACGCGCGCAGCTGGTCCAGGAGCCGTTCCTCAGCGTCTCTCCGCTCGCCCAGCGAAACGCCGAGCTCCAGACCGCAGCACTCGACCAGCTCCTGCAGCTTCTCCAACGACGGGAGCGACCGTCCCGCCTCCCAGCGCGCGACCGCCGACTGCGTCGTCCCGGCACGCATCGCCAACTCCGACTGCGTCAGTCGGGCCCGGCGCCGCGCCTCGCGAATGAGGTGATGGCTCAGCATCCCCCTACATAGCGAATGAGGTATGGCAAAGTAAAGGACCCGTTAGGCCTCGGTCTCCAACCCGCCTCAACTGGGACCGCGATCGCCGACGAGCCGCCCGCCGGGAGCGAGTCGCACTCGCAACTCATCCCCCGCACGCACGATCGTCCCCCCGCTCCAGCGCCCGCGCCCCCCGTCGAACGGATCGCGCAGTCGCAGCTCCCCGCCGCGCGGAGCGTGTACCTCCACGCGCATCGTCCGACCGCCCGACCGCGACGCACTCACCTCGAAGCCCCCCTCGGCTCGCAATCGCGTGAACGACACGTCGCGCCATCGGTCGCTCACCGCGGGAAAGACGCGCACCACGCCTCCCCAGCTCTGCAGCACCATCTCCTGCGCGGCGTGGAGGGCGAGGAAGTTCCCCTCCAACGTGAACGGGCGATACGTGTAGCGCGACAGCCCGCTCTTCGTCTGGTCGCCGTTGGCGTGAAAGCCGTTCCGCAGGATGAAGGCACGGCGATACATCTCGAGCTGTCGCAACGCCTCCTCCGCGCGCCCGCCACGCGCCAGCATCGCGCTGAACCAGGAAAACGAGTACCCCGTCCACCACGAGGTGCCGTGTGCGGTGATGCCGTCGAGCGTGGCGCGCACAGTCGCCGAATCGCTCGGCGCGTCGACGGCGAGGAGCGCCAGCGGATGGAGCGCCATCGCATGCGAGAAGTGCCGGTGCGACTCGTCGTACGGGAGCCCCGACGCGAAGCCGAGTGCCCCCGACGCGTCGGTGGTGAGCGGGTCGAGCGCGCCGAGCGTCGCGCGCCAAGCTGCGGCCGCCCGCCGCTCCCCGCGCGCGTCGGCCATCTCGCCGAGGGCACCAAAGAGCCAGCGCAGGAGCGCCACGTCGAAGTTGGAGGGCGTGGCGAGCCACGCCTTCATGGAGTTGTCGAAGATTTCCGGCGACGACGAGAGTGGCAGGCGCAGGCGCCCGTCGGCGCTGCGCACCAGCAGCCCCCGGATCGCCTCGCCGATTCCGGCGGTGAACGGATATGCCCGCTCCCGCAGGAAGCGCGCGTCGTTGGTGTAGCGCCAATGGAGATAGAACGACTGCGCGACCCAGGCGCCCATCGTGGGCGAGAGCGAGTACTGCGCCCACCCGCCTAACGGTGCGCCGCCCAGCGTCATCACCCCGGGGACGGCGAGCCCCGCGACGCCGTAGAAGTCGCGCGCAAAGGCGCGATAGGCCTCACGCCGCGACCAGTTGAAGTCGAGCCAGCCCAGCATCGACTCGTCGTGCCCCGCGGCGTGGGCAGCGAGGTACGTCATCTGCGTGTTGAGGTCGTTGTGGAAGTCGCCCTTCCACGGCGGGAGCGCGTCGCTGTCGGCGGTCCAGATCCCCTGCAGCGGCATGGGCGGCGCCCCACGGACCGCGGCGGCGCCGTAGAAGTACTTCACGAGGTCGAGATGCTGCTGCAGCGCGGTATCGGGGACGGTGAGGCGCGAGCGCTGCCAGAAGTGGCGCCACCACGCCGCGTGCGGGCGAAAGGCGGCGTCGTAGCCGGTGGCCAGCGCACGCGTGAGTCGGCCTCGCGCAACGCCGGCCGGGTCGGCGCCATCGGTCGTGCTGGTGACGGTCGTCGCCAGCAGCAACTGGTCACCCACCCGGCGCTCGCCCACGGCCACCACGTAGCGGAGCCCCTGCGCCGCGACCTGCTCCATGAACTGGAGCGTCCCCTCGCGCCACGAGCGCGCCGGGCCGTATCCCAGCTTGTCGAGCGAAACGGGGCGCGTGATGGTGACGGTCGCCGGCGCCGGCAGGCGGACGAAGGCCACGCGCTGCACCGCGCTGAAGAACGCACGCCCGCTCCCGCGCGTCAGGGCGACCGCCGCTTCGGCCTCGGCCAGGTGCAACGTGAATCTTGAGGGCTGCTGCGCCGCGTCGAGCGTGATGGTCAGGCGCCCGGCAGGGATCTTGGTGGGGAAGGGGATGTTGTCGTACGGCTCGTCGAATCGATGGTGGAGCGAATCCTCCTTCCCTTCGCGTACCAGGCGGACGATGTCCGCATAGCGGTAGCCCGGCGTCCCGAACGGCGCCGCCGCGCGTTGGTCCCAGAGGTCCCCGCGGTCGAGCGACAGCACGAGGCGGCGCCCCTCGCCCCAGAGGAGCCCGCCGAGCATCCCGTTGCCGAGCGGGATCGCCTCGTCCCACGTGGTGATCGGGGCGGCGAGCCGGAGGTCGGACGCCGGCGGGGGGAGTTGAGCCCGGAGCGCGCACGGCGAGGCGATCGCCAGGAGCCAGGTCGAGAGCAGAGCGAGTCGCATCGTCACGTCGCGCGGGGGGCTGGACGAATCAACGTGCGCCGGGACGCCGTGCGCACACCGGCCCCTCACATACGCCGATTGCCGGCCGGGCGCCAGCGCGGCCCGTCGGCCGATCGAGCGCGCCAGGAGCGCGAACCCAGCGCGAAACGGAGGGCGGGATTCGGGAATCGCCGAAACCTCGCGGTCTCCCCTCGCGTATCTAGGAGAGCGATTGTACTCTTCCTAGAAATCCTAGGGAACGACATTGTGCAGACTGAAACGCTCGAACTCCTCCGCGGGACCCTCGACCTCCTGATCCTCCGGGCCCTGAAAGTCGAGCCCACGCATGGATATGGCGTGCTCAAGTGGATCGAGCGCGCCACCGGCGACCAGATCAAGATCGAGGAAGGGTCGCTCTATCCGGCGCTTTACCGGCTGCAAAAGCGGGGGTGGATCTCCTCGGAGTGGGGGCTCTCGGAGAACAACCGGCGGGCGCGCTTCTACGCGCTCACCCCGCAAGGGCGTACCCAGCTCGACACCGAAGTCGACGACTTCGTCCGGTTCGCCAGCGTGGTCTTCCGCGCCCTCGACCTCAAGTTGACCCCGGCCTAGCGAGCGCCATGATGAATCCCGACCGGCACCGCCGTTACCTCCGCTTCTTCGGGGCGCGCCCCGAGGCCGACGTCGAGGACGAGATCGCCTTCCACCTTGAGATGCGCGAGCGCGAACTCGTGGCGCTCGGGATGGACCCCGCGAGCGCGAAGGACGAAGCGCGCCGCCGTTTCGGCGACCGGGCGCGCGTGCAGGCGCAGATGCAACGGATGGAGCGCGAGCAGTCGCGCGCCGACACGCGCCGTGCCGGGTGGCAGACGCTGTGGAGCGACGCCGCCTTCGTGGCCCGCACCCTCGTCAGGCAGCCACTGTTCTCCCTCTCGGTCATCATCACCCTCGGCCTCTCGATCGGCGCCAACGCTTCGATCTTCTCGGCGGTCAACGCCTTCCTGCTCAAACCGCTGGCGGTGCGTGACGCTGATCGCCTCACCGTGGTCGCTGCCGGCGAACGGACCAGCGACATGGTGGGGAGCGTCTCCTATCCCATGTATCGCGAGGTGAAGCAGCTCTCCGGCGTCTTCGAGGACGCCGTGGCCTGGATGGGGTGGGAGATGGCGGTTCGCACCGGCGATGAATCGGTGCGCTCCTTCATTCTCGCGGGGAGCGACAACTACTTCACCGCACTCGGCGTGCGCCCCGCCCTCGGCCGCCTCTACACGCCGCAGGATGCCGCCACGCGCGCGCAGGTCGTCGTGCTCAACGACTCCTACTGGGAGCGCGCCTTCAATCGCGACCCGTCGGTGATCGGTACGGTGATGCACCTGAACGAGCTCCCGTTCACGATCATTGGCGTGCTCCCGCGCGGCTTTCGCGGGACGCAGCCGCTCATCGAGCCCGACGCCATCATCCCGGTTGAGACCACGGTCTCGGTCGATCCGGCGATGCGAGCGAACATGGAGTCGATGGGGTGGGGATCGTTCCGGATCCTCGCGTACCTGCAGCCGGGGGTCTCGCTGGCGCAGGCACGCGGCGCGCTCACGCGCCTCTCCGACGAGCTGACCAAGAAGTACCCGCTGGAGTTCGCCGACCAGCGTCTGATCATGGAACGCGAACTGCGGACGCGCCCCGAGTACGCGGTGTCGCGGCTGACACCGTGGGTAGCCGGTGTCTTCTACGGGATGGTCGGGCTGGCATTGCTGGTGGCCTGTGCCAACGTGGCCAACCTCCTGCTGGTGCGCGCAACCGTGCGTCGCGGCGAGATCGCCATCCGGTCGGCGTTAGGCGCCTCGCCGGGTCGTGTCGTGCGCCTCCTCCTCACCGAGAGTGTCCTGCTGGGCGTCGCGAGCCTGGCGCTGGCGTTCTTCGTGGCTCGCTTCTGCATCGGGTGGCTCAATACCCTGCAGATCGCGGTCGATTTCCCCATCACCTTCGGTCTCGAACTCGACTGGCGGGTGTTTGGCTACACGGCGCTGATCTCGCTCCTCGCCGGTGTGATCTCGGGGCTGGCGCCGGCGCTGATGGGGGCGCGCTCGCCGGTGAGCGAGGTGCTGCGAGACGGCGGGCGCACGGGGAGCGCGGGGCGTGCGCGCACGCGGCTGCGCTCGGCGCTCGTGGTCACGCAGGTCGCCGTCTCCTTCGTGCTGCTCGTGTGTGGCGGACTCTTCATCCGTTCGGCACGTAGCGCCGCCAAGATGGACCTTGGCTTCTCGCGCGATCGCCTGCTGCTGGCGCAGTCCGATCTGCAGCTTCACCGCCTGGACGAAGTGCAATCCCGCCAGACGCAAGACCGGTTGGTCGAGGCGATCGCGGTGCTGCCCGGAGTGGAGGCGGTGGCGCTGAGCACGCACATCCCGCTGTCGGGCAACTACAGCACCCAATCGGTCGTGACGGACGAGCGCACGCCGCTGGCGCCGGAAGGGCTCTACAGCGCGGCGATCGTGCAGGTCTCGCCGGGCTACGTTGGGGCGATCAAGCTGCGCCTGCAGGGGGGGCGCGACTTCACCGCCCAGGACGACTCGGCCTCGCCACGGGTGGTGATCGTGAACCGTACGCTCGCCGACGCGCTCTGGCCAGGGCAGGATCCCGTCGGTCGTCAGCTTCGCTTCAAGCAGGATGGTCCGATCGTCGAAGTTGTCGGGGTCGTGGGCACGGCGAAGATGGTCCTCATCGGCGAGACGCCGCGCGCGATGATGTACGTCCCCCTACGGCAGGTGCCGTCGCAGCAGACGTACCTGATCGTCAAGAGCCGTGGCGAGGATCCGTCGGCGCTAGTGCCCTCGGTGCGCAGCGCGGTGGCGTCGGTCAACCCGAACATCCTGTTGTACGGGGTGCGCACGATGGCCACGCACCTGGACCAGGGGATCGCCCTCTTCTTCGTGAACATGGGGGCGACGCTGGCCACGGCGATCGGCCTGCTCGGCCTCCTGCAGACCATCGTTGGCCTGTACGGCGTGCTCTCGTACTCGGTGGCCCAGCGGTCCAAGGAATTCGGGATCAAGATGGCGCTGGGCGCGCGCTCGGGGATGATGATTCGCGAGGTGCTGCGACAGAGCGCGGCGCTGGTGGCGGTGGGGATCGTCGTTGGGGGTGCGCTCGCGCTAGGACTCACGCGCTTGATGGGGAGCGTGCTGGTGGGGGTCTCCCCGACCGATGCGCTGGCCTACGGCGGGGCGCTGCTGCTGGTGAGTGCGCTGGCGATGGCGTCGTCGTACATCCCGGCGTGGCGCGCGTCGCGGGTGGCGCCGGCGGTGGTGGTCCGGGGGGACTGACGCGGCGGCTCACGCGAAGCCGCGAAGATCGCAAAGGAACGACCGGCTCCGTCGGGGTCCTCCTCGCGGCTTCGCGGCTTCGCGTGAGCCCGGCCCGTCCCGCTCGTCGCCACGATTTGGCTCGGTGATGCGTAGGGAGCACATCGGCGATGCGCTCGGTCGCATTGCACGACGCGCTCCTCTCGATCTCCTCCCGCACCATGCACATCGTGCGCTCCCGACCCGTGCGTCCTGCCCTCGCGGGCGCGGCCCTCGCGATCGTCCTCGCTGGTTGCGTACTGTTGGCCAGCAGCGCTCACGCCCAGACGGTCGCGGGCAGCTCGCGGGCCAACGCCCCCGAGCTGCAGCTGCCGGGGATGCGCCTTCGCCTTTCGGCGGCGGACGGCCACCTCGAATCGCTCGCCGATGGCGCCGGACAGGTGATCGCCACCGCGCCGACCGACTCGGTCGGCCTCTGGAGCATCGACTTCTCGCCCGGCAGCACGCCAGCGCGCCTCCACGCGGCCGAGGCTGGCCGATTCGCCTGGCGCCGCCTGACGAGTGGCGCGTTGCAGCTCACCTGGGATCGCTTTCCGGGCGCCGCGTCACCGATGCGCGTCGTGGCCACCATTCGCGCCCGGCGCGATACGACGACCGCGTGGCACATCGCGCTGGAGGGGATCGGGACGCTGGCGGTGGAGACGCTGCGATATCCGCGCCTCACGGGAATAGCCCCGTTAGGCACCGCCGAGGAGCTGGCGGTCCCGCAGTGGATGGGGCAGCGAACGCGTGAACCGCGACGCCTCCTCGCAGGTCCCGAGGGGACCGGACGCCGGCTGGAGTGGACGTATCCCGGGCAGCTCTCGCTGCAGGTGCTGTCGCTGACGTCATCGGGGCGCGGGGGGCTCTACCTTGCGGCTGACGACACGCTCGCCTATCGCAAGCTCTTCGCCCTCTGGGGCGCGCGGGACGGCTCGGCCGGCTACGAGGTGGTGCACGCCCTCTCCAACCCCGGGCAGAACGCGCGATATGCGCCGAGCTACGCCGCCATCGTCGGCGTGACCAGCGGCGACTGGTTCAGCGCGGTGGAACGCTACCGCGCGTGGGGGACGCGCCAGTATTGGGCGCGCACCAGCCGCCTGGCGACCGGGAAGTCGCCATCGTGGATCCACGACACGGGGATCTGGGTCTGGAACCGCGGGCGATCGAACGTGGTGCTCGAGCCGGCCGCACAGCTGCAAGCCGACGCGAAGCTGCCGGTGAGCGTCTTCTGGCATTGGTGGCACGGCGGGCCGTACGACACCTCGTTCCCCGACTACCTCCCGCCGCGCGAGGGGGCCGAGGGGTTCACGCGCGCCGTGGCCACGGCCCACGAGGCTGGGCTGCACGCGATCGTCTACATGAACCAGCGTCTCTGGTGCACCGACACGCCGAGCTGGAAGCGCGAGAACGCCGAGCGGTGGGCGGTGCGCGAGCGCGACGGCAAGGTTCGGCAGGAGACGTACAACGTCTTCGAGCCGCTCCCGTGCGCGCCGATGGACGTCTCGACCAAGTTCTGGCGTGAGAAATACGCCGGCATCGCCGACACCGTCATCCAGCAGTACAAGCTCGACGGGATCTACATGGACCAGGCGGTGCTGAGCCTGGCGTGCTGGAGCGCCGACCACGGGCACCCGGTCGGTGGTGGCCACTACTGGATGGACGGCTTCCGCGACCTGGCGCAGGACCTGCGCCGGCGCGCCGGAAAGTCGGCGAGCGCCTACGCCGGTGAGGGCGGTGGCGAGAGTTGGCTCCCCGACCTCGACGCGTTCCTCACATTGCAGGTGAGTCAGGAGCGCTACATCGATCCGGCGAGCGGGTGGGAGCCGCTCCCGATCTTCCAGGCGGCGTACCATCCGTATGCCGTGACCTACGGGACCTACGGCTCGCTCACCTGGCCGCCGTACGACGACTTGTGGCCGGCGGCGACGCGCCCCGCCAACGCGATGACGCTGCTCGACCTCAAGTACCGGCAGCAGTACCTGCTGGAGCAGGCGCGCATGTTCGTGTGGGGGATGCAGCCGACGATCGCCAACTTTCTTCCCGAGCAGCTGACGGCGCGTCGCGCCGAGATCGACTACCTCGAGCGATTGGCGCGGCTGCGCTACGGGCTGCGCGACTACTTCCAGAGCGGGGTGATGCTGCGCGCCCCCGAGGTGCGGGTCGACAGCGCCAACGTGCTCATGTCACGCGTCTCGATCTACGCGGCGCGGCGCGGCGGGGCGACGGAGGCGGTGGTGCGTTCGCCGCTGATCCTCTCGGGGGCGTGGCGCGCGAAGGACGGGCGCGTGGCGCTGGCGTTGGCGAGCATCGCCGACGAGCCGCGGGAGGTCGAGCTTCGCTTCGAGACCGGGCGCTATGGCGTGCGTCCCGGGGCGGCGATCGTGAAGCTGGGGACCGCGACGCGCGAGGTGGTGGGGCGCGTCGGGGCGGGGGAGACCCGCGTGCGCCTGACGATCGGTCCCCTCGAAGGCGTGGTCCTCGGCATTCGTTGATCCGAGGCGCTGGCGGGCGCGATTCGCGCGAGGGGCGCAGATGCCCGCATCGCCGATGAGGGGACGTGACGGCGCATTGGGGGCGCGCGAAGCGGGGTGGGGGCGGACGGTGGAGGATTGGCGGAGGCTTCACCCTTCCCCCCTCTCCCCTCCACCCCCACTTTGCGTCATCCGCCCTCGCGGATCCGACGCTGGGGGCCCTTACCACGCCGCATGTTCGTGAGCACGCAGTACCTCCGCAAATGGTCGTCCCGCCGCCGGATTCCCCCCGGTTCGCTGGAGGTCATCCCTGATGTCTACTCCCCGGAGCTGAACAACCGGCGCGACATCAGCGTCTACCTCCCCCGCAGCTATCGCCGGACGGAGCATCCGTATCCGGTCATCTACATGCATGACGGGCAGAATCTCTTCGATCCGGCGACGTCGTTTGCCGGCGAATGGGGGGTGGACCAGGCGATGGCGCGCGCGGGGCACCGGGGGCGGCGGGCGATCGTGGTCGCGATCCCCAACATGGGGGTCGACCGGCTGCGCGAGTACTCGCCCTTCGTGGATGCGCGAGCCGGCGGGGGCGGGGGCGATGCGTACGTCGACTTCATCCTGCGCACGGTGAAGCCGATGATCGACGCCCAGTACCGCACCTATGCGGGGCGAGAGGGGACCGGGATCGTCGGGTCGTCGATGGGGGGGCTGATCTCACTGTACGCCTTCTTCCGCCACCCGCACGCCTTCGGTTTTGCGGGGATCATGTCGCCGGCGCTCTGGTTCGCGGAGCGCGCCATCTTCCCCTATGTTCGCTCGGCCCCGCGCGTGGGGGGGCGCCTGTACCTCGACGTGGGAACGCGCGAGGGGCACGGGACGCTCATGAATGCGCGGGAGATGCGCGATATCCTCACGGAGAAGGGCTACGCGATGGGCGACAAGTTGTCGTGGGTGGAGGACGAGGCGGGGCTGCACAACGAGGAGTCGTGGGGGCGGCGCATCCGACATGCGCTTCCCTTCATGCTGCACGACGCGTCGCACGCGGCGGGGCACCCGCAGCACGGGCACGACGAGCACGACCACTGGCCCGAGGAGCACGAGGGCGCGGCATGAGGTGGACATGAGCACGCGTGTGCATGGCCATCATCACGTCTGGTACTCGCCGGCCGTCGGGCGCCACATGCATGTGCGCTGGTTCGGGCACGGCGGGGCGCGGATTCTCGCCTTTCCGACGACCATGGGCGACCACAACGAGTGGCCCAACCGCTACATGCCGGACGTGCTCTATGAGCCCATCCGGCGCGGCTGGTTCCAGCTCTGGTGCCTCGACAGCACGCACGACGCGAGCTGGTACAACAAGTCGGTGCATCCGGGGGAGCGCGCGTGGCGCCATCTGGCCTACGACCGCTACCTCACCGACGAGCTCCTCCCCTTTACGCAGCACGTCAACCACCACGGCTTCGTGGTCGCCACCGGGGCCTCGTTCGGGGCGTTTCTCGCCATGTCGTTCGGGCTGCGCCACCCCACGCGCGTGCACCGCATCCTGGGGATGAGCGGGATGTACGACATCCGCGGGATGACGCGCGACTACTCCGACGGGAACGTGTACGCGTGCAACCCGTTCGAGTTCATCCCCGGCGAGTGGGAGCACTGGCGGTTAGAGGCGATGCGTCGGCAGGACATCATCATGGCGATCGGTCGCACCGACCCGCACTATCAGCAGAATCAGGCGTTCTCGTCGCTGCTCGTGGGCAAGGGGATCGGGAACGCGCTCCGTGAATGGGATGGCTTCGCCCACGACTGGCCGGTGTGGGAGCAGATGATCCAGCGGTATGTGGGGGGGCACGACTGAAATGCGGAAGACGGGAAGACGTGAAGACGGGAAGACGAGTCGGATGTACGGGCCGCGGTCTCTGGCCTCCCTCGGTGCGCCGTCGCTTCGCCGTTCCCATCTCGTCTTCTCGTCTTCTCGTCTTCCCGTCTTCTAAGCCTCAACACGAGAACTGCGCATGCACAAGAAGATCGGATTGGTCGTCGGTCGTGAATGGAGCTGGCCCCCTGCCTTCATCGAGGAGGTCAACAAGCGCGATGCCGGCGTGGTCGCCGAGTTCGCCAAGCTCGGGGGCGACCATCATGATGGGCCGGTCCCGTACGACGTCCTCATCGACCGCATCTCGCACGAGGTGCCGATGTACCGCTCGTACCTCAAGAAGGCGGTGCTCGAGGGGAAGACGGTCATCAACAATCCCTTCATGTGGTCGGCGGACGACAAGTTCTTCGGGGCGGCGCTGGCCACCAAGGTCGGCGTGGCGTCCCCGAAGACCGTCCTGCTCCCCAACAAGGACTACGTGCAGGGGATCGTCCCCAGCGAGTCGCTGCGCAACCTCACGTTTCCGCTCGATTGGGACGCGCTCGCCCGCTACATCGGGATGCCGTGCATCCTCAAGGACGCGCACGGCGGCGGGTGGAAGGAGGTCTACGTCTGCCACTCGGTGGAGGAGCTGATCCACCACTACAACTCGTCGGGGCTCCTCACGATGATCGTGCAGGAGTTCATCCAGTGGGACCAGTTCGTGCGCTGCCTCTGCCTCGGGCAGGAAGAAGTACTCCCGATGCATTACGACCCCAAGGCGCGGAAGTACATCGTCGACGACGACTACCTCACGCCGGCCATGCGGGAGCGGATCATCAAGGACTCGCGCACGCTCTGCAGCGCGTTAGGCTACGACATGAATTCGCTGGAGTATGCCGTGAAGGACGGCGTCCCCTATGCCATCGACTTCATGAACTGCGCGCCGGACATGGACGTCTATTCGCTCACGCCGACGTACTTCGAGTGGGTGGTGAAAGGAATGGCGGACCTGGCGATCAAGCTGGCGCTCAACCCGCGGAAGACGGTGGTGGAGGCGAAGTGGAGCGGGCTGTTCACGGCGTCGCGGTAGCGCGCGAACTCGCGCGGAAGACGAGAAGACGAGAAGACGGGAAGACGAGAGACTGCAAACGGCCGAGGGCATCATTCCTAACGACCTGATTCAGCGCTACCACGAGCTCCTCACCCCCGAGATCGCCGAGGAGACGCACGCGCACATCGAGGCGGCGCTCACGCGGCGCGGGTTGATCTTTGGGGGGCGGGCGCTTTGCACGGTGCTTCGGCCGCGGCTCACGACGCCGCGCGAGGTGGCGTCGCTGCAGGCGCGCATCCGGCCGCTCATGCGGGCCATGAAGCGCGCTTACGGACGCGCCATCGTCGACCGCCCGTTCCGCGACCAGTTCGGCCTCCTCGACTGGGAGGAGACGCTGCTCGCCGACGCACCGGGCTACGACTGGCCGTCGCCCACCTCGCGCCTCGATTTCTTCTACGTTGCCGGCACCGGACAGTTGGGGCTCACGGAGTACAACGCCGAAACGCCGGCCGGCGCCGCGTACGACGATGCGCTGGCCGAGGTGTTCATGGACGCCCCGGCAGTGCGCGAGTTCTCGCGCCACTACGACCTCATGACGATGCCGGCCGTCCCCGGAGTCGTGGGGGCGATCCTCGCCGCTTGGTACGAGTTCGCCGGTACGCGCCGCCGCCCCCGCATCGCCATCCTCGACTGGGACGACGTCCCCACGCGCACCGAATTCGAGCTGTACCGCGCGCACTTCGCAACGTTAGGCATCGAGGCGGTGATCGACGACCCCCGCCGCTGCGAGTACCGCGACGGCAAGCTCTGGGTGGCCGGGAAGCCGGCCGACCTGATCTACAAGCGCGTCCTGATCAGCGAGTTGATCGAGACATGCGGACTTGAGCATGACGTGGTGCGCGCTGTCCGCGAGGGGGCCGTCTGCCTGGTCGACGGCTTCCGCTGCAAGATCCTGCACAAGAAGGCCTCGCTCGCCGTCCTCTCCGACGAGGCCAATGCCGCGCTCTTCTCCCCCGACGAGCTCGAGGCGATCCACGATTGCATCCCGTGGACCCGCGTGGTGCGCGAACGGCGCACGACGCATCGCGGGGAGACGGTCGACCTCGTGCCGTGGATGCAGGCGAACAAGGATCACCTCGTCCTCAAGCCCAACGACGAGTACGGCGGCAAGGGGATCACCCTCGGCTGGACGGTGAACGGGACCGAGTGGGAGGCGGCCATTGCGGACGCGCTCTCGCAGCCGTTCATCGTGCAGGAGAAGGTGGCGATCCCCAGCGAGCCGTACCCGAGCTGGGTCGACGGGCGCGTGCACGTGCTCGATCGCATGCTCGACACCGCGCCGTTCATCTCGCATGGGGAGTACATGGAGGGGATGCTGACGCGCCTCTCGACGGCGGCGCTCCTCAACGTGACCGCCGGTGGCGGGAGCACGGTGCCGACGCTGGTCGTGCAGCCCAGGTGATGTCGCCGGGGTACCCCCTTCCGGCTGCCGCTACCTTCCGCTTCTAGGACGCCCGTGCCCCGGTTCGTCCCCCGTTGCCTGTTTCCCGTCGCCCGCCTCACGAGATGAAGCCGCCAAGCCTAACGATCGGTGTCGAAGAAGAGTACCAGATCATCGACCCCAAGACCCGGGCCCTGCAGTCGTACATCACGCAGATCCTGGAGTCCGATCACCTCGTGCTCGGTCAGGTCAAGCCGGAGCTGCACCAATCGATCGTCGAGGTCGGGACGACGATCTGCAAGACGCCGCAGGAGGTGAAGGCGCAGCTCATCCAGCTGCGCGGCGGGGTGATGGAGCTGGCGGCGCGCCGCGGGCTCAAGATCGCCGCCGCCGGGACGCACCCCTTCTCGCACTGGGCGGAGCAGGAAATCACGCAGCTCGACCGGTACATCGGGACCAAGGAAGCGATGCAGCAGCTCGCGCAGCAGCTGCTCATCTTCGGGACGCACGTGCACGTAGGGATCGAGGATCGCGACTTCCTCATCGAGGCCTGCAACGTCTCGCGCTACTTCCTCCCGCACCTGCTCTGCCTCTCCACGTCGTCCCCGTTCTGGATCGGACGCAAGACGGGGCTCAAGTCGTACCGCAGCGCCGTCTTCCGCGCCTTCCCGCGGACCGGGATCCCCCGCTTCATCCCGTCGTGGGCCGACTACGAGTCCTACCTCAAGACACTCGTCGCCACCAACTGCATCCCCAACGGTTCGAAGATCTGGTGGGACGTGCGCCCGCATCACACGTTCCCCACGCTCGAGTTCCGCATCTGCGACGTCTGCACGCGCGTCGATGAAGCGGTCTGCATCGCCGCCATCCTGCAGGCGCTCGTCTTCAAGCTGTACAAGATGCGCCGCGACAACACCACGTGGCGCCTGTACTCCTCGGAGCTGATCGACGAGAACAAGTGGCGCGCCGTGCGCTACGGTCTCGAGGGGAAGCTCATCGACTTCGGGAAGAACGTCGAACTCCCGGCCGGGACGCTCATCCGCGAGATGATCGAGTGGTTCCTCGACGACGTGCTCGATGAGCTCGGGAGCCGCAAGGAAGTCGAGTACGCCTTCACCATCCTGGAGAACGGCTCGAGCGCCGACCGCCAGATTCGCACCTTCGACGAGACTGGCGGGAACCTGCAGGCGGTGGTCGACCAGCTCATCCG